>OBLU010006739.1_pt1 | contig 10201 bp, 9 predicted proteins | sample 1518681 | NCBI WGS metagenome assembly OBLU01 (sample SAMEA3539304, study PRJEB22396) | soil metagenome | biome: tundra; feature: field; material: soil | place: USA | collected 2010-05 | depth 0.15 m
ACCGGCGGCGCCCTGGCCTGGATCGGCCCGATGGCCTACCTGGTGGTGGCCGAGCTCGCGCTCGTGAACGCCTGGGTCACGCCGTGGACCTGGCCGGCCCGGCCGCCGCACGACCGCGGCGCGGCGATCTGCGCCGCCGTCGTGCTCGCCGCCGGACTCGTAGTCACCACGGCGCGCGGTGCCCGCGACTCAGCCCGCGAGTAACAACCGCCATCGGCTGCGGTGCCGAGTACGTCACCGGCCATGATCCAGTAGCAGTGAACCCGCGTGCGGACATGCAGCCGCGAGGGTTGCCGCCCCGCTACAGCGTGTGCGGGCCACGACCTCATGTGGTCGATCAGCCTCGTTTGCGACCGGTGGCACGTTTCTTGCTCACCAAGTTCACTAACCCTTCGCCCGCCGGGATGACAGCGGCGCCGCCGCAGTGCCGGCAAGCAGCGGAGTACTTTCTGGCCTATAAATTCACGCTCCTGCGCGCGGCCCGGACTCTCCTTCGATATCACTCACGGTTAGCGGTCGGCTTTGGCTGTTCACATAGAACCGGGATTGTTCATCTAGGTGTTCAAGTAGCCGATCGATTGTTCACTTACACCGGTTCCCTACAAACCGGCCGGGGTTCCGTTCCGCCAGCTAATCCGTACTCCTTTCTGCGTTCCCGCTGAGACCGGAACCCCCGCCCGGCTCCTTTATGTAGGCACCGGCCGATCTGGACCTTCCGGCGGACTCCCAGACTGATACAGGACCATGCCTGTAAAACAATATGGACAGGCGGCGGGGGTGATAAATCATGTGTGGCTGATAGCAGTTACTAACGTGCCCGGCGGCTCGCTTGCACGCCTGTTCAAAGGTGCTCGTCCTGCAGGGTGGCCGCCCGGCGAGGTGCGCATCCCGCTGGTGTCCGGCGAGGTGCCACGCGAGGCCGGGCGATGTTGGCCAAGGCGAACGTGGCGCGGTCGAGGCCGGCCCGCCGGCCAGCGCAGGCCGGACCGCGCCACCGCGAATTGCGCATGCAGAATGCGCGGCCGTGGCGTCCTATTCCAGCTGAATCCGAAGGCGCGCCCCGGAAGGGGCACAATTCCCGCAGCCAAATAGCCGGAAATCTCCTCGTTCCGGAGGCCGAAAATGGTTGATGGGCGGGGAATGCCGAGATAGCGTCGTCGTGTACCCGGAAATAGGGGATCAAAAAAAGGAGAATAATGTGCGGAATGGCCGCCCGGCGCGCGCCTTTCCCGCCCGCCTGCAGCGCCGCGGCGGGCAGGGTGGAGATCCGATCGTGAACCTATTGGCCCATAATCCGGTTCTCCCACGACCATGCGGCGATTTCCACCCGGTTGCGGACGCTGAGCTTGTTCTGGATGCGGGTGATGTGGGTCTTGACGGTGCTGAGCGAGATGAACAGCTCGGCTGCGATCTCCTGGTTGGTGCGTCCCCTGGCGACGCTGCGGGCGATGTCGAGTTCTCGTTCCGAGAGCGGGTTCCCGGTTCTGGCGGCGACCGGGCGGCGGGTGGATGCGAGCTGCTGGAGGAGGCGGACGGTGATCGATGGTGAGATGAGGGCGTCTCCGGCGCTGGCGGCCCGGACGGCCTCGATGAGGAGGGCGGGCCCGGCGTCTTTGAGCAGGAAGCCCACCGCCCCGGCATGTAGCGCACCGTAGACGTATTCGTCGGTGTCGAAGGTGGTGACGATCACGACACGGAGCGGGTCAGCAACGCCTGGGCCGGCGAGCGCGCGGGTGACCTCGATGCCGTCGAGGCCGGGCATCCGGATGTCGACCAGGCACACGTCCGGGCGAAGTTTCCGGGCCAGGGATACGGCCTGTATGCCGTCATGGGCCTCTGCTGCCACGGCGATGCCGGGCTGGCTTTCGAGGATGAGCCGGAAGCCGCTGCGGACCATGGCCTGATCGTCGGCCAGCAGGACCCGAAGGGTCACCGCGGGCCTTGCGCGGGAACGGGCAGGCTGGCTTGAACCGCCCAGCCGGCGCCGGGCAGTGGGCCCGCGCGGACCTTCCCGCCGAGCGCCTCGACGCGCTCGCGCATCCCGACGAGCCCGTAGCCGCTGCCCGGCCGGGAGTGACGAGACGCGGTGGCGGGCGCGTCGTCGGTGATCTCGACCCTGACCTGCTGGATGTCATGGGTGATGGTCACGGTGACCGAGCGGGCGCCGGAGGCGTGGCGGGCGATGTTCGTCAGCGCTTCCTGGACGATCCGGTACACGGTGCTCGCGACCTCGGGCGGCCAGCCGGAAACCAGGTCGGCAGGGAGCCGCAGGTCGACTGCCGGGCCGTGTCTGGCGAAGCGCTCCACAAGCTGATCGATAGGTTCGGGCGGCGGCGAGACGCCGCTCGTGTCATCCGGATCGCGCAGCAGCCCGACAAGCTGGCGGATGGCGGCCAGCGTTTCGACGCCAGCAGACTCGATGCTCCCGAGCGCTGAGACCAGCGGCTCAGGGCGCTCTTCGCCGGTGAATCGGGCGGCCTGGGCTTGGACGACGATGCCGGTGACGTGGTGGGCGACGACGTCGTGCAGCTCTCTGGCCAGCTCTAGGCGCTCGTCCCGCCGTTTCGCCTCCAGGGTTTCGCGATCGCGGTGGTCGAGGTAGCGCAGCCAGAGGCCGATGGCAAGCGCGGCGGCCCAGAGGGTGGCCCCGGTCAGCGCGAACAAGGCCCGGCCGTCGAGCGAGTACGAGCCGCCGACATGGTAACCGTGGACGAGTTCGCTTGCTACGACCGCGACGGTGCCGGCGACGCCAATGATCGCGGCCGTGCGCGGCGCCAAGGTTCGCACGGCAGAGCCGCCGAGCACGAGCAGGCCCATGAGCGCGCCTCCGAACAGCGGCTGCGGGACGAGTTTCCACAGCGCGGCGGCGACTGCGGCCAGCCCGAAGACGGCGAGGCCAATCACCGCTGCCCATGCCCGGTTCCGTCCTCGCAGCAAGGCCGTGACGCAGATCACCAGGCCGACGCCAGAGTCGAACGGCCACTCACCACTCACCCTGGCGATCTTGAACGCGTCGAAGGCGAGCGCGGCGGCCATCACCACGCCCAGCGCGATGTTGGCCCCGGTCCCGACCCGCCGGGCCAGGCGCTCCAGCATGTCCACGCCGCCCAGGTTACGGCCGGCCGACAGTGAGGCCCTGTCGGCCGAAAGTACGAATCCGGCCGGGAGCGAAGCCAACTTCCGGCCGATACCGCGATAGTGCCCGATTCGCCACGGTGGACTCGTGCCTCCAGCCGGCGGCCATCCATCGTGGCGCCTCTGCCGCGAGGGCGAAGAGCCGGTCAGTTCCGTACCAGAGAGATGAGGACCCAATGACAGAGAGCAGCGTGCGCGCCGCGGGTGGCGACGTGATCCGGCTCGACGATGTGACCAAGACCTACCAGTCCGGCGCTCCGCCCGCGCTAGCGGACGTCAGCATGAGCGTGGCGGCCGGGGACGTGGTGGCCGTCATGGGTCCCTCGGGCAGCGGGAAGTCCACGCTGCTGAACCTGATCGCCGGGCTGGACCGGCCCAGCTCCGGCACGGTGACCGTGGCGGGGCGGCGGATCGACAACCTCAGCGAGGGCGCGCTGGCCCGGTTCCGTGCCCGGCATGTCGGGATCATCTTCCAGTTCTTCAACCTGCTGGATGACCTCACGGTGGAGGACAACGTGCTGCTGCCGGCTCAGCTTGCCGGGGCGTCGCGGCGGCAGGCGCGGGAGCGGGCCGGGGACCTGCTGACGTCGATGGGTATCGCGCAGCACAGGAACGCCTATCCGGCGCGGCTGTCGGGAGGAGAGCGCCAGCGGGTGGCGATCGCACGGGCGCTGGTGAACTCCCCGGAGCTGCTGCTGGCCGACGAGCCGACCGGGGCACTGGACACCGCTACCGGGGAGCAGATCGGAAAGCTCCTACGGCAACTCAGCGAGGACGGGCAGACGCTGCTGCTGATCACCCACGACCCGACCCTGGCCGAACGGCAGGCGGCCCGCACGGTGCGGCTCGTGGACGGGCAGGTCGCAGGCGCGGATGCGGGGCTGCCGCGATGAGCTGGCTCGGAGCGATCAGGACCGCCACTGGCGGGATGACGCGGCATAAGGTGCAGGCGGTTGTGATCGGCATGGTGTTGCTGGTCTCCACCGCCTCGGCCACGCTCGGCCTCACGCTGCTGGCGGCAGGCAACGCGCCGTTCGCCCACGCGTTCAGCGCCCAGCACGGCGCGGACGTGACCGTCACCGTGAACGCAGCGCGCGCCGGCACGGCGGAGCTAACCGCCACCCGCGCCCTAGGCGGGGTCACCGCGGCGGCCGGGCCGTTTCCCGACGCGACGGTCCTGGTGCAGTTCGGCGGCCAGCCGGACGGGCAATTCGTGCTGGCAGGGCGCGCCTCGCCCGGCGGGCCGGTTGACGACGTGGTGCTGTCGGCGGGGCACTGGCCGGACAGGCCGGGCCAGGTGGTACTGGATTCCGCGACGGTCGGCGGCCCCGGCGGCCCGCAGCTGGGCAGCACCCTGACTGTGAGCGGCGTGCCGGGAGCCCATGCCCTCACCGTGACCGGTATCGCCACCTCCGTTACGAATACGGCCGACGGCTGGGTGACCCCGGCCGAGGTCGCCCGCTTTCAGGCGCCGGGTGTGGCGGCAACCGCGCAGATGCTGTACCGGTTCGCGCAGGCCGGCAGCGACGCCCAGGTCCGTGCCGACGTGACGGAGGTCACCAGGGCACTGCCTCCCGGCGCGGTGGCCGGCGCCGGCTCCTGGCTGACCGCGGAGCAGGCCGAGGCCGGCGACGGGGCGATCATGGAGCCCTTCGTGGTCGCGTTCGCACTGATCGGCCTGGTGATGGCGGTCCTGATCGCCGGCAACGTGGTCAGCGGCGCGGTGGCCGCACAGTATCACCGGATCGGCGTGCTGAAGAGCATCGGCCTGACCCCGGCCCAGGTCGTGGTCGCGTACCTGAGCCGGATCGGCTGGCCGGCCCTGGCCGGGGCAGCGGCCGGGGTGGTAGCGGGCAACGTGCTGGCCGTCCCGGTGCTGCACGGCTCGTCCGGCATCTACGGTGTCGGCCGCCAGCAGGTGCCGTGGTGGGCATCGGCTGCCGCATTGGTCGGGATGCTGGCGCTGACGGCGCTGGCCGCGTTCGGCCCGGCGCTCCGGGCGGGCAGGCTGTCGGCCATGCAGGCGATCGCGGTCGGGCGTGCCCCCCGGAGTGGCCGCGGGTATGCCGCGCACCGGCTGGCTGCCCGGCTGCGACTGCCGCGTCCGGCTGGCATCGGGCTGGCGGCTCCGTTCGTCCGGCCCGCCCGGACCGTGGTGACCCTGGCCGCGATCGCGTTCGGGGCCACTGCGGTGATCTTCGCGTTCGGGCTGAACTCAGCGCTGAGCCGGGCCGAGCAGAGCGGGACGCACGCTGCCGCCGCCCCCGTTCAGATCCAGCAAGACGGCCCGGCGTCCGGCTCGCAGGCGCCCAGCGCGGCGCAGGACGCGGCGGTGACGGCCGCGCTGCGCACCCAGGCAGGCACCCTGCGCGACGTGGCGGAGTACGACGAAGACGTCAACGTCGTCGGCGTGGCGAGCAGCGTCCGCGCCCGGGCGTTCGGCAGCGACGCATCCTGGCTCGGCTACGCCATGATCGCCGGCCGGTGGTATAGCGCGCCGGGCGAGGTAGACGTCAACACCATGTTCCTCACCGCCAGCGGACTGGCCGTCGGCGACACCGCCACCGTGACCACCGAGGGGACCGCCCGGATCACCGTGCGGATCGTCGGGGAGGTGTTCGACCCGTCCAACGCTCCCCGCCTGTACGGCAGTACGCAGACGCTGACCGGCATCGCCACTGACCAGAACCTGCAGCAGTACTACGTGGGGCTGCGAGACGGCACGAGCCCCACCGCGTACATGCAGGCGGTGAACAACGCACTAGGCAATCGCAGCCCCTGGCTGGCCGGCGCCCCGCAGGGAAACAAGTTCTATGCGATCGCCACCGACCTGGTGGACCTCCTCGCGCTCATGGTCGCGATCGCCGCAGGGCTCGGTGTGCTCAACACCGTGCTGATGACGACCCGGGACCGGGTGCACGACCTCGGGATCTTCAAGGCAATCGGCATGCGACCCAGCCAGCTGCTCACCATGGTGGTGTGCCAGGTCGCGGGTCCCGCTGTCGTGGCGGCAGTAATCGCAGCACCCGCCGCGGTCCTGCTGACCACCGGCACTGTAGGCGCCATGGCCGGTACTGCCCACACCGGCGTGCCGGCCAGCTTTAGCCAGGTGTTCCCGCCGTCCCGGCTCGCGCTGCTGTCCCTCGCCGCGATCGCGATCGCGATCGCCGGGGCGCTGCTCCCGGCGAGCTGGGCCGCCCGCGCCCGCCCAGCCGCCGCGCTGCGCGCCGAGTAACGAGGTAGCTCTTGCGTCGCCGGCCTGCGATGCCCGGTGACCGAAGAATGCTGTCAGCTGGATCGTCCCCGCGTCCGAGGACTCCTGATCCGGCCGGACACGGCGCAGGCGTCATATCTGCTGATTGTCATTCCGGTCGCCCAGGGCGCCGGGTATGACCAATGAGATAGCCCTGGCAGAGTTGCCTGCGGCCGGGGCGCGGCGGCGAGAAGGCCCGCGCAGGATGGACATCAGATCTGGTATGCCGGGTTGGACTCCGCTGAGGAGTGCGCCCGGCTCACTGAGTCCTGGCTCGCTGAGGCGAGGGCGGAGCTATTCCTTGAACTGAGTCGGCGCCTGCCCGCCAGGGCGGTACTGCGCCCGCGACCTCATCCCATGTTCAGGATCCCAGGTCCGCTCAGCCCTGCCGTCAAGGCCAAGGCGCGACCGCTGAGGTGGCGGTCTTTAAGCGCCCCGGACAGCACGGTGAATTGTCTAGCAGGTCATGCGGGCCTTGTGCCACTGAGCGCTGGCAAAGATACCGCGGATCTGTGTGCCATCAGGTAGCCGCCAGGCGGCGGCGGCGTGCGCCTGTCCTCCATCGCGAGCCGCCGCGCCGTTATCGGGCTGGAGTATCCGATTCACCCGCACCATAAGGTCGTCGCCTCGGGTGCCGTGCGCGTCGGCAATCTTGATTCGCAGATCGGTGCCCTGCGACCCGTTAGCCGCTACCGCTGATTCGATCACTGCCAGGTGGCCGATCGTTACGGGCTGGCTGACCACCGTCTGGTCCGGCGTGTTGCTCAGGCTCTGTGCCTGACCATCCGAATCACCCTGGATGAGCGCGACCAGCTGAGCGACGAGGACCGGATCATGGGTTCCGTCGTAGATCCAGCGGCGTCCAACCATACCGTGCTCGGCCGTTCCGATCAGGCCGTCGTCCGCGCCAGCGCATGCGCTCGCACGGTAGTAAGCGGCACCTGGTAAGTGGTGGCTCGTTCCCCTGAGCCGTCGGTGACCACCATGAACTCGATTCCGACCTCCTCCTCCGGATCGTCGAGCCGGAACCCGCCGGCCTTGGTCAATTCCGGCGCATGCTCCGAACTGAGGTACCACGGCTGAGCTGGCAACCATGAGGCCAGAAGCTCCAGCTTGGCCGGGATCAGCGTGGTCTGGTGAATGATGGCCATGCCCCGTCAGCGATCCTTTCCTACTGACTTCCTCGCGCTTCCTCGCGCTTCCTCGCGCTTCATCGCGCTTCATCGCGCTTCATCGCGCTTCATCGCGCTTCATCGCGCGAGGCTACCCCTACGGCAGGCTGACAGCTTGTCCCCGGCTGGCGAGCCGCAGCGGTCAGGCCAGCGGATTGCACCAGCGCAGGCCGGGGAAGCGGCCGAAATCGGTGTCGTTCGAATACATGTCCGCGTCGTATTCGAGCGCGAGTGCTGCCAGCTGAACGTCCGTCGTAAGGTTGCCGCCGGTCCCGACTCCGTGCAGGAGGCTGAAGGCAATCTCGACATGCCGGGAGCCAGGGACGAGGTGGCTGACGTTGGGCTGGCCGAGCCATGCGGATACGTATCCCGTGGCGGCATCGACCGTCAGCGGCGGCGATAGCACGCGCGGATTCGTCGCTATCCGGATGAACCCGAAGATGGCCGGGGAGGTGAGGCCGATCTCCGCGGGAGAGTTGACCGTTTCCTCCCACCACGCATGGGCGGGCTCGTGCTGCGGGAAGGCCGACACCACCGCGTAGAGCAGCAGGTTGACGTCGGGGACGATCACACCCCGGGGCGCTTGCCGGTCGCAAGGATCGCCTCGTCCTCCAGCTCGTCCGCCAGGCGGTTGAAGCCGGCCAGATCGAAGCCGGGCTGCAGCGTCGCCTCGTGAACAGGAAGGTGATAAGGCTCCCGGCGTGACGGCGGCGGGGACAGCGCCCGCCGCAGGGCATCATTGACCACCTGCTTCATCGACGTACGCCCGCGGTGGACAGCCTCGTCGACGAGCTCCGCGACGTCGGGATCCAGGCTCAGGGTGGTGCGCACGGACACATCATAGTGCCATCCAATCTGGGCATCAAGATGTCATGCTCTGCCGGTAGACGGCGGAATCCCTGATGAGGTTACCGACGTTCCAGTGGAGGCGGGCCATGCGTACCCAGCATACGAACCGCGAAATCCTGATAGCAGTTGATCCGCTGCCGGTCCGTCTGCGCAGGTCACGACGGATGGTCAGCAAACGAAGGTATTAGCTACAACGTCCGCGTATACAAAAGCAAGGTCTACAAAGGCAAGACGGTCACCACCTACTACGTCCGCTGGAAGGTCGGTGACCGGGAATGGAAAGAGCCGTTCCGCGTTGCGGCACAGGCCGACAGCTTCCGCAGCTCGCTCCTGACCGCCGCCCGAAGCGGCGAGGCGTTCAGTCTCGCCACCGGGCAGCCGATCGCCTGGCAGCGGGCAGACAACGACATGAGCTGGTACGACTTTGCCTGTTCCTACAGCGACATGGAGTGGAAAAGCGCATCGGCGAAGTACCGCAAAGACATCGCCCGCGCACTGACCGCTGCGACGCCCGCGATGTTCAATGCGACGCGGGGAGAGCCTGATGACGCCAGGATCCGGCAAGCGCTCCTTCGCTGGGGATTCAATACGAAGCAACGCGCGAGCGTGCCCGCCGAGGTCGCTGACGTTCTCAGATGGGTGTCACGCAACAACGCGCCGGTATCCGACCTTGCCGAGCCCGCTGCCGCCCGGCGCATTCTCGACATGGCGACGACGTGCCTCAACGGCCGACGCGCCGCCGCGAGTACCGCCCGACGGCACCGGACGATCCTGTCCAACGCCATGGACTTCGCCGTAGAACGCAACCTCATTGAAACGAACCCTATTCGCGCGCTCAAGTGGAAGCCGCCGAAAGTATCCAGCGAAGTAGACCGCCGGTCCGTCGTTAATCCCAGCCAGGGCAGGGCGCTACTAGAAGCAGTGCGCGGCCAGCATCCAAGCGGCCCCCGGCTCGTGGCCTTCTTCGGCGTCCTGTACTACGCAGCGCTCCGGCCGGAGGAAGCCGTCAATCTGAGTAAAGACGATGTAACACTGCCGGATCTGATCTGGAATGAGGACACGCAGCAGTGGGAGGAACCCCCCGAGGACGATGACTGGGCAGAGCTGCATTTCCGGACCGCTTCGCCAGACGCGGGGAGCGAATGGACAGACGACGGCAGTGACCGCGAGATGCGGCAGCTTAAGCACAGGGCGGACGGCGATAGCCGCACCGTGCCGGTCCACCCGGAGCTGACCAGGCTGTTCCGGGTGCATTTCCGGGACTTCGGCACGGCGCCAGATGGGCGCATCTTTTGTGGTGTGCGCGGCGGGCCGCTGCCTACCATCACCTACCGGCGAGCCTGGACCAAGGCACGCGCGATCGCACTTACGCCCGAGGAGAAGGCCTCACCGCTCGCCAAAAGGCCGTACGACCTGCGGCATGCCTGCCTGTCCACATGGCTCAACGGCGGCGTTGCCCCGACCCAGGTAGCCGAATGGGCAGGCCACAGCGTGGACGTGCTCCTCCGGATCTACGCCAAATGCCTCGCCGGCCAACACGAACTCGCCAAGCGCCGGATCACCGAGGCCCATCGCAGCGCATCTCAGAGGAGATGCAGCGTTGTCCTGGCAAGGGCTGAACTTCGACTTCACTGGCGTGGTATTCGACGGCGGTAGCTTCTCCGACGCCAAGTTCTCCGGCGGCGGGGTCAACTTCACCGACGCCAAGTTCTCCGGCAGCACGATCAACTTCGAGAACGCTAAGTTCTCCGGCGGCGGGGTCTTCTTCACTGGTGCCGAGTTCTCCGGCAGC
>OBLU010006742.1_pt1 | contig 10198 bp, 13 predicted proteins | sample 1518681 | NCBI WGS metagenome assembly OBLU01 (sample SAMEA3539304, study PRJEB22396) | soil metagenome | biome: tundra; feature: field; material: soil | place: USA | collected 2010-05 | depth 0.15 m
GTCCGGGGCGCGCGGCGCTGCGCTGGCAGGCAGCCAGGCGCGCCATTGCCCGGCGGCGGTGACGACGCGCATCATGCCATCGCATGACGCGACCACGGCCTGGCACCCCGGGCGACCAGCTCCCCCGGGTCGGCCGCCTCCTGCTCGGTCGCTGGCGCCCCGGGGATGACGAGGGCGGGCCGGCGAGATACCGCGTGCCACAGCGCGCTGCCGTGCGCGTCGAGCACCACCGGTACGCCCGCTTCCGTCGCGTAGCTGGCCAGCGAAGCGTAGATCTCCGGCGGCAACCCGGCCGGCAAGCTGCCGCAGAGCACGGCCGCGGTCGCCCCATCCATCAGGTCCCGGTAATCGGCAGCCAGGCGGCCAAGTTCCTCGGTGGTGATGACGGGGCGGGCTCACTGAACGTGGTCACGTCACCGGTCCGGCCGTCGGCGACCTGGAGGAGCCGGCGCGACTCCATCGCGATCGCCGTGAACTGGCTGGGTATCCCCGATCGCGAAAGCCCGGCCCTGAGGAGCTCACCGGCGGCGCCCCCGGCCAGCCCGGCGGCCACCACATCGTGCCCGAAGGTGTGCAGCACCCGGGCGACCGCAAGCCCGGCGCCGCCGGCGCGGTAGCTGAGCCTGCTGACCGGATTGGACCCGCCGAGGCTGATCCGCTCCGCCGCATAGCTGACGTGCAGCGCAGGATTGAGGGTGATGGTGACGATCACGCTGACAGCTCCGCCGCGAGGGTGGCACCCAGCTCCCAGCAGGCTTCCAGGTCGCCGGCGCCGGGCCGGCCGGTGACGCAGACCGGCGGCCGGGCGCGCCGCCATTTCAGCCCGGTGGCGATGGCTTCGACAGCCCGGACCGCGCCAGCCGCGTCATTATCGCCATGCACGTACAGGGCGTACGGCCGACGCTCCGTCGCGACCAGGCACGGATAGTAGATGGTGTCGAAGAAGTGCTTGAGCGCGCCCGACATGTAGCCGATGTTCGCCGGGGTGCCGAGCAGGTAGCCGTCCGCATCCAGCACGTCGGCTGCCCCGGTGGTCAGCGCGGGCCTGACGGTGACCTGCACGTCATCGATCTCGTCGGTGCCTGCTCCGGCCGTTACCGCCTCGAGCATCGCCTGCATGGCCGGCGATGGCGTGTGGTGGACGATCAGCAGCCTGGCCATCAGCCGATGAGGAGTGAGATTCCGGCACCGCAGTCAGGCATCCCCGCAGTTTACGCCCGGCAGGGACCGGGACGCGGCTCAGAGTTCGTAGTCGAGGGCGTAGGAATGCCCACCCTCCGGGCCGATGATTATCTGGCCCTCGCCGCGGATCCCGGCAAGCTCCCCGGTGCCGGTCGATCAGGTACCTGGAGTCCTGACAGCCGCTGCACGGTCGCGCTGCCGCCATCGGGGCCCGCCGCACCAGCAGCTAGGGATCGGATCGCTAGCCTGGGCTCATGCGTACTGCGTGGGCTTGCCTTGCGGACCTGTGCTGCGTGCTTATCTTCGTCGTGATCGGCCGCGCGAACCACCACGCGGGCGGTGGCCTGGCCGGGCTGGCGGACACCGCCTGGCCGTTCCTGACCGGGGCGGTGGCCGGAATGCTGGCGACGAGGTCCTGGCGGCGGCCCGTTGCCGTGCTGCCCACCGGCGTCGGCATCTGGCTCTGCACCGTGGCCATCGGCATGCTGCTGCGGGTCATGTCCGGGCAGGGCACCGCGGTCGCGTTCATCCTCGTCGCGCTGGCCTTCCTCGGGCTGTTCCAGCTTGGCTGGCGGGTGGCGGTTTCGCGGACGGCCTGGCTGCGAGCCAGAATCGCGGGCTGACAGGCTGCGGCCGCGCCTGCCGTCCGGCCGAATGGCCGGCCGGATGCCCGTGTCGCCTCCTTCCCCGGCGTGCCGAGTCCCCGGCTGCCAGGCCGCCCGTATCTCTGCCTCCGCAGCAATCAGTTGACGCTAACGTTCGTATTCACTAACGTTAGCGTCAGACGACGTTCGACGTGCAGACCGTAAGGAGACCCGATGGGCCAGCCAGTCGCATTCTTTGAGGTAATCAGCCCCGATCCGGAGCGCGCCCAGAAGTTCTACGCCGAGTTGTTCGGCTGGCAGGTGGCCGCCGATCCCGCCATGGGCGGCTACGGGCTCGTCGACACCGGAGCCGGCGACGGCGCGGTCGGCGGCGGCATCGGCGCATCGGAAGACCGAACTGAGAAGAGCGTGAAGATCTACATGCGGGTCGATGACCTCGACGCCTACCTCGACCGCGCCGAACAGCTGGGCGGTCAGCGGCTGGTCCCGCCGACGGACCTGCCAGGCGACTTCGGCCGGTTCGCTATCTTCGCCGACCCGGACGGGAACCAGGTCGGGCTGTGGAGCTGACCGAGCGCCATGAGTACTGAGCCGCAGGACATCGCGGCGGCCGGCGAGGAAGCAACCGATGAGGCGCTCAGGGCGATAGCCGCGCCGCGCCGTCGCGCCATCCTGCGGCTTGTTGCCGACGGCGAATTGCCAGCGGGCGAGATCGCCGCGGCCTTCGACGTCAGCAGGACAGCAGTGAGCCAGCATCTCACCGTGCTCAAGAACGCGGGCCTGCTGACCGAGCGCCGCGATGGTACCCGGCGGCTGTACCGGGCGCGTCCCGAAGGACTGGACGGCCTCCGGCAGTTCCTTGACGACATGTGGGCGTCGTCCCTCGATGTCGCCCGCAGGATCGTCGAGTCAGCGCGGGGCATCACCGACGACGACCATGCCGCCAGCGCCGGGTGAGCGGGGCCGGCCCGGGGCGCGGGCCTGACCTGCTCGGCCCGCGAATGAGGCTGGCCGCCTTGTGGGCCCTGGTCCTGGACCGGTTCCGGGACTACCGGAACTGGGCAGCTATCGTGACTGACGACCCCCCCGCACGTGACCGACGACCCCCGACGCCGAGGAGGCCCGCGTGAACCAGCCGCCTGAATCGGACACCGGCCCGGCCGGCTCCGTTACCGTCCTGCGCCGGCCTCCGGTTCGGCAGTCGACCCTCGTCCGCAGCGACGTCCGGCACACCTTCGAGACGTTCGTACGGACGATCGGCGCGTGGTGGCCGGTCACCCCGTTCTCGGCGGGGCAGGACCAGGTCCGCGACGTCGTCGTCGAGCAGCGCAACGGCGGCCGCGTCTACGAGCGGTGGGCGGGCGGCACCGAGGTGGACTGGGGCGAACTGCTGGTCTGGGAGCCGCCGGCGCGGTTCGTTATGACCTGGAACCAGACGCCCGTGCCGACCGAGGTGGAGCTCAGCTTCGCTGCCCTCGGGCCGGCCCTGACCCGCATCACGGTGGAACATCGCGGCTGGGAGGCTCTGACCGACGAGCAACTGGCGACGGACTGCGCGCTGCCCGGTGGCTACAGCGCCGGATCTTACTCGGCCGGCTGGGCGCAGATCCTTGGCCGCGCGGCCGCCGCGCTCGGCCCGGCTGAACCAGACCCCGAGACAGCGACCACGAGGACGGCATCCCCATGAGCGTGAACATCGACCCGATGAGCCTGAACCCGGACACCATTGAGCTGGAGTCCTATGAGCTGGTCCTGCTGCGCCACACCCGGCAGGGCCGGGACTTCGACGAGGAGACCAAGGAACGGATCTTCCGCGAGCACCTCGCGTACACGCTTGGCCTCGTTGCCAGCGGTCAGCAGCTCGCGGCGGGACCGGTCCCGGACGGACCGGGTCAGGACGACGAAATCTGCGGAGCCGGCCTGTTCCAGCAGGGCTCAGTGGACGCCGTGCGGCGGCTGCTGGCGAAAGACCCGGGAGTCGAGCAGGCGTATTACCGCTTCGACGTCATGACCTGGAACACCCCGAAGGGCGGGCTCGCCTTCCCCGGCCGCGCGGGTGCCGGCCACTGATCTGGAGGCAGCGGCTGATCTGGAGGCACCGGCTACCTGGCCAGCGTCACCAGGTCCAGCTCGCTGCCGTCCTAGTGCCGCCCGGCCCATGAACGTGGCTGCTCACCGAGGGGACGTGCTGCGGGTGGCCCTGGTAGCTGTCGGGCGCTGAGAAGTCATACAGGCCCGCGCCGCCCCCCCGGCCACGATGTAGGTAGTGCCCTGGGTGGCCGGGTAGATCGTCGGCGCCAGGATCACTGCGCAACCGGGCTAGCGTCTGCGCCAGCCACTCGGTCTGCGCCCCGCCTGAGTAGCCGTTGTTGGCCGGGATCTCGCACGAGACATCGTTAGCATCCAGGCTGATGATCGCGACGTTCCCGTACCCAAACGAGTAGTACGCCGGCCGGGACGCGCCGGGCACCTCGCCGGGGAAATTGAACCGCGCCTGCTGGCCGCCGTAACCGTCAGGCGAATACCAGGCCTCCATTTCGTGGTTGCCGACGGCGACCTGCCAGGGCACCGCGCCAGCCACGGGCTCCAGCTGAGTGAAGAACGAATCCCACAGCCGGGGATCGTAGGAATCGGTGATCAGGCCGCCACCGCCCGACTCCGCATAGGAGATGTCGCCGGCATGCAGATGGAATGCCGGGCTCTGGGCACGGACCTGGGTGGCAGTGCCGACCGCGTCGTAACTGACTCCCTGGTCACCGAAGGCGGTGAAGGTGAACGGCTGCCGCCCGCGCGGCGCGGTGCTGAAGCTGCCGGCCGACGCCAGATCCGGCCGGTCCCAGTCATCGTGCCCGACGCTGTAGTAGTACGTCTGGCCGGGCCGCAGCCCGCTGACGGCGGCATGAACGAAGTACTGCTCGATCGTGCCCGCAGCGGAGGGCGGGACCGGGAATCGCGGCGAGATGACGCTGCGCGATGTCGTTATGGCCCGGATTTCGGCGGCTATCCGCTCGCCCGGATCCCGTGGCGAGGAGCCGACCCGGACGAACGGCTTGTCGACCGGGGCGGCCACCTGCCAGCCAGCCGACATCTGGGTGGCGGGGTCGGCGCCGAACGCGAGGTGCCTGCCGAACGGCGGCACCGCGGCTCCGGCCGGTGGCACCAGCGAACCATTCGTGCTGTTCGGCGAGGCTCATGCGGCTGGCCTGTTCCGGGGTCATCCGCGATGCGGTCATGACCAGGACGCTAGAGACAGCGGATGGCCGGCGACGATCACCAAGGTGAACGCCGGTCAATCCGGCGGCGAAGCCTTGCCCGCCGCCAGCCGCCCCGCGCCGGCGCCGGGCGGGCGCGAGGGGCGGCCCAGCCTTGCCAGCCGAACCGGCTCGACCCTAGACTGAACATTCAGTCAATGGCGTAGGAGCACGTAATGGCCAGTCAGCAGGCCGTCCCGATGGAATCACCCGCCAGCGCCGGCACCGGAATCCCCGCCGATTCGGCAGGCGGCCCCGCGTCCGGCACCGCCGTCCCAGAAGACCCCCGGGCTGGGTCGTCTGTGCAGCAGCCGGACGCGGGGCCGCCTGCCCCCCTCCGAGCTGCAGACGCGGAGTCGCCGGGTTGCCGGCAGGCGAGTCTCCAGGAGATCATCACCTGGCAGGAGAGGATTTTCGCGGAGCGTCAGCCCGAGTCCCGCCTGATGGCCATCCGGGCGCCGCGCGCGCTAGCCGGCGGCGTCACCTCCAGCTGGCAGATCACCCGCCCGCAGCCGGTCTGGCTCAGCCACGGCAAGGGCTCCAAGATCTACGACGTGGACGGCAATGAATACGTCGACCTGCACGGCGGCTACGGCGCCGCGCTGGCAGGCCACGGTCATCCGGCCATCGTCGAGGCGGTCCGCGGACAGGTCACGCTCGGCACCCACTTCGCGCAGCCGACGCGCAATGCGCTCGCGGTTGCCGAAGAGCTGGGCCGCCGGTTCGGGCTGCCGCTCTGGCGGTTCGCCAACTCCGGCACCGAGGCCACGATGGACGCCGTGCACCTGATCCGCGCGATCACCGGCCGCGACCTGATCATCAAGGTCGAAGGCTGCTACCACGGCCATCACGACTCGGTCCAGGTGTCGGTCTGCCCCGAGCCTGACGACGAGATCGGCCCGCCGGGCAAGCCGGCCGGGGTCCCGTCGAGCACCGGGATCCCGCGCGGGATCACCGATCTCACCCTGGTCGTCGGCTTCAATGACCTCGATGGCGTGGCCAGGCTGCTGGATGAGAACCCTGGCCGGGTTGCCGGGATGATCATCGAGCCGATCATGATGAACGCGGGGATCATCATGCCGGAACCTGGCTACCTGGCCGGCCTGAAGGAACTGCTGCACTCCAGGGACGCCCTGCTGATCTTTGACGAGGTAAAGACCGGGCTCACCGCGGGCCCCGGCGGCGCGACCGGCCTGGTCGGCGTCACTCCGGACATCGTGTGCCTGGCCAAGGCCATTGGCGGCGGCGTGGCGGCGGCGGCCGTGGGCGGCACCGCCGAGGTAATGGAGCACGTGAGTAACGGCGACTACGAGATGGTCGGGACCTTCAACGGGAACCCGCTCGCGATGGCCGCGTGCCGCGCGATGCTCTGCGAGGTCGCCACGCCCGATGCCTACGACCGGCTAGAGCGGTTGCGCCAGCGGGCGGTCGCTGGCCTGCAGCGGGAGATCGGCAGCAACGGGCTGCAGGCGCATGTTGTCTCGGTCGGGGCCAAGGGCTGCGTGGTCTTCGCCGCCGAGCCGGTCCGCGATTTCCGCGGCTTCCTGGACATCGACGACTCCTACAGTCACGCGCACTGGCTGCTGCAGCACAACGGCGGGGTATTCCTGCCGCCGTGGGGCAAGACCGAGCAGTGGCTGATCTCCGTGCAGCATGATGACGCGGATATCGATCGGTTCGTCGCCAATTTCGCCGATTTCGCTGCTGCGGTCCGCCAGTAGCCCGGCAGGCGCGTCCGCCGGCAGCCCGGCAGGTAGAGAGGGTGCTGGTGCGGCAGGTACGGCGTTAGTCTGAGCTGTTATCTGGAAGCTCTTGCGCCAGCGCTGTCGCAAGTAGTACTCCTGGCGTTAATGTCCCGTTTGACGGACTGTTCAGTCAGGGGCCGCTCGGAGAAGGGCGGGCAATGCACCCACGAGAGGGCTGGCAGGACGGCCGATCGCCGCTGGGCGGCGGGCCGTCCAGGCGTTCCTTCCTGCGCCAGGGCGCGGCGGCGGGGCTGCTGGCGGGCGGTGCCGGGCCGCTGCTGCAAGGGTGCGCATCCTTCCTGACCGGGGTTAACGCGGTGCCGCTGCCCAGGCCGACCAGCCCGGTGACCTGGCCGACCTACGGCGCGAAACCCATCGCCAGCGGCCTGCCCCCGGAGACAGGCGCCACGCTGCAGATCTACAACTGGGTTGCCTACGTCAACCAGTCCTGCCTCAACAGCTTCGCCAAGAAGTACAAGTGCAAGGTCGAGGTGACCACGTTCAACACTATGGACGAGGCGCTGGCCAAGCTGCGCAGCGGGCTGAGCTTCGACGTCTTCATGGGCGTCACCGCCGACGTGCTGGGCCAGCTGGTCGAATCGAAGCTGCTGCAGCCGCTGAATCACGGCTACATCCCGAACATCGCGCAGGCGTGGCCCGATTTCACCGACCCGTTCTACGACCGCCACTGGCAGTACACCGTGCCCTACACCATCTACACGACGGGCATGGCGTGGCGGAAGGACTACGTGCACGAGAACCCCTACACCATGCGCAATCCGTGGGCCATGCCCTGGCAGCAGAAGTACAAGGGCAAGGTGGCGATACTTGATGATTACCGGGAATCCATCAGCCTGGGGCTGATGAAAAACGGGATCTTCGACCTGAACACGACCGACCACACCCAGATCTCGCTGGCCCGTCAGTCCCTGCAAGATCTCGCCAGCCTGACCAACGTGCACATCGACAACAACGACTACACCGAGGTCCCGGACGGCCAGGTATGGATCCACCACGCGTGGTCCGGCGACATGGCGGCGGCCGCCTCGTACATGCCCAAGGGCGTGCCGGTCGAGGTCGTCGGGTACTGGTTCCCGCCTGACGGCAGGGGCCCGGTGGCCAACGACACCAACACCATCCTGCGTTCGGCAGCCAGCCCGGTGCTCGCGCACCTGTTCCTCAACTACATGCTCGACCTGCCGAATGTGCTGGAAAACATCAGCTTCAACGGGTACATGCAGCCGATGACGGGTGTCACGCCGCAGGTCCTGGTAAAGGAGCAGATCTTGCCGCCCAGCCTGATGTCGACGGTGGTCTTGCCGTCCTACTTCCGCCGCGGCCTGGGCGAGCTCCAGCTGCCCGTCGACGCCGACGCGCTCTGGCAGCAGGCCTGGCTCGTGGCGAGTAACGGCATCTAGCGTGGCGGCGAGGATCCAGCAGACACCGGCGCCCCCCGGCCGGGCTGGCCGCCGGGGACAGCGCGACAGCCAGCCCGCCAGGCTGTTCTGGATCCTGCTCGCCGCGCCCGGCATCCTCTGGCTGATCGTGCTGTTCATCGTGCCGTTCTACGCGGTGCTCTCGATCGCCGAGGGACAGCTGAACGCGTTGTACGAGTCGCCAGTGGCGGTCTATAACCCGGCGCACTGGAGCTCGGCCAACCTGATCAACGTCTGGCACGACCTGTTCGGCGCGACCGCCTTCGCGGCCCCGGTGGCGCTCAGGACGCTCTGGTACGTCGTGGCGGCCTCGCTGCTGTGCCTGGTGATCGGCTACCCGGCGGCGTACTTCGTGGCCCGGTTCGCCGGGCGGCGCAAGGGAATGTTCCTGGTGCTGCTGATCGCGCCGTTCTGGATCAGCTACATGATGCGGATGCTCGCCTGGATCGACCTGCTGCAGACCGACGGCTACGTCAACAAGACGCTGTCCTTCCTGCATGTGACCGCCCAGCCGGTCAACTGGCTCGGCGGCAAATCGGTCACGGTGATCCTCGGCCTGGTCTATGGCTACATCCCGTACCTGATCCTGGTGCTTTACGCAGGCCTGGACCGGATCGATGCATCGCTGATCGAGGCAGGCCGCGACATCGGCCTCAGCCCGGTGCGCACCTTCATCAGGGTCACCCTGCCGCTGTCCAGGCAGCCGATCATGACCGGGCTGCTGATCACCGTGCTGCCGATGCTCGGCGATTACTTCACCAACCAGCTGCTGTCCGGCGCCCCGGGCACCTCGATGATCGGCAACCTGATCCAGGGCCAGCTCGGCACGCCCGGCCTGCAGGGCCAGGGGGCCGTGCTGTCGATGCTGCTGCTGCTGGTGCTGCTGGTCCCGATGATCTACTACGTGCTGGCAACCAACCGGTCGACGAGGGAGGCAGCATGACGGCCACTGGCGCGCCCGCGACAGCTTCCCAGGCGGCAGACACGGCCGCCCGCTCGCCCGCGAGGCTGCGGCCGCCGTGGCGCAACCCGTGGCGGCACCCATGGTTCCTCGAGGGCTTCACCTGGCTCTACCTGATCTGGTCACTGGTGCCGATCGCGATCGCGGTGCTGTTCTCCTTCAACAACGGCAAGTCGCAGAGTGCGTGGCAGGGCTTCTCCTGGCGGTGGTACTTCAGCGACCCGGTCAACTCCGTGCTGCACAACCCCGCACTGCACGCTGCCGTCATCCAGACGCTGCGGCTGTCTTTCTACACCACCCTGATCGCCGTGCCGCTCGGCGTCGCCTTCGCGCTGGGCATCAACCGCTGGCGTGGCCCCATCCCGGGAACGTTCAACTTCGTGATGATCCTCTCCTTCGTGGTACCGGAGCTGATCTTCGGCGTCGCCATGTTCATCACCTTCACCGTGCTGTTCACCAGCGTCCACCTGGGCACCCTCGCGGAGACCCTGGCCCTGGTCACCTGGAACGTCAGCTGGCCGGCGATCATCGTCCAGGCCAGGCTGGTGACGATCGGGCGCCATTACGAGGAGGCCGCCGCCGATCTCGGCGCCACCCAGCTCCAGACGATCCGCCGGGTGCTGCTCCCGCTGCTCGCGCCGGCCATCTTCGCCAGCGCGGTGCTGGTGTTCTCCGGCGTGATCGATGACTTCGTCATCGTGGACCTGCTGAACTCCAACGCGGGCAACACCCCGATGTCGGTATACATCTACGCGCAGCAGCATGGCGGCAATGGCGGCCCCGCGCTCAACGCCCTCGGCACGATCATGCTGGTGATGTCGTTCGTCATCGCCACGCTCGGCTACCTCGGCTACCGGCTGATGACCCGCGGCGAGCGCGGCGACGCCAAGGAAGCCCTCACCACGATCGCCGGCGCCTGACCGCGCGCAGCTAGCTCGGCAGGCGCCTGACCGGCGCCTGGCGCCAGACCGCTAGCTCAGCTGGCCTGCCGCGCGCCGGCGGCCCCCGGCTCGGCCGG
>OBLU010006744.1_pt1 | contig 10197 bp, 11 predicted proteins | sample 1518681 | NCBI WGS metagenome assembly OBLU01 (sample SAMEA3539304, study PRJEB22396) | soil metagenome | biome: tundra; feature: field; material: soil | place: USA | collected 2010-05 | depth 0.15 m
CATCGCGGTTGGGCCCGCGCCACTGCGGCCAATCGGCGGCCCAGGCGAGTGTGCCACAGAAGAGGCAGAGGAGAGGAGCGATTCTGCATCTCAGCATGTGGAAAGGTTACCACGGGTGGGTGGCCTTGGGGAGACGACACGGCCAAGCCGTTACGCCGGAGCGGGCGTCGGCGATCGTTTGAACCAGTTAAACGACCATCCGCACTCTTTCGTAGGTCGCACTACCGGTCTTCCATGAGACGTGAATGCGAGACAATCGGTTAGAAGAAGTCTTGACCGAAGCCTAGACGTCACGGACAAACATCTGGCTTAGGCAGGAGCGCATCGCATATCGCTTCCATGCGCTGGCGTACGTAGCCGGTTCTCAGGTCACTAAACTCGCTCTTGGAAATCCAGATCTCATCAGGCTGAAACACAGGTTGGCCGCGACCATCTTGGCCTTTGCGTGCTCGAGCGACCAGCACGTAATAGTTCGTGTCCGGTTTCTTGGGGTCGTCGTTTCCTTTAAAGAAAACATTTACGCTCTTGGAACTCAGGCAGCAGCCTTTCACTGTATAATTTGCCTGGTCTTTGAGGTTGAGCCCTTGCGGATTCGTCTTGCGGCTCTGAGCCGTCTTGTCGTCATCATCGATCACAAGATCCTTAACCCACTCGCCACAGGCGTAGCATTCGGTTGGTGCTCTAAACGTGAAGGCTGCACCTTTTCCAACTGGGACAGGCGGCAAACCCGGACCTTGGTCCTTAAGAACGACCGTTTTAGCAAATTGAGGGAGGTACGTCATGTGCACACTTGCACCGCGAGCACCCTTAGCCCCCACGGCTACAGCCCCCGCGACCTGCATGAGCCGTCGCCGAGTCAGATTCATGTTGATGGACATTGCGAAACTCCTTTTCACCTTACCGGGATAGTTTACACTTAAATGAGCCGTGAATCAAGCAAAATCTAAGCTAAAAGCTAGGCCCCCAGATATGTCGCTAGAGACACCTGTGGCCGGCGGACGCCTTGAGTTCTCCGCTTATGTCGTGCCCGTCGCCGTCGCGGGCGAGCATCTTCTTCTTCTAACGGAGGACCGGGCGGAAGTGCTTGAAGGAAAGATTTATTGTGATGTCGCCAATGCCATCAGCGGTGGCTTGGAGTGGGAGGAGATCGGAAACGAACTCGGCCAGTGTTATTCCCGCGAACAACTGGAGGAAGCCATAGCTGTCCTTACTGAACACGGCCTGCTGTGCGGCGGACCAGCCGCGGAATCCGCGGGACAGCAAGCGTATTGGGAGAGCCTGGGGGTAGCGCGCCCCGAACGAAGTATCTCGACAAAACTGATCTGCGACTCCGGCCGGAGCATCCTGGTTCGAGCGCTGCAGGCGAACGGCCTGAAAATCAGTGAAGACGGAGAACTGCTGATCGTCACGACGGACGACTATCTTCGTCCCGAACTGGCCGCGGTCAACAACGAAAAGCGGCCGTGGCTGCTGGCGAAGCCGGTCGGGCACACCATCTTTATCGGGCCGCTCTTCGTTCCGGGGAAGACGGCATGCTGGGCTTGCCTGGCGCATTGGATCAGAACGAATCGCTGGCAACAGGCGGCTTTCCTCGGGTGGGACGAGAAGGATTTCCCATTCCAGCCATCCGTGCCGGCGTTGCCCGGAACACTGGCGCTGGCCGCCGGCATGATTGCCACCGCCGCCGCAGTGTGGGCAGCGCGGGGAAGTCATGAGGCGCTGGAGGGTCGCATAATCGCCGTGGACACGCGCACATTCCGGCAGGCGGCGCATCCGGTGCGGCGCAGGACGCAGTGTCCGGTATGCGGCGGCGGACCGGCGCCGGTTTGGCAGCGAGATCTCTACGAGTTGGTGAGCCCGCTGACGGGAGTGGTATCCGAGATCCAGGTTACAGATCAGCCAGCGGGCGGGTTCTTCCATGCGCGCGGCAGATTCGTGCTTCCCCTGCCGGTTCCAGGTTCCAGAGCGCTGATCAAGCCGGGAGTGGCCGCCGGAAAGGGCGCCACCAAACGCGAGGCCGAGATTGGTTGCATCGCGGAGAGTGTGGAGCGTTACTCGGCGACTCACCGGGGCACCGAGCCGTACGTCCGGATGCGACTGGATGCCCGGACAGCCATTTCGCCGGAGCGCATTCTGTTATTCAGCGAGCGACAATGCCGGCATCGCGGCCAATGGAACAAGGTGTGGGGCGAGGAACAGTGGATTCCCGAGGCGTGGAGCCCGGAGATGCCGATTCTCTGGACGCCAGCGCGCTCACTGGCGGACGGCAGAGCGTACCTTGTTCCCGCCGGATGCACTTATCTCTGGTATCCGTTTACCGGCGAGCCTCACTACGCGATGCCGGATTCGAACGGCTGCGCAAGCGGGAAGGACCTGGAAGAGGCGGCTCTGCATGGCCTTCTCGAACTCATCGAGCGCGACTCGGTGGCGATCTGGTGGTACAACCGGCTGCACCGGCCCGGCGTGGATCTCGAGTCGTTTGGGCACCCAGTACTGACCGGGGCGCGCGGTGCGTTCGCGGCTCTCGGACGGGATCTCTACCTGTTGGACCTGACCTCCGACCTCGGCATTCCGGTCTACGCGGCTCTGGCGCCGAAACGGGACCGCTCGGAGCCGTTCTTCGGCTGCGCGGCGCACGTCTCGCCGGCCATCGCCGCCAGCAAAGCCATCGCGGAGCTTGCGCAGATCTGGTTCTGGCACACGCACGGCGAACCGGACGAGGAAATTGAGAAATGGATCGGCAGCGCAACTCTCTCCAGCCAATGCTACCTGCAACAGGATGGAGAGATCTGTGTACCTCCGGATGAACACTTCGCATCCGCCGCCGATGCCTTGCGGCACTGCGTCAATCGTGTCATGGGCGCAGGAATCGAGCCGCTTGCGGTCGATCTGACCCGGTCCGACATAGGAGTGCCGGCTGTGAGGGTGATCGCCCCCGGACTCCGGCACTTCCGGTCCAGGTTCGGACCAGGCCGGCTCTTTGAAGTGCCGGCGAAAATGGGCTGGCTGCCAAAGGCTCGAGCCGAAGAAGAACTGAACCCAGTTCCCTGTTTTTTATGACCGCATGCGGGCACCCCGGCTTTCAGGTCTTGACGCCGAGCTTTGCGGCAAACCGTGGCCAGCGCGGATCGCTTCTGAGAATATCCAGGTACGGGTTCGTCAACGCCACCAGGACGGAGCTGTCATCACGCTCGTAGCCCTGGTCGAGCAAAGCAAAAGCTTCTTCCTTGTCTTCCAGGCGGCTGTAGAGCGCCACCAGCAGGATCGTCTCAAAAGGGTTCTTGCGCCAATAGTCTTCCACCTCGGCTGCCAGTTGCCGCGCTCTTGTCCGGTTCCCGCGGGATGCCTCTACCGTCGCGCGAAAGCATTGCACCAGGGGAGGGCTCATCTTATACTGCAGCGCCGATTCGCATTGCCGCAGCGCCTCATCATACCTGCCCTGCCATTCCAGCGCCCGCGCCAGCGTCAGGTATGTAGCTCCATCATAGGGTTGAACCTGGTTGAGTTCGAGCGCCTTTGCATAGAATTCGCTCCAGCGCCGCGAAAGAAAGTACTCCGTGGCGAGTTGCTCATTGAGCAGAAAAGAGGAAGGATCGGCGGCCAGACCCGCTTTGAGTTGCGCGATTGCCTCGTCGAATCTGCCCCGCTTACCGAGATAGGCGCCGTACCAGAGCCGCACCGTGGTATCGCGGGGGTCCAGCCGGACGGCGTTTCGAAAGTACTGTTCAGCGTTTAGCCAGTCCTTCAAATCGATGGAAACAACATACCCTAGCAATCCCTGGGCGCGGGCCACCCGGCCGTCGAGCCTAACCGCGGTTTCCGCCGCGTTCCGAGCCAGTCTCAGCGATTCCTTTGGGTCCATGAGACCGAAGTTGTTCAGGGCGGAATAGGCGTCGCCGAGTCCCGCCCACGCTGCGGCGTATTTCGGCTCCAATGCGATGGCTTGCTTGAAATGTTGTACCGCCTTATTCAGATCGTCGCCGGTCCGGCGTGCGACAAAGGTTTGCCCCAGCTTGAGCTCCCGCTCAGCCTCGGGATTTAGGGTCTTGGCAGGCCGCCAGAAGTAGCGCATGCCCGCCGTGGCGACGGCCACCGTGGCGCCTGCGCCCACGAACCAACGGCGGGATCTCTTTCCGCGGCGCCTCCGGGCGCCTGTGAGCAGATCCAATACTTCGGCCGCGGATTGCGGACGAGCGGCGGGATCCCTTTCCAAGCAAGCGAGGATGGCAGACTCCCAACGCGGGTCGATCTCTTTGACGAATTCTCGCGGTGAGGGCGCCTCATGATGCAGCCGCTGGAGAGCGATGGCCAGAGGTGTGTCTCCTGGGAACGGCAGCTTGCCAGTCAGCATCTCGAACATCACGACTCCCAGCGCGTGCACGTCGCTGGCAGGTGTTAGAACTTTGCCTTCAAACTGCTCCGGAGCCATATATGCGGGCGTTCCGGCCACCATGCCGGCGCCGAACATCGACAGCGTCTCATTCACGTCACCGCTGTGCCGGCGGGCAAGTCCGAAATCCGTAATCACAGCCCGCGGTTTGCCGCCGCGTCCTGTTGCGAGGATGACGTTACTGCTCTTGAAGTCCCGATGGACAACGCCTGCGTCGTGTGCCGCGCCGAGCCCCGCGATCAATTGCCGGACCACAGGCTCCGCATCGGCGGTCGAGAACGGCTGCTGCCGGATCCGTTGGCGCAGCGCGGCCCCCTCCAGAAGCTCCATGGTGAAAAAGAAAATGTCACGGCCATCGGCCAACGTGGCTCGGCCCATCTCGAGCAGACGGCAAACATTCTCGTGGGTGACTCTGCGCGCGAGTTGCAGTTCGTTCTTGAGGCGGTTTATGTGAGTCTCATCCGTAACAGAATCGGCGCGGAGCGTTTTTAGAGCGACCCACTCGTGGAGTTCCCGGTCGAAGACTCTAAAGACCTCGCCCATGCCCCCGGCGCCGAGGAAGCTGGTCACCTCAAACCGCCCATTCAGGATCACGCCCGGTTGGAGTGCGCGCACGATCTTCGCAGGCGCCAGTCCAGGGGGCAGTGAATCGGTAGGGGCGGCGGACGGGCGCTCGACAAAACTCTCGGTCGGCCCAGGGCCGGTTAAGAGCTCTTGCACGGCCTGATGGCTCTCAGGGTCTGAGTGGGCGAGTCGCCGAAGGAATTCGTTCCGCTCCCGCAGCGGCATGGCGGCCACTTGTTCGAACAGCAGCTTGATCCGGTCCCGGTCTTGAGGGGTCACAGCACAACGGTGGTCCGAGTGTTTCCCAGTTTAGCAAAAGGCTTCTTTTTTTGGGGATCCGCGTAGTTCGACGATCTGTGCGATCGCGCGAGCGCTGGGGTGTTTGGCTTTACCCTTGGGGCAGCGTGAAATGATGCCGAAACCGCTATTATAGCGGGACCAACGCACCACGAAACGTGACCTGGCAGAGTAGGCTCTTCGGCAATCTGCTCTCGCCTTCCGATCCGAAGAAAGACCATGCTTGCCGAAGACGGTCTGGGACGCCATCCAAGACGGTAAGGCCATTCTTGGTAATGAAGCCCGGAGCAGGTGAAGATGGCCTTGGGGGATCCGGTCTCCGGAACGCAAGAGCAAACCGCGACGGGCGTTACCGAGGAATGGGTTTTAGACGGCGACTTTGTTGTACGTCCAGGGCTTAATTAAGTCCCGCATCCACCGCCAGACGTTTGTGCACTTCGCTCGGGGCGTCGTCGCCAGGATCGCGGAGGGTCAATCCAGCGGGACAGCGGCGTCCAGCGGGAATACGGCAGATGAGATCACGCGAGTCCTGCAGAGTGGGCGTTATCGGAGCTTGCCCCCACTTCAGCAGACCCCAGGTGTGAACTCCAGCAGCGTGCCCCGTTTGACTGTTCGCAACCAGACGCCCTATGCTTTGCGGATCGTTCTCCGCCACGTCGCGCCCGTTACGCTCTCGCTGCCCCCTGGCGGGAGCCAGTCGACCGATTTGTCTGCCGGAACTTACAAGGCCCTCGCCAGTGTGTCGGCGCCGAACGTGCTGCCAGCGGTCGTGACTACTCATTCAGCGACGGTTCGGAGTACAGCATCAGGTACACTATCTCTAGCCACTGATTGCAAGGGCCAGCGAAGACTCCGGCCACGGTTGCGGTTTCAGTCCGCGGGCTGCAGGTCACGGACGATGGTGGATCGGAGCCGTCGATGGATGTGCAATGCAGCACTGTGGCAGCGAGGCTAATGGTATATGCCCCGGCCGCGATTTATGTTCCGAGGGTGCTCGTGGTAGGATGTGGGCGAATGCCCGAGATCAGCCGATTTTTTGGCATCGTGATTCGAATGTATTTCGATGACCATAATCCACCGCACTTCCACGCGATCTATGCTGGGAATGAGGCGCAGATCGCGATCGAGTCTATCGAGATCCTTGAGGGCAAGCTTCCGGCCCGCGCGGCGTCAATGGTTTTCGAATGGGCTGCGTTACATCAGCGCGAACTGCTGAGGAACTGGCAGCGCCTGCACAGTGAGCAGCCGGCTGAGAGGATTAGGCCTTTGGAATAGGAGGTTATTATGTTTCCACGCGTCAAGGGGGTCCGGCACGCCGGAGAGTACCGCCTCGAGCTGAGTTTCACCGACGGGACCACGAGCGAGATTGACTTGAGAGGACGGATTGCCGGCCGCGGCGGGGTCTTCCGTCCGCTGCAGGATATTGAATTTTTCAAACAGGTCCGGTTGGACTCCGAAGCGGGGACGATCGTCTGGCCCAATGGAGTCGACTTCTGCCCGGATGTCCTGTACAGCCTCGCTACAGGGAAACCGGTTCGGGTTCCGGAACCAGCTTGAGGCAAGAGCGGCCGCCGGCAATCGCGGCGATGAGTAGCCCTCGCCCAGGCCCTGAATTTTCCAGACCAGCGGCGGTCCGCCTTTGGGCCAGAGGAGACGAACGATTCCGCGACCCAGCATGTGGAAAGGTCACCACGTAAGGGGCGCATGCGGCACGCCCGTCGTGAGTCCTCGCGACCGCTCCATACCGCGCCGGCCCTCGAGACGCGAAGCCTACAATCGTTGAAGACATGACTATGGTCATCGTCCATGGTACGAATTGGATGTGCGTGAAATCGCGATCTCTCAGTTCAAGGCCACCTGCCTGGCGGTTCTGGAGGACGTGCGACGGACCCGCAGGCCCGTTCGGGTCACTCGTTTTGGCAAACCCGTTGCCGAAGTGGTCCCCCCCAACGTCTCACCCAAGCAGTCATGGCTAGGTTGCATGAGGGATTCACTCGAAATCTCGGGAGACATCGTCCAACCGGTCCGCGCTTTCGAACGGTGGACCGTTCGCTGACCATGCAATTGCTGCTCGATACGCATATCCGGGTCTGGGCACTTCACTCTCCGGAGAAGCTCAGCCGGGCCGTCCGGCGGCAGCTTGAAAATCCGAAGAACGAGCTATTCTTATCGCCGGTCTCGATCTGGGAAGCTCGCCACCTCGTACGCCGCAAGCGGTTGCGCATCAAGCACAGCTTTTCCGACTGGCTGGACATGGTGTTTGCGCGGGTGCCGCTCAAGGAAGCCCCGTTCAATTTCGCAGTGGCGGTCGAAGCTTCCGGTATCGAATTGCCGGAGTCCGATCCAGGGGACGTGTTCCTGGCCGCAACCGCTTCGGTCTTCCGGCTAACCTTGGTGACCGCCCACTCGCAATTCGCCGGGCGCTCCTGGTTGAAGACGATGGCTAACGACTAATCGCAAGCGCGACAACTGTCGCTGCCTGATTCGAGTTCCTCTGCTGTATATGTGCTAACGCCCGCCCTCCCCCGCGCCTCCATTCCTTGGCCGCTGATTCACCTGGGGCAGCCACGCCGATCATGTCAGATCACGCCTGCAATGGCGGTGGGCCTTACGGATCATGCCTGGAGTGTCGCCGAGTTCTGATGGCAGGAGCTTGAGATTCGGATTCCAAAGTACCATAATGAGGCCAATTTCATCATGATGAACACGTTTCAGATCGCAACATCGAAGGCCGTCACCGCCCTGTTGATCGGGCTGCGTTTTACCGTTGGGTGCCAGACCGGTCACCTGAGTCGTTCCAATGCGAAGTCTCAACTGGAAGGAATATTGAAACAGCATCCAAACAGAAACCTTGTCCTAACGCAAGTGGGAAGGATATCCGGCAACTGTCTGGATAAGCCAACGGTCGATCCCAAGCGTATCTATGACAACGAGTGGGCCGTGTTCTCGGCTACGGGGTGCATCACGATCCGCCCCATTAGGAAGAACGTTTATGACGTGGAGCTTACGCAACTCGGAACCGGGACTATTGATGGACTGAAATATGCCCATAGGGAAACTGCTGATTGCGATGAATGGCAAGTGAGCTTCGTTTTGTCAAAATTCGATTCTCTTGATGTCACAGGCATAGTGGAAGATGGCGTTCATGCGAAGGTGGACACTTCTATGAGTTTCGTTAATAACTCGAGTTGGGCTGGCGCTTCGGAAACAATGTTCAGCGCTTAAACTCCCAACGATTGAAACTTAAAATCCTACTTGGCGATGATTTGGCCGATAGATCCCTGGACACCGGCAGATACTTCGAACAGGAAAGGTTTGCATTCGAAAAGTACGACGATGGCTGGAAGGCAAAATGACACAGACCATATCGGCAGTATCGTTTGGAGCGCTTGTGCTCACGCTTGTCGACGAAGACAAAAACCGTGGGATGATAAGAAAACAGGAGAATAGAGTTGTGCGTAAACTGAGATGCTTTCAGGTTGGAGGGTTTACCGCTCAGGAGATTCTTGACGAATTCAATGACCGTCGAGAGGAGTTTGGTGTACCGGACTCCGACATACTGTCCGTGAATGCTTCGCCGCCAACATTAGAGGTTCCAATTGGGCGATCGGATGGTAGCACCAAAAAACCAAAGATAGAAGTTGTCATCGTGTATTGGAGCGACAAGTAGGATTCGAGCCAATTGTCGGCATTGGCGGCGTGCGCCGAAGGTGCTCCCGGTCGCCGGGAAAGGAAGGTTGACCGATAAGGAGATTTGGACTTCGAACAGAAGGACCGCTAAGCAAAACGGAGCAAAGAAATACGCAGGTAGTTGTAGGCACCACCCTGAAAACCTCTCGGGCGTGCGTTACGTAAATGATAACTGGTGCGTTAGTCGGAAACTCGCATGGGAAAGATCTATCGACAATATCCGGGTGTGAAGGAACGCAATCGGCACACTTCCCGGAAACCAAGGCGTCGGGCACGTAAACATTGGACGGACCTGCTACGAATCTACAAGCTGACTCAGGATGGCTTCAACGAGTGGATGCTTAACCAAAAAGAACTATGCACGGTTTGTGAGGAATCTCTCGATACATTTCCAAGCGGCATCGGTAATCCGGAATTAGTATCTGTTCATCACGATCACGAATGTTGCCCCGGTCAAACATCGTGTGGTAATTGCATCATGGCCTGATCCACCATCGATGCAATATTGGGGTGGCTAAACTAAAAGACGATCCACGCTTAATGCGAAATGCAGCTAAGCTACAGGAGACCTGCAGGAATAAACGCGACAGTTTACGGTCAAGAGCGCCGCCAATTTGGACACTCTGTTCGAGGACGCTGCGTGAAAGCTCGAAATGCAAGGATGGGCGCAAGCTGAAGTTTTTGAGTCGTGGTACATAGCAATCATGAACATAGATGAATCGAAAGACGAACAGTTTCTATCGGTGACCCAGGCTCACGCAGCGTATTTGAAAGTAAGACGGCAATTAGAAGATGCCTTGTCAATTTCCGGCGCTCACGCTAAACAATCGGGACGCAGGATAGAAGTTTCTGGAGCGACTAGGACCCCGCCGCCCAACCTACGAGCGTTGTGCTTTCTCCCGGCGAAGATCATTACGAGTTGGCGCAAGAAAGTATCAAGCTGTTTGAGGTGTACAAGCGAGTTTCAGGACGATAACGCAAGCGGTACCAAAGAGCGCACCCCCACGATGAATGTTCAATCACAAGAGTGAATATTTATCCAGCAACTCAGGAAAACAGAATTACCACCTATTCGGGCAGCCACGGATAGAGAAGCGAGTACACAGCGCGCAGGCCGGGGAAAGCAGGCAGATCCTGCTCCCCAGTCACACATGTCCCCACAAAGTCCGCCCGGACCCATATCCCCCGTGCCCTCAATAACCTACCTCCAATCCACCCCCCCGCCCGACCCCCTTCCACCCCTCCGCGAACAAACC
>OBLU010006745.1_pt1 | contig 10196 bp, 5 predicted proteins | sample 1518681 | NCBI WGS metagenome assembly OBLU01 (sample SAMEA3539304, study PRJEB22396) | soil metagenome | biome: tundra; feature: field; material: soil | place: USA | collected 2010-05 | depth 0.15 m
GCGGCTCAAGAAGGTGCGCGATGAGTAATCTCGACGTGCGCCACCCCGAAGACGGCCTGTTGCTGCGCTACCTGGATGGCGAATTGCCCGGGCGCAAGGCGCGCCAGGTCCGAGCCCATCTGGAAGCCTGCTGGCAGTGCCGCGCCCAGGTGGAAGAGCTCGAAGGCGCGATCGGGGAATGCGTGCGCTATCGCCGGAATGTGCTCGCCGCCAGCCTGCCGCCCGCGCCGGAACCTTGGCGCAGCCTGGATTTCGAACGCGTGGACGCCGAACTGGCAACTCAATCGCTTTGGCTTCGCATGACGCGCTTCCTGTCGCCGCTGCGGAGCGGCGGTCTGCGATGGGCACTCAGCGGCGCCGCCGTGCTGGCGCTCTGCTTCGTCCTGGTTCAACAGCTTCGCGAAACACCCAGAGTGGAAGCGGCCGCCCTGCTGCAAAAGGCAGTCCTGGCCTCCCAATCGCGTCCCGCCGCCGTCAAGCGCCTGCGCATCACCACCCGCACCGGCCAGATGACGCGTGTCCTGGGCGCTTCCTACAAGCCGCCGGCGCGTGAAACCGAAATCGCTCGCCTGTTCGATGCCGCCCACTACGATTGGAGCGATCCGTTGAGCGCCAAATCGTACTCCGCATGGCGCGACCGGCTGCCGCGCTTCCAAGACGCCATCGCGTCCCAACCGAATTCTTACGACATCAAGACCACTACAGAAGATAGCGAACTCGTCAGCGCGACACTTAAGCTCCGCAACAGCGACCTGGAACCTCTGGAAGGCCGCTTCGAGTTTCGCAATCGCGACTGGGTGGAAATGACGGAATTGGTCGACCAGCAAACAAATCCCGCAAGCATCGTAGCTGGAACCACCGGCGGCATGCCTCGCCAACCTGGTGTGCCGCCGGGTCCTCTCGAAGTCCCCAAGGAGACCGCCGAACCCGCGGCGTACTCCGAGGAATTGCAGGTTGTCTCCGCGCTTCATCGGTTGGGCGCGGACCTGGGCGATCCGCTGGAAATCAGCCGGGAAGGCGGGCAGGTGCTGGTTTCCGGCACCGGGATTCCGCCGCAACGGCAACAACAGATTCATGGTCTGCTGGACCGCTTGCCCCACGTAGTGGTGCGGTTCGACGACCCCGCTTTCCCCGCAGGCGCAATGCCGGTTCCATCGGAACCGGCAACTCGTGATGCGGCTGGCCCCGAAAAATCAACATACGCGGCGCGAATTGAAGAACGCCTCGGTGGCCGGCCGCAGTTCGAGCGTTTCAGCGCTTCGGTATTGGATTGGACCGATTCGGCAATGACGCGCGCCTACGCGTTGCGCCGCCTGGCCCAGCAGTTTTCCGCCGCGGCCGAAAAGGAAATGACCGCGGAAGACCGGCTCACCCTCCGCAAACTGGGCCGGGAGCATCTGGCGGCTTTTTCCCAAGACGCGCAGCGCGTCGCCGGCACCGTGAATCCCGTCCTGACCGGGATGGGAGTGGGCGTCACACAACTTGAAGTCCGGCAGGAACCTGTAGACTGGCAATCCGCCAGCGAAGAGCTGCTGGCCTCCGCGCGCCGCGCGGAAACCCTGCTAGCCGTCGTCCTTGGCGTTGCTCCCGCGGGGGACATCGCCGGCAATGCTCCCGCTCAGTTGTTCATCGCTCTGGCACAACTTTCCAGGGGCACCGAAGAGTGCCGGCGCCTGCTTGACGCCCGGTAAACTGTACCGTTACTGCCAATTTCATAAGTCGCCTCCGACAATCGCTCCGTGATCTGTCGTACGATGGCCTTAGGCAGCGCCCATGAATGCTGGCCCCCTGGTCGCCGTTTTACTCGCATTTCTAGTCTGCGGTTCGCCGGCCTGGGCCCAGCGCTCAGCCTATATCCACGGCCGCGTCCTCGATCCGTCGCAGGCCGTCGTGCCGGCAGCCGACATCACTATCGTCAATCAGGAGAGCGGTTTCCGCCGCGTCACGCAGACGTCCTCCGACGGCGAATATGCGGTGGGTTCGCTCGACTCCGGCGACTACAAGGTCACGGTGCGGAAAGACGGATTCCGCACCATGATTCGCTTTAACGTGAAGGTGGCGAATCTGGAGGCGGCGGTGGTGGATTTCACGCTCAGCGTCGGCGCCGTGCAGGAGACGATTACGGTGGAAGGTGTGGCGGCGGTTCCAGGCCAGGAGGACGCCGCCATCGGGGTGCGCATCTTCCGTGAAGACATCCAGCGCCTTCCGCTGAATGGCCGCGGAGTTTTGGGTCTGCTGGAACTCTCTCCCGGCACCAATGTCACGCCAGCAACCCGCGGGGAAGCCGGCCAGTTCACCGCCAACGGGCAGCGGCCGAATGCCAACTACTTCACCGTTGACGGCGCCAGCGCCAATACCGGCGTCACAGCCGGAGGTTTACCGGCGCAGGCCACCGGCGGCGTTCTACCGGCGATGAGCGCCTTTGGCAGCCTGGACTCGCTTCTGCCGGTGGAAGCCGTCGATGAGTTCCGCGTGCAGACGTCCAACGCCATGAGCGAACTCGGCCGCCTGCCGGGCGCCAACGTGGCGCTCACCAGCCGCTCCGGCTCCGACGAATTCCACGGTTCGGCGGTCTACCGTTTCCGCAACGAACTGCTGGCCGCTAACGACTGGTTCGCCAACGTCGCCGGCATTCGCCGCGGTCCGTTGCGGCTGCACGATATCTCACCGTCCTTCGGCGGCCCCATCCGCCGCGACCGCACCTTCTTTTTTCTCGCCTACGAGCACATGACGCTGCGCGGATCGTACGTTTCCAGCCAACCCGTGCCCACCGATGCCGCACGGGCCGCCGCGCCGGCCTGGGTCCAACCGGGTTTGGACCTTTACCCACAAGCCAACGGCGGGGACCTGGGCAACTCCCTGGCCACCTGGTATGGCCGCAACGTACGGCCTTCGCAACTGGATAGCGGCCTGGCGCGTATCGATCATGCCATCTCCTCGCGAGCAACTCTCTTCGCCCGCTACAACGACTCACCCTCCTCTAACGAATTCGGCAGCACGCAGGTCAACCGTCTGGACCTCCGGTTCCGGAGCCTGACTCTGGGACTGAACTTACGTCCCGGCGCGCGCTGGACCATCGATTTGCGAGGCAACGAATCCCAGGCGGAGGCGCAATCCAGTTGGGCGCCGGCCGGCCAGGCCAATTCTTCCGGATGCGCGCTGGAGCCGATGACGTCGTATCTGTTCCCCTCCGACGGGACCTGCAACCAGCTGGTGCGTTTTTCCATCGGCGGCGTCGGCCAGGTGGTGACCGGCCGCGAGGGCACACGCACGCAGCGGCAGTTTCAAACGGTGGAATCCACCGCCTGGAAGGCCGGTTCCCACACGGTTCGGTTTGGCGCGGATTACCGGCGCATGGTGCCCATCCGGCGCGATGCCACCGGAATCCTCAGCGCCCTCGCCGACGACATGACCTCCCTGGTTGACAAGAAGTACCTCTGGCTGGGCAGTTCGCCCGCGGTCCGTACCGGCACCGAGGTGACGGAACTCTCGCTCTGGGCGCAGGACACCTGGCAGATCTCGCCCAGCATCCTGATCACGCCCGGGTTGCGATGGGAACTGAACCCCTCGCCGCCGGCTTCCGCCAGTACCTACTTCCTGGATCCCCAGAGCGGCACCTTCTACGATAAAAACAATCGCCTGCTCTGGCCCGTGCCGCACACCAATTTCGCGCCCCGTCTGGGCGTGGCCTGGCGAATCCGCAAGAGCGGGCGGACCGTGGTTCGCGCTTCCGGCGGCCTGTTCTACGATTCCAGCCTGAGCATCGCCACCGACCTGATCAATGGCGGGCCCTTCAACATCACCTATTTCACCAACGGCAAATACGGGCTTTTCTCGTCGCTGCTGAGCTACGCCTTCTCGCCCAATCTGCGGCTGCCACGCCTGACCGAGTGGAGTTTTACGCTCGATCAGGCGCTGGGCGCGCACGACGTCCTCTCGGTGGGATACATCGGGTCGAAGGGCAGCGGCCTGATCCGCCGCGAAGTCGGCGGCCCGGGCAATACCGCCACGGCGCTATTCGCGCTCACCACCAACAACGGCGCGTCCGAGTACCAGGGCTTGCAGGTGCAGTATCGCCGTAGAGTGCTCGCCGGCTTGCAGTCGCTGGTATCCTACTCCTGGTCGCACTCGCTGGATAACGATTCGGGCGATGCCTACCTGGTGTGGGCGGGTCCCGACGCCGGCGCCGCGCGCGATCACGCCTCCAGCGATTTCGATTTGCGCCATTCACTGACCGCCGCGCTGACCTACGAACTCCCCTCGCGCCCCGCCGGTTGGGGACGGTGGCTGGGTGGATGGGCAATCGACTCGCAGGTGCGCGTGCGCAGCGGGTTTCCCATTACCGTGCTGCTCAACGAGCAATATCAGGGCATTTCGCTGGCCAACGCGTTCCGTCCGGACCGCATCCTCAATCAGCCCATCTGGCTCGACGATGCCTCCGCCCCCGGAGGCAAGCGGTTGAACCAGGCAGCGTTTCAAGCCGCCCCAGCCGGCACGCAGGGCACGTTGGGGCGCAACTCAATCCCCGGCTTCGGCATGGGACAGGTGGATCTGGCGCTGCGCCGCGAGTTCCGCGTGCGGGACAGCAAGGTGATTCAGGTGCGCCTGGAAGCTTTCAACGCCCTGAATCAGGCCAATTTCGCCGACCCGGTGAAGTATCTGAGCAGTGCCATATTCGGCCAATCCACTTCGATGTTGAACCTGATGCTGGGCACCGGCAGTCCGGGCAGCGGACTGTCACCCATCCTGCAAACGGGGGGGCCAAGGTCCCTGCAAGCAACCGTACGCTTCCGGTTTTGACGTACCTCAAGGAACGCGCTGAGCCTGCCGGCGAGCGATCCGCGCAACTTGGCATGATGCCGATACGGCATGGGTATTCACCCGATTGGCTTGGCACAAGAGTGAGCGATAGTAGTTCGCCATTTATCCTAGCGTTGAATGGCGAAGGGACGGTGCTGAGATGCGAAGACTCGCGTTGTTTTTGGTGGGAGTAGGCATGCTTATTACTTCGGTCAATATCCCATGTCTGGCCCAAGACTTTAAGCCTTACGCAGGCTCCAAACCGGATGAAAAGGCTAGTCGCGAGGCGTCGGCCGCTGCCCCAGGCAAGCAGTCGGAGGTATACACGACGGGCGATGCCTTTGACAAGGTATACGCGTTCTACAAGGGCTTGTACAAGGAGTACCCGATGCGTGGCTCAGGCCCAAAGCTGCCTTCTGGACAACAGATTAGGTGGGCCTTCTTCATCATCGACGGAGGAAAGGATTTGTTGAGTTCTAGGTACTGGATGAAAATCCAGCGACCCTATGTTGGTGGGGCTGACGCAAAGGATATCCGCGATATCTCTGTTATCCAGACAGTCCGAGCGAAGTAACTACCCGCGCGGGCCGGTAAGGTAGCGATATGGGAAATGGGCCTAGCCTATCGCCAGTCGGCGATTACTCCTGCCTGACGCCGCAGCGTTTACGCATCCACTTGGCTGATTTGTCAGCAAACCGCCAGATGACCCCAATCAGGCGGTAGTGGAGCCGGGCTCCTCCGGAGCGATATCCGGCAATATCGGTAGCTACGCTGCCGACTCGATGGTCAGCAGATGCGGACCCCCTACCCCACCTCCGGCTCGGGCCGCGGATTCAGACACCCTGGACCCCGGTACTGTTCGCCCCAGCGTGCCAGTGTACGACAAACCGGTTTTTCTGCCACGATCTTGTGGGCACGCGCTCTTGCCCGGGTAGTAGACGCTGGGCGATGCTCGGGGCCAATCCCCGACGATGCCGACGAATTGCTTAAGATGGGGTCCCGGCATTTCCCGCCGGGGCCGATATCCGTGGTCTGAAACGGCGGCGGCTTCTTACACCGCTTTGGCGGTTTTGCCGTCCCACGTGAACGCACGCCCCTGCTGGATCGCCATCAACGCGATGATGCAAGGCAGCGAAGAGTAGAAGCCGATGTCGATGTGGCAGGTCGGCTTCTGCCGCGATTTCACGCAGTCCAGGAAGTTGCGCGCATGCAGGGGTGTCGCATCCCTTCCGCCCTCGCCCTTCTTGGGCTCGATGGGCGGGGGAGGCGGCGGCAGGTTCGGCGCCGGCTGGCCCGCTCGTCCGCCCGGCCCGCGGCCTCCGCCCATCCGGCCCGCGACCGGAAAGACCCGGTAGCCCGAACGGTTCACCAGCATCACTCCTTTGTCGCCGTAAAAGTAGTTACCCGTCCCCGGAAGCCCGTCGAGCGCCGCCGGCGAGGTGTTGGTGAACGTGGCGATGTAGTTGTCGTACTCCCAGACGATCGAAAAGGTGTCCGGCGTCTGGTCGCGGTCGGGCCGCATGGTGGTCAGGTAGTTGGAAGCCGCGGTGGTTTTCGTCGGCCCCTTGGAGTCGGCCTGTAAATACCAGTGTTCGACGTCCACCAGGTGTACGCCCCAGTCCGTGATCATCCCCCCGCCGTAGTCGTAGTAGGCGCGCCAGGTTCGCTGACGGCTGGGAGCGTAGGGCTTGCGCGGGGCAGGACCGAGCCACCCTTGCCAGTCCAGAGTGTCGGGAACCGGCGTGGCAGGATCCACCTCGGGCACCCGCATGTAGTTTCCGTAATACATGACCGATTGCCGGACCGTTCCGATGTAGCCGTCCCGGATGAGCCGGGCGCATTCCTGGAAGTGCGGCCAGCTACGCTGCTGCAGCCCGACCTGCACCACGCGGTCCGACTTGTGGACGGCCTCCACCATGCGCTGCGCCGGTCCGATGGAGTTCGAGATAGGCTTCTCGATGTAAGCGTCCTTTCCGGCGCTCAGTGCCGCCTGGAGAATCGGCTCGTGCTGATGATCGGGAGCGGTGATCAGAACGGCGTCGATATCTTTACGCTCCAGGACACGCCGGTAGTCCTTGTAGGTGTCCATCTTCCCGTTTTTGGTCACAAAGGCGTCCAGCCGGTCCGCGGCCACGTCGCAGGCGGCCACGAATACCTGATCGGTGTGTGCGCTGAATCCCGTGAATACCTGGTTGCCGCGGGTGCCGGTGCCGATGATCGCCATCTGAACCCGGTCGTTGGCGCCAAGAACCGAACGGGCAGTCACCGCCGCGGCCGAAGCCTGCAAAAATCTTCTTCTGTTCTCCATGAGTCCTCCTTGGGACGCACAACCCCTACGGCAATTCCTTGACGGCCACCACGCGCCAGCGCCAGAAATGGCCCGGCCGCCAGCGCGTGCCGCCGTGCACCTGGAGGCCGATGAACCCGTCTTCCGCGCCGTCGGGACCGTGGTTGGCCGTGTCCGTCCAATCGGCGATGATTTCCTCGTTGATCCACGTGGTGATGTGCGGCGGGTTGCCGGTGATGCGGGCGCGCACCGCATTCCACTGCTCGCGCTTCCACGCCTTCTGCCACGCCTCATTCCTCTGGTTCGTGTACGCCTGCCGCGCCTCCAGCGACATTTCGTTCCAGCCGGGAGGGCTCATGCTGACTCCTTGGATAGCCTCGCCATAGACCCCGCCCATGTTGCCTCCCGGCAGATAGTCGAGCATCACCTGGTAGGCAGCGCCGGCCTCGTTGGTGTGCAGGAACAGTCCGCTGTCGCAGCCGAAGTCGGGCTTGGCTTCGATGTAGACTTCGAAGTTCCTGTACCTCTTGTCGGTTAATAAGACGCCGCCCCCGCCCAGTGGATTCTGCGTGGCAACCAGGATGCCCCCCGCCATCACGTGGAAGTCCGGCGTGGTGCCGTGGTGATTGGTTTGGCTGATATGCCACCCGGTCAGGTCTTTTCCGTTGAAAATCGACGTAAACCCCACCGGTATCCTGGGCATTGGCTCGTCGTTGGTGATTGGAACGGGGCTCGGCATGCCCCGGCCGCCGCCCCGGCTGGCTTGACCCGCGGCGGGCGCGCCGGCCTGCTGAGCGCCGAGCGAGTATACGAGGAGCGCCAGTAGCATGGCGCAACCGATCGTAAGGCTCACCCTTCTCATTGGCCTTCCTCCTTTGCTATCTTTCCGCTACCTGAAACTGTATTACACGGCGGCCCCGCTTGGCTAGCCTCCGTCTTGCTGGACCCTGGGCGGCGTGTCCTGCGGGCTGCGCGTTGTCCAGGAAACCGGCCGGCGTCCGGACAGTCCTCGGCTCCCCATCTGCTTGAAGGGTGATGTGGCGTCATGTTGCAGCATGACGCCACGTCACCCCACTCCGGGTGCGGAGAACAACTCGCGCTCCGCCTTAGAAACTGAAGCGGAGCTGCAGTTGAAGGTTGCGCATCGCCTGGGCGCTGGTTGCGGCGCCGAAGCCCGCGTTCTTCGGCTGCAACCGGGTTCCGTTCACGCTACCGTCGGAATTGAACTGGTTGTTCTGCAGGACCATGTTCGTCGGGTTGTTGAAGGTAGCGGTTGTGCTCACGCCGTTGATGATCACGGTGTTGAGCGCGTTGAAGATGTCCGCCCGGAGTTCGAGCCGGCGGGTTTCGGTGAAGATCTTGCCGAAGGCGATCCTCCGCGAGATCGACAGGTCGACGTTCTCGTTCGGACAGTAGCGCAGGTTATTGCGGCCCGATTCCATGCTCAGGCTGTTGTAGCTCGGCCCGGTCACGGCCGTCGCGGTGAACTGGTTGAACGGGTTGCTCGAACATCCGCTGCCCAGGTTGTTGCCCAGGATCACGCGGCCGCCCCAATCCGGGGAGCCGGTGATGTTGACGTTGGCGCCGGCGCTATTGTAGCTGTAACCGAGGGTGTACGCCCCCCCCGAGCTCGCCGTCAGCACGCCGGAAAGCTGCCAGTCCTTCGTCAGCTGGCGGAGCACCATACCCCCGCCCGAAATGCCGGGACTGAGCCACACGCTGTTGAACTTCAAGAAGTTCGGCCGCCGGTCCAGCGTCGACATCAGGTTCTCGTACGCCTGTTCGTCTGACCGCAACGAGATCGTCCCATCGGCCGCGTGCGTGTACCGTTGGCTCAACCCCGTGTTGCCTTTCAGGGAGATCCCATAGGTGTAGGACGCTCCGAACGAGAAGCCGCCCTGGAACCGCCGGTTCACGCTCGCCTGGATGGAGTGATACGTGTCATAGAAAGCCGTCATGTTCTCTCCGATTGTGGCGAAACCCAGGTAGGGACGGAGCAGATTCGCGGTGTAGGCCGTCTGCCCGGGATACGTGGCCGTTCCGAGCGTTGGGTCCTGGTTCTTCGGCAGATACCCGGCGCCGAAGTCCACCGAGTTGATTGGCTGTTGATTTCCGCCCTGGAACGAGCCCAGGCGGTTGTACCCGTGGTTGCCCACATACATCACGTCCGCGACCATCTCCCACGGCAGCGACTTCTGGAAGCCTGCCTGCCACTGCCAGGACGATGGGATCTGCGCCTGATACTGGAAGGTCACCAGCGCCGGCACCGGACTCGGGCTCAGCCCCTGCCCAAGCGTCGCCAACTGCCCGTTGCGGAGGTCCGTCGCCGTCGCGATCGGCGGATTGCCCGGGGTCGAGAATACGGTGTTGCCGTCCGGCCGGTCGTAGAATAGCCCGACGCCGCCGCGGAGCACCCAGGTCGATTTCCCCGTCAGGTCGTACGCAAACCCGAACCGTGGCGCCACCACCAGCGCCGGCCACACGTAGTTCGTCTTCGCGATCCCGTTGCCCGCCTGCTTGATGCCGTTCAGCGCATTGCCGGTGCCGGGAATCGGCGTCCCGATTGCAGCCTGCGTGTTTGCCGCGCCCGGCGCTACCAGGATCTGTCCGGTGCGCGGATCCATCGCGTTGCGGGTGTTGCCCGAACAGACCGTCGCGCCGTTGCTGCACCCCGCCACGTAGAACACCGGCGCATCGCTCGCCTTCCACTGCTCGGGGAAGAAGTTCGACATGTGCTGGAACTGGTCGTACTGCGGCTGCTGATGCACGAAGCGCATGCCGTAGTCCAGCGTCAGGCGGTTATTCACCTTCCAGTTGTCTTGCACGTACGACTCGATCTGGTTGTAGAGCAAGTTGCCTTCGATGATCTTCGAGGCCTGCAGGTACTGCGTGAAGACCCCCAGCGCCGCGTTGGAATAGCCGAACCCGCTATCGAGCGCGTTGGTCGTGTTGTTGCCGAAGTCCACGTAGCCCTGGAAGCTCAGGTTGGCGATTCCGCCGGCGCCCACGTTCTGCGCCTTGTAGCTGTGGTTGAGGTAGCCCCCGCCCTTGATCGTGTGCCGCCCCGCGACCTTCGTGAGGCTGCCTGCCAGGTCCTGCGTCCGGTTGA
>OBLU010006746.1_pt1 | contig 10196 bp, 9 predicted proteins | sample 1518681 | NCBI WGS metagenome assembly OBLU01 (sample SAMEA3539304, study PRJEB22396) | soil metagenome | biome: tundra; feature: field; material: soil | place: USA | collected 2010-05 | depth 0.15 m
GACTAAGTCGTCATCAAGCGCCACAGTTGTCCTCATGGAAGTTCTCCTTGGCATCTACTTTAGCACCAAACGGTGATTATTTTGATGCTGCGCGAGTTCCCAATCGCCATTTGCGGCGTACATTGAACGCGCGGCGGGTGGGCTGCGACTTAAGCAGTGAACGGACCTGAAGCAGCCGACATGGAGAATGAGGATCGAGCCCGGTACGAGTGGTTGGCCCTGCGATGCCAGGCGGGCGATCCGGGCGCTTTCGAGGATCTGGTTGCCGTGATGGAGCGGCCGCTGCTGTACTACGCGATCAGCCTGACCGGCAACCAGGAGGACGGGCTCGACGTGCTGCAGGAGGTGTGGATCAAGGTGCTGCGCCGGATTGGGGAGTTGAAAGAGCCGAGCGCGCTGCGGGCGTGGCTGTACCGGATTACGCATGGGGTTGCAGTGGACCGCATGCGGCGGAGGATCTCGCGCGAGCGTGCCGAGGAGGAGCAGTACGCGGAGTTCGACGAGGCCGAGGAGCCCGAGTTCGCGGATGAAGATGCTGCGGCAATCCATGCGGCGATGAACCAGATTGGGTTGAAGCATCGCGAGGTGCTGGCGCTGCACTTTTTGCAGGACCTGTCGATGGCGGATATCGGGAAGATTGTGGGCTGCTCTGAAGGCACGGTGCGCTCGCGGATTTTTTACGGAAAGAAAGCGATGAAAGAGATTTTGATGAGAGGTGGTTATGGAAAAGACAAATGACAGCATTCGAGAGCGGTTGCTTTCGCAGCTTCCGCAGCCGGGGAATCTAGCAGGTTATCGGCAGGAGATGGAGTCCACATTGGCGAAGAACCAGAAGAGGTTGCGCCGGGAGAAATGGTACATGACGACTATGTGGCTTCTGGCAGTGGGCTTCTTTACGGCCTGCGTGATGAAGGGCCAGAAGTGGCTGGATACGGCTAACGGCCACTTTATGGAGTTCGTATGCCTGCTGATGCTTATCTCGGGTGCAGTGGAGATTTTGAAGCACTTCGTGAACCGCAGCCGCGTGGAACTGCTGAAGGAAATCAAGCAGGTGCAGTTGCAGGTACTAGAGTTGCAGGCTGCAATGCAGAAGAGAGGCGAGTCGTAGAGGTAAGTTGCAGGTTGTTTGTTGAGAGACGTGCCGGGCCTATAATCGCGGCGAACCTGAAACACATAGAACGATAGAACGGAAGACGAGTATGCGAAATCGAGGAACAAGGATGTTGGTCACCTGGCTGGTGCTGGCGGGTGGAGCGGCCTTTGGCCAGGCAACCGGCAGCGCACCGGCAGCAGCGACAACAGCGACAACAGCGGCCAAGCTGGAGTTCGATGCAGCTACGGTGAAACCATCCGCGCCGCTGGACGTGCAGAAAATGGCGGCGGACATGCAGGCGGGCAAGATGCCGAACCTGGGCGCGCACGTGGACGGGCTGCGGGCGCAGTACATCTACATGACGCTGAAACAAGTGATCGCGACGGCGTACAAGGTGAAGGAGTACCAGGTCAGCGGGCCGGCATGGCTGGCGACGGAGCGGTTCGACATCGTGGCAAGGATGCCGGAGGGCTCCGGGAAGGACGATGCGCCGGCGATGCTGCGCTCCCTGCTGGAGGAGCGCTTCAAGCTCGGCACACACATGGAGACGCAGGAGCATCCGGTGTACGCGCTGGTGGTGGGGAAGGGCGGAGCGAAACTGAAAGAGTCGCCCGCGCCCAAGCCGATCGATCCCGATGCGCCGCTGAAGCCGGGAGAGATGAGGATGGACACGGCGAACGGACCGGCGGTGGTGAAGCAGGGCTCTGACGGCTCGGCAACAGTCAACATGGGCGAAAAGGGCATCATCACTCAGAGAATGGACATGGCCAGCCAATCGCTGCGGCTGGACTCCGACACAGTGAGCATGGAGGGGTTTGCCGAAATGCTGACGAACGTGATGCAGATGGGCGGTGGTGGCGGCGGCCGGCAGGTGGTGGACCAGACCGGACTGAAGGGCAATTATCAGATCTCGATTGAGATTCCGCTGGCAACCCTGATGGCGGCGGCGCAGGCGGCAGGGGTGAGTCTTCCGGGTACGGCCGATGCGGGTGGGAGCAAGGGCGCGGTGGAAGCCGAGGATCCAGGCGGCGGGTCGACGACGATCTTCCAGTCGGTGCAGGCGCTGGGGCTGAAACTGGAGCCGGGCAAGGCGGCGATCGAGCAGTTAGTGGTCGACCGCGCAGAGAAGGCTCCGACGGAAAACTGACCGCCTGAAATTCCCCTTTGGAACCGTTGGGAACGCCCCTGCGTATAGGTTCTGCATGGGCGTTCTGCACATGGCGATTCCCGCCGCGGGAGTTTTTCCCCGGCAACCCCGGACGAGCCGCCGCATGGCGGAGGGGGCATTCACGCAGCCGCATGCGGCATCCGCTGGGGACGAACTGAGGGCGACGGGGAAAGCCGTTCCGCGAGCCTCGGTAAGCGGTACACTTCTGCCATCGGTCAGCACCACTTCACACGCGCCTGAGCGAGACTCTGAGCGGCTCAGGCATGAGGCAATTTTGCAGCGCACCCCGGAACAGGAAGCCGCGCAGGACGCACTGGGCATGCTGGTTCGCCAGTGCATGGCGGGAGACCAGCAAGCGTGGCAGCAACTCGTGGTCTCGCAGCATCGGCGCATCTACGCGATCTGCTACCGCTTCACCGGCTCGGCGAGCGACGCCGAGGATCTGACGCAGGACGTCTTCCTGAAGCTCTATCGCAACCTGGCCAGCTTCGACACGCAGAAGGGCAGCTTCCAGACGTGGATCACCACGCTGGCGCGCAACCTGCTGGTGGACCATTTCCGCCGCACGCGCATGGACCGGGCGAGCGATTCGCTGGACGCGGGATTTCCCGGCGAGGACGATGGCGCGACCATGGCCGATCGGCTCGCCGACCCGCGACCGTCGCAGGAAAATCACGCCGCGGGGCTCGAACTGAAGGTGCGCATCCAACAGGCACTGGCGCAACTGTCGCCGGAGCTGCGCGAGGCGGTCGTTTTCCGCGACCTGGAAGACATGGATTACAAAGAGATCGCGCAGGTTCTGCGCATTCCCGAGGGCACCGTGAAGAGCCGGATCAGCCGCGGGCGTGGGGAACTTGCGAAGCTGTTGCAGCGTATAGAAGGGCAGGTGGTTTAAGGTGGCAGACGCCAGAAAATTCGGAAGTCCCAAGGTGTTGCAGTTCGGGGACAAGACCGGTGGCAACCGGGCCGGCGACGGCGGACGTTGCGCGCAGTGCGAGGCGATGCTGACCGACGCGCTGGACGGCACGCTCTCCGCGGTGGACCAGGAACTCTTTGACGCGCACATGGCCGAGTGCGGCCCTTGCGCCCAGATGCTGGCGGATGCAAAGCGCGGCGCGGCGTGGCTGGAAATGCTGCGTACGCCGGCGCCGGAGCCTCCGGCGACCCTGCTGGAACGCATCCTGGCGCAGACCAGCGACGACCCGAGCCACAGCATTCCGGTGGCAACGCTCGCAGCGCACCCCGGCAGCGTTCCTGCGATGGCGCCCGGCTACGCGCTGCCTGGGGCGGCGTACGGAAACGTGATTCCCTTCCGCCAGCGCTTGCGCGCAAGCTGGTTCGGGCAGATTCTGCTGCAGCCGCGCCTGGCCATGACGGCTGCGATGGCGTTCTTCTCCATCACGCTGACCATGAACCTGACGGGCGTGCACCCGCTGGAGCTGCGGGCAAGCGACCTTGCGCCGGGCAGCCTGAAGCGCGACTTGGTTTCGGCCAACGCTCGCGTCGTCCGGTACTACGAGGGGTTGCGCGTGGTCTACGAGCTGGAGTCGCGGGTCCACGATCTGCAGACCGCGACGGAGAACGACGCGACTGCCGGCAGTCCGGCCGCTGAGCCGGTTGCCGCGCCACCCTCCAACCAGCCCGGCAGCCCGGCAATGCAGCCGGACCAGACCAGCCCGACCAAGGGCAGCCCGGCGGATCAGAAACAGCAGCAGCCCGCGTCGGGACCTAGCTCCAAGCCGGCTTCGAAGCCTGCGCCGAACTCCGGCACCAGCCGGCGCGAGGGCCTTGGCCATCCGCTGAATGGGCTGGGCGGCCTCCGGGTTGCAAACCTCGAACGAATTCACTCCAGCAGCAACAGCAGAGATCTGCATGGCAACAACAAGAACGTGGAAGGAAGCCTGGCATGAACTGCGCAAACCATCCCGACCGTGAACGTTCGGCTTTTTGCCAGAACTGTGGCAAGCCGCTGTGCAACGACTGTGTCCGCAACGTGGGAACGTCTGTCTTCTGCGAACCGTGCCTGGCCGCACGCGTGTCCGGCGCTGCGCCACCTGCTGGCCCTCCGTACCCCGGCAATCCGTTTTCGGGTCCCCGCAATCCGTTTTCCGGCGCTGGCTATCCGCCGATCGTGCCTCCAGCCGGCACCAGCGTCCCGAACCCCGCGCTGGCGGGATTGCTGGGACTGATCCCCGGCGTCGGCGCCATGTACAACGAGCAGTACGCGAAGGGCATTGTGCACCTGATGGTGTTCGCGCTGCTGGTCTCGCTGGCCAGCGATGTCAACGGCATCTTCGGACTCTTCATCGCCGGCTGGGTCTTCTACATGGCGATCGAGGCGTACCACACTGCGCGTGCTCGCCGCGATGGAACGCCGCTGCCGAATCCGTTCGGGCTCAACGACCTTTCGGAGCGGCTGGGCTTCGGCCGGGCGTGGCCGGGCATGGCTCCGGCACCCGATTCCACGACCGGCGCGACGACGCCGCCGGCTGCGGGCGCGGCGGGCACGAATGCTCCGCCGGCCAGTGCTTACGCGCCGCCCTACAGCTACAGCTACGTGCCGCCGGTTGCGAGCTGGGCTGCGCCGCCGAGCGCTGCCGCCTATGGCGCGCCGCCGATCCCGCCAGTGCCTGGCTATCCCGATCCGAACCTGCCGTACCAGCGGCGCTTTCCGACCGGAGCGATCTGGCTGATCGGGCTGGGCGTGTTCTTTCTGATCGCCAATACTTCGTTCTTCCACATCCTGCACGGCCGGGTGGTGCTGCCGTTCCTGCTGATCGCGTTCGGCGTGTGGCTGTTCGTGCACAAGATGACGAGCGATGGCCAGGGCATCGAGAACGACGGCACGCCGCTGTATCACTGGCGTCTGAGCCGCGCGCTTCGCGGCTCGTTCTGGATCGTTCTGACCGGCGTGATCTGGCTGCTGGATGCGCTGCGCATTCTGACGTGGGGGCACAGTTGGCCGATCTACATCATCGCCGCGGGTGTGATGATGTTCCTCAAGCGGACCATTGACCCGGTCTACGGATACGGCACCACGCCGCCGGTCACGGCTCCGCCGCCCGCGTCTCCGGTGACGAACACGGCCATTGTGCCCAGCGATGCGCATTCGCAGCCGGACAGCAATGACCAGGAAGGACGCTAACCATGGCCGCCTATCCTCCAGGAGTTCCGCCGATTCCGCCTGTGCCGCCGCCATATGACGCTCGCGCACAGCGCCGTTACCTTCGCGACCAGGCTCGGGCCCAGCGGGCTGCGTTTCGGGCGCAGCGGGACCAGATGCGGTTCCAGATGCGCAGCCTGCGCCGGGGTTCGATCCTCGGGCCGCTGCTGATCATCGCGCTCGGCATCCTCTTTCTGCTGATCCAGAGCGGGCGGCTCGACCACAGCGAGTTCTGGGCCTGGTACGGACATTGGTGGCCGCTGCTGCTGGTGCTAGCCGGCGTCGTGGTTCTGGGCGAGTGGGCGCTGGACCAGTTCGTGATGCGCGATCCGGAGCGTCCGCAGTATCGCCGCTCCGTCGGTGGCGGCGTCGTCGTCCTGTTGGTGTTCTTCGCCTTTGCAGGCGTGGTCGCCAGCGGCGCGCACGAGTTCCCTTCCGGCTTCAGCAGGCTGTTCGGCGGCCCGCACTTCGACGGGGAGTCGTTTGACGAACTGTTCGGCGACAAGCATGAGAGCGACCAGACGCTGGACATGGCTTATACGGCCGGCGATTCTCTCTCCGTCGTGAATCCGCGCGGCGACGTCACGGTGAGCGGCACCAGCGACGACAATCGCATTCACGTTGCCGTCCACAAGCAGATCTACGCGCGCTCGGACTCTGAAGCGGATTCGAAGGCACAGCAATTTGCCCCCCAGACGACGACCGAGGGCGCTACGCTCAAGATCGCGATGCCGTCGCTAGAGGGTGCGAGCGCCGACCTGGTGATCACGGTGCCGGCAGCCGCGTCCACCACGGTCAATACCAGCCGTGGCGACATCCACATTACCGCTATCAAGGCGCTGGTGACGGTGACCGCGAATCACGGCGACATTGAACTCTCCGCGATCACCGGAGCCGCCACCGCCCACATCAACAGTGGAGGCTCTTCCATCACGGCGCACAGCGTTGACGGCGGCATTTCCCTGCAGGGACGCGCCCAGGACGTCACCTTTGCCGACATTACCGGCCCGGTGACGATGTCCGGTGAGTTCTTCGGCACCACGCACCTGGAGCACATCAACGGCGCGGTCCACTTCCACACCAGCCGCACCGACCTCCAGTTCGCCCGGCTGGACGGCGAGACGGAGATCAGCGGCGATGGCATCTCGGCCGACCAGGCGCTGGGACCTCTGGTGCTGACGACCAGCAATCGCAACGTCAGCCTGGATCGCGTCGCAGGCGATACCGCGGTCACGAATCGCAATGGCGCGATCGAGCTGACTGCGGCGCCGACGCTCGGCAACCTGACGCTGGAAGACAGGAACGGCTCGATCCGGACGACGCTGCCGGAGAAGGCGAGCTTCACGGTGCAGGCGAGCGCCAGCAACGGGAACATCGACACGGAGTTGCCGCTCTCCACGACGGGCAGTGAGAACAACAAGAGCCTGAGCGGAACGGTGGGCGGGGGCGGGCCGCTGGTCCACATTACGACGACCAACGGGGATGTCTCCATCCACAAGGCCGACGTGCAGCCTCTGGCGCCCGCGCCTCCGGCAGCGCCAAAGATCACGCTGGCTCCTCCGGCCACACCGAAAACGCCAGCCAAGGCAAAGGCTCCAGCCGCACCGAAGCCACCGGCAGCGCCAAAGCCGGCAGACCAATAAGCGCGGCGCGGCGTGGGATGAGGGTTCATCCCACGCCGTGCCTTTTTTTCTGGCGCGATAGTTGCGGTTACTTCAGGGTCTTGACGAAGGCTGCCAGCGAGGTGACCTGGTCCGCGGTGAGCGCGCTCATGGGCTTGATGTGCGGAGCCTTCACTTCGCCGCCCTTAGTGAGCACAGCCTCAACCTTGGCCGAGCCGGCGATCTTGGGAGCCATGGGCGGCTTGCCTTGACCCTGGTCGCCGTGGCACATGGCGCACTTGGTCTTGAAGAGCGCGGCGCCGTCCTGCGCGAAGGCGGGAAGAGCGGCGAGCAGGGAGATGGATACGAGTACGGATGCGATGCGGAGTTTCATTGGTTCCTCTTTCTGTGAAGATGTGTTGCTACGCTTTGAATTCCCGGGGCTAAAGCCCTTGTGATTTCTTGGCCTTTATTCGTGGGGTTGAAACCCCACGCTACTCCGAGAAGACTTTTTTCAGCAGCCTCTCGACCCGGCTGCTACTCCTGGCTTGCGGTACCTCCAGACGCGGGCGGCGGCACGATTGGGTTGGTTTCCGGATCCTTGCCGGCCAGCGTTTCCGTGTCCAGTTCGTGTTCTTCTTTGTAGTGCTCGGCGGACATGGTGCCGTCGCGCCAGGCCCAGTTCATGGGGTAGACGTCGGGATCGAAGAAGACCTGGTAGAAGTGCCAGACGAGGATGGCGAGCGTCGCCAGGATCGCTTCGTAGAAGTGCACTGCGGTTGCGGCGTCGATCCACCAGCGGGCGAGCGCGTTACCCACCGGAACCTTGGCCCAGAGCATGATTCCGGTGACGGCCATGAGGACCGTTCCCCAGACCAGCGCCCAGTACTCGGCCTTTTCGGCGTAGTTGAAGCGGCCGAATTTCGGTTTGTCCTTGCGCAGGCCGAGATAATAGAGCATGGTGCCAAAGGCGTCGGTCGCGTCCTTCCACGTGGGGAAGAGATCGCGGATGAGGCGGCGGCCGTCGGCGGTGAAGGCGATGTAGGCGATGTGGTAGAGGCCGTCGGCGATCAGGAGGACTCCGGCGACGCGGTGGATGATGCTGCGCCAATGCTCGCTGAGGCCGATGATCGCCGCGAACCATGAGTCTGGATATTTGAGCGCAAAGCCGGTGACGACGAGGACGAAGAAGCTGGTGAGCAGGACGAGGTGCTGCGCGCGCTGGTTCGCGGTCATGCGCTGAACGGTGTGCGTCTGCGAGCGGCGGCGAGCGACGAGCTTGGCGCGCCAGATGACGAGGTTGTGCAGCAGCATTCCGCCAATGACCAGCAGGATGAGCGGGATGTAGAACCAGCGCACGTAGCGGACTGCGACTGTGCCTTTGTCTTTCGCGTGGCCGCCGTCGGTGTCGACATGGACTTTTGCGAGGGTGAACTTCTGCGTGACTCCTTTGTGGCATTGGCCGCAAGTCGCGTCGAGGTTTGCGGGGTTGATGGTGGAGCGGGGATCGCTGGACGGAAGGATGTTGTGCACGCCGTGACAACTGGCGCAGTTGGCGACGACGACGGAACCACCTTGCGACGCGAGGCCGTGATAGCTGTCGTTGTAGGTTGAGACGCGGTTGCCGACGACGCCAAACTCCTGCGTGAGGCGAACGCCTTGATGGCAGCGCGCGCAGGTGGCGCTGGAAAGATTCTGGTCGGAGACGGACGAGTTCGGGTCAGACGGCGCTTTGATGCTGTGAATTCCGTGGCAATCGGTGCAGACGGGCGCGAGGCCGTTGCCGCGCGCGATTGCCTGGCCGTGAATGCTACGAGTGAAGACGGTTTGGATCTGCGCGTGGCATTTGCCGCAGGTTGCGGGGACGTTGAATTTGTTGATCAGCGAGGCCGCGTTGTTCGCGGGCAGGATGGAGTGCGCGCCGTGGCAGTCGGTGCAGACGGCGGCGGTTTGCGAGCCGTTTTCGACAGCGCGGCCGTGCACGCTCTGCTGGTAGGAGACGAAGGGCTGCGCGCTGTTGCCGGTCGACTCCATCAGGAACTTCTGGCCGTGGCAAGCGCCGCAGGTGGCCGGAATGTTGGAGTGGTAAACCGGCGATTTGGGGTCGCTCGCCGGCAGGATCGTGTGCGCGTCGCCGTGGCAACTGGTGCAGGTTGCGGGAGCGGTGCCGTCGGGCTTGCGCGCGGTGGCGTGAAAGCTGCGCTCGTAGGCGGACTGCGCGTCGGCGTGGCACTGGGCGCAGGTGATCTTTGCGGGTGCGTTGGCGTGCGGCGCGGACTTGACGTCCTTGTGGCAGTCGACGCAGGCGAACATGCTGGCGTGGATCGAGGCCTTCTCTTTGCCGGCATCGATGGCTGCGTTGGTGTGTGTTCCGTCGGCCGATGGCGTGGCGTCGGAGTGGCAGGCGAGACACTCTGCGTCCTTCGGTTTGTGCTGCGGTTGCGCGGCGGGAGCGAACCAGAGCAGGGTTGCGAGAATGCTCAGCGTGCGGAGTTTCCCTGCGAATTGCATGGAGAAAGTACACGCCGGTGGGCGGGCGGCGGGCGGTGACTGCTGTCACAGGTGACGTGCCCGGGGTGGACCGGGCGGATGTGATGGCAGGGCTGGAGTTAGCACTTCGTGCCGTTCTCGACGCTTCGCGTGAGATACGGTAAAGTCGTCACTCTTTTGCCTCGCGACGAAAGGAAGACCTGCGTTACTCCTTGATGGAGACGCCGAGGGCTTTCATTTTGCGGTAGAGGTGGGAGCGTTCGAGGCCGAGGGCTTCGGCGGTGCGGCTCATGTTGCCGTGGCACTCGTCGAGCTTCTTGAGGATGTAGTCGCGTTCGTAGGCTTCGCGGGCTTCGAGCAGGGTGGAGAAGTCGTCGGCGCGGGTGCGCTGTCCGTCGCGGGCGGGGTCGCGAGCGACCAGCGTGGGGAGGTGCTTGCGCTCGATTCTCTGTGCGCGCGGGTTGAGGATTAGGACGCGCTCGACCAGGTTGCGGAGCTCGCGGACGTTGCCGGGCCAGTGGTACTGGCGGAGCGCGTCGAGGGCGTCGGGGTGCATTTCGACGTGGGGGCGGCCGTACTGGGTGCCGAACTCCTGCAGGAATTCCTTGACCAGGAGGGGGATGTCTTCCTTGCGGTCGCGCAGCGGCGGGACGAAGAAGGGGATGACGTTGAGGCGGTAGA
>OBLU010006748.1_pt1 | contig 10195 bp, 3 predicted proteins | sample 1518681 | NCBI WGS metagenome assembly OBLU01 (sample SAMEA3539304, study PRJEB22396) | soil metagenome | biome: tundra; feature: field; material: soil | place: USA | collected 2010-05 | depth 0.15 m
AGAGCTCGAACTTCCGCATCAGGTTGAACAGGAACTCGTGCATCGACGGCGGATATGCCGTCTGGTCGAGAATCTTACCGAGGTCCTCGATCCGCAACGCGCCGAGATCGGATTCCAGCAGGGACGAGTTCAAAATCTTGTAGATTCCGGTTGTGACCCAACGCGGATTCAGCACCTGGTGAAGGCGCAATCGTGGATCGTCTTTATAGTTCAGAATGATGCCCAGGCAGTGCAGCGCCGTCCCAAGCGTCTCCTGTGCGTCCAGACTCGCTTCGCCATGCTTCACGCACATTTGGCGGTAGTCATCCATTGAGAGGTAGTTTTTCTTCATTCTCGACAGCCGATTCTTAATCACGAACCACGCCGCCGGGAACCGATCGCGCAGCTTGGGCATCTCGCCGGTGTGCCGAAAGATAGCTGCGCGTAACTCTTCAATGCCCGTCCGATCCTCGCAATCGGTCCGAATGAAATCGCGAATTCGCCCTTGATACTTCTCCATCAGCCCGCGCCGGTTGAGATCGAACGGATGCGATTTGATTTTGTTCAAGACGACGATAACCGGCGAGTCCCCACCGAAGCTCTCGATCAACTTGAGCCAATACTCGATATCGGCATCTTCCGCCCCCAATCGGCCATCAAGGACGACCACGTACAAGCTGCGTTCCGTCATGAAGAACCGGTGCGTCGCATGCATGATCTCCTGCCCGCCGAAATCCCAAACGTGCAGCAGGACATCATCAGTGCCGAGCCGGATCGGCCATTTCGTGATCTCAATCCCCTCGGTCTTCTTCTGCGGTTCATAGGTGCCACGCACTAATCGGTCCACCAACGACGTCTTCCCGACCTCACCCCGCCCCACGAAGATGACCTTGGCCTCGTTCAGTGGCCTCGCCTCGCTCAAGTAATAATCGAGGATCTTCCTCGCATCCGTGGTCGTCAGAAGCTCTTCCGGAATACCCAGTTCGGGATTCCCCGCCAGGTACAGCCACTTCAGCTTCGCAAGAGCGATCATCGATACCGGCAGAGAAGTAAGCTGGTTCCCCTGTAGCCCCAACCACTCCAGTTGCCCTAGCTCGCCAATCCACTCAGGAATGCCTGTCAACACACTGTCGTTCAGACCCAGATCCGTTAGCCCCTTCAACCGGCGCAGGCATTCCGGGACTTTCGTGAAGCCAAGCTGATCGGCAAAAAGAGTCTCGATATTGCTCATCTCGCCGAGCCACTCCGGCAGTGATACCAATCGCGTCCCGCTGACGTTAAGGCTCTGTAATCCCATCGCCTCCACGAGAGACACCGGTAGTTCTTGCAGCGGGTTGCCGCTCAGGTCGAGAGTCTTCAGTTGCGGTATGCGCGCGACCCAGTCGGACAATGTGTACAGCTCATTTACGGAGAGAAGGAGGTGTTCAAGACGTTCAAGCTCGCGGACCGCTTCTGGCACAGCCTTGAGTCGGAGTCCGCTGAGGTTGAGGCGGCTTCCGCCCTCCTGCCGCACTTTCTCAATCCGCTCGTTTGCCTGCCGCTCGCCCTCCGCTGGCCACCCCACATCCTTATCCTCCGGAAGACCATGATGACAGAAATTCGTCCACAACATGTCCTGGCTCTGTTATGAGGCTTATTGCGCTCGAACGAAAACCGGGCAACATGATCGGTCCCAAGTCGTTCATCTGGGAAGTTGACCGGACTACCCGCGAGTAACGCCGTAGTGGCGAGTTGGCCGACCGCCGGGAACCGGAGGCGGTCAACCAGGATTGCCAGCCCCTTCGCGACAAGGAAGAACCCGTACCTAGCCGGGTCCCGTCGGATGGCGCGGAATGCGTCACCCTCACTGAACTACCCGCGGGCATCGTCTTGCATGGATACGGGACTATTGTCATCATGAAGGCATGCAAACTGTCTTCGAGGCGGCGGGTGGCAACGACGGCCTGCGCCGGCTCGCCAACGCCTGGCATCGTCGGGTGATGGCCGATGACGTGGTCGGCCATGCGTTCAGCCACGGCTTCCATCCCCAGCATGTCGAGCGACTTGCCGCTTACTGGGCCGAGGCACTCGGTGGCCCCAGCACATATTCCGACTCGTATGGTGACGAGACCACCGTCGTCAAGATGCACAGCGGCAACGGGGAGCACGACGAAATGGATCGCCGCGCGATTGCCTGCTTCGACCAGGCTCTGGCCGATGTCGGACTAGCCGACGGCGGTGCTTTGCGACAGGTGCTGCACGACTACTTCGCCTGGGCGACCACGACAACGATGTCCCGCTACCAGCGGTCCGCTGATGATGTGCCCAACGGCCTCAGCATCCCACGCTGGTCATGGGACGGACTCCGGGTGTAGGACTCCACTGCTGACGGCACGGGCATTGGCCCTGACTTCGAACCTTCATATTGACCATTGTGGGGAAAAACCCTGATAGCCGAAGGGATCCTCGCCTTCCACGGCATCGCGGTTCGCGGTCCAATTGTGCGTCGCGTGATTTGATATTTGCAGGTCCGGCTACGCGGTCTGTTTGATTAATCGGAAATTTTCGACCCGCCTGACCAGTTTGCGCGTGCGCCGGTAACTAGTAACGCCAACTGGTCAGGTCCGCGCCCGCGGGTGCCGTAGCCTGAATCCTCCGCATGATTTCGGGCACGTACATCTGGTTATAGTGCAGCCGCGAGTACCAGTTGGGATGGTCGGAATCGCCGTTCCAGCAATGCTCCGCCCGCGGCCCATACCGCACTTCTCCTTCGTAAGGCATACCGTGACCCGGAGTGCCGGTCAACTTCAGGAAGTCCTCCATCAGATAGACCGCATTGTTCAGGAAATAGGTGTCGTCGGAGCCCACGTAGAGGTGCAGTTTGCCGCGCAGCTTCGGCCCGAGCGTCGCCCAATCGCGCTGCAGGATCGCATTCAGGTCGTAGTGCTCGCGCCAGTACTCGGCGGTTTTGTGATCGATGGCGCCGGTCTGCTTGTCGAAGATCGGTTGCGGGTACCCATCCGCACCTACTGGAGAATACACCGCCTGCCAGATATCGAACTGGTCGCCCGACCGCCCGTGGTCGCCAAGCGCGGCTTCGTAGGCGATGTTGTCGCGCATTGTGATCAGCGTGTGGCCCAGGTAGTTGCGCATGGCGGGCTGCTCCACCTGCTTATTAGCGCCCGGCAGGAAGAACATGTTGTTCTGATGGTAGAGATCGGAGGTTATGTAGGCGTGAAAGTCCACCGGATCGGGACAAGCGACGAACGCGCCGTTGTAATGATCGGGGTAGAACATTTGCACGGCCAGCGATTCCCAGCCACCCGTCGATCCGCCATACACGAATCTCGCCCATCCTTGCCCGATGGCGCGAAACTGCCGCTCGATCACCGGGATCAGTTCGGTTTCGATGGCTTCGCCGTAGGGGCCGAGATTGGCGGAGTTCACTGCATACGAATCGTCGTAGTAGGGATTGGCGTGCTGCAGTTTCACGATCAGCAGGCGCGGCGTGCCGGGCACAATCCACGCCTGGTAATTCTTGTAGGCTTCCTCCTGCATGATGCGGTTGTAGCCGGCAAGATGGAAGCGCTCCGAGTAGTCGGGCTTCAGGGTCGGATCCGGCGGCGTCTCGCGAAAATCGCTGAGGCTGGAGACGAAGTGATCGTGAAAAACCACCAGGGGATAGTGCGCCAACGGGTGAGAATCGAAGCCCTCTGGCACCAGCACGATCGCTGACAACGCCATCGGCCGTCCCCAGAACTTCGAGAGCAGATCGGATTGAATGCGGATGTGGCGGATGTACTTGGTGTCCGGCTCGGGCTTTATGGGAGGGATCACGTTGTCCATCACGACGTCGATGGGCGGCGCGCCGGGCCCGATGCGAACCTTGCGCGGCTCCGACAGCAGATTCCCCGGCGCCAGATTCCACTGCTTGCCTTCGCCGCGATCGGGCGCCAGTTTGATGGTCTTGCCGTCCGCGCGGTGGAAGGTTTCGTAGATGTTCAGGACTGCCTGCACCGTGTACTCGCCCGGTGGCAAATCCCTGAGCGATGCGCGCGGATAGCCTTGGGCATTGCTGCCGACCGTCAGCGCGGTATCGGGCTCCCAGCCGTCCGCTGTCAAGCCGAAGACCATCTGCGAATTCGGCGTGTCGTCGATCTGCATTCGCGGCTCGGCGCTGGCATCGTTGGAGAGCAGGAGCAGCAATCGGCCGTCGAGCGGCTTCGGCGAACGGGAGGCTGGAAAGCTGACTCGGATGGTTTGCGCCGATAGCAGGGAAATGGAAACCAGCCAGGCAGCCAGCGCCGGGAAGCGAAAAGAGAGCATACCGCAGTATAGACTGGGCCGCGCAGAACAGGATTGCAGGCACGGCGCCCCGGCGCGAGTACGGGAATTCGCCTGAGTCTTACCTAGCCAGTGGTACTGAGGTCCCTGCTCAGCGCCGGCTACCGCCGCCTGGGGGATCTGCGTTGGGTGCCCAGCCGTGAGCTCATGAACCTGCACTACGTCGGCTTCAAATGGGCTGCCCAGATCCGGGCTGTGGTTCGGAGATTCGAGAAGGAGCCGGTGGCGACGCCGTGAAATAGATGAGTGCCGCGCGCATGCCACGTGTGGATATCACCTCAGAATACTGCTTCTGCGATCTGCCTTCGACGATACGCGTTCGCGTCGGCCCAATGTGTTTAACCCTCGGAGCGGCAATCAAATCAACCGTTTAGGTCCTCTTAATGGGCAATATCGGTAGCCATGAATACCTTAGCTCTTGGCGTCGGGGTCATCAAGCAAATCCCGGGAACAACAGCGAAGCCCCACGAAGATCTGCGCTCTCCTGGCAGGAGGCCACACGCGAAATGTGGGGATGGAACAACACTCAAGGGTTTCTGGCAGGACGGTTGCCGCGCCCTGCGCCCCACGCGGCGATGCTTCAGCTTCACCGTCGTGGCGGTGCCTTAGCTGGCGCTGAAGATCGGGACAAAGACGTTAGTTCTTCAGTTTGATCGATCCCCTGATGCGCGCTCGCTCCCGGTGCGCATCCGCAACAGCCTGTCAGTTCTCCCGAACAAGTTCCTAGCTGCCCCAGCTTTGATGCCCAGCAGTACCAAGCGCGACCACAAGCAGGTGTTTCACGGGTCTAATCGCCTGTTGCGCAGCGCGTCTCCCCCTACGTCGCGAGTACTCCACGCCGGCAAGCGAAAGTCCCCTCAAATTCCTGAATCCCACACAGTGATCACGGACCTCGCAGTCAAGCTGTCCACCACTAAGTCCGTTATCAGTGGCTGGCGGAGCCCCAGAAGAGTCTTCAAAATCTCAGTCTTGGGCAATTGGCACGAAGCACAGGGTGCCAGCACCAACATCACCCGCTTACCCCGACCAATTAATCCAGGGAGATCGGTGAGGTCGACCAAGGTCATTGCACGCATGCCATGCCCGAGCACGATCGGACCTTCTTTTCCCAAAGGGCACCACATCAAATCGCCGATACAGTGCTTTGAGTTGAGTTCCTCCAGAACTTGACTGTGTTTCGGGTCGCCTTCGTATAGCTCATGAAGTCTGCTGCAGCCGCTCATCCAATGTCCACCGGCGGACGTGACCAGAACATCGAGAGAGCCTACGCGGGCGAATGCCTCGCGTATCCCCTCCGTCTCACGGAGCTTCTGCACGGTTTCGGTGTGAATGAATCCAGGTGCCATGAGACCCACGAAACGCACCTCAAGGGGCAGCGGCGGATTGGAGACGAAATGGCGCACAAAAGAATTCGGATCCATCGCGGGATCGTCGTCGAATCTGGCGACCACGGAGTGGAAGTAAAGGGTGCGGGGTAGCGGGTTCAGGGCTTCCCGCAATTTGTCACTAAGCAGGCGGGCGGTCAATTCTAATAAACCACCTCCGGCGAAACCCATGTGAAACTCGTTCCTGGGTCGGCTGTCGTTGGGACTGCTCGAGATCATTTCGAATAGCTTTTCCGCGGCTCTTTCGGCGATGTGAATCAACTCGAGCGAATGAACGACATCCACTCTTCTTTTGAGCCGGGTAAAGTGCTCTGTTAGCTCGTTTGCCAGCAACAGCGAGAACGGAGCGGTGTACTGAAAGCACTTGAAGTGCGCCGCCCTTCGCAGAATCTCGAATGGTTGCTGGCGTGTGATCGATATTCCTTGCGACTTGCAGATTTCGACGATCTCTCGAACCCTCTTGCCCTCAATGAATAATCGGCAAACGCGAGACTGTAGTTCGATCTCGTCCAAATTGACCTTCGGTGGATGGCTCTGTCGGCATTTTGACGGCACTTGTAGGCTCCGGGCTGAAAGTGTAAGAAACTAGTCTACAGTATGGCGACCTTCCATTCAACCGACCATGGCTTGCATTCAACTTCGGGCCTCGGCCGCTGGCCTGTGGAAAGGAACGAGGGGGACTTCTTGAGAATGGCTTGACAGAGTATGAGCGCCGACTTACTTTACTTGTCGAGCCTGCAAGAGAGATCGTGCTCGGCGAGCGTCGGTTTTCGGGTCTGCCAGGTTGAGGCCGAAGACAAAGTTGGTTGCCGGGACCACGACCCGTCCATCCGGCAAAGGAGAAGCGTGCTATGTTCCAGTCTGCGTGGCCCAGTTTGTTAAGTGAGAGCCGGGAAACAGCAGTAGCCATCGGTGTCGCGGCTCCCGAACGAGGCCGTTCGGGTGGGGGATTTGGTGCCGGTATAGACCCGGTAAGAAGCGTGTCGGTGTGGGTCGCCGCATTCTGGCTGTGTGTCTACACGATCCTCGCTCCATGCCTGCTAAGTCAAGCTATAGCCGCTCAAAGTGGCATTCCTCGAGGCGACCGGACGCGCGCCCTTGCGACGAAAGTGGTCGCCGGCCGCAGGCATCGCAGCACAGGCGCCGACTCGATGCTCCTCGCCGCAGCGAGCGGGCAGCCCCAAGCCGCGATCTCAAGGGTCTATGGCATCGACTTTAGTCCCTACCTGAACGGCCAGGACCCTAACGCAGGTTCTCAAATCAGCACCAGCCAGATCACTTCGAGGTTGCAGATCGCGGCGCCGTACATGAACTGGGTACGGTCGTTCGGGAGCACCAATGGTCTCGAGAACATCCCTGGGATAGCCCGGCAATTCGGCTTGAAGGTGGCCGCAAACGCCTGGATCTCTTCGAACGCGGCGCAAAATGTACTCGAACTGAATAACCTGGCTGCGGCCGTCAACGCCGGACTGGTTGACATCGCGATCATCGGCTCGGAGGCAATCCTCCGGAACGACGTAACGGAAAGCCAGTTGATCTCGTACATGGATCAGTTCCGCCAGATGATTCAGGGCAAGGTCCCGGTGACCACGGCCGATGTGTGGGGGACGTTCATCGCTCACCCGAACCTCATCGCGGCCAGCGATGTCGTTTTCGTCAACCTGTACCCATACTGGGAGGGGACGTCAGTGTCTAACGCAGTCTGCTCCCTGGCGCAGGAATACCAGCAGGTGGTGACGGCGGCGGGCACGAAGCCGGTAGTTATCAGCGAAACCGGATGGCCCTCCGCAGGCAATACCGTGGGGGCCGCGGTAGCTTCCCCGGAAAACGCGAATCTGTTCGCGTTGCAGTTCTTCACATGGGCCAGCGCTTACGGGATCGCGGCATTCTATTTTGAGGCCTTTGATGAAACCTGGAAGGCGAATACCGAGGGGCCGGCAGGCGCCCACTGGGGCATCTGGGACACCACCGGTGCGATCAAGCCGGGGATGGATGCCTTCTTCAACGGCCAGACGGCGGCGGTGACCTGCAACGGTCCGATTCCAGGCCCGGTAGCGGTCAAGTTCACCTATGTTCCTCCCTACGGCAGCGGGGATGTTCTCGAGGTTCAGGTAACCGGCGTACGGCCTGCGGACTATGTGCTGGCAGCGTACATCAACGTGTACGGCGGATGGTGGACGAAGCCCAGCTGGGCTCAGCCCACGGTCACCATCAACCCAGACGGATCGGCGCGGATCCCGATCGTGACAGGCGGGATTGATCAATATGCTACGGATGTCGCTGTGTTCCTGATTCCTGCTGGTACCGTTCCGCCCAGCGCGGGCGCCAGCGGCCTTCCTACGATTGCCAGCGCCGTGGCGTCTCTGCAAGTGAACCGGACGGCGAGTTCCATCAGCGGCACAATAACGGACGCCCAGTACCATCCCGTAGTGGGAGCCGTCGTTTCCGATCCGGTTCTCGGGCAGACCTTCAGCGCTCCAGATGGGAAGTATTCTTTCTACCACATCACGACTACCGGAACAGCTACCCTGACCGTGACGTACCCTAATCCTGCATTTGGCGCGTCGCATAAGACGGTCACCATAACCACCGGTAATTTGATCGTGAATTTCATCGGCGAACCAAGCGTTATTGTGACCACGGCCACTCTGCCCGCGGCAACCATCGGAGCCGCCTATGGGAAGACCCTCCAGGCCACCGGCGGCGCTCCGCCTTACAGCGGCTGGGCCGTGGCGAGCGGGGCTTTGCCGACGGGGCTGACGTTGGACAGCGCGTCCGGCATCATCAGCGGCAATCCGACCACAACGTCCGGCAGCCCGTTCAGCTTCAGCGTGAGCGCGACCGACAGCCTGGGGAACGTCTCCGCGGCGCAGGCGTTTTCCATCGCGGTCTACTTCGGATCGAGTACCGCCACCACCTTGAGCAGCTCCGCAAACCCCTCGACTCTCGGGCAAGCGGTTACATTGACGGCCACAGTCACTTCGCCGACCCTGACGGGTAGCGTGACTTTTTACGACGGTGTAACGATGTTGGGCACGGCCGCGGTTTCTGGAGGCCACGCTACATTGACCACCAAACTGCTGGCCTTCGGGGCGCGATCGCTGAGAGCCCGTTACAATGGAGACGCTACAGACCTGGGAAGCACCTCCCCAGCTGTGACGCAGACGGTCAACGCGCTTCCCGCGAGCGGATTCAGTGCGCCGGTCACCTACCCCACCGGCTCCTCCGCGCAACCGCATTCGCTAGTGATCGGCGACTTCAACGGGGATGGGAACGCCGATCTTGCCATAACAAATGTGTGGGTCAATGGCACGGTGAGTGTGTTTCTCGGCAACGGAAACGGGACATTTCAAGCGGCAGTCACCTATGGCTGTGGAGGCGACTATCCGGAGTCCGTTGCGGTCGGGGACTTCAACGGAGATGGCAATCCCGATCTAGTGATAGGCAATGACAACAATGTGAGCGTACTTCTGGGCAACGGCGACGGCACGTTTCAGCCTGCCGTCAGTTTTAGCGACGGCAGCGTCTACCCATACTTCCTTGCCGTGGGAGACTTCAACGGCGATGGCAAGGGCGATCTGGCGGTCGCGAACCACACCAGCGGCAACGTAAGTGTGCTTCTAGGAATCGGTGATGGTACATTTCGGCCTCCCGTGAACTACGGCGTCGGCGCGAGTCCCAACGCAGTCACGGTGGGCGATTTCAACGGCGATGGCCGGGCCGATCTCGTGATCCCGAACCTCAACGACAACAACGTCAGTGTGCTTATGGGAAACGGCGATGGAACATTCCAAGCCGCTGTGAACTACAATGTCGGCAGCCAACCGCTGGCGGTGGCGGTTGGCGATTTCAACCGGGATGGCCACGCCGATCTTGCGGTGGCCAACAGCCAGGGTTCCAGCGTCAGCATCCTATTGGGTAACGGCAACGGGACGTTTCGGGCTGCGGTAAATTACGCTGCGGGAGTTTATCCCCAATCCGTCGCCGTCGGCGATTTTAATGGGGACGGTATGCCGGACCTCGTGGCGGCGAACGGCGGAGGTGCCGGCATTCTTTTGGGGAACGGCGACGGCTCGTTTCAATCGGTGAGGATGTTCGACAGCGGCAGCGATATCACATCTGTCGGGGTGGCCGATTTCAACGGCGACGGCAGGGCCGACCTGGCTCTGTCCGCGGTGGTCGGCGGCAACGCCGCGGTGAGGATTCTGCTGGGCGTGGCTGCGGCTTCTCCTCCGGTGGCTTTGCGATTCGTGCCCGTGACCCCCTGCCGCGTCGCCGACACCCGCAATCCAACCGGTCCCTTGGGCGGTCCGATCCTAGCCGCGGCCAGCAGCCGCGATTTCAACACTCCGGCGAGCGCCTGCGGCATTCCGGCCAATGCCGCGGCTTATTCGCTCAATCTGACGGTAGTTCCCGTCGGCCCGCTGGGCTATCTCTCCGTCTGGCCCGCCGGACAATCCCAGCCATTGGTCTCGACACTGAATTCCCTCGATGGCCGAATCAAGGCC
>OBLU010006749.1_pt1 | contig 10192 bp, 4 predicted proteins | sample 1518681 | NCBI WGS metagenome assembly OBLU01 (sample SAMEA3539304, study PRJEB22396) | soil metagenome | biome: tundra; feature: field; material: soil | place: USA | collected 2010-05 | depth 0.15 m
ACTGGAGTTCAGACGTGTGCTCTTCCGATCTGGCGACTGCACCGCCGCGTCCGGCATCGGGGGCAGCGCCGCCGCGTCCACCGCCTCCACCGCGACCGCCGAATGCGCCACCACCGCCCCCACCGACGCCCTGGCACTTGTGATTGCTATGCGCGTCGGCGGCGATTTCGGCGTAGGTGCGGCCCAGCAACGGGTCATACGTGTCCGTGGTGACCGGCGTGAGTTTCGCGGCATCGGTCCCCTGCGCCGCTCCGCCGCCACGTCCGCCTCTGCCGCCACCCGGCGCTGCGCCGGGAACCGCCAGCGCGCCGGAAAAGTACAGCTTCTTCGGTTGCCACGGCCGCAAGCCTTCCTGCAACTGTTCGGGATACATCGAAGGATCGCCGGCCGCACGGAACGATTCGCGCACCAGCACAGTGGTGGCTTCGTGCGCGCGGTCGCCACCGCGTCCCTGGATATTCATGGTGACGATGATGTCGGGACGAAGCGTGCGCCACAGCCGAACATAGTCGCCGACTATATCCTTGCGGCCCCACTTGCCAATCACTTCCTCGGGGTCGAACGAATAGCCATAGTCGATGGCGCGCGTGAAATACTGCTCGGCGCCATCGATGCGGTGCACCGAAACCAGCTCGGAGGTGCGCAGTACGGCGATATCGCGGAACAGCTCGGGGCCGATTTCGTTCTGGCCGCCATCACCGCGGTTGTTCTGCACATCTATGACGCGTAGGCCCATGCCGTATCCGAAAAGCGTGAAGAGCGCGTTGGTCTCGTCGTCGGGGTGCGCGGGGGCTTGCAGGAACGTGCCGGAGACGCTCAGCTTGCGAAGCGCCAGGCCGAGGGCCACGTGGCCGCCGTTCTGCGACACACGCGAGAAACTCATGCGGTTCTGCGCCTGGAGCTGGACATATCCCGGCCCCGCCGTCATGAACATGAGGCCTAGGATGCCCACACTCAACACAAGAGTGAGCGGCAACCTAAGAAAGGGACGGAAATTCTTACTACGGCTCCGCGGGATCGGGGCGTCATACACCATTTTGTTAGAACTCGTGGAAGGCATCGTACTCCTTTTTCACCTGTCCGAAGTTTCCATTCTGGACTCGCGAATCGTGTTCACTATATACCCGGCCGCTTCCTTTTCAGGCCCGCCGGAGGCGCCCGCGATCCACGGAAATGGATCCAGAAAAAAGCGGTCCCCGCGTCAGAAACTCAAACGCATCGCCACCAGCGCCTGCCGCGGATTGCTGGCACTGGTAATTTGGCCGAAGGTGGCCGTGTTGACGGTGGCGCTGGGAGCCCCCCAGTGCGGGTGATTCGTAACGTTGGTTGCCTCGAACCGGAATTCCGCCGTCACGCTTTCCTTGATGTGGAACTTGCGAACGATGTTGCCATCGTAGACCGTCTGGCCTGGGCCGAGGACGTTGTCACGGCCGGAATTTCCGCGCGTACCGACCGGCTCCTGAGCGAAGGCCGATGGAGAAAGATAGAGTTGGCCCGGCCCGTACAGGCCCGGATAAACCGGCGCGCCCACGATCTCAGAGGTCACGGAACAGGAAGCGCAATTGGCATTGGTGGCGGGCGCAGCCACCGTGAAATATGTTCCGGACAAGTAGCGGAAGATGCCGCTGAATTGCCAGCCGCCCAGAATCGACGCGGCGATTCCTCCATTGTTCAACAGGGTGTGGCCCTTTCCGAACGGCAACTCATAAACGTGGTTGATGACAACCGTGTGCCTCGAATTCAAGCCGTCCGGGCCATAGGTCTGGCGGTAATTCGCGGGATTCAGGAATCCGCCGTCTTCCGCGGTGGTGTCCATCCACCTGGAGAATGTATAAGCGAGGGTCATGTGGAGGCCCTTGGCCCATTGTTTTCTGGCGTTCACCTGGAGCGAATTGTAGCTGCTGTTCACGCCATAAGCGCGAATGGTGGTGGAGGCGGTACGACCGTATTGGAGGTTCTCAATTTCGGCGGTCGGCCCGGCGCCGGGGAGCCCTTGATTGAGATTATAGGAGTAGGGATCGTTTCGCCCCTGATTACCAACCCAACCCGCATCGACCACCAGACTGGGAGTGACCTGCTGCTGCAATGTGAGGTTCCAGCTATATACCTCGGGGAGGTTCATATGCGACGGCATGTAGTAAAACGCTTGATTCGGCGCCGGAGAGAGGATGCCGTTGGTGGGAATCGGGAGATACTGAATAGGCACCAGGCTGTAGTTGGCGGTGGCGACTGTGTACTGGCTGGTGGTGCCCAACGTCTGGTTGTAAATCACCGGATACTGGTTATTCAGCGAGCCTCCGGTCCAGCCGAAGCGCTGTTCCCAATAACTGATCGCATAGCCGACGCGAAGCGCGGTCTTGCTGCCCAAGCTGTAAGCGATGCCCACGCGGGGAGCCCAGTAACCCGGCTTGGAGTTGACGCCGTCGCTGAGGCTGATACTGCCGTAGCCGGCGATTATAAGCGTGTTGTTGGAAGGTTCGTAATTGGACGCGCCACCCGCATACTTCACTTTTACAGCCTCATAGAAGTCAAAGCGAAGGCCGAAATTGATAGTCAGTTTCGGCGTCACCTTGTAGGCGTCCTGGATATAGCCGTCATAGTGGCTTTGCCGCACGGTGGGACTCAATATAATTTGCGAACGGGCGGTCTCGGCGGCATCGCCCAACAGAAACGCGGCGAAGGGATTCACTGTAGACCCGTACGTGCCCAGCGGAGAGCCGCTATTGCCTAAGAAATTTTCGGTAGTGGGAGCGGCGAAATCGAATATCCCCCGAGGCCCCACGCCGCCGGCGCCCTGCGCCTGGAAGCGGTCGTTGCGCGTGCGTTGGAAATCTCCTCCCCACTTCAGAGAGTGCTTGCCGAAGCTCTTGGTGTAACTGTTAGACATGGGAATGACGGTATCGTGGTCGACCGTCGGGCATTCATAGTTATCCCCAAAGGTAACCAGGCCCGTCGATACCTGGGAGAGGCTGCCCGTGGAAATCTGATCCGGATTGGGATCGGTAATGCCCAACTGCTTGTTGGTGACGGTGTCGACGCAGAATATATGGTTTACCCACCGGTTCAAATTCACGCGGACTTCGGTAAGCAGGGTTGGGCTGAATGTGTGGGTGTAGGTGACGGCAGCCGTGATAGTGTAACCCGTCGAGTTCAGGTCCGATCCCACGGGCGTGTTGGCAAGTATGCCGCCTCCGCCCACGAACACCTTGGCAGGCGTTGTGTCGAACTTGAGGGTGAGTCTGTTCCTGTCGTTGAAGTTGTGATCGACGCGCCCGTCGATGCTATTGGTGTTGTAGGTGGTAGGCGCCGAACCAATGTAGTTGGAAGTGAAAGCGGCGGCGCCGGCAACGACCAGGTTGGGGGCGGGGATATACTGAAGCAGTTTCTTAGAGACCGAGTTGATTTCGCTGGGCGGTATGACGTTACCGGGGAATAGCGTACGGCCGGCTCCGGTGGCTTGATTGCCTGAGAGCGGGTCGTAAAGCGCCAGGGTGGGCACGGCGCTGAAGTCGCCGGTGAGCCAGGCGGGCTGCGCCGTGGTGGAGGTACCCTCGCTCCTGGAATCGTTCCTCCGGCCCTCGTAGCTGACGAAGAAGAAGGTCTTATTCTTGCGGATGGGGCCGCCGCCGGCGCCGCCGAAATCGTTGTTTACCAAGGCCGGCTTGGGCAGCGGCGCCTGGTTGAAGACGCCGCGCGCGGCCAAGGCCGCCGTAGTGTTGAATTCGAAAACCGATCCGTGGAACTGGTTGGTGCCGCCTTTGGTCACAATGTTGACCACGGCGCCGCCCACCGAGCCGAATTCAGCGCTATAGGCGTCAGTGATAATGTGCACCTCCGCCACGTCTTCGTTGGCCGGATTGTAGAGGGTCAAACCCAAAGCGTCGTCGCGATTCGCGATACCATCCACCATGGTGTTATTGGCGTCCAGAATGTTGCCATTGGCGTTAAACAGATAGCTTTGCGAGACGTTCTCCAGAATGCCGGCGCCGGAACTATAGAGCGCCGGGATGGTAGTGCCGGCCACGAGGCCCGCCATGGCCTGCACACTGCGGTTTTGAATGGGCAACGCATTGGCGGTGGCGGCATCGATCTCCTTCGCGACATCGGCGCTTTCCACCTGCAAGAGCGGCGCTTCGGAGATGACCTGCACGGTCTCCTTTGTGCTGCCGGGCGTCAACGTCGCGTTCACGCGGCCGACGGAGGAGACATTCAACTCGATATTGGCTTCCATGAATTTCTTGAAGCCTTCCTTGTTAATATCCACTTTGTATGTTCCGGGGCTCAAGAAGGGCAGCGAGTACACGCCCGCCGCGCTGGTTTGCGTGGAGCGGCTGACGCCGCTGTTCATCTCGGTCGCCGTCACCAGTGCGCCGGGCACCGACCCACCCGACGAGTCGGTTACCGTTCCGGTGAGAGTTGCGGTCACGACTTGCGCAACGGAAGCGGGCGTGAAGATCAGCGTAATGGCCAGAAACGCGAGGAACGCGTTACCCAGCGCGCAGAAAGAGATGCATCTTTTTCTGGAGTCCATGCAAAAGGTATACTCCCGGAGGCCTTCGTTGTCAACAAGTTTGTGAACGCCTGTACGGCTTATGCGAAGTTTCAGGCTGATAAGTGCTTTGTTTACTTATTTGTGGATTATCGGGATGCCTTTTGGGCCGCCGGGCTTGCAACTCGCCTGTCACCGCGTATACCATGGTGCAGATACTTTTTAAAAGGTTTTTTTAATGTGTTGCGCTATTCCAAACATCCCGCAGACAGGTGTCCATGCCGACTCGATTGCCAACTCTCGGTCGTGAACCCCGCAGCCGGCAAAAGATCGCCAGCCGAGGCCCCAGCGTTCTCCGCGATATCAACCTGCGCTCCATTCTCCAGTTGCTTCGCGTTCACAACCCGTGTTCCTGCTCCGATCTAGCCCGCTATAGCGGACTAAGCGCGCCCACGGTCGCCACCAGCGTGGCGCAACTGGAGCATATGGGCCTGGCCAAGCGCCTGGGCAAGGGTTTCTCGAGCGGCGGCCGCCCACCGCGCCTGCTCAGCTTTAACGAGACGTACGGCTACGTCGCCGGTATCGCCATCAGCGAGGGCCACATCCGCGTGGGCATTGCCGACCTGGCCGGCCAACTCCTTGGAGAATCCACGGGGGAAATCGGCGAAAAGTCATGGCCGATGGCCGTGGTCGAGTGCATGGTCTCGCTGTTGGCGGCGCTCCAGGAATCGCTACGGATTCCGGCCAAGCGCTTGCTGGCCGTGGGCGTCGCCGCGCCGGGCATCACGGACGTTGATGCCGGCTTGGTGGTCTCGGTGCCGAGCATGCCCGGCTGGGAGAACGTGCCTCTCGGCCGGCTGCTGGCGGAGAAGATTCGCGTGCCGGTGATCGTCGAAAACGACGTGAACCTGGCGGCGCTCGGCGAGCATTGGTACGGCATCGCGCAGGGCGAGGAGAATTTCGTGTTCGTGCACGTCGGGCGCGGCGTGGGCGCCGGCCTGTTCATCGACGGCCGGCTCCGCCATGGCCCGGAATGGACCGCCGGCGAAATCGGTTATCTGATGGTGTCCGGCTCCACCGTTCAGGCCATTCGCAAAACCCAGGTAGGAGAGCTGGAAGCAGCCATCGGGACCGGCGGAATCGAGCGCCAATGGCGCGAGCTCGCGGCCCAGAACGGGGCGGCGGGACTGGAGGGTCTATGCGGCGTCGAAATTCTGGATCGCGCCGTCGAAGGGGATCCTCTGGCGCAACGGATCGTCGACAAGACCTCCGACCATCTGGCCATGGTGTGCTCCTATCTCAGCCTGATTCTGAACTGCTCGTTGATCGTTCTGGGCGGCGAGCTGGGCGTGCATCCGGCCCTGCTCCAGGCGACCAGTGCACGGCTCGAAGGGCACGATTTCGCGCACCCGCGGCTGGCCATTACCCAACTCGGCACCATGGCGGAACTCAAAGGCGCCCTGCGCCTGGCGCTGGAGGCCGCCGAGAGCGCTCTGCCGCCGGTCAACGCGTAAGGGGCAGCAGGCGTTTTAACCTTTTCCGTGGGCAGAGTTCAGAGGAGAATGCGAATGAAAACCAAGTCAAGAGCGAGGATGGCGCCGGCGTTGGCCGCCGCCATCCTATTCCTGGGTCCAGCGGCGAAAGCCGACCCGCTGAATTGCCGCCTGGCTGAGTATAAGGCATTGCCGGGTCTGACCGCCACGGTTGCAGGCGACACCCTGACGGTGACCTGGGAGGGGGACAGGAATGAGGAATTGCGGCTGCAGTTGGCGATTATCGGCGGCACGCCGACCATCCAGGAGCTTGCGGCGAGGCGCAAGGGTGGCACGTGGGTTACACTGGCGGCCAACGCCACACCCGATTTTCGAGTGGTCTCCGGCCTGCGCCGCATCACCAATCAACAGCTTGATCCGCTGGCCGGCATCGGCATCAAGATCACGCCCGAGATTCTGGAGCGGGAAAAGTGGGAGGCGTTCTGGGATGCGCCATTGAACGTTCCAGGAGGGGACGCCGCCCACAACGATTGCACGCCGCCGCAGAGAGGCGTTCTGAACCAGCCAGGGCTGCCGCGCAATCCGGACGAGGTAAAGCGCGCGGCCGCCGTCTATCATGTGCAGAGCTGCGGCGTAAGAACCAACGGCGCGCGCCTCGAAATTTGGTTTCCAGGAGTACAGCTTGGAGTTTTTGCGGGCCGGCTGCAGTACACGGTTTATAAAGGGACCAATCTGATCCGGCAGGAAGTGATTGCCTCGACGCAGGAGCCCTCCGTGGCATATAAGTACGACGCGGGGATTCGCGGCGTGGCGATCCAGCCGGCGTCGCGCGTGGCGTGGCGCGATGTGACGAACCGATGGCAGGAATACCGGTTTGGCGGGGCTCCTAATGAAGGGCCGGTGACGGTGACATCGAGCAATCGGATAGTGGCGGCGGAGGCGGCAGGCGGCGCGATTGCGGCGTTCCCTCCGCCGCACAACTTCTTCTGGGCTCGGGAAACCAGTTTCAACCTGGGCTACAACTGGTATCGCAAGGACAATGCCGCGGCGTTTTCCTTCGGCGTGCGAGAAGCTGAGGAAGAAGGCGGCGGCGGCCCGGCACAGGGCGGCGAAGACCGGCGTCAGAACTTCGCGTTGCGCAGCGCGCGGCCTGGGACCGAGCAGCGGATGCCGGTGTATCTTTATGCGAGCCTGGATTCCGCTCAGTCGGCGGTGGAATCGGCTTTCGCATTCACACGCGGCGACCATTTCAAACCGCTTTCCGGATACCAGGTGATGGCGACGCACTTTCACATGGGCCTGGCGGCGAAGGCGCAGCGCGCGGGCGGTTTGGATTCGAAGGTTGCGGATCTGGAAGTGCTGAAGGCGGCGGGAATCACCATTGTTGCGCCCATCGACGGCGGTGGGGTTGTCCCGACTACCGCAGCCGCGGGCCGGGGCGTGGCCGGACGCGGCGGCGTCCAGGTGGACGACGCAAAGTGGCTGCAGTGGAGCCGTGGCCTGGGGGCTCCGCCCGATCTAGTTCTGGACCAGGCTCTGGATTACGCCGGAGTGACGCGCGCCGATCTGCATTTGCCTGCGGCCGCCGACGTTCCGCCAGCACCGCCCGCCGCTGGTGGCCGGGGCGCGCGCGAAGGCGCCGGCGGCCGCGGTTCCGCCGATCCTTACCGGGGCCAGGCGCTCTATTACGAGACTGCGCGGCGGCAATCGGACCGGAATTTCGCGGTGATGCCCAACGCGGAGTTGCTGCGCGGCGAAGTGGCCAGGGACCTGGGCGGACATTCCGATTTGTTGATCTCGCACCCCGTCTTTTGGACTCAAGGGCGCGCCTCCGGCCAGCCTCTGGTGGAGGACAATGCCACCTACGGCCATGTTTACCATGTGGGCGGCGTGGAGGACATGATGGAAATGGCGCATCGCGAGAACATACTTATATACATGCCGCATCCTCGATCCAAGGGGTCCACCGGCTTTCCCGATGCGATCAAGGATACGGCCCACTTCCTCGACGCGAGCTATCGCGGAATCGGCTTCCGCTGGGGCATGGGTTTGGATGGGTCTGAGCAGCGGCTCTGTGAATATCGTTGCTTGCCGCTGTTTGACGACATGAACAACTGGGTGGCGGATAAGCCGACGCCGCCGAAATACATCCAGGCGATCTCGGAGCTGTATGGAGAATCGTACGGCGACGACATTTACGCCAACAATCCGGTGAACTACGTGAAGATCGAAAATGTGCCGCCACCCGGCGAGTGGGGCCCGATCGTGAACGCCATGAAGACCGGGGACTACTTCGTGACATCCGGCGAAGTATTGATCTCGTCCTACTCGGTCGAAGGGACGGGCGCGCAGCGAACGATATCGGCCGATGTGGAATGGACGTTTCCGCTGGAGTTCGTGGAAGTGGTGTGGGGCGACGGCCAGCGCACCGACCGGCAGATTATTTCCGCCACCGATCTGCCTGCGTTCGGGAAGCACCACTTCCAGATTCCACTCAACACAGCGGGGAAGAAATGGGTGCGGTTTGCCGCGTGGGACTCGGCGGGAAACGGAGCGATGGCGCAGCCGGTTAAACTGACGAATGCGACACAAGCGGCCGGGCGGCGGATTGCTCCTGGCGCGCCGCGGCAGGCGAATCCGGTCAGCCTCGGCAAGAACCCCGCCGGGATGGCAGGAGACCAATGAGCCACAGCCAAGGTGATTCCGGCGCGTTCCCCGCGCCCATCTACGCCGAGACCGTCCTCGCACCGAATTTCGAAGACGCCAAGCAGCACTTCCTCGATGCGCTGCTGGAGATTCATTACGCGCACACGCGCATGCTGGCGGCCCAAGGGATACTGACCGCCTCCGAGGAGCGGCTGCTCCTGGAAGCGCTGAACGGGCTCGACCTGGAAGAGATCGCGCGCGCCCGGTATGACGGATCTTGCGAAGACTTGTTCTTTTTCATCGAAAGCCTTTTGCGCCGCGCCTGTGGGGATCTGGCGGGCAAGATGCACACCGCTCGCAGCCGGAACGACATCGACATCACTCTCTTCCGGATGGCGCAGCGCCAGGAATTGCTGGGGCTGGCTTCGGCCATTGCGCAACTGCGGGCCGTGCTGCTCAACCTTGCCGCGCGGAACCTCGAAACGGTGATGCCGGCCCACACCCACACGCAGCCGGCGCAGCCCACCACGCTGGCCCATTATCTTTGCGCCGCTATTGAATTCCTGGGACGCGATTCGGCGCGCATCCAGGCCGCGTTTGCGCGGGTCAACTTGAGCCCGCTCGGCGCCTGCGCCATCACCACCACCGGCTTTCCCATTGACCGGCGCATGACCGCGCGCCTTCTGGGCTTTGAGGGGCTGGCCGAGAACTCTTACGGCGCCATCGCGTCCATCGACTACCTGACAGAGTCGGCGGGCTCCGTTGCCGTGGCCATGGTCAATCTCGGCAAATTTGTGCAAGACCTCCTGTTGTGGTCCACACGCGAGTTCGGTTTTCTGCGCCTTTCCGATGCGTTCGTGCAGTCATCGAGCATCATGCCGCAGAAACGAAACCCCGTCTCTCTGGAACATGCGCGCATTCTGGCCAGCCGCGCGCTCGGCGGAGCGCAGGCGGTATTCCTGTGCGCCCACAACACCCCTTTCGGCGACATCAACGACAGCGAAGACCCCCTCCAGCCGCTCGTTTTCACCATGTTCGGCGACGCCTTACGCGCCCTGCGTCTGCTCGCGGGTCTGCTGTCGACCGCGCAGGTCGATCGCGACCACCTGGCGCGCCGCGCCGCGTCGGATTTTCTCACCGTCACGGAGCTCGCCGATTCGCTCGTGCGCCAAATGGGGATGAGCTTTCGCGAGGCCCATGCGCTGGTAGCCCGCGCGGTTGAGGCCTCGGGTGCGGATGACCGGCCCGCCGCCATCGCCGAAGTGTTCCTGAGCCAGAATCCATCGCTGGGGGTGGACAAGGCGGTTGTCGAGAGCGCTCTGGACCCTCGGAATTTCGTGCGGATTCGCCAAGTGAGGGGAGGGCCGGCGCCGGATGTCGTTGCCGAAGCGCTGTCGCGGGCCGGCGGCGAGCAGCAGCAAATCGAAGAATGGATCCGGTCGAAGCAGGAGATGCTCGACGCTGCGCGGCGCGAGAACCGGGCGAGTTTAGGGTGAATGCCTTCAGGCTGCTGACATTTTTTGCTGGCATATAAGGCAGCGCCACGACGAGGGCGTCGAACAAA
>OBLU010006752.1_pt1 | contig 10192 bp, 13 predicted proteins | sample 1518681 | NCBI WGS metagenome assembly OBLU01 (sample SAMEA3539304, study PRJEB22396) | soil metagenome | biome: tundra; feature: field; material: soil | place: USA | collected 2010-05 | depth 0.15 m
GGCATACGAGATATTGGCGTGACTGGAGTTCAGACGTGTGCTCTTCCGATCTCATGGCGACGGGGCCTGCTTCTTCGTACTCCCAGGCGGCGTCGCAGAGCGCGGCCAGGAGGTCGCGCTCTGCGAAGGTGAGTTCGATGCGGGTCATGGGGTCACATCTGGAGAACGGGTTTTTGTTCGGTGGGGGATGGGTCGTCGGGCAGGGCTTCAACTTCCTCCGAGAGCAGGGAGTAGACCTGCAGCAGGTTGTAGCGCCGGCCGGACTCGAAGGCCACGGCCATCAGATAGCCCACGCGCGTGGTGTCGAGCGGGCGCTCGTAGGTGGCTTCGATCAGCAGCGGCAGTTCGCCGGCGAGAGCGCCCAGTTCGTGGGATAGGTTGCCGAGGTTGAGGGCGGAGACCTTTTCGACTGTGTCGCGCAACAGCAGCGCGTCGAGCTGCGGGGAGTTATCGACGGCGTGAAGGGCGAAGGCTTGCTCGGCCTGGTCGCGGGCCGCCGCGGTGAGGATGTCGCCTTGCGGGGCGTCCTTGCGGTCGAGGAAGGCAGTTACTTTGTCGGTGAAGGTTTTGCTGCCGCCGTTGCCGTCGCGCGCGGCTTTCGCGATCGCGTCGGCGGGGCTGTGAAGGGTCTGGACTGCTGCTAGCTCTTGTTTCCGCGCCAGCGTGAGTTTGTGTTGCTTAGTCATGGTGCGCGGCCTCCTTCGGGCCGGTGGGTGTGGAGCATGCCGGCTGCCATCGATGGAAGCGGCGGGTTGGGATCCGCTAACTGTCTTTTTCGTAGGCGGTTTCGACCTGGCCGTACTCGCGGCCAGCTGTCCATGCGTAGCTCATCAGCCGCGCGACGGCCAGGCGGGGATAGTCGAAGCCGGGCGTGCGTCGGCGTTCGCGTTCGATGGCGTCGAGGGCCAGGAGCATCATCTGTGCAAGCGCCAGGCTGCTGTTGGCGCTGCACCGCACGATGCCCGCGCAGATTTTCTCTTTGTCCATGGGTTACACCTTTCAGGCGGAGTTCTCGGTGTGGGCTTCAAGCCAGGTGAGTTTGATGAGGTTCTCGGACGCGTAGGTCCATAGCTTGGCGCGGCGAAGCGCCAGGCGGCGCGCGAGCTGGCTGCGCCGGGCGTCGGTGGCGATCTTCATCCATGCGGAGGCGTTCGCGGCGAACTCCTCGGTGTAGCGTTCGATGCCGGGGAGCGCGATGGTGGCGATGCTCATAGGTTCCTCCATTGTTTGTAGATCCAGTCGCTGAACTTAAATCAAGCCAGCAGGCAGGCGATTCAGACGAGTGCGAATACAGCGATCTTTGCCATGACTGAGGATCCTCGCGGGTGTGTTGGGCGCCGTGCCGTCTGCTCTGGCACTTACTCCTCGTGACGGAAGTTCCACGGCACGGCGCCCTTCATCCTGCGGCCGTTGCAGGAACGCTGATGGCCGCAAGCGGTTAGAGCAGTTTGAAGCCCGCGATCGCCATCTTCGCGTACAGCATGATCTTGCTGGTTTTGGGGGCGGAGACGCCGCTCTGTGTGGCGTGGGCTATGACGATGGGTTCGACTGCGGTGGCTACGGCTACCATGTTGTCAACGTCTGTGGCTGCGGGGTTGTAGGCGGACTTGGCCGCGGTGATGGCCTGGGCAGCGCCGTTGGTGACGGTGTTGAAGAGGTTCGCGTACTGCGGGAAGAGGGCGTCGACGAAGGGCTCGGCTTTGACGGCGACGGCGTCGCCAGTAACGATGCCGGAGCTGAGTTCTTCTCCGAGTTTCTGGAGTTTCGTTTCGAGTGCATTCATGGGTGAGGCTCCTTGGTGCGGGGTGCGGTGAGAGCTGCGTTGGAGTTATATGACCCGGAGGGTCCGGACCGTGCTGAGCGCGATGGCGTCGCGGATGTAGCGCGGCGCGATGATACACCCTTCGCTGGCGGTGAAGTTGGCGGCTTCGGTGTCCCCATGAATCATGAAGCCGGAGCGCCCGAGCATGTCCGTGCCTGGAAGCGGCGTGAGCTGGCAGACCTGCGGGCCTTTGCCGTGCGGGTCGTCAAAGAACTTGCCGATGGCGTAGTCACCGCGGGGGATGGGTCCGACGTCGGCGACGCCGTCCATGAGCGGATTGTTGAGGCCCTTGCCGCGGCCTGAGTAGCCGTTGCCGAGCATGAAGTTGGCGGGTGTGGTGATTTCGCCGCTGGCCTGGTCGTATAGCCAGCAGGGCGGTGTTGCGGTGGATGCTGCCATGTGAAGGGTCCTCGGTGTGGGTGCGGCTGACTCGAAGTCAATCTTGGTTAAGAAGTGCCGCCAGCCTTGGTCGAAGCGGTCGGCGCGTAGCATCTCACGTGAGCCGGCGCGGTTGCGCCGGGGGGCTCGGGTCATGGTGCTTGCCTCAATGTTCCACGTGGAACTTAGACGAATTCAGGCGCCGCGACTTGGATGTTATTCCGGGCGCGCCACTTGCGCAGGTTGAAGCGGCAGTCCTTGCAGAAGGCGGGCGGCGTGAGGCCGCGGGCCTCCCATGTGACGTGGCATTTTGGGCAGTGGATGAAGGGCATGCGGAGCATGCACTTCGACTGCCCGCAGGTGCAGTCGGTCGCGTAGGGGTTTTTGGCCGGTACGAAGTTTGCCGGTTGACTCGCAAAGTCGGTCATGGTACCTTCCTGGCATTGATAAACGCTGTAGATGTGTATACACCCGCCGCCCAACCGATGCAACACAATTATTAAGGTATCTATCTTGGTGCATCTCTGTGAGTTTTCCACAGCTATTCCACAGCTTTATTGCGTTTTATGCGCTGAATCTGTAGGTAACGGTGTCCTGATTGCGTTTGAGTTACGTTAGAGTGGTGTGGAATTCGCTATTTATTCGCTAGTTATCAGACGTTGTAGGTGACGGTTCTGTGTACTAATAAGCGTCACACCACTTTACAGAAACCCCGTTATCAGACATGATTCATGCTTTTTAGGTGTAGGTAACTGTGGGTCTGTTTTGGTGGGGTAGGTTTTGTACTGGGAGTAGAGGGGGCGAAGGCGGTTTGCGGGGTGGTTTCGACTGGGACTCGTGGGTTTACACCGGGTTTTGACGGGGGGTACCCACTGAGCCAACAGTATGAAAAATGGCGAGCTGTGGGCGAGCCCGGAATCGATTTCGTCCTTTTCACCTGCCGGGGGGACAAGCAGCTGCTCGGGCAATGCCCGTGGATAGAGCTCGTGGATGGCTTCCCTTTGGCAAGGCGTGGCCGGGTTGAAGCGGGCTTCGAACTGCACGTGGCTAAGGATCGGCCGGCAACGATGGGGTACCTGGCCGTGACCTCGAGGGCAGCGATCGACAACCACGGCCGGGGGCTGTGGAAGGTGTATGCACAGGGTGAGCAGGTGGAAAGGCCAGTATCCACGCCCGTTTGGTGGGTTTTGGTTGTTTTCCACAGGGTCGGCGGCTATGACGAGGTGTGAATCTCTTCGCCTGACCTGAAAAGCGCCTGGGCTCCCCTGAGAGCGGGGGTGTGCCTTAGGCTTGATCCTTTTAATCGATCGCGCATCGCCGGGGCTGGCGCTGTCGGCCGATAAGGGCGGACGTGGCCAGCATCGCGGGGGCGCTCCGAGTGATTGCCGGGGCCGCTGCCATCGATGGGAGCGGTCAGCCGCTCCGTCCGGATGCCGCTACGAGCGGCCGCTGGCAGCGGCGCGCAACCTCGACCAGCCACGCGCAGAGGTCTGGCGGTGTGAGTTCGCGCCCGTGCTTGGACAGCTCTGGCAGCTTGTAGAAGCTGGCGCGGCTGGAGGTCACACAATGCGTAGGCTGGCGACCAGGTGGCGGAACAGGCGGGCACGCTTCCGGCCGGCATCCGCAGATATAGAGCCAAGTGTGTTTTTGGGCAGGATGCCCCCATACGACTTGGTCAACGTCGAGGGTCCAACCGCCCCAGGAATCGCTCTGACCAGGCGTGGGCAGGCCGCAAGCGGGCCAGAGGGTTGAACCCGCCGGATGTTCCAAAACGCCGCCCCAAGTGCGAACCATTTGCACGGCGTAGGGTCCAAGCTCTTTTTCTTCGGTGTCGATGTTCGCCAGACCGCGTAATCTGCCCCACTGTGCGCATGGCGGATGCGCTACGACCGCGGTTCCACCTGGCCACGTCCGTGCGTCCCTGTCCTGGTCGTATGCCTCGACGCCTGGGAGTTGCTTGTAGTGGCTGGCTCTGTGGGCACAGAGGACGGTGATAACCTCCGCTTTGAACCTGGGTTCCAGCGGCGGGGCCGCGTTCACCTGGCGGCGTAAGCGGTAGGCCCGCTGGCGGTCTGCATTTGAATCGTAACGGCGTTCCCTCATGGTTTCGAGTATGCGTTACGATTGGAGACCGTGTCCAGGTCCAAGCTTTCAAAACGGCCTCACCATTTGCCCGTGGTGAGGCTGCTGGTGGTTGCCGGCGCTGTACGTCACTTCTCGCGGGGTGGGATCCCGCTGAGCGTTTCCGCCATAGCAGACATCAGGGCCAGCCGCTCAAGCTCGCCCAGGGCGGAAATGCGGGCCGTCCAGCGCTTCGTTTTCCGCTGGATGCGCTCGCGATCGCGGAAGTCCGCGCCGAGGTGGCTGTAGTCATGGAGGGCTGCGGGCGGGGGGTAATTCATGTATAAGTGCTCTTCCATCACCCCGCCGCGGCTCATGCCCTGGAACTTGAGCAAGCGCCAGTTGCTGAGCATGTCCGCATATAGGTCGTTGGGGTAGGTGGAGATTTGGACCATGCAGGACAGGCCTCGCAGTGTTTCGAGTAGGCGGATGTGGCCAGCATCGCTCATTTCGCAGGTGTAGAGCCGCCGCGCGCGCCGCCTCGATGCCAGCGGGTAGGGCGGATCGGCGTAGATGAGGGTGTCAGCTGTCGGGGGGTGGCTCTTGAGGTACCTAGCCGCATCGCCGGTAACGATGGTGACCTCTGGCAGGCCCGCGCGGTGCAGGTTTTCGGTGCATGCGGGGTCAAGGTCGATGGCGATATTGACCGCTGCAGGCCGCTTGGCGCGCAGCACGGCGGCTGCTCCGGCGAAGGTTTCGATGTACACGCGGTGGGGCGGCTGTTGGTTGATGATGGTCTGCGCTACGCCCGATGCGCCTTTGCCGCCCGGATAGCTCACGATCTGTCGCCTCGCTGTTTCTGGCGTGGGGATCCGTACGCCGGAGTCAGTTTAGCACGTATCGCTGTGGGTGGCGTTGTCGGCAGCATCGCCGGGTCGGGCGGGGTGCGATCGATCTTGGGGTGTGGGCGTGGGTCACAGCTTGCCGGGTACGCCTTGCGTCTGGCTATTTCCGGGTGCTATCCCACGCCGGGATGCCCAGCGGCGCGTCCTGGGGCATTCTGGCGCGTTGTTTCAGAGCATATCTGTGCAGAGGTGGGCGATGGGCTCGGCGGCGGGTTTGCCGTGCGCCTGGACGGCCTGGGCGACGGTGAGGTTGTCCGGGCGGGCCCACATGGCCGCGAACTTCTGAGCGAAGAGGGCGGCGGCCTGGGGGTCGTCGGTGAGGGTGAGGCTGTTGTCCTGCTCTTGTTCGCCGGCGGGAGAGAAGTTGGCGCTGCCGTCGCGGAGGGTGACGCCGTCCACGAGGTAGCTCTTCAGGTGCATCAGGATCGAGGACTGCTTGACCTTGATGGCGATGCCGGGGATGTTGAGCAGGGCGTGCAGCGGGCTGCGGGAGAGCAGCGCGTCGCCGCGCGCTTCGGCCTCGAGTTCGGTTCGGTCCAGGTAGACATCGATCAGGACGCCGTTGGCGGCGCGGTCGAGCAGGGCCGCAATGATGGGCGGGTCCACGAGCGCGTAGGCGGCCATGCTGATGGTCTTCGTGGCGGAGTGGATGAGCGTGGTGTCGATGGGGACGACGGAGGCGGGGTTGCTGTAGTGGGTGGTGTACATGGTGGCACGATTGTAACTCAGTTGGTGTGGCGCTGGATCACGTCGACCTTGCCCGCTGTCGTTTGCGCGAGTGCGGACGTGGCATCGAGTTTCCCGTCGATGCTGCGCAGCCAGCCGTTGAGGTCGTCCTGGCCTTTGTGCAGGCTGGACACGGTCCAGATGAGCGCGCCGATCTGGAGGGCGGCAGCCAAAGCGATCTCGATGTGGGTTTCCACGGCTGGGGTGATTTTACGCTCATGGGGAGACGAGCGTCAGGGTGTATTCGGTGGTGTTGTTGCCTGCGTAGGCTTCGACCTGTATCTGAATGCCCAGCGTGTCGAGGCTTCCGGGGATGGTGAGGATGAGGCCGATGTAGTAGGAGCCGGGCGTGTCCAGCGTTCCGGGTGGCACGGTAAAGGCGACTCCTGGCAGGCCGGCCTGGCCTTCGGTGGTCATGGCGCCGGGGTTGGTTGAGACTTCGATGGTGGCGGATGTGTTGTCGCTGGCGATGATGGTGGCGTCGGTGACGTTGTAGCCGGCCGGCGCGTAGCCTGCGCTGCTGAGCGTTAGCCCCATCAGGCCGTTGAGACCGGCGCTGTTGGGCAGGGCGAAGGTGATGGTGGTTGCGGTGGCGGTGGCGGCTGAGGCGGCGAACTGCCCGAACTCGAGGCCGATGGTGGCGTTTGTGCATGAGGCCAGCATTTCGCCGTCGATCTCGTCAGGCCCGGTGTTGAGGAGGGTGATGAGGACGACGGCCTGGCCGGGGCTGGGGGGGTTCGGTGTGTTGGTGGAGGGTCCGATGGTGAGGTAGTTCTGTTGGAGAATGAAGACCACGTCGCCCTCGATGTCGAGCGTTATGGGGTACGATGCGGTGCTGATCCCGTCTGTGCAACTGACCCGCGCAGTCTGACCTGCACTGCCTCCGCCACCGTCATAACTCATGCTGTAGCCTTGGCAGCCGCTGGCGGCGGTGACGGTCATGGTGCAGGATACGGGCGTTGTGGAGCCTGGGGGGATGGTGATAGTGGGGGGGCTGAATGTGACGGTGACGCCCGCTGGCAGTCGCTTGGTCACGTTGTTCATGCCATCGAAGATAATGAGCATGCCTTTGAGGCTGGGGGTTATCGTACCACCGTAGCCGTTTGAACCCACGAGTGAAAAGGGGAAGTCGTCTGAGCCGGGCGCGGTGACTGTGCCACTTCCCGGTGTGGCGTTGAACTCGAAGATCGGGCCTGTCCATTCGGCGAGAGGCATGCCTTTGAGCGTGCCTTGTTTCCAGCTTGCGGTGGCCGATAAGAGAGGGCCGCTGGCGCACGTCGTGGGGTCCACGTAGCACATGGCGAACTTGATGCTGCCGGAGGCGGGCAGGTCTCCGTAGTTTGCAATCCAGGCGGCGAGTACGTCCGCGGCCAGCGGGATGTTGGGGCCGGAGAAGAGGATCGGTTGCCATGTCGAGGCGTCGGGGGGAGAGTAGCTGTCGGTGTAGCTGGCGCTGGCGTAGATCTCCCACAGGCCCGGCGCGTCGCCGCCGGTGGCGGGACCCCAGCCTGAACTTGTCCAGCTCCACGGGCTGGCGGGATAGGTCCAGCTCCCGCTCCAGGTGTAGGTGAGCTGGAAGCCGGTCACGTTGTAGCTCAGGTCGTAGAGTGTGCTGCAGCCCATGGTTTTAGGGAAGGCGAAGACCGGCGGCGGCGCGGCGGGGGTCGGGTTCCCTCCAACGGAGACCAGGCCGGGTGTGGCGATGGGGTTCAGGCCCATGCTGGCGGCGTTGGCTTGAACCATCTGGTAGTACGCTTCGCCGTCCGTGCAGCTGATGAGTGTTCCCATGCCCTGGATATTGTTTTCGAGTGGTCCTGTCTGGAGGATGCCGTAGTAGAAGCCGTTGATGAGGTCCCAAGCGCCGGCGGTGGAGACGAGAGGGAAGCCGGGCACGGGTGCGCCGGCGGTAAAGAGGGACAGCCAGTTCTGTTTGGCGGTGAGGAAGATGTGCCGCCAGAGGACTGAGCTCGGCGTGTTGGTCTGCACGGGGAAGCTGAGGCGGCGCATCCAGGGGCCGGTGGGGCCGCGGCTGGTGACCACGCCGTAGAGTCCACGCTTGCTGGTTTTGGTCGAGTTGGGGGTGTAGAGCATGGCGGGGCCTAGTTGGGGTTGCCGATGGCGAAGGCTGCCCAGGTGGCGGTGTTGGAGGCGTTCGCGGTGCAGGTCAGGTTGTTGGAAGCTACGCCGCAGGAAGCGTAGTACGTGAGGTTGCCCTGGAGGGAGCAGAAACAGACTGCTCCAGTCCCATAGCTATGTTGGAGCGCGACTGTGCAAGAGACGGCGCTGGCCATGGCGCAGGTTCCGGCGAAGTCGGCGGTGGCGATTTGGTTGAGGTGGTTGCCGATCACTTCGTTTCCCGTGCCGCTGGCGCTGCCGGTTTGGTGGTTGCTGAGCTGCGATGTGTTGCCGGAGCTGTCGATGGTAAAGGCGGCGGTGGCGTAGTTAGCGCCGCCCTTGTAGAAGATGGCGCCGCCGGTGCCACTGCCGTTGGTGTTATTGAAGGTGACCGCGGCGGTGCCCGCCGAATCGATCTCGGTGCCGGACCCGCTGTAGAGGCGGAGACGGTGGACGGCGCTTCCGGTCGACCAGTCGTCCACGTTGCATGCGCTCGAGCTGGAGCAGTCGAAGCGCCATTGTTCGGCGGCGGAGGCGAAGAAGCGAAGGTAGCCGTAGAGTGTGCCATCGCCCGAGCTGTCGATGGTGGCCACGTTGGTGGGGCTGGCGCCGCCCGAGCCGAAGGCTACGCCGCCGGTTCCGGCGTTGGCGCTGCCGTTGAAGATCACCGCGCCGGTGCCCGCGCTGCTGATTCCGGTCTGATTGTTGGTGCTGCCGTAGGCGTGGTTGTACTGGCCGATGCTGAGCCGGTTGACGCTGTTGAGGGTGTCGGTGAGGTAGTAGAACTGCTCTCCGGCCGCGGCGTCCGAGAAGCCGATGGTCCAGCGGTAGCCGTAATCCGTTTGGATTTTGGTCAGGTAGCCGCGCTCGTTGCCGAGGCCGATGCCGTAGCGGGCGGTGCCGGAGAGAGTCGCGTCGACCTGGCTGGCGTACCAGTCGCCGGTGATGCCGTTGGCGGCGCGGTGGAAGGCGTCGGAAAAGGAGTTGCGGGATCCCGCGTCGGAAAGCTGGCCGGTGAAGAGCGTGCCGCCGGTGACGACGGAGTTGTAGCTCGATCCGGAGTCGGCCACGTATTGCATGGTGCTGTTTTCGTTGCGCAGGCCGACGATGGTGTTGGCGGTGGCGGCTGGGCCGAGGTGGAACATGGTGGCGCATCCCTCGACGTCGCCGCCGGTCCAGGTGTTGCCGTCTCCGCCCGCCACGTTGAAGCCGTAGGTGCCAGCGATGGGGAGATTGGAGCTGGTGGGGCAGTCGACGTGAATTTTCACAAAGGTGCTGGCGTTCGCATAGTCGTCGACGACGGAGCCGGAGAGGTGGCCGGTGAGCAGCCATGCGGTGCCGTATTGTGCGATGTGGAGGCCGATGAAGGTGCCGCCGCTGTAATTCCCCGTGCCGTCGAGGGTGACGGCGGTTTGGCCGTTCGTGCCGTTGCCGTTGAGGTAGAGGTTGTCCAGGCGGATCTCCTGAGTGCGGTAGAAGTGGAGGGCCTGGGCCGCGCTGCCGGCGCTGGCGGTGTTGATGTTGAGGTTCTCGGCGGCGAAGCCGGGAGTGTCTGCCGCGTAGGTGGGGTCGCCGATGGAAAAGGCGTTGCCGTTGCCGGTGTAGATCCAGACGGTTGCGCCGGCGGTGCCTGAGGCGGTGGAGCCGCCCTGGTATCCGCAACCTTTAAGTACGGTGTTCCGGGTGCTGGCTGGCACGGTGAAGGTTTGGGTTGTGCTCAGCGTGATGCAGGGGAGCAAGAGCACGGTGTTGGCCTTGGTGATGGTGAGTGCAGTCGTCCAGGTGGTTGCTGCGGTGCAGGCTCTGGCGTCGACGATGCCGCCGTACGTTGCGCTGATTGCGGCGAAGGCGTTGGATACCGGGACGCTGAGGTCACCGCTGGCGGGGCAGGCTACCTGGATGGTGGGGAAGGTGACGAAGGCGCTGGCGTTGACGGTGGGCCGGCCTCCGTCATTCTGCCATATCACGTTTCGGGTTCCAGTGGGGGCGGCGGGTGTGGCGGCGTTGTAATTGACGCCGGTGGCGAGCTGGGGGAACGCGCAGTGGGCGGCGAGCAGCAGGGCGGTGAGGGCGGCGATTCGGATCAGGTGGTACCTGTTTGCTTTTCTGGTCATTGCTGTCTTGATTATCCGCCTGCTTCGGGGTTGAAGCCGAATTCGATGACCTGGTTAATCAGCTCTGCTTC
>OBLU010006753.1_pt1 | contig 10191 bp, 9 predicted proteins | sample 1518681 | NCBI WGS metagenome assembly OBLU01 (sample SAMEA3539304, study PRJEB22396) | soil metagenome | biome: tundra; feature: field; material: soil | place: USA | collected 2010-05 | depth 0.15 m
GGCAAAGCCATGACCGGCTTGAGCGAGGGCAAAGGCATGGTGCTGGTGTTGGTGACGTTACAGTGAAGGACGGCCTTAATACAAAATCCACTGGTGGAAAAATACCATGAAACCTAAAATGCTAAGTTTGGTCTGGTTGGCCAGGACGCAGTTCTTCGCCCTCTTGCTGGCGGCCTTGGGATTTGTAGCGCCTTGGAAGGCGGCGGCAGGGTCTTTTACTGCCATGACGACTGCTCTTCCCGGTTCGTTCTCACCCGGTCACATGATGCTCTTGTCTGACGGTAGGGTCATGGTTCAGGCTAGTTTCGGCAGCGCTTGGAAATTCCTTTTGCCTGATGCACAGGGGCATTACATAGACGGCACCTGGTCCAATTGCCCGTCTATGAACTATGCTCGCGAGTATTATTCATCAGATGTTCTGACAGACGGCCGGGTGTTTGTCGCCGGCGGGGAGTATATTAGCGGGGTGGAATGGAGCGAACCAGGAGGCGCCTCGGCCGAAATATTTGACCCGCAAGCTAACGGTGGCACCGGTTCCTGGACCCTTATCAATCCACCGACTTCCTTGTTGGATCCCAGCCAGCATGCTCTCTCCCCTTATGGAGGCTACTATCAAGGCTTCGAAGACTCCGAAAGTGTGCTCTTACCGAACGGCAACGTGCTGGTGGCCCCCGTCTTCCCCAGCACCAAAGGTGGCACCCTGATTTACAATCCGTTCTCCAACATTTGGTCGGCGGGAGGCACCGTCGCAACTGACGATGAGGACGAAGCCAGTTGGGTAAAGTTGCCGGATGACAGCATCCTCACCATTGATCCCTATGGCACCGACTGCCAGCGTTACATTCCTGCTTTGAACACCTGGATTCAAGATCGCCCCGTGCCGGTGAATCTGTATTCCACCAACGGGGAAATCGGAGCCGCCATGTTGCTGACCAACGGGACGGTCTTATATTTCGGTGGAAATAATGCCAGCGAAATTTACACACCGTCGCCACTCGGGGGAACCAACTGGGGCTCGTGGTCGTCCGGGCCAAACATCCCGGATGGTTATTGCATGCGAGATGCCCCGGCGTGCATACTTAACAATGGCAAACTTCTTGTGACGTTCGTTTCTTTCAACGGTGACTCGCCCTTACATATTTTTGAATACAATCAAGACAACAACTCGTTCACGGAGGTGCTTACTGCCGGCTACGCCATTTCTGACAAAACCTCCATGCTTCAATTGCCGGACGGGAACGTTCTTTTTAATGACACCGGCACGGTTTATGTGTATCAACCCGATCCATCGCCGATATCAGCCGGCCGGCCCACCATTTATAGTGTTTCCTGGAACACCGATGGTTCTCTGCACCTGACCGGCACCTTGTTTAATGGTATTTCTCAAGGTGCGGTGTATGGGGATGATGCACAGCAAGACAATAACTATCCGCTGGTCAAGTTCACCAGCGGCGGCACCGTTTATTATGGCCGCACCTACAACTGGAGCAGCACCAGCGTTCGAACGGGGGGCGAGATCATGACCACGGAAGTGGCCGTTCCGCCCGCAGTTTTGGACGTCCCGGCAGACTGGTCACTGCAGGTGATCGCCAACGGGAACGCTTCGGCTGCGTGGAACTTTTACAGCCCGGTCTGGGTGGACTTTAACTACAGCGGCTTCCCATTCCAGTTTGGTTGGTATCCGTTTCCTTACAACACACTTCCGCAGGGAGTTTCGGCCATCGCCAGTTCTTATCCCGGCGGCACCATTGCCATCAAGTCCAGCACGGGGCATGAAACGGTGCCTTACACGATTTCAACCCCCATGACCATCATCTCGGTAAATGGCCCTTCCACCATTGGAAATTGACGTGTTTCACTACGAAAAAACCTTGAGCATAACGAATCATGAAAAATAATTCGCTCCTGTTTGCCATTGTTGCCGCGCTGCTGCTGCCGTTGGCCGCAACGGCACAGACCTATTCCATTGACTGGTATAAAATTTCCGGCGGGGGCGGCACGAGCACGGGCGGGGTTTACACCGTCAGCGGCACCATCGGCCAGCATGATGCTGGCGGGCCGATGACCGGCGGCAGTTATTCTTTGACCGGCGGTTTCTGGGCGCTTTACGCGGTGCAAACGCCCGGCGCACCGTTGCTGACCATCACCTATGCCGGCAACCAGGCCATTGTCTCTTGGTCGCCCTCGGTCACGGGTTGGACTTTACAGACCAACAAAAATCTCGCCACACCCACTTGGGGCAACTACCTCGGCCCCATCGTCAACAACAGCGTGACCAATTCACCGCCAAAGGGAAATCTGTTCTTCCGTCTGTCGAAGCCATAAACGCTGGAAGCAGCGTATCTGACATCGGAAACCCGACGTGCTCCGTCAGACGCATACGTTGGAATTCAGGCTCTCGCCTCGGCGACTTGTCTCGGCGAAGCAATGCGGAGACGGAAGCCTCCGGCGCAGCCTGGGTCAGCCTGCGGCATAGCGGATTTATTTAACTCTTCATTGCCGTTGCCGTCACTCTTCTGTAGAAACTCCCCATGCCGATTCAGGAAAAACTCGCTGAATTTGCCGCGCTGCCATGACCCCGGCTGAATTCAAAAAGAAATGGTCGCGCAATCAGAGCAAGGAATCTGCTGCTTATCAGGAGCATTTCAACGACCTTTGCCGGCTGCTCGGACATCACTACACCCTTTCGGAACTCAAGCTGCGGCTTCCCGATGCGTGGAGTCTTTATAGTCACCGAAAATGGTTTCACGGCCCATTCGGCTGGGTGCTCGCCAACGCCCGCCGTCTGCCCTTCAATCCCTGCAAAGGCCAGCTCAAATTTTTCACCCCGAAGATTTAGCCGCCATGCAAGTGATTTCACGGCTTGGTTTCGTCAATGATTGGACAATCTATTTCTATGTCAATTTCTCCATAACCTGTGTCAATCGTTGTCCAAAGAGACGCAATTGGATAAACATAATTTTTGCCGGTGAGGTAACAAATTTCCGCTTTGTTAACAGTCATGCTTTTGAGTTTTGCCCAATCAATTTCCCCGACGTTCATGGAAATAAATCCGTGTCTGGCTTTGCCTTCGCGTATCAATTTTGCCAGCGTCTTGAAGTCGGCGGTAGGAAAAGATTTGTAACGTTCAATGGTTGGCCATTTCAAAGCAATTTTGGAAATGGCTTTGTGACTTCCAAAATATATCCAGCAATTCCCGCCTTCATCGTTGCCAAGAAATGCGCCGCTATCCAAAGCACGGCGAAAAAAAACTGACCGTTGTGGGATGTTGGAAACCAAAACAGAATTCAAATAAAACATTATCAGTTCTGGTTCGTAGAAATTGAATTCAGGTTCATTGCTGTTTTCCTTTTTCTTAATGTCAGAAGGTTTCAAGCCGAGTTCCGGCAAAAAATTTGTCGCTAAGCCAAGCAATTCACTTTCTTGAGGAACACCAACGCTTAAATTTGTCGCGCCACCGTGAACAACACTTTCGTCGGTGTAATCAATCCTTCCCAAAGCCCAATCAATCTGCAAACTTCGCGTTTTGTCCGAACTCACGAAATTTTCACCAGCATCATTCTTTATTTCGTCATTTGAAGTCAATCGAGCGACTTGCATCAAATTTGAAATGACTGCTGGAGAAAATTTTGTCGGTCGAAGGCGATAAGTCCACACCGTGTTTGGAAACACATTTGTTTGCACTTTCCATTGCACAACAAGATTGGAAGACGAGAAAGGTTTCCCCATTTCATTGAGCGGCAGGTTTTCAGAGATACCCGCCGTCCAAAATGCGGTCAAAAAAACAACTGCAAGTATTTTTTTCACGGATAAACTTGAGTGCTGCTATAAGTCCAAGAGCCGCCCGGCGTGGAACTGCTGCTCAATGTGTCGCCAGGCGTGGTGTTCGTGCCCGTAAGCACAACGCGATAAAAACGCATCGGCATTTGGTTCGGATGCAAAATCACCGGATCAGCAAAATAATTTCCCGTGTCCAGCCAGAAGGTGTTTGTTCCTTGCGATGGATAATCCTCGTAAAGAGTTTGCCAAGCGGTGCTGCCGTCCACGTTTGTGGCGAGTGCATTGGCGCAATCAATTTCATAAATTCCACCGGTTTGACTTGCCCATGTTAGGCGCATTGCGCCTTCGTCAGTCGCGCTGGCACCGGTGAATTGCAGGTTGGTTTGTCCGAAGGTGCATTGAGCGAGAAACAGCCCCAGTCCTAGCGCCGCTTTGCTCATATTTTGGTTGTTGAATAGGATTTTCATAATTTGAGGCTCCCCGTGTCATCTCGCTGATGAGATGGCTTGTATCCGTCCTAATCCTTATTTTCGCATTTACAAACATTTTATGCTTCGCGTTGACGATTGGCGTTTTATTAATCCTAAACATTATCACACGCCCCGGACAATGCCTGTCCAAGCGATTCTTTTATTTTTTATCGCCGCATTACCCCTACGCCGGACGGATCATTTACGGTTCCGACAATGGCTAACAAAATGGCTAACAAACCAAGTGGAAACCGGGGGTTTCAATAGTGACACAATCTGCTTGAATACCCAATGGAATCAGGCATAATATCGCTGTCGTTCGCCCCCAAAGGCGCTCGATTCCGACCCCCGCCTCCAGTTCCAACTGCGTGTGCAGTAATCCATCGCTGCTTTGGTCGCACCATATAATTCTGCGGAGTGACGAAACTTGCCACGTGAGACGCAGTCTTTTACGTGACTTGGCTGTCGGAATGGAGCGCTGGCTTGGGCGAGCGCAGCGGTGCGCGCCGTCCGGTCGCCTGGGTCAGCCTGTGGCGGGCACGCCGCATTGCCACCTGACTCTCAACCCCTTGTCGCGCCAAAGTGCAACGACGACGGATCCCCGTCCTCCATAGCCTTGGCGACGGAGGAAACCCGCAACTAATTATTTGCCGCCGCCACATTTCCGGCGCACACTCCCTGCATGGGCACGCTTTATTACGGCGACAACCTCGACATCCTCCGGCGTTACCTCAAGGACGAAACAGTTGACCTGGTATATCTCGACCCGCCCTTTAATTCCGCGCAGAACTACAACGCCTTCTTCCACGAAAAGGACCCCGACACTCGTGTCGGGGCCAGCCAGATTGCCGATCCAAACACATTTTCCGATGAATGTTGATCGTCGGTTTCACGCATCTTCAAAAAGGTCTCGCAAGTGAATTCCAAACGCCTTCGCAATACGTTGGACGGCATCCACTGAAATGTTCACCCGTCCGCGCTCAACGTCGCTGATATAGGAAGGGGCAAGCTCCGCCTTTTCCGCGAGTTTTTCCTGGGTCAGGCAGCTTAACTTCCGATAGAGGCGGATTCTCTTTCCCAAGATTTGTCTGTGATGCGGAACTGATGGCACAAACAAACCCAAACAGGAATCACCTCATCTCTCCATGAGACATATCTGATGTTTTTGCTTGAATCCTTTTTTGGCTTCGTGTAAAAAACTTGCACTTCGAAAGTGACCTTTGGATATTTGGAAGGCCGCTGATGTTTCGGGAAAACAAAAGCAAAATCTATGAAAACAACCAAACTTCTCATAATCGTAGCGTTTTTAGTTTCAGGATTTGCGTCTCACGCCATTACCAACACTGCCATTGCAGTTTCGGGGACGAATATTGTTCTTTCATGGCCGAGTTATGGCTATGAAATTTATCTCGTTCAATATCGCCAGACACTTGATCCATCCGATTCATGGTCGGCTCTGACGAATGCTTATCCCGCCAATAGCACGAACCAGACGACATTCACAATTTATGGCGCGGTGCCGCCGCCGAGCGGAAACGGCGGATCATTTACTACTTTTACTACTATGACTGCGGCTGGGAACAAATATAATTCAATGATAATGGCAACCGGACCATTGGCAACGCCAGTTGATGGATCAGGAGGTGCTGTGCCAGTGGCGATTTATCCACCAGGTTTCGATTTTTCCAACTTTAACATCTTCGATCCAATCACAGGGGACACAGTGAGCGGCGCGGATTACGTGAGCAGCCCGCTAATTCAACAAACCCAACTGGCGCAGGATGTCCCCATGCCGTCGGGTGATCCGCAACCATTGGATAACAACACCAATGCTTCGCCTGCTCCGACAACTGGGTTCTTCCGGGTTTTTCATATCCCTGATTTCCGAATCAATTTTACAAACTATAACTTCAGCGGTTTGTGGTTCATCCCCACCGACTACGCCGCACCCGATGCGGACGTCAATTACGTTGAACACACGACCGTTCTTATTGGAGGCCAGCCCACTGATGAAGCTCAATTCATGCCGTATGATATAGGTGGTGTGACCTATTGGGGGGTTGGTATTAATTTCGCGCGATTTCCGAATGGAACCAACACAATTCAACTGGTTACGACCGTGCGTCAATCCAACGTGATTGGCGACGATACACCTGAAATGGTTTTCTCGAACGCGCCGGCAGCGATCAACATCCAGAACCTGATCAGCTATACAAACTGGAGCGATCTCATCATTAATGGCAACTATACCTTTAATTTGCAGTGCGTTCCAAATGTGGATTGGGAAATCGACATTATCGATTGGAACGGACAATGGGTCAACGGAAGCACCGGGCATTCAAGCGACGGAAATATTTCATGGACATGGAACCTGATTGATTGGCAGGGTTATTCGCGCGGCAATTTTGATTCCGATCCCGCGTTTTTTCCGTATATCACGATAACCGGGAATCTGGGAAGCTCGGCCCAGAACGGTGGAGCTCAGCCAAATGGCAGTAGCAGTGCCAGCACGTGGGCCGATCCTTTTGGAAATCAATACCCCAGCATCGGCGGATGGTACTTTGCATATATGGATCGTTTCTATTTGGATGGAACCCCGGATTACACTGCCGATGGGATAATGCATAGTGGACTTAATAATCTTGCCGGCGGCCCCGCCATGTGGGGCGAGCCGTCGTGGCAATATCCATTGAAATTTGGTTATCCCCCTTATTATTCCCAATCGGATCGTGACAGCAGTTGGACCAACTTTGCGAACGACCTATACTTTTCTGGCGTTCGCAACCTCTACTATTTTGGTCATGGGAATCCAAACTCAATCGGTGGTGATTGGGACGTGACCGATCCCTACGGCAGGAGGACCGGGGCATACTTGCCACCCGGATCAAAGGCCGAATTGACCGCGGACTACATTCGGAAAAATATCACACACAACACCAGTTGGGGTGGCCGTCGATACCGATTCGTCTTTCTCGACTGCTGCTACAGCGCGGCGGCGAACAGTTCCATGCCCTGGGCATTCGATATTCCAATGCAGCAGGAGCCGCTCTATTATTACCATACGGGGAATAATAAGAGCCGCGGTCGCCCCTCGGCTTTCGTTGGCTGGGACACCGCCATGTCCACTGGCGGTTCACAGTGGGGGAATGTAGTCAGTGCATGGAGTTGCCGACAGTATTGGATGGCGCTATGGTCCGGTACATTTCAGGAACACTTGGATGATGCCATCTACGACGCCAACACCTATTCAGGATGGATTGCGCCGTCGCAGTATTACGGCCACATTCGGATTTGGGGATATAATGTGATGATGTTTGACGAATACAATTACGGCGGTGATTGGACGTTTTGAAAGCAGAAATAAAAAAAACGCTATTAGCCGCGGTCTGGCTGCTGCTGTCCCTGTGTGAGGTCATGGGGGCACAGGATTTTATTGACCTGCAAAGCGTGATCGGGCTGACATGCCGCACAAATTCCGATGACGTTGTGTTGATGTGGCCGAGCACTCGAAGGGAGCAGTTTGTGGTGCTTTGGCGGGCGGATGTTTCCCTCCAGGCGCGATGGGTTATCCTCACAAACCACTTGGCCACTTCAAATCGGCGCAAAACGAGTTTCCGCGACATCGGGGCGCTGGATCGTTCACCCGCAATGAAGACCAACGCGAATCTTGCGAGGTTCTACTGCGTTTTTGCGATTCCCGATTTTTCTTTTGATATGGAGGGCGTGACATTGAGTGGCGGGCCGAAAAATCCTGAGAAAGACTTCCTACCTATCCGCTACGATACGAATTGGACCGGTGTTTTCGAACCTCAAATCATTCTCCTCGTGGACGGCAGCAATGACCGATGCGACAGTTCGGGAACGGAGCGGGTGAATTTCGGCACAATGAAGAAACCGCTCTGGAAGGATACGCCAGGTGTTTGGTTTTGGCACTATCTTGTGCCCAAAGGTGAACACACGCTGCAACTCCTATCGTCCCTTTCTATGAACAATATCATCGGCGAGCCGAGCCAGATTATCGATATTTCCGGCGAGCCTGTCCGTGTAAGAGTGAATCAAACGACCGATTCCAAAGGGCGAACAGTCGATACGTGGTGGGATAAACGCCTAGGCAGGGAATTCGTACAGCGGCCGCCTCCCTTTCCGACTTTTTCGCCCATGCTTCAAACGAATTTAGACGTCAAGAGTCCGGCCAGTTCATCAGCGAAAATGCCTGATGAAACGACCGTAACAAATCAATCGATGAAACTGGATTTGGGTGACAAGAGCCGCTTTATCCAAGTTACGGCGGATTATTCAAAGGCCGTGCTGGCGGCGCTGTTGCCGGTTTTCTCCGACGCTGCCCAAAAGCTTGACTTACCCGTCCCGCAGCCGATCACGCAAAATGACGTGGCTGGCTTTCATGTTCTACCATTCGGTGAATTGACAGCGTCAATGCGTTTGAAAGACGGATGGATATTCAATTATGGTTCCGGATGCGTGCAGGACTTTTCCAGCCCGAATTCATACTTCAATCTTCAAGACCCGGACCAAATTCCAAAATATTTCGGTCAGGTGAACATGAAACCTGATGAGGCTATCGGGTTGGCAAGGATTACGCTGCGAAAATTGAACATTCCTTTGGAAGACGTCTTTGCAGACCAGGAGCCGCAAGTGACGCCGCTGGTCAAAATCGAAACCAACACTGTGCCGCGGTACGACGTGACCTGGATTGATCCGTATGGTAGCAAGTCCGCAGAGTTTGAAGTTAATGCTGAATCCAAGCGGATCGAACGGATGCATTTGCACAGCTGGAACCTCCATCGTCCGCCTCCAACGATTAATCAACCGGCTGTGATGATGCCTTCGGACTGGCCTGCGGTAAACCCTGAATACGCGAAACAGCTTATTCCATTGATGTTCCAAGCTATCAGCGCGTATGCCGAAAAGCTTTCGCTACCAATCCTGCTTCCCCTGACAACTAACAATGTAGCTTTTGTTGAAATACACGACAACGGAGGCTGGCCTCATGCCGAGATCACCTTAACAAATGGATGGCGATTCATTTATCGCCATACGATGGTCAACGGTTATTACGCGCCGGACGCGTTTGTCACAAGTGTCGGACATCCGCTTCACGTCAAGGAAGTCGAAGGCAAATGGAATCTGACAACAAATCAGGCCGTCGATTTGGTTAAGAAGACCCTCGCCAAACTCGATTTTCCAACGAACAACATCCACATGGATTTTGCTCCGAATATCATTTTCCCGGCCGGCGATTTTAGAAAAACCATCCCGCGCTATTTCTTTGAGTGGCATTATGAAAATCCCACGCATGATGATCTGCAATCCAAAGTGGAAGCGGAAGTAAACGCCGACAACGGCAAGTTGGAATCTCTCTATTACGACGACAAAGCCTATTGGGGAATCCGTCCGCCGATTGACGCGCCAATTTCCATTAAATGAATGTTCCGCAGTAATCTAAAAGTCAAAAAGATCTTTGATCGAAACGTGAAGTGCCTTCGCAAGCCATTAGCAGCCTGCGGCGGTAACGGATTTATTTAACTCTTCATTGCCGCCGCGGCGGTTTTTCGTGTAGAAACCCCCCATGCCGATTCGGGAAAAACTCGCTGAATTTGCCACGCTGCCATGACCCCGGCTGAATTCAAAACAAAATGGGCGAAGGTTAGCGCGAAGGAATCCGCCGCCTACCAGTCCCATTTTGACGACCTGTGCCGGTTGCTCAACCTGCCCACGCCGTTGGAGGCGGACCCCAAAGGAGAATTTTTCTGCTTCCAAAAGCGCGTGGTCAAAGATGTGGAACTTTTCGAGCTGCACGAAACACCCGACGCCAGCGAGCCAACCGAACGCGGTTTTGCCGACGTGTGGAAAAAAGGTTGCTTCGCTTGGGAATACAAAGGCAAAAAGAAAAACCTCGACGAGGCTTACAAGCAACTGCTCC
>OBLU010006755.1_pt1 | contig 10191 bp, 11 predicted proteins | sample 1518681 | NCBI WGS metagenome assembly OBLU01 (sample SAMEA3539304, study PRJEB22396) | soil metagenome | biome: tundra; feature: field; material: soil | place: USA | collected 2010-05 | depth 0.15 m
CTCCCGGATCACCGATTCGACTGCCGCGACCCCGGCGGCGCGGTGTTCGTCCTTGCGGGAGAGGATCCCGACCGAGGCGCCGAGCCGGGCGAACTCGATGGCAATGGCTTTGCCCAGCCCGGTGCCCCCACCGGTGACGATGACCACCGAGCCGTCGTAGGACCCGGCGGGCAGTGCGGCGGCACCCGGATCGGGAGGGAGAGGGAGGCCGGCTCGCCGGGAGTCGGGACCAGAGTCGGGACCAGAGTCGGGACCAGAGGATGGGGAGGTCACGGTCGGTGAGCCTAGATCGATGATGGGCTTCATTCATGACCTCGTGAACATCCGGCCCCGTTTGCCCGTAGTCACTTCCAGATACCTGACCCCTCGATACCTGAAGACGACGTGGAGGACGACGCCATGCACATTGGAAACCAGATCTTGAGGAACCGACGGGAGCGATCCGGAGGGCACGACCGGCATGGTGCCACGCCGGAATTGGTTCCCGTCCGCCCCATCTCGCCGCATCTCGTGGCCGGAGCTGTGCTGTCGGTGGCACTGGTTGCAGCCGCCTGTGGCTCGGCGCCGACTTCGGCTGTGTCAGGCAACACCCATGCCAACCCGGATACGGCTCACTCGGCCGGTTCCGGAAGTCCGGCTTCGGCCACAGCCATCCGTTCAACCACCAATGCCACCCTCGGGACGATCCTGGTGGATCCACCAGGAGCAACGCTGTAACGCTTCACGGCCGACCAGAACAGGCAGAGCTCCTGCACTGGCGCGTGTGCCCAGGCCTGGCCGCCATTCACTGTCGCGGCAGGGTCGAAGCCGGTGACGGCCAGCGGTCTGGTGGGGACATTCGCCACGACCAACCGGCCCGACGGCACCAATCAGGTCACCTACAACGGATCACCGCCCTACCTGTTCACCGGGGACAAGGCGGCCGGCACCGCCTCCGGTCAGGGAGTTGAGGGCAAGTGGTTCGTCGTTACCGTGTCGGCCACTCCGTCCACCGGCGGCCGCCATTCGCGCCTACGTGGCCAAGGTTGAACAGGTTCGACTTCCCGTGAACCAGCTCCTCCTCGGGGCGGACCCGATTCTCGACGGTTACCGCACGCACACGATCACCCCTCAGGCTGCTGGTGATGAGATGTCCCAACTCGAGCACCGGTTCGCCAGCTGTGTGGTTTCCGCCCAGTCGCTCGACCCCGCGGATTCCACCCTCTCGAAGTTGAACGCCCCCTATGCCGACACCTACTACCTCGAGGACAACTATTTGAGCATGTTGGCCGCGGACCTTCCGGGCAATGATTTCGACAACTTGCCCGATACCCAAAATGCACAACGGCTGGCCATCATCGAGTGGCGGACTCAACTTCAGGTGGCGGCCAACGTTGCCGGCGTACGGCTCCCTCCGACCTCCAACAGGCAGGTCGGAGGGAGATCGCCCCTTCACCCACCGGCAGGTGAAGGCAAAGCTTCGCTGTCGTTGCTCGTTGCTCGGAGGCCGGCGGCCGGCGGCCGGCGGTCAAGAAGAGTGTCGGGCACTTGATGGGCGCCACGGCTTCCCTACTCACCTTCGCATTCTTCTCAGTTGCCGCGCTTCGATAGGTGAGCAACACCCTGAGTGTCATATTGACCGACGAAAGGGTCTTTTCGCGGAGTCGCGGCGATTGAGGAGTGTGTGATCCCCCAATGGCTGCCATGAGCTGCGCCGTGACGCGGCGGGCGACACCACCTGATCCCGTTACCACCAGACTCCGCTCACATCCGGCATCCCGACAACCGGTGATCTGAGCGTCCCCAACCCCGCCTACCCCAGCCTCTGGTGTGCCTCGGGTAGCCTCGGCGACCGTGGACTTCGACTTTTCTCCCGAACTGACAGCCCTCCAGGAAAGTGTGCGGCGCCTGGCCCAGGACAAGATCAAACCCCGGGCCCGGGAGATCGACACCACCAGCGAGTACCCCCAGGACATCTTCGACGCCTTTCGGGACGCTGATCTGCTGGGGCTCTGCCTACCCACCGAGTTGGGCGGCTCGGGTGCGGGCATTCTGGGTCTGACCATCGCCATCGAGGAGGTGGCCAAGTACTCGAACTCGGCCGCCCTGATGTTGTTGCTCACCCGGTTGCCGGTTGGTCCCATCCTCATCGCCGGGAACGACGAACAGAAGCGGCGGTATCTACCCAAAATCGCCACCGGAGAGGTGAGGGCCGCCTTCGGGCTGTCCGAACCCCAGGCCGGGAGCGACGTGGCCGGCATGCGCACCAAAGCGGTGCCCGACCTCGATACCGCCGGGGACGCCGAGCCGGGCTGGATTCTCTCCGGCACCAAGTGCTGGATGTCGGGGGTTCGCGAGGCCGATTGGTACACGGTATTTGCCAAAACCGGCGACCCGGCTTCACGGAAGCACGACTCGATCACCGCCTTCATCGTGGAACGTGAGTGGGACGGCGTCTCGGTCGGTCGTACCGACCACAAGATGGGCGTGCGCGGTGTTGATACCGGCGAGCTGCTCTTGGACGACGTCCGGGTGCCGGCCGAGAACGTGATCGGCGAGGTGGGTGGCTTTCGCCTGGCGATGCTCGGACTCAACGCCATGCGACCGATTGTGGCGGCACGGGGAATAGGGCTGGCCGAGGGTGCCCTGATGTACGCCACTGAGTACGTGAAACAGCGGGAGGCTTTCGGCGGGGTGATCGCTGACTTTCAGGGGATCCAGTGGGAAATCGCCAAGGTGGCGGTGGACATCGAGGCGGCCCGTCTGCTGACCTACCGGTCCGCCTGGCTGGCCGATCAGGGGAAGTTCACCAAGGAGTACGTGCCGTTCCTTTCCATGGCCAAGTACTTCGCCACCGAGTTGGCGGTGCGGGCGTCGGGCCTGGCCGTACAGCTTCTGGGGGCAGCCGGATATATGGAGGACCATCCCACCGAGCTCTGGTACCGGGATGCCCGCCAGTTGACCATCGTGGAGGGGACCTCCCAGGTGCAACTGGGGCTCATCGCCCGTGGCGTGCTCGGACACGACCTGTGGTGGGACTGACGGTGCCGGTGGTGGGACGGACAGTGCCGGTGGTATTCGAGGACCTCGGCGGGTGGCCCGGGGTGCTGAGCCGCCTGTTGATCGGCAGCTCGCTGACCGCCGACGAGGCGGAGGCAGTGCTCGGCCAGGTGTTGTCCGGCACTGCCACCCCTGCGCAGGTCGCCGGCCTGGTCATCGCCCTGCGGGCCAAGGGTGAGTCGGTGGAGGAGATGACCGGGTTCGTGCGGGCCATGGTGGCCCACGCGGTGCCCCTGCCACTCCCGAAGGGGCTCGACGTGATCGACACCTGTGGCACCGGGGGCGACCGCTTGCGCAGCATCAACGTGTCGACCATCGCCGCGTTGGTAGTGGCGGCGACCGGCGCCAAGGTGTGCAAGCACGGTGGCAGGGCGTCATCGTCGGCGGTGGGTGCGGCTGATGTGCTGGAAGCCCTGGGGGTCGTGGCCGACCTCGGACCTGCTGGTGTGGTTCGCTGCATCGACGAGGTGGGGATGGGGTTCTGCTTCGCCCCGCGATTCCACCCGGCCATGCGTTTCGCCGCCCCCATCCGCCGAGAGCTCGGGGTTCCGACCGTCTTCAACTATCTCGGGCCGCTGGCCAATCCGGGACGTGCTCGGTATCAGGTGGTGGGGGTGAGCGACCGCTCGATGGCCGACAAGATGCTGGGCGTGCTGGCCGCCAACGAGGCCGAGCGGGCGATGATCGTCTACGGCGACGACGGCCTCGACGAGCTGAGCACCACCGGTCCGTCCACCGTCCATGAACTGCGGCGGAACTTGACCGGTAGCGGCACCGAGTATGAGACGTCGATCTTCCGGGTCGACCCGGCCGAACTCGGGTTCGCCCCGGCGAGCCTCGATGACCTGCGAGGGGGAGACGCCTCGGTCAACGCCGAAGCCATCCGGCGGGTGGTGGCCGGTGACCCGTCACCTCACCGAGACATCGCCGTACTCAATGCTGCCGCCTCGCTGGTGGTGATGGGGCAGTCCGCCGACTTCCCGGCAGGAGTGGCCCTGGCCTGCGAAGTGATCGACGACGGGCGCGCTTCAAAGATCCTGGATGCTCTGGTGCGTGTCACCCAAGAGGCTTCCGCGGCCGAGGCATGAGTCGGATGCCTCGCATGGGTCGGATGAGTCGCCACCACCGCCGCACCTGAGCGGCGAGGACGGTCTCCTTTCGGAGACCGTCCTCGCCGTTCGAAGGTGACGAATCGGATTTGCGTCCTTTCTTACGACAGGCTGAGCATCGATGCCGGCGGCGGTTGGGTGGAACCGGTGAACACCTTGATGGGTCCACTGATGGTTGACGTGTACACCGGGCCCGTGGTGGTGGCCGCACCGTTGTTGATGGTCACCAGTTGCGCTCCCGAGTACCCGAAGTGAACGCTGGTGGAGTAGGTGAGCGGCACCAGGCCAGGAGTCACGAACGTGCTGCCGCTGGACTCGATAGCCTTTACAATTCCGGCCCGGGTGAGGTCCTTACCGGCCTTCTGCAGTGCCTGGATGAATGTGTATCCGAGGGCAACCCCGTACTCGGTATTGCCGTCCAACGGAGCACCAGGGTCATACTTGGTGAGGACCTTCTGGATGGCTTGGATCCACGCATTGGAGGTCTCGGCCTCTGGTGGCGCGTAGGCATCGGAGATCATGCCGTTCAGGAGCGCACTCCCGGCAGCATTCTTCGAAAACGACGCCAGCAGTGAGGAGACGGTCGGAGGATCAGAGCCCACGTTGGAGACCACCCACTGAGGCTTGTACCCGATCGAGGCGGCCGGGAGAAGGGCCAGGGCGGTGGCAGCCGGAACCGTGGCCATGGCGACCACCTGGGCACCAGCGGCCTTCAATGCGGCGATCTGGTCGCTCATCGGACCCGCCAGCGTGGCCGCGTCGTAGTTCTGCCGGGATATCACCGACGTGGCCGGAAGCTCTTGGTCGAGACCCTTGATGAAGTCCTGACCGAACTCGTCAGCCTGGTAGAGGTAGCCGATCTTCTCTCCGGCGAAATGCTGCTTGATGTACTGGCCGAGGATCTTCCCCTCCACCGTGTAGTTCGGCTGCCAACCGAACGTCCAGGGACTATTGGACTGCGACCAACACGTGCATCCCGACTCCACAAAGAGTTGGGGCACTTTGTTGGTGTTGAGGAAGGGCTCAACAGCGGCCTGGGTAGGCGTGCCGAGAGAGCCGACGTCGGCAAAGATGTTGTTCTGCTGGACGAGTTGCCGGGTGAGCGTGACGGTATTCGCCGGGTTGTAACCGTCGTCCTTGATGATGTAGTTGATCTGACGGCCGTTTACCCCACCGTTGGCGTTGGCCCATTTGAAGACAGCGTTGGAGGCGGCGGCGATCTCGTCGTAGCCAGGTGCTGCCGGGCCGGTCAATGGAGTGGTGGCACCGATGGTGACGCTGGTAGCGGTCACCCCGGGTGCTGTCGCCCCACCGGAGCCGGACGTGGTGCTCGAGCTCGAGCTCGAATTGCTGCTGCACGCGGCGGCTACCAGCGCGGTTACCAGCACGACGGTGATGACGCCGATCCGCCTTCGCCCGACGTGTCGCGCCTCCGTCTTCATGTGTGGATCCTTTTTCATACGATGGTCCTTTCCTCAGTGTGCATCTGTCTGCTAACTAGGCTGTGCGGTCGAATCGTCCGAGTGTTGGTGCCGATCCGACTGATCCTCATTGACCTCCCGTCGTACTGTCGGGTCTGCCCGGGGTGTCCGGGGCAGACCCACTCCTCCCGCTAACGAAAGTGTCCACCTGCCGATCCATCCGATCCCCCCTTGGATTCCCATGGGTGCCACCATAATCACCATGATCAGGACAAGCCCGAAGATGACCAGGGCCAGGTTGGCGCCGACTGCGCTTCCCAAGTTGAAACTGTTGGCGATGGAAGTGGACCACCCGGGCATGAAGACGAGCACGATGGCTCCCCACCACGCACCGACCAGGCTTCCGGCACCACCGAGCACCATTCCGGCCAGCAGGTAGATCGAGAGGGAGAGAGAGAATTCACCGGTGTTGACCACTCCGATCGACAAGCCGAGGAATGCGCCGGCGAGCCCGGCGCAGCAAGCGGCCACGGTGAAGGCCAGTACTTTGGTTCGGGCCACATGTATCCCCGAGAGCGCGGCGGCGATCTCGTCATCACGCACCGCCCGGAACGATCGACCGAATCGACTGCGAATGAGGTTGGCCAACAGAATCAGGACGATGATGGAACCGGCGATCTCGATCCAGGTCAACCAGCGCTGCGGATCGATAGTGCCAGGGGGCGTCGGGGCGTTCACCGTCAACCCCTGATCACCCCCGAAGAAAGCCGAGTACTTGTCAGCGATCCGGGGGAGGCCCAGGGCCAGAATCAGGGTCATGCCGGCCAGGTAGGGGCCCTTCAGCCGGGAGGCCGGCATACCCACCACCAGTCCCAATGCTCCACTGAGCACGATGGCGGCCAGTACGTCCACCACCAGCGGCCAATGGGTGTGGTTCATCAACACCCCGAGCGTGTACGCACCGGTGGCCATGAATGCCCCTTGGCCGAGTGAAATCTGTCCGTTGGTTCCGGTGAGCAGGCTGAGGCCGGCCAAAGCAATGGCGTAGAGGGCGATCTCGCCCACCCGGAAGTCGTTGAACGGGCTGAGTGATGAAGTGAGGAGATAGAAACCGACAGCGGCGACCGCCCCGAAGAGGAGATGGCGGAGCATGGGCTGACGCGGCAGCCGGATCCAGGGGAGGCGAGAGAGCCGGCTCGGGCCTTGGCCGGAATCCGGCACGGCAACTTCGTGCTCCGGGGTCCCTGAGGTCGTCGAAGGTGAGGGGGCGGAGGGAACGCCGGGTTGGTCGGGAATCGAGGGCATCCCTTCAGACCCGCCGCGGCTCGGGCCGGGAGAAGATTCCCTCGGGACGCGCTGAGAGCACGACCATCAGAATGGCCAGGGCCCCCAGGGGCTCGAGACTCGATCCGAGATACCCACCGACGTAGGAGAGCGCGAGGCCGGTGACCAACCCGCCGACGAGGGCCCCGACCGGACTGTCGAGCCCTCCCACCACTGCAGCGGTGAAGGCGTAGACCAGAATGAGGTCCATGAAGTTGGGGGAGAATGACACCGTGGGTGCCACCAACAGGCCCGCCAACGAGCCGGCCACCGCGGCGAGCGCCCAACCCAGCGTGAGGATCCGGCCAACCCGAACCCCGAGGAGTCGGGCCACTTCGGGCGCGAAGGCCGAGGCGCGCATGCGTAGCCCCAGGTTGGTGCCCCGAAAGAGCGCCAAGGTGCCCAGCATCAGCAGCAACACGGCGGCCAGGATGAACACGTCGAAATGCGAAAAGGCGACGGTGGTGTGTCCGAACGTGAGTCCGGCTTGCGAGAACGCCGGAGGAAAGCTCCGGTTGCCCACGCCGAAGATGGATCCGGCCAGACCCTCCAGCAGTACGAACAATCCGAGCGTCACGATCACCGGATTGAGTGCATGTTTGCCGCGGAGGGGGCGGATGAGGACCAGCTCGATCACCGATCCCATCACCAGACCGGCCACCAGGGCGGCGGCGAACACCAACCAGTAGTTGAGGTGGCGGTCGAGGAGGGTGACACCCAGATAGGTCGTGAACATCGCCATCGATCCCTGGCCGAAGTTCACGATGTGGGTTGCCCGCCAGATGAAGACCAGACCCAGTGCCACCGCCGCGAAGATCATCCCGTTGGTGATCCCGTTGAGTGTCAGATTGATGAACAGGCTCATGACGTGTCTGTTCTCTCCTCAGAATCCCAGGTAGTGGTGTCGTAGCTGGGTGTCGGCGGCGACAGTGGCGGCGGAATCGGCGATCACCACCCGCCCCAAGTTGATCACCACTGCTTCTTCGGCAATCGACAGTGCGCTGCGGACGTTCTGCTCCACCAGGACCACTGTCAGTCGGGTTTCACGGGCCAACTTCAGAATCATCGCCATGATCTGGGCGGTCACCAATGGGGCCAGGCCCAGCGATGGCTCATCGAGTAGCAACAGCCTGGGTTTGGAGCTGAGAGCGCGACCGATGGCCAACATCTGGCGTTCTCCTCCCGAAAGGGTGGAGGCCATACGACTCCTCCGCTCGTCCAATAGCGGAAAGAGTTCGTAGATCTCTTGAAGTACCGATCGGCGTTGCCGATGATCGAACTTCCACAGGGTTCCGAGGCGGAGGTTCTCGTCTACGGTGAGCTCTTCGATCACCCCTCGACCTTCGGGGACATGGGATATTCCGAGGCGAACGATGTTCTCGACGCTGAGACCGGTGAGCTTTGTCCCGCTGTAGCTGACGTTGCCGGATTGGTTCTTCACGAGACCGGACACCGTCCGCAGCAAGGTTGTCTTGCCCGCACCGTTGGCTCCCAATACGGCGGTGACCGAACCTTCGTTGGCTTGGAAGGACACGCCCCGGAGTGCCTTGACCGCTCCGTAGGAGACCGAGAGATCCTGCACGTCAAGCATCGCTGCCGCCCGTTGCCACCGCTTGTACCTTTTCGCCCAGGTACGCGGTCGTCACCTCGGGATTTGCGCTCACTTCAGCCGGGGTTCCCTGGGCGATGACCTGACCGAAGTTGAGGACCACCAGTCGGTCACAGGTGGACATGACCAGATCCATGTGGTGCTCGACAAGGAGCACGCTGGCTGACGAACGCAGAGTGAACAGTAGAGCGCTGAGCTCGTCCATCTCCCCTTGGGAGAGACCACTGGCCGGCTCGTCGAGCAACAAAAGGGTCGGATCTGCCATCAAGGCTCGGGCCATGGCCGTACGCTTCTGGACCGCGTAGGGCAGCGCGGTGGGCTTCCACTCCGCGAATTCCTCGATCTCGAGTTCGTGGAGCAGTTCACCGGCCCGTCGGCGAAGACGGGTCTCCTCACGGCTGGATCGCCACAGCCCGAGCAATGACGACGTGAGGCCGGCCCGCGTCTTGGCCTGACCTCCGGCCATCACGTTCTCGATGACACTGAGACCATTCCAGAGCCCAACCCCTTGGAGGGTCCGGGCGATGCCCATCTGAGTCAAATGGTGTGGCTTGCGGCCATCGACCCGTTGTCCGTTGTAGGTGATCGTCCCCGAGTGGGGATTCACGAATCCACAGACGACATTGAACAAGGTGGTCTTGCCGGCGCCGTTGGGCCCGATGACTCCCACTACCTCGCCCGGCAGTACTTGCAGTGAGACGTTGGTCAACGCGGCCAGCCCGCCGAACGAAACGTTCACCTCGTCAACAGACAGTCCCCCATTCACGGACTGTCCCGCCGTCAAGGCCGTCATGCCCCTCGAGGTGCAGGCGTTGTCCCGACAGAGTGCGGCCGAAGCGCGCGTTCAGTTGATCGCACCAGACTCCCCCCAAGGATCTCGCTGTCGGGCATTGTCGACGTCCCAGATGAAGTATGTGTCACAAGTTCGTGAACCGCAAGGGTCGGACCCACACTTCTGATCCCCTTCGACTGCGTGCGGCGCCGGACAGTGGTCGCACACAACCCGAGCAGTTGTCTCAGGGCGCTCTTTTCGCGCGCACCGTCCTCCTTCTCCGATTTCCAGCCCCAACAGCCAGAAACCGCCGAAATGGGGCGGCGTGTCGCCGCCGATGGTCGGGGTCCGGTCACAGGCCCGGTCACAGGTCCGGTCACAGGCCCGGTCAGGCACCCACGAGAGCGAGACGCTGATGCTTACTCTGACCACTTGGTTCGCGACGCCGACGGGAGTGACCGTCAGCGAGGGCGGTGCATTGCTGTTCGGCCATCGGAATACGATTCGGAATCCCCGGCTGCGCATCGAAGAATTGACCGATGGAACCTGCCGATCCCTTGGGGACCCCAGAGGAACAGCCGAACTCCATATAGCGGCGAAAGCGATCTCGTTGTTTGGAGCGGGCACACTTACCTGACTCCGGCATTCCGATCGGGATCGGATAGCACCCAGCTTCGGTTCCGATGCGCTCCGTCAATCTCTCGCTCTGCGGCTATGTCGCTCGATGCTCCCGCTCCTTCAATGGCCCGCACAGGTCGGTCAACCGGGGGATCCGATTGATGGGCATCGAGATACCGTCGGCAGATTCGACCTCGAGGACACGGACCCGCTCTGGGTGGGCATGGAGCCATTGGGCAACGATGATCCGTTCATGTTCGTGGCCGTCTTTGGTCATGGTGAGCACGGAATCGGCTCCGC
>OBLU010006756.1_pt1 | contig 10191 bp, 14 predicted proteins | sample 1518681 | NCBI WGS metagenome assembly OBLU01 (sample SAMEA3539304, study PRJEB22396) | soil metagenome | biome: tundra; feature: field; material: soil | place: USA | collected 2010-05 | depth 0.15 m
GGTCCATATCCTCCTGATGCAGCGGTGCCAGCAGTGACGACCGCAGTCCCCGAACTGTTGATGGAGACGATGTCTCGACGGTCGGTGCCCGATGCTGCACCGACAACAATAGCCGTCTGAGCCAAAACAGGGATTAGAGTACCCTGATAGATCACCGCGCCCGTGGCGACATTCACCTTCATGTCGCTGCCGGTGTGTTGGGTTACTTCGCAGCCCCAGCTAACACCAGTGTTTTGATTAAGTGCCAGCCATGTTGCCAAGTCTGTAGAATCCGTATTCGACTGATTAGAGAAGGTCGGGGTAGATTGGATGTTCGGAATGTTAAGGGGCACTCGGTTTATCTCCTCAACGGGTGAAAAATCTACTTATGCTGCATACACTTCTATAATGGCAGGCGCACCTGTTGGAACTGTGGTGTTTGTAGAACCACCCTGTGCAATGATGCTTGGTTGAGTACCTGAATATGATGCTGCGAAATACCAGGTGTAAGATGTACCAGCAGTTAGTCCAGTTACCAGGATTGGCATACTATTGTAAGCCCCATCAGCATTCGGAATTGCGGTTGGAGTACGCCAAGCCAAACCGCTTGTGCCAACCAGGGTTCCTGGTGATGCGGTAGAACTGACAATTCCAAAAATCACGCTTGTGCTTGCTGCCGCACCCCCATAACAAAATGCACTCATTCTGACGAGTACGTTTCCCGATGCTGGTGCTTCAAAAGTGGTCACTAGGTTTGCATTGAGAAAGGTGAGACCAGTGGCCGCGGCCATCACGGCTATCACACTCGCTGTTGTTGGTGCGTATTGAGCACGAGACAGCAACATGCCATTGGTCATGTAACCAACGCTGGCTGAGCCTCCGACAATGCCCAAGACTTGACTCTGGGTACCGGGACTCAGTAGTTCTCCGGTACCGGCACCAGTACCAAGATACATTTGTCCAGGGGCAGTAAAGGTAGATTCTACAAGTGCCGGTGACAGTTGGAGCATTGCTCGTTTATCAACAATGTTTCCAGAAGAAATCGTCGCCGTTGATGCGGATGATCCCGTGCCAACGATGTAAAGTTCGGCAAGACCTACCGAAAGGGCCGGAACGGCAGGTTTGACGGGTGGTAAACTAGCAGAGGTACGCGTCCAGCTAGCAACATTAGAGTCCGTACCTTTTGTGACAACTACGGTGCTGGATGAATAATTAGGAGCAACGGAAGCGGCAACAAGGTCGCGTCTATCGGTAGCATCAGCAGCGGAAACAGCAAGAGATCCGACAGAGGCTACTTGAACAACACTGCCATTCACCCAAACGCTTCCAGCGGTGACCGTGACTCCCATAATGGGCGTAACAGACGCTGCTACAAGACATCCGCCACCTACACCAGTTCCACTGTCCGTGACGTAGACAATTGTCCAATCTGTCGCATCTGCAACGGATTGGCTGTCATATGTTGGGGAGCTTTCAATACTCGGAATCGTGAAGGGCAAGGTGGACTCCTGCTTCTTATGGGACCTACGCCTCTGTCAGAGGAACAGGAGCGACATTGTGGGAGCCGCAGTCAAGGCATTTCGTGAATGACGCTGTGTTCTCAAAGATTACGATGTGAAGGATATGTACGACCCGCGGCTCAAATAGCTAATGGAGCGTTGTAGGACACCGATGTCATCATGAGCGTGGGCAATCAGAATATTGCAGTTGACGCAAAGAATGCCTCTGATGCACTTTCCGCAAGACCCCGAATCAGGACAATGAGCACGATCGTGGTCTATGTGTGGTCCATGCACACCCCAGTCGTTCGTTTCGCAAATATCACATACTGGATGTTCTTCTAGAAGCGTCCTTAGTTGGGGAATAGTTAATCCGAACTCAACTGCACGACGGGCAAATCGTTTGCAGGGTTCCGAACAATACACTCTTTTGTGTTTTGGTAGTTGGGTATCGCAAAATTTGCACGAACCCTTGCTGGCTAAGCGCTCTGCCGCCTTAGACCGATTACGGAACAGAGTTCCGCATTTTTCATCCGAACAATACATAGAGTTTGAGGGCTTACCGGCGAGCGACTTTCCACATTCAAGACAAGCATTGTACAGTCGAGGATGTATCAGCGCATTGGCAGCTCGATCAGCGCATTGTTGCGGACAATAGCGTGCTCCACGGAAAGTTTTGACTGTAATGCCACACCATTCACAAACAATGAAGTTGTATGTTATTGGAGCAAAGGCGTCTAGATCGCCTAGGCGAATATGTCTAGCGTAATGCTTGCGGCAAATGCTTCGCGCAAGAATCTCAACTTCTTTTTCGCAGTGTGGTTCTATGCACCTTTTTTGGTCTACTAGTTGCATCATATTTCCTCCTGCCGGAGAGGATCGGATATTCGATAAATCGGCCACGCTGACGCACCGGCAGACACGCCAGCGCGGCCGAAATCATACGTACTACTAACCTCGCAAATGCAAACTATCCACCCGAAACGACCTGTAATTGAAATGTCCAAACGATTGAGTCAAGGTTAACCACGTTGATTGCTGCAAATTGTTGTCTGTCTAGCATAATCGGGAGGATCGTGAACGCGTCCCCATTAACCGGATTCACACCAGACACCGCGCCGGTTGCGACAACGTACCAGGCGGGGACCGTAATGACAGAGGTTGTATTACTCGTGACCATGCCCCAGAACGGCGAAGCAGCAGTATTGTCCTGGAAAATATAGCCTTGTTCTCCAGCTACGGTAGTGCTGCTTGCAGTCAATGGAGTCCCGGTCACGCTGGCAGTCGTGGAAGTCGCGCTGCTCCCACTGAATGGCGTACCGGTCGTTGAGGATAGAGTCGCGCTCGAAAACAGTCCCCATTCGGTAATTGCAGCGGCACCCGTAAAGTTCGTTGTTGCAACCGTCTGATAAGTCTGAATGCTTGCCGCATCGCCACCAGTTGTGCCAGCAATCAATGTTTGTGCTCCAGTAACTGCCGTGGTGGTAGTTGGTGCGGCCAAGGTTTGGAGAGCCACATTATATATGTAACTCGCATTGGTTCCAGTTCCGACCGCGTGATAATTCGCAAGCTTCAGTGTATTGATAGCTGCTGCGCTCGGACTTGCCCAAGCAAAGTCGTTCGCGATTGACAAAACACCAACGTTCGTCACGGTGCCAGACCCAAAATCGCGGATGCCCTTGACCAGTCCGTCACCACCGCGATGTACGGCAGTCAGGTGAGTCTGAAAATACTGGTCAGCAAAGCGCGTTGAAACGCCAGGATCATCCGTCCAGAAGAATCGCTTCTTGCCAATACGAATTGAACGTGCCTTGTGAGGACCCGGAATCTTAGCGATATCCAAGTGTCCGCTCATACCGAGGTTATCTTGTTGCATTATGTCTCCTTAGCCCCGAATGGGCGTGACTTTGGTATTCGTTTGAAAAGAACTAAGACACGCACTATATGTCGTTTTAGATACTCTAAAGTGCTATATACCGCTTATGTGGTAAAGCAGTTACTTTCAACCAATATGAATTCGGTCGCCAATCAAGAGGTCCAATACCCATGCTGACAACCCACCAAGCAACCAAACATTCCAACCAGTCAGGAATGCTGTGCCACTCGCGACAATGAGGCCAAAAATGAATAGAATAAACGCAATAAGCAAAAGTAATCTCATGTGGAATCCTTAGTGAATTAGATGTAGTAACATTATAGGCCGTGCGCCTTTGCTAGTGCGGCGACAGCAAGGATGATTGCTGTAACGATCGCCCCTCCTGCTGCAATCCACCCAAAGAGAGTTGCTTGGGTTTGATTGTGGACTACTCTCGTTTGCTGTTCCCCGGACTTGTTGCCTTCTCCGCGATCAAGGCGTCCTTTGAGGTCGCCGTACTTGTCTTCTAACGCCCCGAACGAGGTCTGCATCAGTGTTTCTAGCGAGTCAATCTGTTTCTGTGTGGTTTGCTCGCTTTTATTGATGCTCAGAGCGTTAGACTTGTTTTGCTCCCCCACGGCTTCTTTGGCCGCGGAAAGAGCGGCGTCCAAACTGATGCGGGCTTCCGAAGCAGCCTGGGTGACTCGCTCGTCGCGCTCCTCAAATCGAGTGTCGATGGCGCAGAACTTCTGAAAAGTCACATCCTCGACGCGCAGGATCTCGGCCCTGACCGCGCCGCGAGCAGACTCCACGTGTTCGGTAATCTCATGTTGAAGGCGCTCTCGTAATTGCTCCTGTTGTTCAGGGAGCAGTTTGAGAGTCTCTACGTGGACATCGACAATGCGACGTAGGCCACCGATTTTTTCTTCAAGTACATTGACGGCGCAGTTGATGTCTCGTCGCAGATCGTCCTTGGCTGCGTCAACAGCCTGGGCCGTTAAGGCAGTGGGGTCAGGTCTGGGTGTGGTGTTTTCGCCGTTCATTGATTGGATTCCCTGTCTTGTTTCACTATCTAATATTGTCCATACCGCGCGCATGTCCAATGACGCGCATCAGTGATTCAGTAACAAATTCTTCTAACTTGTCAATTCCTGGACGTTCTTCGGTAGAAGGTAATAGTGTTGCAATGGGAGACAAGATGATATGAAGATACTCATGGAGTGCTACGGCTATCAGTTCATCATCAGTTTGTGTTGCTGCTGTAGCTATATACCATGTAATCAAAGCGTATCTATATTCCCATTGAGGAGTCGTAGTTGCTGTCGTTTTATAGACAGTTGCCAGACCTTCATTGTCTAACGAATCATCTCCGTCATATCCTGTAGCAAAGTTATGACGAATAGTTAGATAACCATCAAGACCAAGTTCGCGTTCAAGAGCTGTTGTTATCTTGAGTATGCGGGTACGTACGGCTTCCTGGTGTTCGTTCAGTACCGGGTTGTCCGTCAAGATCCAGGTCATTCCCTAATACTCGGTTACGCGCCGACTTTGGTTGCAATGGCTGCTAGTGTTTTCTCGATAGTCGCAAGTTTCGTTTCGATGGCTACAAGACGCTGCGCGTTGGACTGACCGCCGTAGGTCGGCGCTCCCTTCGTGAAGTTCTCATACCAGCCGCTGAACCCGAAAGAGTTAGCCAGGATTAGAGCCACCTGGGCCGGGAGATCGGGGGCGACACCTGGGAACCACTCTTCACAGATGCGCTGGATCGAAAAGCTCCACCAGTCGGGAGCGTCGCGAACTGGGCTGTCAGATATGGGGGGGAATCCGGCCATTTGGGCTCCTTAGAAGAGGGTCGGGACAAGCAGCTCGGGGCGGGCGTGTTCTGCGGACGGGACGCTGCCGAGCCACGCCGGGTCAACCACGCTGATGTCGTAGTTGGTTGTGCTTTGGTATTGCTTGCCGATAGCGCCAGGAACAGCCGATATGAGTGGGACGCCATCGTAATGCGCTTCCCAGTAATCAACGTCAGTGCCGAACTGCAATCGGAGAGCGGCGAGTGCGTTGGCGAGGTCGTTGTAGACGGACGTGGAGGAATAGAGGGTTGGCCGACCGAGGCGGGCGTCGATCTTGGCCCTGGCCCATGCCGCCGCGTCCGCCGGGGTGAAGTCGCCAGTTTCGCAATCGGCAATGTCAGCGGCGAGGGAGGCTGGGTCAGTGCCCCAGACCGAGATGGACTTTACTGGCACGCCGGGAAACCTGGCTTTGGTCGCCGCGTAGTCGTTATAGAGGCCGTTCATATATCCGGCATAACCATCTCCACCCGGAGGATCGCCAGAGGCTGAAACGTCGTCGTACATGATTGCAAGGGTCATCAATTCTCCTGCGGTTATGGCAGCGCCAATACTGATTGCCAACCGTGTAGTTCACCTTGAATTTCCGAGTAGCCATCAAACCATGATCGTTCGACTGGACGTGACCACCAGGGTTCGTGCATTGAAACGAATAGTGGAATACTGAGGCTTGCAAGGAACGGTGCAGCGTGTTCCAATACGATTGATTCGCCACCCTCAATGTCCATTTTCGCGAGACTGACATTCTCGATGTCATACCAATCAAACAAATCCGGTAATGTCCAACACTGAACTTCGCGACCCGTGTCGGACAGTTGGGTCATTGTCGAACCCCATCCGAACTCATGGGGCTGAATATGTGTCGTGCCGGTATGATCGGAAATCGCTCCGTCAATAATTGTGATATCCGCACCATTCATCGCGACATGAAGATTGAGATAATCAACGGCTACGGGATCAGGTTCAATAGCAATAGCCTGTGCCCCAAGACGAGCAGCCCACATACTGAGAGGACCTGTCCAAGCTCCAATGTCCAGAAATGTGGAATTGGGAGTAACAAAGCGATCTACAATGTCAAGCGTTTCTTGTTCCCAGGTACCATTCTCAAACTCAGTCCAAAAAGAATATTCACTTTTGGATGGTTCGCTGACGATCCAATGCGCTCCGCCTCTTGTGACCTCACGCATTGCCTATCCTTCAATATGAAGCATTGTATGACCGAGAACAGTGTGAGAATAAGATGACAACCCGGCAGGTAGATCAATATTGAACGGAGAACTCCAAGTGGCGTACAGCTTTATTGTTTGAAATAGCGGGACAAGTCCGTCGCGCAGGCAGCCTTCCCAGACAGCTGCCTGTACACCCGGAGTGTGTGGTGAAGTAATATCATCAAAGACGACGACACCATTTGGAATTAACAGCGCTTTTGCTAGCAAGAGATCAGAACGTACTTGCTCGTAAGCATGCGAACCATCAATATGTATGAAACGGAAGGTACGTCCAAGTCCTGCGTTATGTAGTGTTGAAGACGGACTTTCTATAATCTCAGGTAACTCATTGTGGAACCTGAGATAATTCGCTTCAAAACCTTGACGAATGTTCGGTGCGTAATATCGTTCGCGTTCAACATCATCTTCGGGACTTTGAGGCGTTCCGTCAAACAGGTCGCAAATCACCAGTCGTTCATTTGACTGACGCATATAGCCAAGTAGAATGGCGCTCGTGCCTTGATAACAACCGATTTCTAAGAGGTCTCCGGTGATTCCATCGCGACGTTGTGCTGCATCAATGGCATCGAATAACATGGCGTCACGCTGCGTGAACCAGCCTGCTACGGTGTTGCGGCCACCCGTAACGTACTCCTGGCGGTTCATGGTTTCCAGACTCCGATTACGGTAACCCCGTCTGGCACAATGCTATATGGTGGAATAAGGGCTCCTGCTCCAATCGTTACATCGTGGCCGATTACAGAACGTTCGCATACGGTCGCGGAGGCTCCCAGGAGACCTCTATCGCCAATTGTTACATTGCCACAGATAGTCACGTTCGGAGCAATTGTACAGAAGTCACCGATGCTACAACGAGTCATGCTGGCCATGTAGTTCAGGTGTGTATGATTTCCTATAGTCACCGAGTGAAGCAAGACTGCTCCTGGTGCTATCACAACACCGCGACCAAGCTCCGTTTGTTCGCCAACGATCACAGACGGATGGACCAGAGGTCTAAAACCCTGAAGGTGGTTAAAGCGAGCGCCCATCGTTGCTCGTAGTGCTGGATCGTTTATGCCAATAATGATTGGTCCAGAAAGGTCAACAGGTGGAGGATCAAATCCGGTTGCGGAGTCATCGTCATAAATACGGATTCCATAGAGGCCGCAACTATGCGCGATAGCTTTGATATCCTTGCTGTGATTACCCCCAGCAAGTATTGTGAGCATGTGGCTCACCAACGGTAACCTGAAGATCTTTGGTTGCCCGTGTGTTCGCATAACGGAGGATCGTTGATGCCACCCCAGTAACCGAATGTGTAACCAGCAGGCTTGAGGACTTCTGTAACCCCAAGCTCCAGAAAATTCGTGGCGTTAGCAAACATGCATTCAATAACATTGCGTTTCACTAAATGTGGCTGGAACCCATAATGTCTAGAATGTTCTACCCAAGCGTGCGGGCCATCACTACGCTCAGTGAAGTCATTTGGATTGAGGGCATACACCCCACCCGCGGCGATTTCCTCAGTATTAAACGCTGGGCGTTGAAGCATTAATTGTGACAGCAATGGATTCGCGTCAAGTACCGCAGCCATTGCTGTTAGATCAATGTCTCCAAGTAACGGCGTATCGTCCTCTACCAGGAAACCGTACTCAGCGTTAGTACCAGTTATTACTTCAAGTGCAGACCTAAAACAACCACCTAGTCCGAGACGTTCGGGATGATGGAGACACTCAAGTTCTGAGAATGTCGTGTCTAGCCAGGTAGCATAAGAAGTATCGGCACTGTCATCAATGATGACACCATGTGAAAAGAAGAACGGCTTTTTGATATGGTCACGAACTGATTGGACGGTGTGTTCAATATGGGTTTTGCGGCCATCGCACCGAAGGACAAATGCGACGTTCATCGGTTGCCCCATTTTGAGTTCATGCGTGCGATCACATCGTGGACGCCGACCCACCGCTCGACCCCAGTTGACACAGAACCATGGGTTACAATTGATTCCGCAACATACGCTATGAGCCAACCGGCTTCTTTGAGCTGAAGTGACAAATCTACATCGTCATAAGTTGTGTTCATGTTGATGGTATCGAATGGACACCCATCTAGGGCTGTACGCCTAATTGCCATACACGCGCCAGTCGCGCCAAGTTCATCTTTGTTCGAAACATGTTCATCACGACGATTCTCGCCGCCAGCTGAACCATTGCCATGAAACGTTCGGATGCACGCCGTCTGTAACGTTCCGTCGTGGTTGAGGATGCGAGGACCGGCCATGCCGACTCTCTCGTCATCAAAAACAGCAAGCAGTGGTTCAAGCCATCCGTCATGCGGAAAGGCATCGCAGTCCATGGTGATCACTACATCCCGATCGGACATGGCAGCGCCGGTAGCTTTAGCTGTAGCGCACCCCACATTCGTGGACATCGCAACAAGCCGAACGTTTTGAGCAGCGGCTGGCACCTCGTATGCGCCAGTATTGTCAATCGCTATGATTTCTGCTTCTGGTGACGTGCGTGACAGCTCTGTGAGGCATGTATCCGTCAGCGCAGAAGCGCCCCAGATGGGCACAACAACCGACGCCGTTCTCATGCCCATTCTTTCAGATACTCCGCAAGTGCTTCTCTCCACGGCCTCATGGTCTGAAGTCCCGAAAGTTCTAGAACGTAGTTTTGCATGACTTCACTTGTCGGACGTGGCGCAAAGAACGTACTGGCAAAGAATGTTGATGATGTTGGACGTACCTCTACCTCAACACCCAAAATCTCGACAATTGCCTGAGCCATCTCATATCGCGAACAACTACCAGGACTCACCATATGGTAGGTGCCGTAGTTGCCTGATGTAATGAGCGACTCAAAACATTTGGCAAAGTCTGGAGCGTACGTGGGTGAACCGAACTTATCGGACACCGCGTGGATCGTGGTGACACCAGCATTGATTTGGTCTACGATCAAACTCACGAACTTGTGGTCGCGGTGAGGACCACCGCCCATCATCCAACCTGCGCGACAGATCGTATGATTGGGAACCCATTGACGAACGAACCGCTCGCCTTCTAATTTTGTCGCACCATAGACATTGATCGGTTTGGGAATATCAAACTCAGTGTATGGCTCGTCTTTTTGGCCGTCGAAGATACCTGCGGAAGAAATGTACGCCATGGGAATAGCGTTTTCTCGACACGCTAAGGCTACGTACTTGGTACCAATGGCGTTTGTTAGCCACGCGTGATCAGTCTTTTCCTCACATACCTCCAAGCTCGTCTCTGCTGCAAGGTGTGCAATCAGGTCCGGTTTGACCCGTGCAATCCATTGCGCAATGTCTGCTTGCGACCGTACATCGAGAAATGCAATGTCGGTAGTGTATACATCATGACTGGCGTTGAGCACTGGGACAAGCTCGCTACCAAGCATACCGTCGCCCCCCGTCACAAGGAGGCGCACTACCCGATCACCGCAGTGTACTCTGGCACCTGTCGTAGATCAGATGATTGCTGCACCATCTCTTGCCACGACACGTACAATGCAGACTCGTCCATTATGTGATGCACTCCGAAGCCCCCGTTTTTGTCGGCTTGTGGTATGCGATTCTGAATCTGTAACTTGCGCGCCCTTGTCTCCGGAGTCCATGGTGCATACCCGAACCACAGGAGCAACGCGTCCTCTGGATACTCTACAATATCGGTACGACCAGTGTAATGACGACCAACAGAATAAGCACCATCGACATGCCGATGAATTAACCGTGATTTGTATGGCTCCATGAAGCCACCGAAGAATCCAGTATGACACTGA
>OBLU010006757.1_pt1 | contig 10190 bp, 7 predicted proteins | sample 1518681 | NCBI WGS metagenome assembly OBLU01 (sample SAMEA3539304, study PRJEB22396) | soil metagenome | biome: tundra; feature: field; material: soil | place: USA | collected 2010-05 | depth 0.15 m
GTCACTTCAACTTCGTCATGGATTCGTTCCTCACCTGCCTTAACGATCTCGATCTCGTGGGTTCCGACGGGAAGTCGCGCCTCGAACGTGCCACCGCTAAGACTGCGTTGTTGAACGCGATCAACCCATAACTCGGCTCCGGATGGAAACAGGAGTCGGATCTGTCCGTATAGGATGTTGACCGGTAAGGATATTATGACTTGCTCGTCACTCACCGCCTTCACCTCAGGAGTTTGTTTGCGTCCGGGCTCGAGGTCGCGAACTCTATCAGCGACCTTGGTCTCAAGAAATCTCCGTAAGGAAGCCGCTGTGATCGCGCCACTCGTTGGATCGGCAGCACCACCCTGAAACGCCTTCAACAAAAAGTATGTCATTACTCCGTGTCCGTTGGGATCCCATGTGGCTACCTCATCCCCATGTGCGGCGGTGATGAGGAGACCGCCTTTCACCCCAAAGATAGGGAGTAGAGCGGTAACGTGGCCCGGACTCGCCTGTTTGATGATAGGACCAGAGTCCGATGACCCGGTGAAGCACGCATCTAGGACGACAGTAACAGTCCTGGCAGAAAGCGCTGAAAGGTCGTCATACAAGTCCTTGAGGAAGTAGACGGTGTAAGGCGTCGGAGCGCCCAGAGAGTCAGCCGGTAAGAGAAACGCCTCCTTCTGTGAGGCAAGGTCCGGCGCTCCGTGTCCGCTGAAATAAACAAAAACATCTGACTTTTCCCTGACAACCAGTCGGGCCAGTTCTATTTTAATCGTGGCATGAAGACGTGACCAAGTTGCGCTCCTATCGAATAAGGAAAATATGCGCTTGTCGTCATACCCAAGCGTTTTGACGAGTAACCGACGCACGGAAACCGCGTCGTTTATTGCATACTTCACCTTGGGCAAATCTGAATCCTCATAGTCGCAAATCCCCACGACTACTGCGACTGCGTCCGGGTTGTACACTCCTGTGCTTGGCGTCACAATGTCGGCCTGTACTTTCGTCGCCTGAGGACACGTCTGCGTCTGCGCCAGCATCAGCTGAGCGCTAGCGACAGCAGCAATAAGAAAGGCCCGACGGACTAAGTAGACGCGATTCCAGCTCTTCATCTCCTCCACCTTTTCGACTAAAGGTCGCCACACAATACTCCTCAGTCACAATGACCAGTGTACGGTCCACTAAGTTTGTAATCCACTTGGGCAGGAATGACCTGATCAGCGTACAGTCCGGCCTTGTCAAGAGCTCGCGCGATCTCCGTGAAGGCAGTCGAAGTGCTGATTTCCGCGTCGGCTTCGGGTATGCCCAATTCGCTGAAATCAATCCATCTGCCCGTTGTCGCCAAAACCAATACGCTTTCCTTTACTTGCCTCGCGGCCACGCCAGGAGGGAATTCAAGATTGAATTTAGTACTCATTTGTTCCTCGCGCGTTGGATATGCCAAGTGTTTTACCAGCTTACCTTGCCCGTTTTCTAAATCATATTTCTTCATTGGATACAACAAGCGAACTGAAAGGTCGCTGCCGATGCTGAATACGTAGACATACGCTGACTGACTCAGATCTATCGAAAATGTCGCATGGTCACAATTGTTATACGTCGGCTTGTCCGTCTTGAGTGTTACACTCAATGGCTGTCCGCTGGAATATGGACTTAAGCTGACTTCATGCGCTGCAATCGAGATCTTAGCTGAATACTGGCCCGTATTGAGGTTTTCTGCGGATACTCGAAAGCTCGTGATTCTTACTTGCGAGATCATTGTTACCCAGTCGCTTACTAAGATTGAATGTTCAGTCGAAGCTTCCCCCATAACGGTTCCACCGCATTGCGTAAGCACCGTCTTTATAGCCGAATCCTCCGCACGTTGTCGCGCGTCGACGAAGCTGTCGACGAAAGGTACGGTAATGACCTCAGAGTGTAGTGAGTCGTCACATACGAAGCCCGCGCTAGTCTGTTTCGCGTTGTCCAGGGCAGCTCTGGAACCCAATCCATTGTGTTGCGGGAGCTCTTGGCCGGTGGCGACTCGCGTGCCCATCGATACAAATACGGCTCCGAACAAGACGAGGCCTAATAAACCACGTTCCGCCTTTCGTCTCTCATTGGTGGCCCTCGTCTTCGCAGATTCGGGTTTCATCACAATAGTCCCTCTGAGACCTATTCCCAGGCTTTAGCCGACAATACCAATCTGCTGCCCCCGCTTAGTCCAAACATACAGAACTCGGCGCATATTCGAACTACCCGAACTTCGCCTTCCAACAACCAAAACCTACTCGACCGACCATAATACCTCGTTCCTGCCGACACGAGATTGTGATTTTCCTAATGCTTTAAATTGAGTCTATCGCAGCAGATGGAGCTCCGTTCTACTCCGGCACGCCGATCTTTTGAACCCAATCTAGGCGCTCTTTTAGCTCTGCTTGATCATACTCATATGATGCGTCATGATGAGCTCGTTGGAAACATCCTTGTGCAGAACGGTAATCAGAGATCGCGAATTTAAAATTTCCTGCAGCCTTGTAGGCGTCGCCACGGTGCACATAATTGAAGAAGGAAGGGTCAAATTGAATTGCCTGCCCGTAGTCTTCAATAGCGCGTTCGTAATCTTTCTTTTGCTCAAATAACCCTGCACGATAAGAATAATATCGGCCCTGCGGGTCCAACCTAATCGCCTCGGTGGAATCTCGAATGGCCCCATCGAGGTCATTCACGTACCTCGCGTAAATGTCAGCACGACCTAATAGAGAATTGGCCCGAGATTGGGGGTCGGGTTGCAATCTTACATCTTCAGAGTAGTCCGCAATAGCGGCTGCAGAATCACCGTGCCTAAGGAAAAACCAGCCCCGATTTGTTAAAAACTTCGTATCCATCTGAACCAACTGATCATAGTCGGCTCTTGCCATTTCATTGTTTTTCATTGCGTCGTAAGTGTGAGCTCGCCCGTATAGGCAGTCGGCGCACTTGGGGTTGATCTGCAATGCTCGTGTGAAATCCTGTATGGCCTTACTAAGTTGCTTCCTATTCCACAAATTTCCTCTATCAATGAGTGCCTTGACATAGTCCGGCTTCAATTCAATAGCTTTAGTCAAGTCAGCTATTGCCAGGTTTACATCGTAGCCCCCACCTTCACCGTAATACTCTCTTGCCCGGTACCTATAGAGGCTTGGGTTTGCTGGTTCGAGTGAAATGGCCTTGGCCAGATCCTCTGCTTGTCGGCCCCATTCGTTCAGGGCAGCGAAAACGTGGGAACGGTTTAACAAAGCCAATACATTGGTAGGTTTTAGCTGCAAAGCTCTATCAAGATCGATCAACGCAAGGTTATTGTCACCATTTTCCAAGTGCACCATTGCGCGGTTGTTGTATGCTGGTTCGTACTGGGGGTCTGCCTTCACGGCTTGATTACAACTGTCCAAACCCTTTTCCAGGCTGTTCGGAATCCCAGACTGCGTGTGCCGGTAGAAGTGAAATGCGCAAATGCTCGCGAGGACTTCTGCCGAACCTGGCTTCAAGCGGAGAGCTTCACCATAGTCGGATATCGCACGGTCGAAGTCGCCCTGGTCCGAGCGAGCGATGCCCCTGTGGCGGAATGCCTCCGCCTTTTCCGCGGTCGAAAGACCAGAAGACTGAATTGCTTCCGTGCACCGCTGCACAGCCGTATCTTCATCTCCGAATACGTCATCCCAGAATCCGAAGCGGACAAGATCAAAAGAGTCGTAGGCTACGCAGTATTTATAGGCACCCTCCTTTATGCCACGTGCCAATCTTGAGGAGTCTATGATTGTGGAGCCTTCAAGAGCGTTAGTAATTGTATCGAACGAAGGTAAGATGCGGGGTGTTTGACGGTTTAAATGGTTTCTCGCCGCTTCAGTGGGAACGTGGGTGTGAACGAAGTCGTACAAGCTCGCGACAGTTATATCACCCTTTTCGTTAACGGCTTTTCCTCGCAAACCGCTGAGCAAGAAATACGTGAATAATCCATGTTCAGCTTGCGCTAAGGGATTGCTAACTTCCCCCTCGGAGACAGCTGAAAGAACTACAAGCTCAGGAGTTGCCGCTGTGGAGAACGGACGTTCTGCAAGCCTTGTACCGCCAACTATGTTCTGTTGCCCTCGGGAGCGAGCTGCCAATCCGCTAAAGCAAGTGTCAAGCAGGACCAAGCCGTGAACTGCGAGAGTGTTGAGCTTGTCAAGTATCCCACTGTTCACATCGATAGCATATACCGCAAAGTTTTGTGGATCGTAATCTACCGGGAGCAACGCCAGACTATTGTGCTGCTCATCAGGTATGCCATGCCCTGCGAAGTAAACGTAGACGGTTCGTTTTGCATTTTCATCTGCTGCAAGCAGGTCTAAGAATCGTGCAATACCGGCTGTAAATTGGCCGAGCGTAGGGTTCTTGAGCTCCACTATGTGGCGGGAGTCGTTGGGCACCCCCAACTCAGCCATCGCATATTTCTCAAAGATCTCCGCATCGTGGCGAGCATACGGAACATGCGGAGCTATTGAATAGTCTTCAGCATATACGATCAGCGCGTACGAGTGCGTTTGCGTTATGCCAAGCTCAATCGGATCATCAACATTCTCATAAACGGCTTGTCCTTCGACACTGGGAACAAACGAGAGCGCACAGAGAGACAAGAGCAATGCGAGCGTTCTGCAAGTCGATGCTACATTTCGCCTGCTTGACATAGTGTCCTCAATTCCATGGGCAGCTTTTGACAGGTCCCAACATTTGGTACGTAAGCTCAGTGGTCGTAACCTCATCCGCCCGCAGGCCTCGAAGAACCTCGGCAAGCGCAGTACCAACGTCCGCTTCGGTTGTTAGGTTTTCGAGGCTCGTCGCTTCAATGAAGCAGTTTGTCGCACTTGATTTAGAATCGGACCGTTGTCCCAAGCACGAGGTTAGTTGAAGAGGCTTCTTGGTCGCCAAAATCTGAAAGCCCTCGGTGACTGCAGTAGTTGTTAGCGCAGTTCTCCCTTTTACCGGAATGTATCGAAAAACTAGAGGTGGTCGGTCTTTTAGGTTATCCTTCGGAAACGTGTAGACACCTTCTAAAACCTCATTTACATCGCCTGGACGCCCCGAGTTGCGCCATAGCTCTCGATCCTTGGTCACTGGGAAAACCAGCCTGATTGACTCGTCAGCGGCGATATTAAAGATGTACAGGTATGTAGGGGGGTGAGAATTTGCAATTGTGATGGCAAGCTTTCCGGCCTCACAGTCACGAAAGGAGTCGGTCGGAGTTAGATTCTGATCCCGTGGATCCGCAAGGAGAAGCTGCGCCGTTACGGAAAAGTGTTCATCGGACTCTCCCGGTAACGCGGATCCGACCGCCTCCCAAGTTGAGCGGTAATAGTCTGCTCCGGTGCCGAGAGCGTGAACAGGAGGTTCAGAGTTCATACCATACCCAACCAGTTTGATCTTAAGCAAGATACGCGACGCCATCAGCACAACATCAGACTTTAGAGCCGAGTTCTCAACTCTGGTTTGACCTCGAACCACGCCGCCGCACGAGTGATAAACATTCAATATGGCTTGGTGCTCAGCGTTTTTCTCGGCCGATTCAAGTGAGTCGGACATTCCGAAAGATATGGATAATGTATTCGAGTATGTCCTTCCATCGCAGGAAAACACCCACGCGTTAGTGTCTGGCATTGTTGGACGAGCGTTTTGGCAAAAGGCAGAAACATGCGAAATGAGGTATAGCGTCAAAACGGAAATCACGAAACCGATTCGCTTACCAATCATCTTGGACTCTTCCGATCTGGAATCAGAAGTCTCAACCCTATTTCTTACTTCCGATTACAAAAAAGACCTGCGCTCGCTGCAGAAAGTGGCTGCTTTCGTTCGCCGCAAGTACCATTGACGCATCCGTATCGCTGATTCGGGCGTCGGTCTTTGTAGCGTACAAGGTTCCATCAATGACCAACACATTGTGCGCGCCAAATGCTTCGAATGTCGCCTTTGCCTTATCAGTATCCGCCGCAAATTTCCCAGTTCCCTGCAACATCATCACGTCTGGAGAGACGGAGGTCGCACCATAGACCAATCGATTCTGAGAATCGAAGATCTTTGCCCCAACGCTCGGCTTGAATTCCTTTGGTACCTTGACGATAAGAGCATCGTATGAGGCCTTCTTCACTTCCGCTTTCGATGGCTCTGGGGATTGAGCCAACGTCTTCTCGCTCTGCTGGAGGCGTGGACCGATCCGCCTCATTACATAGGGCAAGGTTTCATCGAGTGGAAAACGAACAACCAGGCGCACCAGGTTCTCCTTCTTGAACTCTTCCAGAGACGTTTCTTCCACCGCTTTGCCGCCGGGGACACTTGTTCGGATCAAATCGGCTCTAACAGAATCAACGAAGTCGGTCGCACCTTGGTCTGAAAAGCTGGTTGAAGATTGTAAATATAGACCCGAGAGAATTTCTGCTAGGTTCCGTGCCGCAAGCACCTGCGCAGCGCGACGAGCGTCCGCGTAGGCAGCACTGCTCCCTTTATCCTGCTCCTTCGGAGGCACTCCGACCGCCTCGATGTCAATGTAATTCTCAACAAAGTTAGCTGCTCCCACAGGTGTGGTTCTTCCCTGCGAGTCTTGGCCAATAGTGAGTTGTACAGCGAAGAAAATCAGCGAGGCTATCAAAACCCATTTGCGCATGTATGTGCCCCTTGTCTTTGGATTCCATGCTCCAATTTCGACGACGATCAGTACACCTTTACCAGTTGTGTTCCCGGATAATACGCTGACAAGATCTTCGAATAATCCTGGCCAGCCATCGCTCGGGCTTTCGCCCCCTGTTGGCTTAATCCAACACCGTGACCCCACCCCCCACCTTCGATTACGTAGAATTGCCCGTTGTGTCTGATGTCAAAGAGAGTATCGGGGATGTTCTCGGGCGAATATCGATGATCTAGATTCAGCGCATAGCGAAACTGAGTGCGAGCCCGAAGTGGATAGCTCTTCTGGCCAGCGAACACCTCGACAATTGTTACTCTTCCGGAACCATCTCTTGTGCCGATCTTGATGTCGTTAACCATTCCAACAGGAAAGCGCAACGACGCCAGTGCTGCCTGCACTTGATCAGAACTGAATTCGCGTCTCCAATGTCCCATAGGCTGATCCCGCGAGAATGCATCATCGGCAATTTGGAAATAGGGGAAGAAGAGACCAAACACGTCTGCAGAATCAGCAGATCGTCCTCCATTGTTAGCCATGAAGTAAGCGAGAATTGGTCTACCTGCAAATTCCAATATCTCGCCGGCCGTCTCCTTTGCGGCCCTCAATGTGTTGGCGTATTCACGATCGACACCCAGATAAACTTGGCTGTGTGTGTCATCGACGAGATCGTATCTAGTGCGGGGATGCGCAATTGCGTGTGCAGCGTATGTGCGCGAAGCGACCGCCTGCGCCTTTAACGAAGCGAGTGGCCAGCCCGGGGACACTTCTGAGCCCACAACGCTTGCCACATACTCCTCAAGAGAAACCTTGTTTACGATCTGCAGACCATCTCCAATTGAACTCACTTCTATCGTTCCACGATAACGTCTGCGATCACCGAGGCGAATCACATCCCCTGCCGATAGTTCGATGTCACCAATTCCTAATGAGCTATTGTTAACCAATATCTGATGTTGGCGGCTTGTGATCAGGATGTCGCCGTGAAATTCATGGTGCGAATGGAGCTCAGAACATTCTCCCTTAATTCTGACTGACGTCCAGATCGGGCCGTCACCATTTGGATTCATCAAAGCGACTCGAATGGTTCTGTTAATTATTGGGAGTGGCGTCACCGGAGGCAGAGTGCCCTCTTTGAGATTTTCTTCCACTTGTCCAAGCATGAACTCCGCAGTAAGCTTTTCCGGTGATGGCTCGGGAAATTCTTTAGAGAACTTCAAGAACCAGAATCTGCTTTTGTCCAAGTTTTGCTGTTGGTAATTCAACAGCCCGAGTTGCAATATAGAAGTTCGATAAACAGGCGAGCTCGGATATTTGCTGACCACCTCCTCGTACTTTTGAATGGCCCCATCAGGATCGTCAAGAAAAGTGGCGTGGAGCTGAGCCTGCCACGCAGTGCTCTCAGCCTTTAGCAACGCTGATTCGGCGACTTCGAGCGCTGTTTGGAATTCTGCATTTGCTTCTTGAATACCCTGACGCTCGATCAGATACTTGCCTTGGTTGATGTGAAAACGCGCGATCGCGTCAGGCGTGTATTCAGAGCCCTGCGCCGTAGCAAATGTTGCCAAGCATGTGAACAATACCCACGCGACGCTTGACCCAGAACGCCGAACTGTCAACCCACCGCTCATTTTGTGCGCTCGGTCGAGGCAGATGAAGCCAAAGCCTGCGCCTGTTGGGACTGAGAGCGGACGTTTATGACGGAACTGGACGCCGACAATGCGATCAGGCAAACCACTAGCAAGACTGTAAGCGGCTGCCCCTTTTGCAATTTCTCTCGATGGCCGAGATGGGTGGAAACGATCGTGATCAAAATGCTGACAACGAATCCAAGCAGCGCCGTAGAGTTCGGCGGAAGCAGAGTTGAAACAAGTTTTCCAGCGGTTCCATTTGCGGAAGATTCGTTTTGGACCATATATTCTGCAGACCGAGCTGCCAGGAAGCTTGCCGACGAGATCAACGGACTTTGAGGGTAATCGCGGATAAGTTGCGATAGCTGCAATTGAGCCTGCGAAAACTCACCACGGCTGGCGCGCAACAGCGCTAACTGATATTTCGCGTTATCAATACCCGGTTGATCCTTGAATTGCTCGTCGAAATACTGCAGTGCTGCGATGGCCCGCTTTTCATCTTCGGACATCGTGGCCAAGGTCACACCCGCCAATAGCAGAGCTTTGCTCTGTGCCGACCGGTCCGTGGAATTTCGTGTAATGGAGCCTAAGAGAGGAAGTGCCTGTTGGATCTTTCCTTGCTGAATCAGTAACGTAACTTGGGAAAAGGTGTCATCTGTACTTCCTACGAGAGTTGGCGCGTCCTTGACGAAATCAGGCACTTGAACGCGCGACGTATCTTGTGCAGTGCGCTTCGGTCTGAGGGAAGCGATCACCATAAAGACCAGCAGAAACAGGACGAACACCAGATTTGCGACGTACAACCTGCGCCAGAACTTGGAATAATAAACCTGCGAAGGCGAGTCGGTTACGGTTTGAATCGATGCCAATTTCCACCACCCTTTGGCAAACTTCGAAGCCTCGAAAATTGGGGAGCCAAGCATAGCCGAAACAATGTGCGCTGGCTACTGAATTCGCTCCGCTTGTCGTTAACACATGATATGTCCGGTTGAGATAGCAAGCGATCTGTCCGCTTTTCGGGCTGCGAGGATAGGAGACCGTGGCAGGCATGCTCTCTCAGACGAAGGCCGCGATGGAGCTGGCAATGAAAGTGCAAGAAGTGATAGTCCGGGCCATGGCGAAGCAGATCACTTGGTCGCACTCTTGGTAACGCTCGCGCCACCACCGCAGGTGCTATGAGGGATTGTTTGATCGGCGGCGTGGGGAGCCGTCGCCCAAGCGGGTTCCGCTGGCGGTGTACTCGCTGATGCCGATGATTTCCGCTGCTTGCCAAATTCGGAAGTTACGCTGACTCCTTCCAAATAGTCTCTAAGGCTGTAGAGATACATGTGAAGACCACAGGTGAGAAATTTCGGATTGTGCTCCTAAGTCACTGAAAAGAAATGCAGGTAGCGGGCCGCAGTCGAGCACCGATACAAGTCTTTTCAGAACGCCACTTTTGAGTACTTACAACACTTTACGAGCCGCCGAGGACTGCCTTAGTACGTCTAGATACGTGAAAAACGGAAACACCACAGGTGTAGACCACAGGTATAAACCGCAGGTGCAAATCTTGTCGGGGAATTCGTATCTACCGCATCATTTGTGTTGCGATGTTCGTCAGCCGGACGCCCAGTCGTTTCACATTCTTCGACATCCTCATGAAGTCTTCACTGACATCCACGGCCGATTCGTTGTGTCCGGGCAGTTCCCCTGTCGCCATGTCAACAACAGCATAAAGACCGCCAGACTCACCCGCAATATCCATTGCGAGACGCTTAATCTGTTGGCTTGTTTCCGTTACACCAAAGTGGGATTCGTACAACTCCGCCAACTTCGAAACGGCACGCTGTCTACGTTCGAGTTGTTTCGTTAGAGCAACAGCAAGGCAATCGAGAGTATCGAAATTGCTATCAAGCACCCACCGA
>OBLU010006759.1_pt1 | contig 10188 bp, 8 predicted proteins | sample 1518681 | NCBI WGS metagenome assembly OBLU01 (sample SAMEA3539304, study PRJEB22396) | soil metagenome | biome: tundra; feature: field; material: soil | place: USA | collected 2010-05 | depth 0.15 m
CCGCGAACAATCCGCTGGCGAGCGCAAAATAGACATGCCGTACTCGAACACTTTGAAATATCCATGTGACCGGATCGCTCTGTTTGAATGCGCAGTTTGAAAGTCCGACAAGTGCGAGGAGAACCCAGAAAATACACTCGGGGAGTGGGTTGAGAGGATGAGCGAGTCCTATGTGAGGACCGATGAGGCTCGCTGCCCCTCCAACGACCATAATCGCCATCATGCTGAGACTTACGGCCAGTACCAGGCGCCCAGCCGGATTTGCGGGACGAGTTTGGAGGGCCGCCATGATCGTGGCGCCCGGGAGAAGGAGCAGCGTCGCTACGCCCGGTAGCGGCCTGAGAGGTGAGTGTGACAGATTGAGCGCAATCGAGAGCGCGATCGCGACTAAGAGCCAAAGTCCCGTTGGGCGGAGCATTTTTAGCCGCGGCTCCAGAAGGTCCCATGTCGGCAGGCGCGCTCGCGACAGGCCTTCCGACATGATTCTTCGCTTACGCTGCGTTAGTCTCGGCGGACTCTCGATGGTCCACCTACCTTTCGACTCACACCACGCGCGAATCCGATAAGACTCGCAAGATCATCGGTTAAGGCGGCAAAGGGATAGGCCAGCATTCCAGCTCTGCGTTGTTCCGTCGTTCGTGAGATCCAAAATGCCCAAGGCATTGCGAGGGCGGTCACTCCCGCTACGAGCCCCAAGAACCACGAGAACGACCCGACAATAACGGCGCCAATAACAGCGGTGGGACCGACGACTGGAAGGGACGGCCATCCAGCGCGCTTTCGCCATCTTTCTCCCGCACCGCGACCATAGGCAAAACTTCGTCGCCAGGTTTTGAGCATCGACGGATCGAAACGATGGGCGAGAACGACTCGTGGATCCACGATCACGGCATATTTGCCAAATCGTTCACGAACGTTAATTGAAAGCGCCACCTCTTCCCCCTCGCCAAATACGAGACTTTCATCGAAGCCTCCCGCTTCAAGGGCACGTGCTCTGTGCATGGACATGTTGGCACCCACTACGGAATACACGGGAAAAACATCCGTCGTGGAAAAGCGTGGAGGACGGAACTGACGAGATAGGCGGTACCAGAAGCTCGGATCGTTCGCGAGCGCGCTTTCCGCGGGAACGAGCGGATTTCGAAACACTAGGTACCGTTGCGTAAATGTTTGCGGATGATCTACCTCGACCATTCCTCCAATAATGGTGGACCCGGGATGGTCGTTCCAAGCAGCCAGTATTCGTTCTGTCCAGTCCAACGGCGGTGTGCAATCGTCGTCGCAGTAGGCGACGATTGTCGACACGGCGGTTTGCAGACCACTGTTGCGGGCCGCGGATATTCCTCGATTGGCTTGATGACGGAAGACCGAGAATCCATAGCTCTTCGCCAATGTGTCCGTTCCGTCAATCGAGCCATCATCAACGACCAGAACGTCGACCGGCATCTGTTGGTTTGAAAGGGCATCTAGGCAGGGCCCCAGTCTGACGGCGCCGTTGTACGAGCAGACCACCACACTTAGAGATGGCTGCGTCGTCACTGTTTATAACGATTCGAGCGATTACCAAACCTTCGTTGCCCTCGGTCTCGGCGCAAGTAGAAACGAGCGTTCATGTTCCCACGATCGGCACGGTGACAAAAACAGTGGTGCCGGTGAGCGCTACGCTGAGCGTGCCCGTAACAGCGCCTCGAGAAGGCACGGAGAAGGTGACGCTTTTCCCGTTACCAAGCGTCTCCTCGCCGAGGCTTAGTAGGTTTCCTCGCTGAGTAGCGCTCCAGTAATAAGTCTTAGTGCGTCCCGCATGGTTCGTCAATTGCACCCGCACGGGTTGGCCGGGGAGTATTCCTGCAGCCGCACCTGTAGGGTCTTGCAAGGCCAAGGAACTGTAGTGAGCCGGGGCGAAACTTCCATCGACGACCCGGAGCATGGCTTTCGAAAACGGTGTAAAGCAGAAGAGAATTACGAAAACAATGACAGGCAAAAGGAGTCTGCTCGGACCAGGGCCGACAATCCTACGCATCACTTGAGATTAGTTGGCGCGTTACGGGCGTCACGTTCAGGCACTTCCACGCTCCTCATGCTAAATCGGAGCGTGGGAGGCCGCGAGCCACGCTTAAAGTCGGCCCAGTCCTAGGCCCCACGAAGCAGCTTACCGGGCAGTTTCCCCGTTGCAATTCCGTTTTCGAATGTCACCGATCCACGCTTAATTGTGTGACGATATCCCCTCGAGGATTGAAGTAGACGACGTCCGCCAGCCGGCAGATCAGTGACGATTCGAGGGGAGTCACAAGCGAGCTCAGCGACGTCGATGATATTCAAGTCCGCGAGGAGTCCGGGGGCAACCAGGCCGCGATCACGCCATCCAAAGTGCAAAGCGGGTCGACGCGTCAACTGGTGAATGACTGACTCGAGAGGAATGTTCGTTTCATCATTTCGATCTCGCGCCCAAAGCGTCATGAAACTCGTGGTCATGCTTGCGTCGCAGATGGCGCCGCAGTGCGCCCCCCGTCGGATAGGCCAAACATTGCGACTGGAGAAGTTATCATCTCGCGCACGGCATCCAGACTTCCGTCAGCGAAATTGAATAGTGGGGTGTAGATGAGTTGGTGGCCCTCTCTCTGAAGTTGTACGTCGTAGGCATACTCTCGCGGGTCAATCCCCAAACGCCGCGCCGTGGCGCCGAGCGAGTTGCTGGTGTGCAAGTCATAGTTGACGGGCTCGTCAAGGATAAACGTGTCGTCGAAACGGGCGAAAAATGCGTGGCGGGAAATACGTGGTCCCCCGAAGTGAGCGCGGCGTGACTCGTAAGTATTCTCGCTCGAAGTTCTGGATCTCGTAATGCGGCAACTTGCTCGTCGAGTGGCAGGCCACTGATGATCTCATATGCCCTCACGGGCGTGAATACGTTGCTGGAAGCCTGAAGTCCCAGCAGTACCCCAATGGGTCGGGGCGCGACTTGGGCTTTAACGTCGAGACCTTCGCGCTGAAGTGAATAAGCCAGCGCCATGAGCTCACGCCATCGGTTAGGAGATTCGAAGTCTTGTTGCACGCTGAAACTCATTGGTCGCTCGCTCGCTCGAGCGATCGCAGCGATTAGCGAGAACTCGGACCTAGCAAATTCATCGTCTGAAGTGCAATAACTGTCGGAGACTAGTTGGAACACCCCGCGTTTTTTTGTTCTCAATACTTGCGCCAACGCTAGGAGCTCAGGCTCACGGGCGCGAAGCGTTCCGAGATGTTCCCCTCGGCTAGTGCGGTGCCGCTCAGTGCGTGAGGTGGAAATACCGAGCGCCCCAGCGTGCAATCCCTCGCCCAACACTTGCGCCATCTTGACAAGCTCGATTTCCGAGGGTTCTTCGAGAGGATCTCCTCCGCGCTCGCCCATGACGTATGCGCGTAGCGCGGCGTGCGGAACGTGCGTCGCGACGTCAATAGTGCGTTCTTGGTCATCGAGTGCGTTTAGGTATTCAGGGAACGTCTCCCAGTTCCACTGGAGATCCTCATGTAGCGCGGTGCCGGGAATATCCTCGACCCCTTCCATCATCTCGATTAGACCATCGTGGAAGTCGGGGGCGACGGGTGCGAACCCCACCCCGCAGTTGCCCATCGCCACCGTCGTCACACCGTGATGTGACGACGGAGCCAACCACGGATCCCAGGTCGCTTGACCGTCGTAGTGCGTGTGCGGATCGATAAATCCGGGAGTCACGACAAGTCCTTCCGCGTCTATTTCGCGAAAGCCCGACCCCACGTCGTTGCCGACCGCGACGATTCGCTCTCCTTTGATCGCCACGTCACAACGTTGCGGCTCCCTGGCGGTGCCATCGATCACGACACCATTTCGGATGACCAGGTCTGCACTCACCTTTGCCTCAGCCTCATTCAGCCGCTCATCGTCCAACGCCGCATTGCTTTCCGTGAGTCCGCCAATTCTTGGTACTGGACGTCTGTGAGCGATATTTCTGACGCCTCACAGTTGTCTTCCAAATGTTGAAGCGAGGACGTCCCGGGGATAGGCAAAATGACGGGAGAACGACGAAGAAGCCACTTCAGGCTGATCTGGGGCACGGTGACACCTAGTTCCGCGGCCATCGCTTCGAGAGGTCCGCCGGTTGCGGAAAACTTGCCGTTGCCCAAGGGGAACCATGGAATGAATCCAATGCCCTGAAGCTGGCAGTAGTCCACGACGTCGTCGGCATCACGCTGAGCGATGTTGTAAAGATTCTGCACACTGACGATCGGAACAATTCGCCGGGCCGCATCGATCTGTGTGACGCTTACCTCGGACAATCCGACCTCGCGAACCTTTCCCTCGTCGCGCAGGGCTTTCAAGAGCCCAAACTGCTCGTCAGCGTCGACGTGAGGATCTATTCGATGAAGCTGGAAGTGATCGATTTGATCGACGCCGAGTCGTTTCCACGTGGCTCCCATCTGTCTGGGCCGGACCTTGTGAGGCCGGCCTTCGTCGCGATGATCAGCGTCTCTGGATAAGGGTGGAGAGCCTCGTGAATGAGCTCTTCGACAACGTTTGGCCCATACGAATCGGCCGTGTCAATCAGGTTGATGCCGAGTTCGATGCAACGGCGCAAGATCTTGCGGGCGCCGTCGCGATCGTTCGGCGCACCCCACACACCGGGGCCAGTTAACTGCATTGTCCCAAAGCCCAGGCGCTGCACATTTAAGACGCCGAGTTGAAACGTCCCTCCAAGGGTCATTATCCATCTCCTTCGTGGGCTCGCAGGGCCTAGTCAAATCCGGGTTCCAAGCTCCGTCATCGTACCGGCTGCCCTGGCGGAGTATTCCGACTTCGTCGCGACCGCGTAACCTAGTTTTACTGCGCGAACAAAGAAGGGACCGCCTGAACCATGAAGTTGTGGTGTCAAATGGCGAGGGCAATGATGGCGACCTCCGAGCGGTGGGACGTCGCTGATGGTTCGCTCGGGCAACGATGAGCGAATTTGCCATCGTCGGACTCGGCTCCTGGGGACTATGCGTTCTGGAGCGAACAGTCCATCGAGCGGATCAGATCAACACTTTCGTTCGAGTACACGTTGTTGAGCCGGGTCAACTGGGTGGCGGGGTCTACTCGGTGGCTCAACCGGATTACTTAATTTTGAACAATCCCTGCGGCCAACTTTCCCTCTATGCCGCTCCTGACGGCGATTCGGATCGCGCCTACGCCGTCGGCCTGTATGAATGGGCAATCCGCAAGGGATATCGGCGCGTGGGATATGAGTACGAGATCGGCTCCAAGGGCGAGACAATACTGCCGACGGACTTTCTTCCCCGGCGACTCATGGGCGAGTATCTGGCTTGGTTCTACGAGGCGCTTATCGCTGGCGCACCGTCGAATCTGGAGATCGTGCGTCACTACACCACCGTTAGTGACATTGCGCCAGAGATGGGAGGGCGTGAAACCGTTTTTCTCGACAATGGGATTCAGATCAGCGTGGACCACGTCGTTCTGACCTCCGGACACACGCTCAACGAAGAACCAGCGAGCAACTCAAGCGACATCCACTATCTTCGACCCTATCCTGTTGAACACTTTGAATCATTGGTGGCACCTGGAGAGCCCATCGCGATCGCGGGGATGGGCTTAGTTGCCTACGACCTGATCACGTCGTTGACGATCGGCCGCGGCGGGACCTACAAGGAAGACGGGGGCGGCATTCGCTACGTCCCCAGTGGCCGAGAACCGGACATTTATTTTTATTCGAGGTCCGGCGTTCCCTACTGCGCAAAACCGGTGCACGGTGTTGACCCCACCGGCGACTATCAGCCGATTATCTGCACGCCGGAGGCCTTCCGCGAAATGACCAATCCCTTAGGTTCGCCATTGCGTCGGCGCGTGGACTTTCGAAACGATCTTTTGCCTCTTCTCTATGCCGAGATGCAGGTGCGCTATCTCATTCACTCCGCCTATCTACGGGGCGGCTGGTCAGCGGCCACGTTGGTCCGAGAGCAACTCCAATCAAATTGGCTCGCCGGAACCTTCGATCGCGCGGTCGATCGCTTTGAGCCCACGTATGGTCGCTTTGATCCGGCGAGCTGCGTCTTCGCCGACGCGAACGCCAGCTTCGACTCCAGCGACGTCTACCAAGCCCACGTCTACCAAATGGTTGAAACCGATCTTCAACAGGCGCTCGCTCCCGGCGGGAGTCCAGTCAAGGCGGCGCAAGAGGTAACGAGAATTCTTCGAGATCAGATGCGAGGGGTTATCGAATACGGCGGCCTCTCGATGCAGTCATTCATTGACTTCCAATCGAACATCCGTGGACGCATCAACCGTTTGGAGGCGGGACCTCCGGCGCTTCGTTCCCAGCAACTCCTTGGTCTTCTTGACGTCGGTACAGTTCGTGTCCCATTTGGACCACACCCCGAGGTGACTGCAGGGGACAATGGCGCGGTGGCGATACGTTCTACGGCACTTTCCCAGTCCACCGAAGCAACTGTCCGTCATGTCGTGCGAGGACACCTTGACCTTCCTTCATTAGCTCGATCATCATCGCCGCTCCTGAGCCGTCTGTATACGAAGGGTCGTCTCACGCAGTTCAGCTATGGCGACATAATGGTGGGGAGCGTTGCGATCAGTGGGGACTTCCATCCCTACGACGCGGAGGGCCGAGTTCAATCCAACCTCTCCCTACTTGGCGTGCTCACTGAAGGTGTTCGGTACTTTACGCACTACCTTCCTTCACCGCGGAGCCGACTCCGGGCCGTGTACGATGCCCAGGCCACCGTGGAAGCCATCATCGGCTGAAGCTCACCCGCGTGGATCAGTGAACTGCGGCAGACAGAGCCTGATCAATGTCGTCGATGAGATCGTCAACGTGTTCAAGACCGATCGAGAGTCGGATTGTCTCGGGCCGTATTCCCGCAGCTACCAACTCACTTTCACTGAGCTGACGATGCGTAGTTGAGGCGGGGTGGATGACGAGTGATTTGGCATCACCCAGGTTCAGTAGCCGTTTGAAAAGTTTCACCGAATCGAAGAATGCCAATCCCGCTTCGTAACCCCCCGACACGCCGAAGGTAATGATCGAGGGAACGTGTCCCTTTAGATATTTCTCAACAAGCGGATAGTAGGGATTATCGGGAAAGCCCGCGAAGGCTACCCACTCAACGCGAGGGTCGCTCGCTAAGTAGGCGGCAATGGCTCGCGCATTGGCTTCGTGACGTTCGAGGCGAATCGCCAATGTCTCAAGTCCCTGAAGTAGCTGAAAGGAATTGAATGGTGAAAGCGTGGCGCCAGTGTTGCGTAGTTGAATGGAACGAGCTCGAACCACGAAAGGCCTCTCGGGAAAGTCCCGAGAAAAGACGACGTCGTGGAATGCCGTTTCGGGCTGGTTGAACATCGGAAAACGTTCCGCGTGCTCAGACCATGGAAACGTGCCGCCATCTACGATCGCGCCGCCGAGCGTCGTTCCGTGGCCGCCGATGAATTTTGTGAGCGAGTGAACTACTACGTCCGCGCCGTGGAGGAGCGGTTTCAACATCATGGGTGTGGCCACCGTATTGTCGACGATGAAAGGAACGCCGGCTCGATGGGCGACATCGGCGACGGACTCAAGGTCTACTACGTTGCCCGCAGGATTGCCGATTGACTCGACGAATACACAGCGGGTTTTGTCATCAATCAGTCGCTCTATCGATGCGGCTTGATCGTCCGCGGCAAAACGGGCTTCGATACCCAAGGTTGAAAGTACGTGGGCGAAATAGGTATACGTCGCGCCATACAGCTGGGGCGCAACCACGAAATTCGATCCGGTGGTGGCCACGGTGAGGATCGCGTAACTCACCGCTGCCATTCCGGATGCCACGACAAGGGCGGCTGTTCCGCCCTCCAATGCGGCGATACGCTTCTCGAGGACGTCGTTCGTGGGATTATTTATGCGGTTGTAGTGAAATCCCGGGATCGCCAAGTCCATGATCGAATTAGCGTGTTCTGCGTCAATGAAGTCGTTGGCTACCGTCATATATATGGGTACCGCGACAGCGCGCGTGCCGTCCGCCTCGTAGCCCGCGTGGATCGCGATGGTCTCGTCGTGCATGGTCAGTCTTCCCCTCGTTTGACGCTACTCAACCAGTTGGCGAACAGACGTGTGGCTGCCGCGTGCCACGGCCACGGCGCTCGGGCTCCTACCTCGTCAAAGGGATATTGATCGAAGATCTGTGGATCTCGGTTTTCATCGATGATCTCGTGGTGGATACGCTCAAGATCTTCCCATTCATCAGGTGAGACACAGTGATAGGGCAAATACGGTAGGTCGTCACGTTCGTGGCGGACATACCTTCCCGCGTCACGGCGATACTCGCGCAACAAACTCCAGGGGTCATATTCCGGGTGTCCCTGAACGAGTACTAGTTGACGACCATCCTTTTCTCGTACTGCCACTCCCCAGCCCGTCGTCTCGGAGTGAACAAGAACGTCATATCCAACCCGCTCCAGGGATTCGCGTGGCGCGGAATTCCAACGGGAGTGAGGAAGAAGGATCTTGGGATCAAGTCCTTCGGTGAGTTCATGTGCGACCTCGACGTCTTGGGGAAAAACTCCCGTGCACTTCGCGGGTAGTCGAACTCTGGCGACATCGTCGAAGATAGTCAAGGCGGCGTGTGCCGACAAGCAGGACAAGAACGTCGATCTGACGTGCCGGCGTGCCCACGAAAGCAACTCCGCGAGATCGTCCCAGTATGGCTCGTCTTCAATACGAGGTTCAATTGGATTCGACCCCGTCACAATTAATACGTCCGGCGGTTCAAGGTAAATGTTGGTCAAAGAGAAGTAACCCTCGGCGATTCGCCTCGCCGTCTTTTCCTGTCGCGGAATGCCATTCATCGTATAGAGGCGCACTTCAATAACCTCACTTCCGGAGGCTCCATCAAGAAGTCCTAGAAACTGGCGTTCGGTCGCTTCGAAAGCCGCATCGGGCATATTATTGACAAAGGCGCACGAAATTCGCACCGTTGCGCGGCCGCCTTCGACCAACGACGTGCTGCGCGCTTCGGCCGCAGCTAGGCGCACCGTCACCCGTTGTAACTCACATCGGAATAGGTGACTGTTACCTCGTGGTGAAGAAGATGGTTCACGACTCGCAGGTCGTCGTAATCGCGTGCCGACCCCACCACGGCCAAGATGTGATTACGCGATCCGTCCTTCCAATCAAGCACGGATCCGGGACCCTGGTGCACGGTAATAGTGTCCACGCCCGGATGGTCGCTTACAACATCGAGGCCGCTGATTGCCGTCACTGTGGCGGAGAGTGGCGGCGGCTGGAGGAAGAATCTGTAGCCAACACGTTCCGTGGTGGCGGGACCTGAGAACTGAATCGGCTCTCCTAGGGCCAGCCGAAGAGTCAACTCAATGAGCGAAAGTCCGGCTGCTCGATGAAGCATCTCGGGAACTCCTCCGCCGACACGTCCGTTTACCTCTATGACTCGAGGACCGTCGGGCGTGAACTTGATCTCGGTGTGTAGGCAGCCCGTTGTCACCCCGAGTGCCTCGATCGCTGACGTGGCGAGAGCCAATGCCGATTCTTGATCGGCGTCATTTAGTGCTGCAGGAATGAAGAATCCTGTCTCACGGAAGTTCTCCGCGAGAGGAAATCTTCCCGTCAACGCCAGATGACTGATGACGCTCTGAGCGACAACACTTTCGACGGAGACGTAGTTTGCGAAGGGTTCGCCCGTGCGAGTCGAATCATCGTGAAGATACTCCTCGAGAACCATGTCAGGACGATGCGCTCCCAGAGCCTGAAGAAACGACTCTAACTCTCGTCCGTCTTTCACGAAGAACGTATACCGACTCCCTTGAGCGGCGCGAGGCTTCAAGACAGCGGGCCAACCAACCTTGCCAGCGATGGCAGCTATTTCCTCATCGGACTGACTGGGCGCAATAACGAAGCACTTGGGCACCGCGAGTCCGGCGATTTTCAAGGCCTTTCGCTGTGCAGCCTTGTCAGTCAGCGCGACGGACGTTTTAAAGGAATGGAACGGTAGACCGAGCATCTCGGCCACCTGAGCGTATGTGGTCATTCCTTCGTCAAGATACGTCACGATTCCGTCGGGCGTATAGGGCGGGGACAGTTCGTCCAGGATCTGATCGGTTCGCATCCCTGCGATGTCCACGACTGGTCCGAATCGATTTAAGAGCTCCGTCATTTGTCGCATCTCTGGCAAGGATCCGTC
>OBLU010006760.1_pt1 | contig 10188 bp, 6 predicted proteins | sample 1518681 | NCBI WGS metagenome assembly OBLU01 (sample SAMEA3539304, study PRJEB22396) | soil metagenome | biome: tundra; feature: field; material: soil | place: USA | collected 2010-05 | depth 0.15 m
TGAGAGGAAACACGCCGAGCAGTTTCGGGCCAACCGAGTCGAAGGCACCGGGCTGGTTGGTCAGGGACCACGCTAGGAGCCCCACCAATGCTGTTGGGACGAGCAACAACAGTGCGAGGGTTCGCGGATCATGGCGCAATTGCTCGAGAATGCGCCTTGTGGTGAGCAGCGTCCGCCGTAGGCTCATCAATCGCCTTCGATTAGGCGCTCGAACGCTTCGTCATAGCCGGGTGCTTTAGAAGCGGCCAACAGTGATGCCGGTGTGCCGTCGAACAGGAGAGTCCCGTCGCGTAGCAACAGCAACCTGGCACAACGAGCCGCTTCATCCATCACGTGGCTCGACACGATGACGGTGGCACCAGTCATTGCGAGGTCGTTAAACGTGCGCCAAAGGTCGCGCCGCAGTATCGGGTCCAGTCCAACGGTGGGTTCGTCCAGGATCAGAACTGGGGGAGATCCCAATAGGGCGACGCCAAGCGACACGCGCGCTAGCTCGCCGCCGGACAACGATGAAACGAGCCGGTGAGAGAAAGAAGTGAGAGCGACAACGTCCATTACGCGCGCGACCTCAGAAAGAGGCTGAATCAGTATGCCGGCAAAGTAGCGGATGTTCTCCTCGACGGTGAGGTCGAGGTAGACGGCCGAGCTTTGGGCCATGTAACCGAGTCGGCCGCGCAATGACGGTGATCCTGCGTCGGATTCCATGATCCGCGCGGATCCGCCGGTGATCGCCTGGACGCCGAGGAGTGAACGCATCAGAGTGCTCTTGCCGCTGCCGCTCGGCCCGAGCAGGCCAATGAGCTCGCCAGGAACTGCCCGAAACGAAATCGACTTTAAGATTTCGTTACCATTCCGTACGACACGGAGATTCGACACTTCGAATATCGATTTTTCGGAGATACTCATCTCACATGACCCTACAGTCGTCAACTTCTTAAAACGGGTTGATGCACGGTTGGGCTGTGCGAAGTGCGGCTGGGTGCCGTTGCTCGGGGTACCCGTCGCGAGGGGATCCAGCGCCCGCTGAGATGGATGTCGTGTCCGACGGCCTGACTTCAATCTCGTGTCATGAGAACGGTCTCGGCACTGGAGGTCAGGGGAGTATGGTCGTTCCCGCGGATCCGTCCAGGAGACCCGGCGCATCGTCAAAAGTCCCGATGGACGCTCGATTACCAGTTGCCTCCACGAATCGACAGGCCGCCTCCACCTTGGGGCCCATCGAACCGGCCGGAAAGCTCATGGCTCGAAGTTCAGCGACGGTCGTCCTCTCTATAGCGTGTTCAGTTGGCAGTCCGTAATCCGCGAGCACCGCGGGCACATCGGTGAGCAGCAATAAGACGTCGGCGTCGACGTCTCGAGCGATCAACGCCGCCGCGAGATCCTTATCGATTACCGCTTCCACGCCTTGCAGATGACCTCGCTGGTCGCGCGCCACAGGTATGCCGCCGCCGCCGGCACAGACGACGACTGTGCCCTTGGACACCAACTCTTTTACGATCGAGATCTCGACGACTTCCATCGGCTCGGGCGAAGGAACGACCCGACGCCAGAGGTCGCCGTCCTGGCGTAGCGCCCACTTACCTCCGCCCATCCGATGCGCCTCTTCCTTCGAGTAACCACGACCGACGAACTTCGTGGGCGCGACGAACGCGGTGTCCTTCGAGTTCACGATCGTTTGTGTGAGCAGTGCAACGACCGGGCGCTCGAGCACGTTTCCGAGCGCCTGGACGAGCCAGTAGCCAATCATTCCCTGGGTCTGCGCACCGAGAACGTCGAGGGGGAACGGGTGGTCGAGGACCGGGTCGTTCGCACTCTCCAGCGCGAGCATCCCCACCTGGGGTCCGTTGCCATGAGTGATGATGATGTGGTTTCCCTCGCATATGAGGGCCATTTGCTCCACCGCATCGACGATGTGGTGCTGTTGAATTTCGGCGGCCGGTTTCTCGCCTCTCTGCAGGAGAGCGTTTCCGCCTAGTGCGGCAACGACAAGAATCTCAGACCCCCGCCAACGTAGCGACCAGTATCGACTTGATCGTGTGTAGACGGTTCTCGGCTTGGTCAAAGACAATCGACCTCTTCGACTCGAAGACGTCGTCGGTGACTTCCAAGGCACTGACACCGAACTTGGTGTTGAGCTCGGCGCCGACGTCAGTGTCCGTATTGTGCAGCGCCGGCAGGCAATGCAGGAATCGAACGTCGGGATTCTTCGAGGCCGCCACCAAATCCTCGTTCACCTGGTAGGGCAACAACAACGTGATCCGCTCGGCCCACGAATCCGTGGGCTCGCCCATCGAGACCCAGACGTCGGTGTAGATGAAGTCCGTGTTGAGCACCGCCTCTTCGGCGTCCTCGGTGATCAGAATTCTCGCGTCGGAGTGCGCGGCCAGCCGTTTCGCGATGATCTGCACCTCGTCGGTGGGTTGGAGAGCGGCCGGAGCGCCAATGCGCACGTCCATGCCCAGCATTGCGCCCACGCAGAGCAGCGAGTTCGCTGTATTGTTGCGAGCGTCGCCTACGTACGTGAGTGCTACTTGTTCGAAAGGCTTCACGGTTTGGTCGCGGATGGTGAGCATGTCCGCCAACAGTTGGGTTGGATGCCACAGATCGGTGAGCCCGTTCCAGACCGGCACTTCGGAGAACTCTGCCAACAACTCCACGTCATGATGAGCGAAACCCCGGAACTCGATGCCGTCGTACATTCGTCCGAGGACACGAGCGGTGTCCTTCACGGTCTCCTTGTGACCCAACTGCGTTTCACCGGGACCCATGTAGGTGACGTGCGCCCCCTGATCGCGGGACGCCACCTCAAAAGCGGACCTCGTGCGCGTGGACGACTTTTCGAAGATCAAGGCGATGTTCTTGCCCTTGAGCATCTTCTTCTCGGTCGCGGACCGCTTCTCACTACGGAGTTGTTCACTTAAGTCGAGCAGGCCAATGAACTCCTCTCTCTTGAGGTCGACGTCCCTCAAGAGACTGCGGCCCTTCAATGCGGCCAGGACGTCGGAATTCTTCATACCGCACTCTCTCTTTCGATCGGGCAGGTCAAGCATCGCGGGCCCCCGCGACCGCGACCGAGTTCGCTTCCGACTATGGAGATGACCTCGATCCCGTGGTGACGGAGCATCGTATTGGTCGCCACGTTGCGGTCGTAGCCGAGCACGACGCCGGGAGCGACGGCGAGGAAGTTCGTACCGTCGTCCCACTGTTCGCGCTCGGCCGCGCGAACGTCCTCGTCAGTGGTGAGAACGGTCACGTGGTCGACCTTGAGGACCTGGGCCACTGTCTCCCACAGGTCTTCGTTCAGACCCATGTTGAGCGTCCCCGATTCGTCCCCGGGGACGATCGTCCAACTGCGTAGATTCCGGTCGATGTAGGGGTAGAGAATGAACGTCGAGACGTCGAGCATTGTCATCACCGTGTCCAGGTGCATGAAGGAATGGCTGTGCGGCAATTCGATGGCGATGACGCGACTGGCCTGACCGGTCTCGAACAGGCGGCGCGACAAGATCTCGACCGCGACGGGCGTCGTGCGCTCGCCCATGCCGATCATGACCGTCTTGTGACCAAGGACGTGCACGTCGCCGCCCTCGATGGTGGCGTTGTGGTGGACAATCTTCTCGTCGAGCAGGAGATCGAACTTCTCGTCCTTGAAGTACGGGTGGTAGCGGTAGACCGCCCGTGTGTGCAGTGACTCGCGTTGGCGGGCGGGTTTGGCCATGGGGTTGATGGTGGCTCCCCCGTAAATCCAGCACGTATTGTCACGCTGGAACAGCGTGTTGGGAAGAGGCGGCAAGACAAAGTCATCCGCGCGCAAGTGCTCCCACGCGAGGCTTCGGGCCGTCATGGGATGCAGGTCGGCCTTCAAGATCCCGCCGATGAGGTACTCGGCCAACTTCTCGGGCTCGAGATCCTCTAACAACTTGCGAACCGGTTTCACGAGCGTCGGTCCAATCTCATCATCGGTGATGAGCGTGTCGAGCACGAAGGCTCGACCGTCGACCGTCGCCAGCACGTCGGTGAACAAGCCACCGAAGAGATGGACCTTCACGCCCTTGTCGCGAAGCGCCTGGGCGAAGGCGTCGTGTTCCTCGCGCGCCTTCTTGGCCCAGAGCACGTCGTCGAAGAGCAGGCTCTCGACGTTGGAGGGAGTGAGCCTGGAAAGCTCGAGACCGGGCCGGTGCAGTATCGCCTGCTTGAGTTGGCCCACTTCTGAATCAACGTGGAGTGCCATCGCACAACCTCTCTTCTTCTACTTCTTGGGCGTGACGCCCTTTTCTCGGACTAGCGCCCCTCTTCGGGCTCAACGTTCTCGTGAGCAAATACTTCGGCGTGCCACGAGGCGGGTACCTCATCGGGTAGGTCAACGGGCGAGGCGATCTCGCCGAGTCCTTGGCGGCGCGCATTGAGGAACGCGTAGAGAACCAATCCCGCGAGCAGGACAACGAGTGCCTGATACACGACCTGGTAGCCGGAGGCGAACGTCACCCACATGGAGAAGAGCACGCTGGCGCCCGCCACGCAGAGGTCACGAGCCAGCTGCCAACCCTGCACGCGACGACGCTTTGACACTAGAAACGTCAACTGGGCAATCGCGGAGAAGAAGTACGGAATGGCCACCGTCACCACGCTCAGGTCCACCAGGTATGTGAAGACCGTCAGGCCTGAACTCGTCGAGTAGCGCCAGAGCATCAACAGGGACGGCAGCGCCGTGCCCACGAGGATGCCGAACCACGCGGTGCCCCTCTTATCGGACCAGGCGAAGGGACGCGGGAACAGGTCGTCCTGTGCAATAGCGCGCGAGGTCTCGGTGACGATCAACGTCCACGCAATCAATGCTCCAAGGCCCGATACCACCGCAACACCGGCGACGAACTGTCCAGCCCATGCGCTGTGGGGGAACATCGTTTGAAATGCGTTCACGAAGGGCGATCCGGTGCTCACGAGCGTGTGGTGATTGACGAGACCCATGACCACGGCCGTGACGAGCACGTACAGTGCCGCGCTCGCAACGGTACCGATGACCGACGCACGAAGGACATTCGTGCGAGGATTCTTCACTCGCTTGGCCGTGATCGCAGCCGCTTCGACACCAATGAAGGAGAAGAGCGCCACGCCCGCAGCGATGCCAATTCCGTTGTAGAGACTGCCACCAGAGGCGTTGAAGGGTCCAAAGTTGGCCCTCGCGACGAAGAACCAGCCTACGACACCCACGAAGAGCAGTGGCAGGAACTTCAAGACCACAGTGACGTTCTGGAACCAGGCCATTTGACGCACGCCGGAAAGGTTAATGATTGCCGGGATCCACAGACCGAACATTGCGATACACCAGTTCTCCATGCCACTGGGGTGAGAGAACTTGAAGAGGGCGTCAACGTAGAACACCCAGGACGACACGATCGCCGCGTTTCCGGCCCAGGACTGTATCCAGTAGCACCATCCGACGAGATAGCCGGCGAAGTCTCCGAACTCATGTCGGGTGTACGCGTAAACACCACCGTCGCTGTTCGGAACGCGCTTGGTGAGTTGACCGAACAGGACCGCGAGCAACATCGCGCCAACCGCGATGACGGCGAGAACGGCGATACCCATGGTGCCCGCTCCCGCGAGGACCGCGGGCATTGTGAACACACCGGTGCCAACAATGCTCCCGATCACGAGCGCGGTGGCGGAGGTAAGTCCCATCGCGTGGGCCTTTTGCTGATTGCGTTCGGACAGCGGTTTTTTGTCGGGCTCGGATTTTTCGGCGGATGGAGAAATGAGTGACGTCATGTTGCCTCCTGAGGCACAAAATCTTCGGGTACAAACTTGAACGATTCCTTTCCATTCAATGATCTGTCTTTCGGGCTCACTAGGGCCAAAAGTCCAGATTTCTGTAACCGTCGCGTGACGTGAGCAGGGCTGTCGAACCGACGTCGTTCGGTGGGTGCGGATATTAGCGCCAAGGGAATGAAGCAAGGAAGCCGGTTGGATCATGGACGCCGAGACTTCATGGTGCTCAGTAGCTCAGAAGCACCGAACGTTCTTTGTGAGCTCGCGCCTTCGAAGCAGTAGCGACACACCCCGGCGAATTCGAGTGAGCATCATTTGTGATTTCCGCACCACTGCTCGACCTCACTGCCGATTTGGACCAAGACCAACGGTGATCGACACCTAGGGTTGTCACCACCGCGGTTGGTCAGGTGGCCGCTACCTTGGCCTGATGACTTAACCAACTTCAGTCCATAAACTCAGAAAGCACGACACAACGACCGGGGTGCGCAGACGGGTGTGCAACCCGGGTGTGCATGACCTCCTATCAGGCAAGATGGTAACGGCTCGCAGCTAGTTGGCGTTTCAGCATGGTTCCCCCGCCACCAAAGAATGAAGGCTCTCGAAGGAGGGTCTTCATTCCTTCATTCATCCGTCAATTTACTCGGGCTACATTGAGCGCATGTGGCTGGCGATGGTTCGATGCATAGGCGGGGCCCCCTGTCTGGACCTTTCCTGGTCGAGGTCCCTGGCACGAAAGCAAACGAAAATTGGTGGCGAAACCTGTCCACGGTGGCCTACCCAGGGCCAAGAAGGAACTTCACAAACTGGTGGGTGAGCTGAATCCTAAGCATGTAAATTCGAGGCCATCCACGAGGTTGTCTTTTGCGCAGCTGTTCGACGATGCGGTGTCGTTGACACCGCGTTTCGTTCCTCGTCTATACAAAAGGTACTCAAAGCCCGTAGACAGGTTGTAACTCCGCTGGACACGACGACCTAAGAACCATTTCGTGGCGCTACTTAATCGTGTGCAGAGTGTGTCGATGTATATTCTCGCTTCGACGAGCTTCGCGTGATCCCCAACGAGGTTTCTTGCATGATCGCTTAGGTTCAAGTTGACGAAAATAGGGCCAGAGTGAGAGTGACTTTCGGCCCTAGCGGGGCGCTCGGAAATTCGCGATGCTGGCTGATGAGAGTACCTCGTAAACGGAGGCCGATAGATGTCTGGAACGTTCGCAACGCTGTCGTTCTCCGAGGTCAAGGAGAGACGATAATGATCAGGCCCAAGTATGTGCGGTTTTTCGATGAGTTCGGTATCGAGGATGTTCCGTCGGTCGGCGGTAAAAACGCTTCCCTTGGCGAGATGTTCCAAAAGCTCTCCGACCAAGGCGTACGGGTGCCCGACGGCTTCGCGATTACCGCCGACGCCTATCGCTACGTGCTCCAAGAGAGCGGCGCTGTCGCTGCCCTTCACGAGGCGCTTGACGATCTCGTGCCGAGTGACGTCACCGATCTCGCACGCCGGGCCAAGCGCGCTCGCGAGATTGTGTACGGTGCAAAGATCCCCGAAGATCTCGCTGCGGAAATTCTCGTGGCGTATCGACGCCTCCAAGGCGAATACGGCGTCGAGGTCAGCCTGGCCGTTCGTTCATCCGCGACCGCGGAGGACTTGCCGACCGTCAGTTTCGCCGGCCAGCAAGAGACCTTTCTCAACGTTCACGGCGAAGAGAGTCTGCTTGACGCGTGTCGGCGATGCTTCGCCAGCCTGTTTACCGACCGCTCGATTCACTACCGCATCGACCAGGGATTCGACCACTACCAAGTCGCTCTCTCAATCGGTGTCATGAAGATGGTGCGCTCCGATCTCGCCTCGTCGGGCGTCATGTTCTCGCTCGACACCGAGTCCGGCTTCCGCGACGTCGTGTTCATCACCGGCGCGTATGGATTGGGCGAGAACGTGGTCCAGGGCGCCGTCGACCCTGACGAGTTCTATGTCCACAAGCCGATGCTCGCGGCGGGACACCGATCCGTGCTGCGCCGTTTGCTCGGCGACAAAGGAGTGAAGATGGTGTTCGTTGAGGGAGGGACGAAATCCACGACGCGCAATATTCCCACGCCGAAGGCCGATCGGGCACGCTTCTGCCTCAGTGACGAAGAGGTGCTAGAGCTCGCCGACAGTGCGGTCGTGATCGAGGCGCACTACGGATGCCCGATGGACATGGAATGGGCAAAGGACGGCCTTGACGGCAAGCTCTACATCGTCCAGGCTCGGCCCGAGACGGTCGCCTCCCAGCGACAAGCGTCGATCCTCGAGAGCTACGTTCTCGACGGCGGTGGCGACATCGTCATTGAGGGACGATCGGTTGGCGAGAAGATCGCGACTGGGCGCGCCAGAGTGATCCAGAGCGTGGCACACCTTTCAGAGTTCCAACCGGGCGAGGTCCTCATTGCCGATTCGACAACCCCGGACTGGGAGCCGGTGATGAAGACGGCCGCCGCCATCGTCACTAACCGCGGCGGGCGAACCTGCCACGCGGCGATAATCGCACGAGAACTCGGCGTTCCTGCGGTCGTGGGCACGGGCGACGCGACCACGACCATCGAGAGCGGCGAGGTGGTGACGGTCTCTTGTGCTGAGGGTGACACCGGACGCGTGTATCGCGGCGAGGTGGGTTTCCACGTCGATCGCAACGACGTAGGCGATCTTGCTCGGCCCAAGACGAAGATCATGATCAACCTCGGCAACCCCGACCTCGCCTTCAAGACCTCGTTTCTTCCGAACGACGGCGTGGGACTCGCGCGTATGGAATTCATCATCAGTGAATCAATACGGGCTCATCCATTGGCACTGCTGCACCCCGAGAAGGTGAGCGACCCGAAGGCCCGTGCCGAGTTAGCCCGATTGACCAGCCACTATCCAGACGGCGAGCACTTTTTTGTCGAACGTCTCTCCGAAGGAATTGGCACGATTGCAGCGGCATTTTGGCCGAAGCCGGTGGTTGTTCGAATGTCGGACTTCAAATCGAACGAGTACGCGAGCCTGTTGGGAGGCAGCGACTTCGAACCAACGGAGAACAACCCAATGATCGGCTTTCGTGGAGCGTCGCGCTACGCGCACCCGGCCTATGAAGAGGGCTTCGCGCTCGAGTGCAAGGCTATGCTGCGCGTGCGCAACGAGATGGGCCTCACCAACGTGATACTCATGATCCCCTTCGTTCGACGAATCGCCGAGGCGGAATTGGTCTTGAGTCGCATGGCTGAACTCGGGCTACGTCGGGGAGAGAACGGCCTCCTGGTCTATGCCATGTGCGAGATCCCGAACAATGTCATCCTCATTGATCGTTTCGCCGAGTATTTCGACGGCTTCTCAATAGGCTCCAACGACCTGACTCAGCTCACCCTGGGCGTCGATCGAGACAGTGAGCTCGTGGCATTCGATTACGACGAGCGCGACGATGGGGTAATGGAAATGATCCGCCTCGCCGTCGAAGGCTGTCAACGCAACGCCATTCACTCTGGACTATGCGGTCAAGCCCCGTCGGATTACCCGGAGGTGGCTGAGTACCTCGTCGAGATTGGCATCAATTCGATGAGTCTCAACCCTGACACGGTCTTAAAGACGACACGTCAGGTTCTAGAGGTCGAGGCCCGACTGAATGAACCGCGGGCGCTTATGCCCGGACGGCGTCTGAATGCTGTTTCGTCCGGGAGGACAAACCCGGTTCGGCCCGTTCCGGTGTGATGCGTCTATCACCAAGCCGTCATGGTGCGCGCCACTCGCAGTAGCGGCTCGGGCACTGGCCGCGCGCCGCTGGCAACCAAGCTGAGTGGTGCCAGGGTCGCGTCGTCGTCGCTCATTGAGAGCAGTGTCGCGAACTTGTGGTCGTGGACCGTTTCAATGGCGGTGACGCCGCAACGAGTGGCGAGAAGGCGGTCCGAGGCCGACGGGGGTCCGCCCCGTAGGATGTGACCGAGCACGGTCAGTCGAGTCTCGTAGCCAGTTCGCTGCGCAAGTTCCCTAGCGACCATCGATCCCGCCGATCCGTCGGGAGAGCCCAAAAAGGCTCCGCCGAGGGCGCCCTCGGCAACGACCACCACTGACGAAGACGATCCCGCGTCGTGGCGTCGCCTGATGGCCTTGGTGAGTTCGTCGAAATCAGTTGGCACCTCCGGGAGGCAGAGCGCGTCCGCGCCGGCGGCGATTCCCGAGCACACCGCGAGCCAACCGACGTTTCTGCCCATTACCTCGACGACCATCAGGCGGTCGTGGCTCTCGCCCGTCGTCTGCAACCGGTCGATGGCCTCGGCGGCGGTCGCGACCGCCGTGTCGAATCCAATGCAGCGGTTTGTCCCCCCCACGTCGTTGTCAATCGTCTTTGCGATGCCCACGATGGGGAGGCCAAGCTGCGCCAAGTGGTTGGCCGAGCCGAGCGTGCCGTC
>OBLU010006763.1_pt1 | contig 10184 bp, 5 predicted proteins | sample 1518681 | NCBI WGS metagenome assembly OBLU01 (sample SAMEA3539304, study PRJEB22396) | soil metagenome | biome: tundra; feature: field; material: soil | place: USA | collected 2010-05 | depth 0.15 m
GGGCCAGCAACCGTTCGTCCGCCACGGCCACCGCGATCATCTCGCGGCCCTCTTCCGTTTTGCCGATGCTGAAGACCTTCACGCGCGGGCTGGCGGCCTCCAGCATGCGCATGTAGCGGTAGACTTCGTGCGCATACGGCAGGATGCCTGGCGCGCCCGCGACATCGCCGAGCACGGCCTTGGGAGTTGGTACGGTCTTCGACGCCGGCAGATAATCGGTGAGCGGCGAGTTGAAGAACGGCTCGGTGGTGTACTCGCGGATCTTCTTGGTGTACTCCTCGTCGACGGGCTGGCCGGCGTCCCGACCCGGCTTAGGCTGAGCCAAGAGGGGAAGCGCAAGGATCACTGGAACCACGAGCAGTATCTTCATTTGAAGAGACTATAACAGGTGGGGCAGACCTCCAGGTCTGCGCGGGTCCTCCAGGACCCGCTTAGGCGAGCTTCGCTCGCCGTGGTTGGTGGCTGGTGGTTCCAGCTATAATCGGCTGCATGTGTCACACTCAGATCCACCACATTGCCCAACTGGCGCTGCCCCTGCTTCTCCTCTCCGGCCTGATTGCCGGCGCGGCCGAGCTTACCCCTCCCGTGGCTCCCACCCTCGATCATCGCGAAGTGCGCCACGGCGCCACTGTGGTCGACAACTACTACTGGCTGCGCGAGAAATCGAACCCAAAGGTCGTCGAATATCTCGAAGCCGAGAACGCCTATACCAAGGCCATGACTGCGGACCTGGCGCCATTCCAGGACGCGCTCTACAAAGAGATGCTGGGCCGCGTCAAGCAGACCGATCTCTCCGTCCCTGTGCGCCGCGGCGACTACCTGTACTACTCACGCACCGAGGAGGGCAAACAGTACCCGATTCAATGCCGCCGCAAGGGCAACATGGAAGCTCCCGAAGAAATCCTGCTGGATTTGAACGAACTTGCCAAGGCGCACAAGTTCGTCGGGCTGGGCGCCTTTGTGGTCAGCGACGACCAGACCATGCTGGCCTATAGCGTCGATTACACGGGCTTCCGTCAATATGGGCTGCAAGTGAAGAATCTGCGCACGGGCGAGACGCTGCCGGACACTACCGAGCGCGTGGATTCCGTCGTATGGGCAGCCGACAACAAGACGCTTTTCCTGACTACCGAGGACGCCGTCACCAAGCGGTCCGGCAAACTGTGGCGGCATGTGCTGGGTTCCGCCGCCTTCGAGCCGCTCTACGACGAGAAGGACGAGCTCTACGATGTCCGCATTGAGAAAACGCGCGACAAGAAATATATCCTTCTGGCGATCGACAGCAAGGACACCACCGAGTTTCGCTGGCTGCGCGCGGACCATTCGCAGGACCACTTCGCGGTCTTCCTGCCGCGCGAAAAGAAACACCGCTACTACGTCGACCACCGCGAGAATCTCTTCTATATCCGCACCAACAAGGATGGCCGCAATTTTGCCATCATGACCGCGCCGGAAAGCGATCCGGCCCCCAAGAACTGGAAGGTTTTCATCCCGCAACAGGACGATGTGCTGATCGAGCACCTGGACCTGTTCCAGGATTTCGCCGTGTCCGTGGAAAGATCGCGGGCGCTCGACCACCTGCGCGTGTATGACTTCCACAGCGCCAAATGGACGGCCGTTCCGTTCCCCGAGCCGGTCTACGCCGCGTCGTCCGGCGGCACGCCCGAGTTCACGTCGCAGACCTATCGGTACAACTACCAAAGCTTCATCACGCCTCCCAGCGTCTTCGATTACGACGTACGGAGCGGCCAGTCCACGCTGCTGAAGCGCCAGGAAGTGCTGGGCGGCTACGACCCCGCGCAGTACGTCTGCGAGCGCTTGTGGGCCACCGCGCGCGACGGCGTGCAGGTGCCGGTTTCGGTCGTCTACCGCAAGGGTTTCGTGCGCGACGGCCACGCGCCGCTGTTCCTCTACGGTTACGGCTCCTACGGGTTCGGCACGCCCCCGGCCTTCTCCAGCAATCGCTTGAGCCTCCTCGACCGCGGGATGGCGTATGCCATCGCCCACATCCGCGGCGGCAACGAGATGGGTGAGAAATGGCGCGAGGACGGCATGCTGATGAAGAAGAAAAATACCTTCTGGGATTTCATCGACTGCGCCGAATATCTGATCGCGGAGAAGTGGACCTCGAAAGAACGCCTGGCGATAGAGGGCGGCAGCGCCGGCGGATTACTGATGGGCGCGGTCGTCAACATGCGTCCGGACCTGTTCCACGCCGTGCACGCCGCCGTGCCCTTCGTGGATGTGATGAATACCATGATGGACGCGTCGCTGCCGCTGACGGTCGGCGAGTATCTGGAGTGGGGCAACCCGAACGAGAAAGAGGCGTACGACTACATGAAGACGTACAGCCCTTATGACAACCTGGAAAAGCGCGCCTATCCGGCTACTTTGGTCACTACCAGTTTCAACGACAGCCAGGTGATGTACTGGGAGCCCGCGAAGTACGTGGCGCGCCTGCGGACACTGAAGACCAATGACACACCGCTGCTGCTAAAGATCAAGATGGAGCCGGCGGGCCATGGCGGCGCCTCCGGCCGCTACGACCGCATGAAGGACCAGGCGTTCGAATACGCCTGGCTGCTCACCGAAGTGGGCATCGCGAAATAGATAGACGGCCGGCTCGTTCCGTGGGAGAACCCGGTAGAATCAGCGCCTTTTCGTAATGAAACGATTTGCCCGCTAGCGTCACTACTACCAGAGGACCAATTATTGTATGCCGACGACTCAACTCAATCTCGACAATATTCAAGGCAACAGCCTGGGGGGGTTCAACAAGGATTTCCAGGCCAACCTCTTTCTAAAGTTCACCAGCGACACCGCCGGCCGGGCGTGGATCAATGAGATCAGCGCTGAAGTGGGTGCGTCAAGCAGCAGCGACGTGATCGAATTCAACAACCAATTCAGTTCGCTGAGGGCGCAAGGCATCAAAAAACCCGAGGAGCTGATCTCGGCGATCTGGGTGAACCTGGCCCTGTCGTTCCAGGGGCTGACGGCGCTCAACATCAAGGCCAGCGACCTCGCGGCATTTCCAGCCGAGTTCAAGGCTGGCATGGCCGCCAGAAAATCAACCATCGGCGACGTTGGCACGAGCGATCCTGCAAACTGGATTCCGCCATTCAATACTCCAAATGACGTGCACGCTGTGTTGATCGTAGCCGCGGACCATTCGCACGAGTTGCAACAGAGAGTGGCGGCGATCACCAGCACCGCCGCATTCCAAGCCGGCGTCCGGATCCTTCTCGACCAGCCGGGCCGGACCAGGCCCGACCTGCCCGGACACGAGCATTTTGGCTTCAAGGACGGCGTTTCGCAACCCGGCATTCGGGGCGTGGATTCGCCCGACGATCCGATCGGGAATCCAAACCAGGGGCACCCAGGCCAGGACCTGCTATGGCCGGGCGAATTCATCTTGGGATATGCCACCCAGATTCCGACAGCCGCGCGGGGCGTGGACGGTCCGAACCCGACCCCGGGGCCAGACAGCCCGCCGGTACCCGCGTGGACTGCAGACGGCTCCTTTCTGGTGTTTCGGCGGCTGCGGCAGGACGTGGCCGGATTTGAAAAGAGTGTCGCTGCGCTCGCGCATACGCTGGCCTGGTCCACGGACCTGACTGGCGCGAAGCTGGTGGGCCGTTACAAGAGCGGGGCGCCGGTCGAGCAACGCAAGTTTCAGCCTGGACCATACACGCCCCCCTCGAGCGATCCGGGCGATCCGCATCACGGGAATCCGGCGTTGGGCAACAACAACACCTTGAACAACAACTTCGAGTTCGGCGGCGACCCCAGCGGAGCCGTCTGTCCGCTGTCGGCACACATCCGGAAAGCCTATCCACGCGACGAGTTTACGCCCGCGGGCGCTGCGAACAGCGAGAGCGCTACCCAAACACGCCGGCTGCTGCGGCGGGGCATTCCGTATGGCGCCCCGTTCGTTCCGCACGACCCGGGTAGCGCCGCGGTTGACCGCGGGCTGCTTTTCTTCTGCTATCAAAACGACATCGCCAAACATTTCGAATTCGTGCAGAGCGTCTGGGTCAACAAGGCAAACTTTCCGCCTAATCCGACCGGCGCTCCGCCACTGCCCGGTGCTCCGGGCGAGGATCCCATCATCGCCCAGTCTCCGAGCGGGCCGATGCTGATCGATCCCACACAGGCGCCAATCGCGGTCAATCACTTTGTGACGACAGCCGGCGGTGAGTATTTCTTCTCGCCGTCGATCGGCACGCTGGAAGGGATCGGCGACGGGTCGATCTGAGTGGCAAATGCAACCGCGAGACAATGGAGTAGATGATCGATATCTACCGCTTGCTCGTCCGGATATCGGCAGCCGCCGTCTTCGTCGTGCCCGCCGCCGCGCGGGCCGCCACACCCACCAACGCAGCTCTCACCAATCCGGGTTTTGAAAGCCCCTATTTGGCAGTCTCCGGAAACAACGGCCAGATCTCCGGGAACATCGCCAGCGGCTGGTCGGACAACTCCGCGTGGTCCCATTCCACCGCTCAATACGACCAGGAATTCAACAATCCGCATAGCGGCGCCTCCTGCCAGAAGATGGCAGTCGCATCCATCGGCAGCGGCGAGGCGCAATTATTGCAAGGCATGCCGGTTGTCGCGGGGTCTCTCTACACTGCCTCGATCTGGGTGCGCGGCGATCCCGGAACGCAAGTCATCTTCCGAATCCAGGACGGTTCCGCGCCGTACGAATCCTACCTGGATACCTACGCTGCTCTCACCGCCGATTGGCAGCAGGTCACCATCCACGGCTACATCGTCGTCAGCACGGGCGCGTATTTGATGATCGCCCTGAGCGCGCCCGGCACAGTCCGGATCGACGACGCCAGCGTCTCGTACACCGCTGGGACCGCGCCGCCCACACCGAACCTCGGTCCGATCCCGGTCTCCTTTTTCGGCATCCAGGCCGCCAATTTTCTGCAGAGCGTTCTCTCGAACCCCGGCTTTGAGCCGCCCTTCGTTTCCGTCGGGCAAAACAACCCGATTTCCGGCAACGTCGCAGTCGCCTGGCACGACAACTCGTCCTGGGCGGATGTCACAGTCGCTTACTCTGCGGACACGGACAACCCGCACGGCGGAGCCGCTGCGCAGATGGTCGACGTGCAGGCCGTCAGAAGCGGCGCCGTGCAGTTGGTCGAGGCCGTGACGGTGATTCCGGGCGCGACCTACACGATGACCGTCTGGCTGCGCGGCCAGCCGGGAATGAGCGTCAACGTCATCCTGCAAAACCAGAACGCTCCATACAACTACTACGCGAGCACGCCCGCGCAGATCGGCGCGAATTGGCGGCAGTTCTCCGCGGCGGGTCAAATCAACGACACCGGCTCCGTGCTGCTGATGATTCAAGCCACCGCGCCCGGAACATTTTCGGTGGATGATGTTTCATTCACGGGCTCGAACGGCCTGCCTGTCGCGGGCGGGGTCCCGTGGCCCGCCGCGCGTTTCGGAACCCTGCGCCTCTGGGATTCCGGCACGGCTTGGACGGCCCTCGAACCGCTCCGTGGCGTCTGGAACTTCGCGCCGTTGGACACCTGGGTGGCAGCGGCGGAGGCCAACGGCATACCGGACATTATCCTCACGCTTGGCCAGACTCCCGCCTGGGCGTCATCTAATCCCGACGACGTGAACTATGTCGGTGCGGGCGCACCGGCGCCGCCTTCGAACATTCAAGACTGGCGCGACTACATCACGGCAGTAGCCCAGCGCTACAAGGACCGCATCCGATACTACGAGATCTGGAACGAGCCGAACGACAACACTTACTTTACAGGCACGGTCGCGCAACTGGCGCAACTTACCCAAGAGGCTTATCGGATCCTGAAAGCCGTGGACCCGCAAAACACGGTGATCTCGCCCGCCGCCTATTCCGCCGGTTATCTCGATACCTTGCTTGCAACCGGCGCGGGCCAGTATGTGGACGTCATCGGCCATCACTTCTACACCACGCCGCCGGAAACGACCGGCCCCCTGATCGCCAACGTCCGCCTGGTCATGAATAAGTACGGGCTCGGCGCCAAGCCGCTGTGGGATACCGAAGGCGCATCCGGCGACAGAACCACGCCGCCGGACCGGGCCGCCGCTTACATCGCGCGGAAATACCTCACCGACTTGGCCTACGGCTCCGGACGCTATGACTGGTACACCTGGGGCAGAGCTACTTCCTTCTGCGTGGGCACCGAGCAGACTGATCCGCGCGCGCTCACCGAGGCGGGGCAGGCGTATCGTTACCTGTTCGATTGGCTGTTGGGAGCCTCGCTCACGCAGGTGGCCATCGACCAGTCCGGCACCTGGCAAATCTGGCTGATGCTGGCAACCGGCGACCCTGCCATAATCGTCTGGAATCCTTCCCAGACTGTGCAGTTCACCATACCCGCCGCGATTCAGGCGCGCACGGTACGCGGCATCTTCGGGGGCGTGCTGGCCGTGCAGGGAACCACCATCACGGTTACGGATTCGCCGGTCCTGCTCACCTCGTGTTGCCAGACGACGCCCGCGATCAACGCCGCCACTAACGCCGCCAGCTTCACTGGCGCGATCTCGCCCGGCAGCCTGGCCACGATCTTCGGCACGGGATTCGCGTCGCAGCCAGCCCAGCCGGCGAACCTGCCCCTGCCGGACGACCTCGGCGGCGTGAGCGTGGTCATCAACGGCGTCTACAGTCCGATGCTCTACGCAGATTCCGGCCAGATCAACTTCCAGGTGCCATTCGAAGCGCAGGCAGGGAGCGCCACGCTTTTGGTGCGCTCGCCGCTGGGAATCAGTGTCGAGTATCCGCTGACCATCGACGCGGCAGCGCCCGGAATCTTCCGGATGGACGGAAACCGGGCCGTGGCGACCGACTCTCTGGGGACGCTCCTCACGGCTGACCATCCGGCCCCCGCGGGTTCCGTGATCGTCGCGTATCTGACCGGAATCGGCAGCCTGACCACCACGCCGCTCGATGGCGCCGGGGCTCCGCTGAGCCCTCTCGCGGGGGCCACTCTCTCCGCGACAGCAACCATCGGCGGCGCTAACGCCCCGATCCAGTTTCTCGGGCTGACGCCGTACTACGTGGGCCTTGCCCAAGCGAATCTCCAGGTGCCCCAGCTTGCGGCCGGAGACTATCCGGTCGTCATCACCGTAAACGGAGTGGCCAGCGCTCCCGCTATGCTGTCCATCGCAGCGCGGTAGACGCCCCAGCCGCGCGCCGTTCGCGGCCCGGCGGGCTTCAAGCTATACTGTTCCGAGTGAACCGAGAATATCACAAGTGGTACAGTCCCCATCTGCAAAGAGACATGGAGTTGCTGGCGTACGGGCACGCGGGGATGCCTGTCATCGTTTTTCCCACCTCCATGGGCCGCCACTACGACTACGAAGACCGCGGCATGATCGGCGCCATCGGCTATCAGTACGACGCCGGCCGGCTGCAGGCCTTCTGCCTCGATAGTGTCGATTCGGAAAGCTGGTATAACCGCCGCATTCCTCCGCGGGAACGCGTGTTCCGTCATCTGCAGTACGAAAATTACGTGATCCACGAGGCGCTGCCGTTCATCCGCGCCCGCAATCCCGAGGCGCGCGTGGCCGTTACCGGCTGCAGTTTCGGCGGCTATCATTGCGTCAACTTCGCGCTGCGCCATCCCGAACTGGTGGGCCCTTGCGTCAGCATGGGCGGCGCCTTCGATATCCATCAATTCCTGAACGGCTACTACGACGACAACTGCTATTTCAATTGTCCGCCGGATTTCCTGCCCAACCTCACCGACGAGCGCTATCTGAGCGAATATCGCAACGGCATGCACCTGGTGCTGGCCACCGGCGAGAACGACGTCTGCCTGAATGACAACGTGCGCTTGGCCGCCATCTTAAACGACAAGCAGATTCCCCACTGGCTCGACGTTTGGGGCGACCGCACCGGGCACGATTGGCCCTGGTGGCAGCGTATGGCCGTCAAATTCTTCGGGTAGGCGAGGCTCACTCAGAGAGAATGAGTGGCGTTTCTGCACCGGGGACCCCGCCCGTAGCCGGAGTACTCCAGTTTCCCGACCGTCGGAACGCTTTCCCAATGCCCCGTAATCCAGCCGGAGCGGACACATCAGTAAGCGCCGGTTGGCTACCCGTGGGTGTGGCCAGCGAGGCCCCGGTGGCGGGCACTTCCACGAGTCGGCGACGACACGCTCATGCATCGAAGGCGGCTCCCCAGACGCAAGCGCGTTTCCCGGTCCTAATCCGGCGCAGCCTGCCTATCCGTTTGATTCTGCGTCGGTTCTACCTCTGAGCCTGAGCCAACAGCGCCACCTCCCGGCGGATTTCCCCGGCGAAGGTGAAAGACGCCAACATTCCGCTGAAGGGGACATCTCCCAGAACCCGACTTCGGGACAGGCGACTGGACCGTGCGCCTTCCGCCGACAGGCTAAATACCCGACAGAATGTGATACATTGTTGCGGTGACCCGTCCGAAGGTCCTTTTTCAAGGAGGCCACGTGCAACGTGGCACGAGACATGACCCTCCCGAGGTGCTCGCGGTTGCGGAGGCTGTCGTGTCGGCATTAGGGCAAAGCCTCATTCAAAACGGGCTGGACATCATATTAACGGGTTTTCGGTCTCTCGATGCCGTGCTCGGGCACGCGGCGGTGGCGACGTGTAACGAGCTGGGAGTTGATCCTAGAGAGCGTATCCGCAGCTATCCTTATGGGGTCGCGCAGGGCAACACCAAAGGATTTGGAATGGTGTTAGAACCTCTTGAAAAGAGGTATCAGGAAGTCCGTACGTTTGTAATTCAGGAATGTGACGCCGTCGTTGCAATTTTAGGGGGCAAAGGTACGGCGGACTCGATACAAAAAGCCACGCTGGCGCGGAAGCCAGTTTTCCCGATTGCGATAACGGGAGGTGCAGCAGCAACCGAGTGGGAGCGCCTTCGGCGCGTCCAGTACTGCAACCGCACGAAGGGTGATCTCGACTTCCTTGCGGACCGCAGCCTACAGCCGCAGTCGTTAGCGGAGATCGTAGCCCGAAGTTGTGCTGGCCTGTTCCAGTCACAATCGAGCCGTTATTCGCTGCGGGTCTTTGTCGTGCACGGCCATGACATAGGTCTCAAGTCCGAAATGGCTCGATTCTTGGAAAGATTGGGCCTTGAGCCGGTTATACTTCACGAGCAACCAGACAAGGGTGCGACGATCTTCTCAAAACTACAAACGGAGTTGGCTGACGTTGGATACGCCTTCGTTCTCATGACACCTGACGACAGGGGATGCTCAGAAAACGAGAAGAAAGCCAGGCCGCGTGCTCGGCAAAACGTCATCTTCGAACATGGGCTGCTAATCGGGGCGCTGGGGCCGAACCGCGTCTGTGCTGTTGTCAAGGGCGCAGTCGAGTTGCCTTCAGATCTGCACGGCATCATCTATAAGCAGATTCCGTCCGGTGGTTCCGTCCAGTCAATTGGAATCGAACTCATGCGCGAGTTGGTGAGTGCTGGCTATACCGTCAACGCTGAGGGTTTGTGGGCTGAGGCGCGTACAACCTAAGATCGATCTGGTCCAGAAACGGCGTTCTGGGAGATTACTGACCACGATCCCCTTTTTGAAGCACCAGCCGGGTTTCGATCACCAGCCGAGGTCTGCCCGGATCTTCTTGAAAACAGGCCAGAATTGTCAGATCGCCTGCCGAAACTGCTGAGTAGCCGTGGTACTCTCGGATGAGGTCCTTTCCCCAGTGCTCGGCCCACCAGCCTCCGCGATGCAACAATGCAACACAGTGCAACGCAAATCGAGAGAATCGTTAGCCTGTTGCGGTCCCGTTACCGGTCGCCCCACGGGGCAGAACGAATCCGCCTCAGTTAATAGCTAAATGGTTTATTATTAATCGGTTGGGCTTTGTTTGTCAAATTTCTATCCCGATGGAAACCCGGCGATTGCCGCGCCAAATGTTACGCGATGCAACACAAAATCGGCTTCAGGGCCCAAGGAATGGTAGAATGGTAGAATCTTGGGGATTTTGCAGAAAAGCTGAACATGAAGTCCCTCAACATCAAAGACCCTGAAGCCCATCGGCTCGCGACGGCCATTGCCCAGGAGACCGGCGAAACCATGACCCGTGTCGTAACCGAAGCTCTCCGGGAACGCTTTGAGCGCCTGCCGAGTCACCACGGCAAGGCCAGCGCGGAGGAACTCAGCGCAATTGCCAGGCGTGCCGCTGCC
>OBLU010006764.1_pt1 | contig 10183 bp, 6 predicted proteins | sample 1518681 | NCBI WGS metagenome assembly OBLU01 (sample SAMEA3539304, study PRJEB22396) | soil metagenome | biome: tundra; feature: field; material: soil | place: USA | collected 2010-05 | depth 0.15 m
ATCCACCGCAACTCGGACGGCGCGTCGTGATCTACGGTGGCGGCGACACCGCGCTCGACGCGGCGCGCACCGCGCGCCGTCTGGACGCGAGTGACGCGGTCATCGTCTACCGGAGAAACCGCGAGCAGATGCCCGCTCACGACGAAGAACTCGAAGAGGCCCTCAAAGAGGGCATCACGGTCAGGTGGCTCTCGACGATCAGCCACTACGACGGCGAGCGCTTGGTGATCGAGAAGATGCGACTCAACGAAAAGGGTTTTCCCGAGCCCACCGGAGAAGTCGAAGAACTCGGCGCGGACGCCGTCGTGCTGGCTCTCGGCCAGGACAGCGACCTCTCGCTCTTGGAACACGTGGCGGATATCTCCATTGTCGACGGCGTCGTCGGCGTCTCCACCGCGATGAGGGCCAACGACAGTGGCATTTTCGCCGGCGGCGACGCAGTGCCCTCGGAACGGACCGCGACCATCGCGATCGGGCACGGCAAGCGCGCCGCCCGCGGTATCGACGCCTTCCTCGCCGGTCACGAGGTGCTCGACGCGCCTCGCCATGAACTCGCCGCGTTCGACCTCCTCAATACCTGGTACTACTCGGACGCCGATCGCACACGGCGACCGGAACTCGAGATTGCCCGACGCCAGAACAACTTCGAAGAGATCGTCGGCGGTCTCAACGAAGAAAACGCACTCTTCGAGGCCCGCCGATGCCTCTCGTGCGGCAACTGCTTCGAATGCGACAACTGCTTTGGAGTGTGTCCGGACAACGCGGTGATCAAGCTCGGTGGGACGAACCGCTACGAGATCAACTACGACTTCTGCAAGGGTTGTGGAATATGCGTGAGTGAATGCCCGTGTGGCGCCATCGAGATGGTACCCGAACAGATCTAGCGACGTCGAGTTGTCGGCTGGCGACTCCGACGAAGGACACCGAGATTCTAAATTGACCTCTCACGGCGGCGGCTGGTCGCGACTCCTCCGCGTGACGCCGAAATTCGTCGCAGAACAACCTCGAAAGGTGGACGCCCCACGGTCGCGCACTTGAATCGAATTAATCGTGCACCAGCACCTCCTAGACTCACCCCACGCCAGGTTCCGGCGAGGTGAACACGAACTGCGGTTCGTTCAGTCTCGTTCGGTCGAACGCATCGCGCGAAACAGTGGGTCCGGACCGTTGTGACTTGGCGCCAACCGTGCCTTGCAATCAACAACGAGGGCGCCGGTCGCTGAGACGACGACGGGGTTGAGATCGAGTTCCACCAACTCCGGAACCAGTTCGGCAACCCTGGCGATCAAATCGAGCACCGAGACGAGGGCGTTCCGGTCGACCTTAGGCGAGCCGCGATAGCCGTCGAGCAACGCCGCGGCGCGAAGTGAACCCACCATCGCCTCAGCGGTCCCGGCATCGAATGGTGGCACGGCGAAGGCGTGATCGCCCAGCAGATCGGTCATGACGCCCCCCAGTCCGACCATCACGACGGGGCCGAAGTCAGGATCGACGGCGAGTCCGACGATGGCCTCAACGCCTGAAGCAGTCATCGGTTGGAGTACCGCTCCTCCCATTCGCTCGCCGAGCCGAGACGTCATCGTCAGAAACGCCCCGCGGACGGCCGCCGCACTGTCTAGTCCTAAAACGACGCCGCCGACGTCTGACTTATGAACGAGAGAGCCCGATCGTGCCTTGAGCACAACCGGGAAGCCAATTGACTCGGCGACCTCGACAGCCTCTTGTTCATTGTTCGCCGCTTGCGTGCTCAACACGGGCACGCCGCAGGCCCTCAGCAGTTGCGCCGCGTCCTCGAGTTCGAGCCATCCGCCTTCGGGATTCCTCTCGAGATTTGAGGCCACTATCGCCCTCACGGTGGCGGCACTGGATAACTGTCGGACGTCATGCGACGACGATCGATCGTTCTGACGCCATTCGGCGTAACGGCACACGTGATTCAACGCCACCGCGGCGCGTTCGGGTGAAGGGAGCTCGCCAACCAATGACGAGCCGTCGGAGGCGTGCGAGAGTCCTGCACCGAGCAAACACGCCACGATCGGCTTGTCAAACCTCTGCGCGACGCGAGCGATCGACGCCCGCGCGTCGTCCGTGGTTAGCGCCACCACCTCGGTGACGACGACGATTGCGGCGTCAATCGCGAGATCGCCAAGGGCGATCTCGAGAGCCTTCTCCAAACTCGCTGCGGTACCGTCAGCCGTGAGATCGACCGGATTCGCGACAGCGGCCGCTGCGACGAGGGCCCCTTTCAACTGGCTCTTGGTCGGTGCTTCAAACTCCGGGACCACCAGACCGCCAACCTCGCAGGCGTCGGCCGCGAGTATGAGCGGGCCGCCAGAGTTTCCGACGAGCGCCACGCGCCGACCTCTGGGGAGTCGTCCGGTCAACAATATTTCGGAGACGTCCAGTAGCTCTTCGAAGCGATCGACTTTGATTACCCCTGCGCTCTCCAGCAGCGCGGTCACCGTAATATCGGGCGACGCCGCGGCTGCGGTGTGCGAACGAGCACCTCGCGCTCCCGCCGAGGTCCTGCCCGCCTTGAGCGCCACGATCGGCTTTTGCGCGCCGACGCGCCGAGCGATTCGAGCGAACTTGCGAGGATTGCCCAGCGATTCGAGGTAGAGCGCGATCACCGAAGTCCGCTGATCGCGTTCGAAGAAGCAGAGCAGGTCGTTCGAACTCACGTCGAGCTTGTTTCCCACCGACACGAAACTCGACAGTCCGAGCCCGGCGGCACTGGCCTGCTCGGCGAGCACAATGCCCACCGCGCCGGATTGGGACACGAGGGCGAGACGCCCCGGCAGAGGGTTGAGACCCGTGAACGTCGCGTTCATTCGAACGAGCGGATCCGTGTTCACGAGGCCGAGACAATTCGGTCCGACGATACGCATCCCGTGGCGTCGGGCGACCTTCAGGAGTTCCGCCTCGGCGTGCGCTCCCGACCGACCGGTTTCCGCGAACCCCGCAGTAATCACCGTCACGGCGCGGACACCCGTGGCCGCGGCCTCGGCGAGGACTTCGGCGACGCGATCCGCCGGCACCGCGATGATTGCGAGATCGACGCGTTCGGGAATCAACGAGAGAGACCCGTAGGCCTTGACGCCGCAGATTGAACGCGCCGAGGGATTCACGGGGTACACCGTCCCCGCAAAGTCGCCGCCGAGAATTGAGCGAACCACCTCGTGACCTGCGCTCCCACTCCTACGACCGGCGCCAACGACGGCGACGGTGTTTGGTCGCAGGATCGCCGAGGTGCTCGCGACTTCAGCAATGGCTTCGCGCTCATCACAAAGATCGCGGTATCGCGCGGTCGGGCGCAGATCGATCTCGATGCGCACCGTCCCTTCTTTGTTGACGCTCGTCGAATGCAGTCCGGTTGACAACAAGACGTTGAGCATGTGAGAGTTCTCTTCTAACACTTCGGCCACGAACTGATCAATCCCCATCGCGTGGGCGTAGGCCGCCAGACTCTCAAAGAGCAGCGTGGCAATCCCTCGGTTCTGGAAGGTGTCGTCGACGACGAAAGCGATCTGCGCGACCGAATCGCGTACGCCCGATCGATCAAAGCTCGCGAACGCGACCATTCGGTCGGCGGCGAGTACCACGAAGGCCATGCGCGCTCGGTAATCCACGGTCGTGAAATGGGACATTTCACTTGCCATGAGTGCCGGATGAGTGGCGGAGATATCGGGCGACGCGCCGGGTCGGGCGCGCACGTGCATGCCGGTCAGCGCCTTGGCGTCGCTGGGGCGCACCGGTCGAACCAGGACCGCCTCGCCGTCCGTTAAGAGGCCGTCGAATTCCCACGATGCCGGATATCCGGCGGGCTCGACATTGTCGATCTCATGTACCTTCGGATCTTTCATCGCAACCTCATTTGTATCTTCACCTTCTCAGGTCTCGAAGAATGGCACTAGGGTCCAACGACTCACTTTTACCGAGCGTCTCCACGCGATTTCCCAGGACCTTGGCCTCTGGTGTCTCGACCCCTCATCTATGACACTTTTGATTGATGAGGCTTCGAATTGGAGTGCGATGCGAATTGGCTTGTTGACCGGCGGAGGTGACTGCGCAGGACTCAACGCGGCAATTCGCGCGGTCGTGCGCGCGGGCTCGTCATTCGGCGATGAATTCATCGGATTCCATCACGGATGGCGCGGAGTCGTCGAGAACGAATCCTCGCCCCTGACGCCCTCGGAGACCAAGGGAATCCTGCAGAGTGGCGGGACGATCCTGCGAACCGCAGGCTTCCACCCTCAAGAACACGACGGCGGCGTTGCCGCGGTCATCCAGAACGTGGAGCGTAATCAACTTGACGCGTTGATCGTGATCGGCGGCGACGGAACGCTTGGCGCGGCTCATCACCTGACGCGCCTTGGAGTACCCATCGTCGGAATCGCGAAGACGATCGACAATGACGTGAAAGGCACGAATCACTGCATCGGCTTCGACACCGCTGTCGCGACCGCCGTCGAGGCGATCGATCGACTTCAAACCACGGGCGAGAGCCATGACCGACTTATGGTCGTCGAGGTGATGGGCAGAACCGTCGGGTGGCTCGCGGTGTGCTCGGGAATCGCCGGCGGCGCCGACGTGCTCTGCCTTCCCGAGATACCGACCGATTTCGAGCAACTCGCCAAGGCCGTTAGGCGACGCCACGACGCGGGATCGACGTCGTCAGTGGTGGTCGTCGCCGAAGGCGCTCTCGGAGGAGCATTCTTAGGGTCCCCCGACGGATCGGCCGGATCCAAGGTCTCGAAGGAACTCGCACTTCGAACTGGCTACGACACTCGATTGACGGTGCTGGGTTACGTCCAGCGGGGTGGGGAACCTACCGCTTCGGATCGTCTCCTGGCCACGCGATGCGGCGTGAGCGCCGTCGAAGCGGTCCACGATCGAAACTTCGCGACACTGGTCTCGATCTGTGACGACAGCATGAATCTCGTGCCTCTCGAAGTCGTGGCCGGTGGTGCGCGCCCGGTTCCCGAACCTCTCCTGCGCGTCGCACGAACGATGTCAGCTTGGTGAGACGCCTCTCACACCGAGACGCTCAGAGCGTCTGCTCTCTTCGCTGACCCCACACCATTCTGTCTAGTTTCAACCTCCAGGACCCGTCGCGTCGTCTTCAAGACGGTGTCGGGATTGAGACTCATCGAATCGATGCCGATTTCCACCAGGAACTCAGCCATCTCCGGATAGTCCGAAGGCGCTTGACCGCACAGTCCAGAGTGAATGAAGTTTCGACGGCAGCCTTCAACGGCCAGCCGGATCATCTCCATAACACCTTCATCGCGTTCCTCGTAATCGAACGCCACGATTTCGCTGTCCCGATCGACGCCCAAGGTAAGTTGCGTCAAGTCGTTGGAGCCGATTGAGAAGCCGTCGAAGAATTCGGCGAAACGATCAATGAGAATGACGTTGTTCGGAATCTCGCACATGGCGTAGACCAATAGACCGTTCTCGCCACGCCGCAGTCCGAGCTCGGCCATGCGACCCAAGACCAGTTCGGCCTCGGCGATCCGGCGAACGAAAGGAAGCATGAGAATCACGTTCGTGAGGCCCATCTCATTGCGCACGCGAATCATTGCCTTACACTCGAGCGCGAAGCCCTCTTCGTAGGCTGGGTGCGCGTAACGTGACGCACCCCGAAAGCCGATCATCGGGTTGTTCTCCGTTGGTTCAAAGTCACTGCCGCCGAGGAGGCTCGCGTACTCGTTCGATTTGAAGTCCGACATTCGAACCACCACGGGCTTCGGCCAAAATGCCGCGGCGATTGTGCCAATGCCTTCGGAGAGTCGTTCGACGAAGAAGTGCTCGCCGTCGGGATAATTACGCGTCAATTGGGCCAACTCGGACCTGACCATCGGGTCGCTCACCTTTTCGGGATGCAGCAGCGCCAAGGGGTGGGCCCGTATTGATTCACTGATGATGAATTCCATGCGCGCGAGTCCCACGCCGTCGTTCGGGAGGAACGACGTCTTGAAGGCCAGGTCCGGGTTGCCAAGGTTGATCATGATCTTGGTTACCGGTCGGGCCAGATCGCCCACGTCGCTGCGATCCACGTGGAATCCGACCTCACCTCGATAGACCCGTCCAGAGTCCCCCTCAGCGCAGGAAACGGTCACGATCTCACCACTCTTGATGGTGGTGGTCGCGTCGCCCGTGCCCACCACCGCCGGCACGCCGAGTTCTCGTGCGATTATTGCCGCATGACAGGTCCGCCCACCACGATTGGTGACGATGGCCGCCGCCGTCTTCATCACCGGCTCCCAGTCCGGGGTTGTCGTATCTGCGATAAGGACCTCACCCGGTTGAAACTCGGAGAGGTGCGCGACGCTCTCGATCACTCGGGCGCACCCCGTCGCGATCTTCTCGCCCACCGATCGGCCCTCGATGACGATCTCGCCGCCGCTATCGAGCACGTACGTCTCGATGATTGACTCCTCTCTCTGGGAGGCGACGGTTTCGGGTCGAGCCTGGACGATGTAGAGCTTGCCGTCAAGGCCGTCCTTGGCCCATTCCATGTCCATTGGTCGTCCATAATGCGCTTCGATCGCCATTGCGCAGTCGGCGAGCTCGAGTACCTCATCATCGCTGAGACAGAAGCGCGCCCGGTCGGCCATAGGCGTCGGAATGTTACGAACGGTGGTCTTCGTCCCTCCCTCAACAAAGACCATCTTCACCCCTTTGTCACCGAGCAGGCGACGTAGAACGGCTCGGTGTCCCGACGCGAGCATGGCCTTGTGGACGTAGAACTCGTCCGGGTCAACGGCGCCTTGGACCACGTTCTCGCCCAAGCCGTAGGCGCCGGTGATGAACACAACGTTTCGAAACCCGGATTCGGTGTCGAGTGAGAACATCACGCCAGACGAGGCGAGGTCCGAACGCACCATCTTCATGACACCAATTGACAACGCCACGTCGAAGTGGTCGAAGCCCTGGTCAACGCGGTAGTGAATTGATCGATCGGTGAACAGACTGGCGAAGCATCGCCGACACGCGTCGAGCAGGCTCTCTTCACCGTGGACGTTGAGAAAGGTCTCTTGCTGGCCGGCGAAACTGGCGGTCGGCAAGTCTTCAGCGGTCGCGGAGGATCGAACGGCCAAGCTGACCGCTTCACCGTATTCGTCTTGGAGTCGTCGATAGGCATCGAGAATCTCTGCGGCGAGGTCTTTGGGAATCGCCGCGCCGTACACGATCTCTCGCGCTCGCTTGGCCCGGCGAGCGAGATCGTTGATGTCGCTCGGCACGAGATCGTCGAGCACCTGGTGTAGCGCTGCGACGGCGCCACTTTCTTCGAGGACGTAGCGGTAGGCGTCCGACGTGATCGCAAAGCCGTTGGGCACCCGCACACCTTGGTCCGAGAGCTTTTGGAACATCTCACCGAGGGAGGCGTTCTTGCCTCCCACTAAGGGAACGTCATCGTTATCAAATTCGCTGAAAAACCGAACGTACGTGGGCTTGCTCATGGCCATATCTCCCTGCTCTCGGAGATCGACGTCGTGGCGTATGTTCGAGACATCTGTCGGCCTCCATCTGTGAAGTACCTTCAAGTCCCAGCATCGTCCATTCCCCATCGCAGAACTAGGGTCGAAGGTCATTCGCGCGTAACGCGTGGCGCGACTATCGGAGACCACCGGCTCAAAAGATGTGAGAGGACACGACCTACGAAATCGCGAACGCCGCGATGTCCGCCGCGGTACTGTGGCTAATTTCGGGACACATCGTAGGAAATATCTCCGTACCGTGACTCGTTCCCAACACCGTTCGACCTCGCGTGACAACACCCGCCGATAGCAACAGCCGATAGAACGCGATGCCTTCATCGCGAAGGGGATCGCACTCATTCACGCTGATCACCGTGGGAGGAAAGCCCGTCACGTCATCCTTGGTTGCAAATCCGGGCCACGCCAAAGGGTCGCTGTTCTTGAACGCTTCGATCCCGTACGCCATCGCTCCGTGATTGCTGTGCAGGTTCAAGAGGATTCCATTGTTCTCGACGGACGACGGATAGCGAGCATCGGGCCAACTCCCGGCGATGTAGGGACACAGCGCGTAGAGGCCCTTCACGAGACCGAGATCACCGTCGCGCTTCAGCTTGAGGCCGGTCGCGAGCGTCAGGTTGCCCCCACCGCTCTCGCCGCTGACGATGATTCGCGAGGGATCAATTCCGTACTTTGACGCGTTCGCCACGGTCCACTTGAGTCCCGAAACACAATCGTTCAGACCTGCGGGAAAGGGTGCTACCTCGGTCACCGCTGACGGCACCACCGAATTGCGGAACTCCACCATCACGACGGCCACACCCTTCGAGGCGATGATTCTCCCCCACGCGCGGTAGTTGCCTAAGAAACTCGACAGCGAAGACATTCCGCCGCCGTGAATGTAGTACACGCAGGCCAAGGTCGTATCGTTATCCGGGCGGATGATTTGCAGTTTGATCGTGTTGCCGTCGGGCGACGACACGATGTCTTCGGTCGTGAATCGCAATCCAGATGACGGCGCAACTTCTTCGTTACCGCCCATGTTCATAAAGCCATCGACCATCTCGTTCTCCGCCACACCTTCGGGCGAAGCGGCTTCGGCGAGTAACTGCTCACGACTCTCGGTGTCGATTGCTTCGGAGTCGGGGAGCATGCTGAGCATCGCCTTGATGCGGGGATCTATTCGAAGATCTGATTCCAAGTCGTACGACACAAAGCCTCCTCTGGCAACATTGTTGCTAGATTAACGTTTTCCACCGAGTGAATCTTGATCGATTGACGTTCCATCGGGCCGCTTTCGACGGTTGTTCCGTTGAATGAAAGCGCCGTCGCGGCGCCACATAGGTACCCGTGACTTCGTTTATGTCCAATCGGAGTGGCTAATCGGTTGGTTTCTCAGCTTCCATTTCAGCGACCTGTCGCTTCAGTTGAGCAACAGTTGCCTCGGCCTCCCCGTTGAAGAGCGCCATCGCAATACTCAATCGATTCGAGACCCATTCGTCGAGCGCGGTGCCGAAGTGGACGACGGTCGGCTGCTGCCGATTCGACACGGAAATGGAGAGTCCGCCGGCACCGTGTTGGATTCCGAGAAGCTTGGGGAAGGTGCATTCTGCCGTTTTTTTCGCACCTTGGTACACGATTCGCTCGTTAGTAATCGTGAGAACGCCAGTGTCGACGGCGGTGGGCACCGGCACTCCCTGGACGTAGTGTCCGCGGGTGCCACTCACGCGGTACCTAATCGGCCGTCCTGCGATATGGCCGATGGGGAACGAAACACCCTGGGATGCACCCTGCCATTGACCGGCACCCTTGCGGTCTTCGATGAGACCGACGTTCGTGATCTGGGCAATACCTATTTCGCCCTTCTTCAAAATCAGCGACGTGAAACCCGCTGCGCTCTGGCCGGAAGCCACGGAGAGCAGTCCCTGGAGCTCTTGCACCTGCGCAGTCCACGTCTGCAGGGCCGCCGCCTTCTTGGCTTGAGCCTGCCGCTCGGCAACGAGGGCCGCTTCACGAGCCTTTTTCTCCTTGTGGGCCTCAAACACGATCGATGCCTCGTCTCGTCGTTGCAACTGCGGCCAATACTACGAGTCGCGAACAATTTTCGCTGGGCCACTCTTGACGGGCTCTACCCTGCGTTTGCCACTTCATTACCGACAGAATCATCGCTCCGCGCTGAATTGGTGGAGCGATTCGGGACGCCAAAAATCACTGCGAGCGCAATGGTCTTGAGCCCGCGAGTCCGAGCAGGTCGCGCGAGACAAAAAGTGACGCAGGCTGGCCGGAGGTCGCACTTGCGATTGTCCCTTGTTCGGTGAGAATGCCGAGTTGGACCAGGCGGTGCAGTGTTGCTAAGGAAGCCTTGCGAGAGATCCCGAGATCGTCAGCGAGTACCCGTGACGTGAGGACTAGATGACGAGGAAGGAGATCGAGTGCGGCGAAGACCGCTGCGTCGCTTCGAAGTTGGCGCTCTGGGGTGGCGAGCTGGTGCTGCCACTGCTGCTTGATCTGTTGGACATTTGAAATCAGCGCGCGCTGGGCTCCGCCTCCACTGGCAACCGCATCGGCGAACCAAGCGATCCACCGACGGTGATCACTTAGCCGAAAGAGCGCCAGTCCCGAGGAGTAGCCCGCGACGTCGGCGGCAATCGCCACGCTGACGGGCTACTCCTCGGGACTGGCGCTCTTTCGGCTAAGTGATC
>OBLU010006765.1_pt1 | contig 10182 bp, 10 predicted proteins | sample 1518681 | NCBI WGS metagenome assembly OBLU01 (sample SAMEA3539304, study PRJEB22396) | soil metagenome | biome: tundra; feature: field; material: soil | place: USA | collected 2010-05 | depth 0.15 m
CCGTCGCGCAGTACGTAGCCGATTCGCTGGCGCGCCGCCGCTTCGCGCTCACCCTTCTGGCCGCATTCGGCGCATTGGCGGCCCTCCTAACCGCGGCCGGTATCTACGGACTGCTGGCCTATTCGGTCAGCGGCCGCGCGCGTGAATTCGGCATTCGCGCCGCGCTGGGAGCCACTCCCGCGAATCTGCTCCGCATGATCCTCAAGGAAGGCGCGGCCGTGACGATCCCCGGACTGGCTGTGGGTATCGCAGTATCGCTGGCCTGTGCGCGGTTGATGAGAAGCCTGCTTTACCACCTCTCGCCCATGGACCCGTTGTCGCTGGCGGCGGCAGGCGTGCTGCTGTCCGTCATCACCGTGCTATCTGTATGGCTGCCCGCCCGCCGCGCCGCGCGCGTGGACCCCGGCGCGGCGTTAAGAGTGGAGTAAGGCGCTTGACAGACCCGCTCAACCCTGCCACACTCATCACAACTCTCGGAGCCGGGGTACCGAAAAGTGTCGTGCGAGGAGGTGCTGTGAGAAAAACCTCCGTTTTGACCGCATGCTTTCTGGCGTGCTTTGCAAGCGTCGATATCGCCAGCGCGGGCGCGCCCACTTTTTTCGCGCGGCGCGACTACCCGGACCTGAGCTTCCTTTGGGTGGCTGTTGGAGATACCAACGGCGATGGAATCCCCGATGTGATTGAGTCGATCGGTGGCTCCATGACAGTTTTGCTGGCAACGGCAATGGCGCCTTCCGGCAGGGCCCCAAGACCAAGACCGGCATGACGGCCCTTACCTTCGCGACGGCGGACTTGAACGGCGATCGGAACGTCGATCTGGTCCTGCCCGGGGAGGCCCAGCTTGATGGCCCGTCCGGGATCGGCATCTAGCTGGGCAACGGCGACGGCACCTTTCAGGCCCACGGAGAAGCAGGCGCTCCAGGACGTGCTCAACGCGCCCGGGCCGGCGGCGGTGGCGGACCTGAACGGGGACGGAATTCCGGACATTTCTGGGCAAGGGAGACGGCATGTTCGCTACGCCGTTTTACATAGGAGCGGGGCCCAATCCCGGCGGAATTCTGGCGGAGAATCTGCACAGGCAGCCCGCTTCGGCGGGGCGGCCGGACCTGGTGGCGCCGGACATTTCGGGCGGGGTCATGGTGCTGATCAACACCAGCAAATAAGCCACGTGTGACGCTCCCGATGACACACCGGGAACTCCCGCTAATCGATTGAAAACAAGATTCGATGACCCAGGGGTCCCCGAATTTCTTTCCCGTGCCATGCTACCGTCATCTCGATGAGGACGCCACTGAGGAAATCATCTCGCGCTGAAGCTGCGGTAACCGTTACCAGACCGCCAATCACGCCCAAAAACACCCGTGAAAATTACCGATCAAACCCAATAAATTGACAAAAGCAACTAGTTATATGATAATAGCACAAATATGGACGACCTGGACCGCCACACCGAACAAGTCCGCCGCTTCAACCGCCTCTATACCAAGGAAATCGGCGTCCTGACCGACGGACTTCTCCACAGCCCGTTTTCGCTCACCGAAGCCCGCCTCCTCTACGAAATCGCGCACCTCCGCGACCCCACGGCAAATCAGCTCTGCAAACAGCTCGGCTTGGACGCCGGCTACGTCAGCCGGATCGTCGCCAGCTTTCGCGAGCGCGGCCTGGTATCGCGGGATGTCGCCCAGGCAGACCGGCGGCAGCACATCCTTTCGCTCACGCCTAAGGGCCGATCGGAGTTCGCTACCCTCGACCAGCGATCCCACGAGGAAACCCGCGCCAAACTCGGGCAGCTTTCCGCCGCTGATCGGGAAGACCTGATCCAATCGCTGGAGCGCGTCGAAACCCTGCTCGGCAAGCGCACAACCGAATCCGCGCCCTTCGTTCTCCGGCCTCACCGCGCAGGCGATATGGGATGGGTGGTCGATCGTCACGGCGTCTTGTACGCACAGGAGTACGGATTGGACAGTTCTTTCGAGGCGCTCATCGCCGAGATCGTCGCTCAATTCATCCGCAACTACGATCCCAAGCGGGAAGCCTGCTGGATCGCGGAGCGAATTGGCGACCGCGTCGGCTCGGTGTTTCTGGTTCGCAAGACCGATGAAGTTGCGCAACTTCGCCTGCTCCTGGTCGAACCTTCGGCCCGAGGTCTCGGCTTGGGCCGGCACCTGGTAAAGGAGTGCGTGCGTTTCGCTGCGGAAGCCGGCTACCAAAGCATAACCCTCTGGACAAACAGTGTTCTCCACGCCGCCCGGCGAATTTATCTGGAAACCGGCTTCCGCCTCGTCGACGAGAAGCCGCACCACGGCTTTGGTAAGGATCTGGTGGGTCAGACCTGGGAACTGGCGATCGCGAATCCACAGATTGACACATCCAGGCGATCCGCGTATAATGACCATAGTGACTAACATGACTACCACAAAACCGGCAGACCCCGCCAAGCATCCCGAAGCTTGGCCCGTGGCAGCCGCCAAGGCCCGCTTGAGCGAAGTAATCGATCGGGTCCTTTCGCAAGGCCCCCAGACCATCACGCGCAACGGCCGCAAAGTAGCGGTTCTCGTCTCGGTCGAAGAGTGGGAGCGCAAGACCAAACGGAAGGGCAACCTCGCCGAGTTCTTCGCCGCATCTCCGTTGCGCAACTCGGGCCTTCGTATCGAGCGAACCAAGGATGGGCCGCGTGAGATCGATCTGTGAGCTTCCTGCTCGATACCAACGTGATCTCGGAATGGGTCAAACCACGGCCCGATCCGCATGTCATCGCGTGGCTGGCCGAAACCGACGAAGACCGTACATTCTTGACCGTCGTATCTTTCGCGGAGATTCGCCGGGGGATCGAACTGCTTCCCGATGGACGCCGCCGCGACCGATTGGCGGTGTGGCTGGCCGAGGAATTGTCAACCCGTTTTGAAGGGCGCATCCTGCCCATCGATCGACGCATCGCGGAAACCTGGGGTGTCCTGACGGCTCGCGGTAGGCGGGCCGGCGTGACGCTCGGCTCCATCGACGCCTTCTTCGCCGCCACGGCGGAAGCTCATGGCCTCACGCTGGTCACCCGCAACATCAAGGATTTCGCGTCCCTGGGAATACCCCTATTCGATCCCTGGCAGCCATCGCCACCGATTTGACGTGCCCCCCGCACTCCGCTACACTAAATCGTCAGTTCTTTTTCAGCGTTATCCAGCTAACCAAAAAAACAGGACTTCTTCCAACGGACGGGACGGGCATGCAGCGACAAATTTTTACATCGGAATCCGTAACAGAAGGGCATCCGGACAAGATCGCCGACCAGATTTCGGACGCGGTATTGGATGCCGTCATGGCGCAAGATCCGCTAGGCCGCGTGGCTTGCGAAGTGCTGGTCACTACCGGCATCTGCGTGGTCGCCGGCGAGATCACCACCACCTGCTACGTAGATGTGCCGCGGGTGGTCCGGCGGACCATCGAGCACATCGGATACGTCGATGCGCTTTGGGGCTTCGACTGTAATACTTGCGGCGTGCTGAACGCCATCCAGTCGCAGTCGCCGGACATCGCCATGGGCGTGGATACGGGCGGTGCCGGCGATCAGGGTATGATGTTCGGCTTTGCCTGCAACGAAACCGACGAGCTCATGCCGCTGCCCATCATGCTGGCCCACAAACTGGTGCGGCAGCTTTCCGAAGTGCGGCGCGCGGGTATCCTGGATTTCCTCCGTCCGGATGGCAAGAGCCAGGTGAGCGTGGAGTATGTCGACGGCGCGCCCAAGCGCATCGACGCGGTGGTGGTCTCCACGCAGCACGGCGAGTCGGTCTCCATCGAGACTCTGCGGGCCGAAGTCAAGAAGCACATCATCGACCCCGTTGTTCCGCCCGACATGGTGGATTCGGGCACCCATTATCACATCAATCCCACCGGGCGCTTCGTGATCGGCGGGCCGCATGGCGACACCGGGCTCACCGGCCGCAAGATCATCGTGGATACCTACGGCGGCATGGGGCGGCACGGCGGCGGCGCTTTCTCCGGCAAGGATCCCACCAAGGTGGATCGCTCGGCGTGCTACATGGCCCGTTATATCGCCAAGAATGTCGTGGCGGCCGGCTTGGCCAGCCGTTGCGAAGTGCAACTGGCCTACGCCATCGGCGTGGCCGAACCGGTCTCCGTAATGGCCAACACCTTCGGCACCGGCATCGTTCCGGAAGACAAGATCACCGCGCTCATTCGCGCGCATTTCCCGCTCACGCCGCGGGGCATCATCGATCACCTGAAGCTGCGGCGGCCCATCTACCGCACCACCGCGGCATTCGGCCATTTCGGCCGCACCGAAGAGACTTTCACCTGGGAAGCTACCGACAAGATGGAAGCGCTGCGCGAAGAAGCCGTAGCCCATGCCGCGGTCCGCTAGGACACCCGCGGAAATCAAAACGAGGAATTCATGCCAACCGATACTCAAACGCAAGTTGCCTGTGACATCAAGGATATTTCCCTGGCGGACGTCGGGAAGCGGCGCACGGAGTGGGCCTTCCAGTTCATGCCCGTGCTGCAGAGCATCCGCAAGCAGTTCATCAAGACCCAGCCGCTGGCCGGCAAGCGCGTCGCCGCCTGCCTGCACGTCACCAGCGAGACCGCCAACCTGATGATCGCGCTGCGCGATGGCGGCGCCTCCGTGGTGCTGTGCGCCTCCAATCCGTTATCCACGCAGGATGACGTGGCCGCCACCCTGGTGCGCGATTACGGCATTCCCGTCTACGCTATCAAGGGCGAGAACAACGACGTTTACTACCAGCACCTGACGGCGGCGGCCGAACATGCCCCGCACATCACCATGGACGACGGCGCGGACTTGGTCACGCTGCTGCACAGCAAGCGCCAGGATCTGGCGGCAAATATCATCGGCGGCACCGAAGAGACCACCACCGGCGTCATCCGGCTGCGCGCCATGGCCAAGGACGGCGTGCTGAAGTATCCCATCGTGGCGGTCAACGATGCGCTCACCAAACACCTGTTCGACAATCGCTACGGCACCGGCCAGAGCACCCTCGACGGCATCATCCGCGCCACCAACGTCCTGCTTGCCGGGCTGAACCTGGTGGTGGCCGGCTATGGCTGGTGCGGCCGCGGCGTCGCCATGCGCGCGCGCGGGCTGGGCGCCAACGTCATCGTCACCGAGGTGGATCCCACCAAGGCCATCGAAGCGGTCATGGATGGCTATCGCGTCATGTCCATGGCGGAAGCCGCCGTCATCGGCGACATCTTCGTGACCGTCACGGGCAATAAGCACGTCATCGCGCGCGATCACTTCGAGCGCATGAAGAACGGCGCCATCCTTTGCAACTCGGGACACTTCAATGTGGAGATCGATCTGGAGGCGCTGGCCAAAATCAGTTCTTCTCACCGCCAGACGCGCGAGTTCGTGGAAGAGTATTCGTTCCGCGACGGGCGTCGGCTCAACGTGCTGGCCGACGGCCGCCTGATCAATCTCTCGGCCGCCGAGGGGCATCCGGCTTCGGTGATGGATATGAGCTTCGCCAATCAGGCCCTGTCCGCCGAGTACATGGTGAAGAATCACAGCCAGCTCGAAAACCGCGTCTACTCGGTGCCCGAAGACCTGGACAAGCAGGTCGCGCGCATGAAGCTGGAGTCCATGGGCGTGAAGATCGACCGGCTCACTCCCGAGCAAGAGCACTATCTGTCGAGTTGGTCGGAAGGCACGTAGGCAAGGACACATTACCTGGCCGCGAATGGCACTCCGCCGGCGCCGCGCGTGAAGCTGTAAGGCACACGCGCGGCTCGTTGAATCTCGCCTCCCTGAAATCCCATTGCGTCGAAGCCTATGGCGCCACTGCCGGGGAGGTGCCAACGGCCGGCGAAGAGGTCTGATAGGTCGAGGTGTTGCCCGATTTCTGTATAAATACCTCCGCCGAACCCAGGCAGGCAGGGGCCACGCCCGGGCCTCCGGTTGGGTTATTCGGCGTGATCTGGGGAACGAACTCCTCGCGGCCCGACTTGGTGTACGGGTTGGTATTGAAACTCAGCGAAGCCATGGTGCCGGGACTCAGATTCACCTGTTGCGTGGGCCCGACCTGCTTGCCGTTCTTATTCGCAAAACTCAGCAGGGCCACGCATGGGCTGTCAGGCGGCGCTGCCGCGTTGATCTGCATGCTCTGGCCGAGAACCACGCCTTGCGGTACGAATGACGGGGAACCCGTGATACTGGACGCCGGTGGAACGGGAATTCCAGGATAGAATACGGAACCGACTCCGTTGCTGGTGTTAAACACTTCAACGCTCCCCTGCAGGCTTCCCAACGGGGTGCCGGGCAGCGCAGTCACCACGGGCTGCAGCTCTATGCGTCCGGAGGATATCAGCTCGCTCGCAGCCAAATCGAGGAAAGCCGTCTGGCCTGGATTCAGGCTCACCATCTGGCTCGGACCCACCATCACGCCCGCGCTGTTCTGGAATCCCAGTTGGGCCTGAACCGGAACGCCCGGCGGCACCTTCACCGGTCCCTCGATCACGGTGATCCGTATGGTCTGGGTGGGATCTAGCCCGACAGGGGTATAGAGCAAATAAGGTGGCAAATAAGGCGGGCTGCCCACCGGGCCTCCCATCACGATGAAGCCTGGCGGTCCGGGCGGGAGTCCGGTGGATCCGAATGTGCCCACCAAACCGCCAGTTGAAGAGCTATACCTGGTAAACGCGGGGTCGCCCGCCACGTAAATTTCCGTATCCGGACCGAATGCAAAGTCGGCTTGACCTGCATTGGAATAGGGAACGGAAAAGGAGACCGGGGCGCCGGTGCTCCCGTTATACTCGAAAATGCTATAGTAAGTGCCATTGGTATTTGGGATGGACAGGCTAAAGTCCACATAGAGGTTCCCATTAGGACCGAAGTGAAGGCCCCATGGGAACGCGCCGGTATCTGGAAAGGCAGGGACAAATACGCTCTTAAAGGCCACGGTGCCGCCGGCCGTGCTGAATTGCAGTACACTACGCGAGCCCAAGTCCGACACATAAAGGTAGCCATCGGGACCGAACGTCAAATCAAACGGGTAGCAGGCCACGCCACTAGGGTTGTAGCAAACGTATGTACCCAAGGGCAAACCGGTGGGATCGAAAACCCGGATAAAGCCGGAATTATCGGCCATGTAAAGGGCGCCGCCGGCAACGAACGTAATGCCGAAGGGATATGCATTACCGCCGATGGGATGAACAAACGTTCCGATCAACGCTCCCGTCGAGGGGTTGAAGTACAGCACCTGCTTGTTGACGCCATCGGCTACATACAAATTCCCGTCGATCCCAAAGGCCAGTCCGTTCGACGACGCCAAACCGCCGCTGAAGGTTAGCTTGTAGGCCCCGGTATATTGGCTGTACGACCATACCTGGCTGGCGTAGGGGCCGCCCGCGCCATTGCTGACGAAGATGTCGCCCCGTGCCGCCGGCAGCCACAGACAAGACATAAGCACGACCAGCGCGGCCGGCATGGCCCACGTTTCGCGAGCACGTAAATACGATTTATACATGGTGGTCTCCTCCAGGTCAGAAGGGACACGTCCCAAGCGCCCGCCAATCCACTGCTCATGCCGGGCAGCCCGTGTTTCCCTCTGAATTCGCCTCCTCTGGTCTGGCAGGTTACACGGACTATGGCGTCCCTGTCAAATGATCTTTTCCTTACTGCCATATGACCCGATAAACTTTCTGAATCCAAGAGGCTAGAGAGAGTTGTGACGCGGATTCCGGCGTGCTAGACTTGCCACGATAGGGGTGCAGTGCCGATGAGCTCACCAGCCGTTTCAGGGCCCGTCTATCGGTTCGGCGTCTTTGAGGTCGACCTCCGCAAGAGGGAACTCTTGCGCCGGGGCGCCCCCGTTCGACTGCAAGACCAGCCGTTCCGCGTTCTCTGCTTGCTGCTGGAGAAGCCCGGCGAGGTGGTAACTCGCGACCAGTTGCGCCAGGCGCTGTGGCCCTCCTACACCTACGTCGAGTTCGACGGCAGCCTCAACGCAGCGCTAAAGAGGTTGCGCTTCGCCCTGGGGGATTCCGCCAGGAATCCGACGTTCATCGTGACGCTGCCCAAGCACGGGTACCGTTTCATCGCGCCAGTCGCGGTGGAAGATCCCAGTGATTCTCCGGGCCAGCGCGTTGCGAACCAAAACGCCTCGCAACTGGCCGTGGTCATGATTCCCGGCTCTTCCGCGTCCGCGAACGGCCGGGCCGCGGGTGTGGTCCACCTGGGACGGCGAAGGCGCTGGATGTATCTGGCTATTCCCTGCGTTGCGGCGATTCTCCTGCACCAGGTCGTCTACTGGCTGTTCCCGCTTCCTCCACCCCGAATGATTAACCGCACGCGCCTGACGCACATCGGCAATGTCGAGCCAGGACCGATCGTGACGGATGGAACGCGCATCTTTTTCTGCGCCAGGCGCGGCGCCAGACGTTTTCCGATGCAGGCTTCCATCAACGGAGGCGATGCGATTGAGATCAAGACGCCCTTCGAGAACTCGACGATCTTCGATATTTCGCCTGATTTAACAAGTTTTCTGATCGGTTCCCTTGAGCGTATTGGTGATGAAAACAGACTCTGGGTTTGGCCTGTTCAGGGAGGGGCGCCGCGTCCGTTCGGTGACGTCCTTTGCGCGGATGCGGCGTGGTCGCCCGATGGACGGCAGGTGGTTTATTCCTCTAAGGGGACGCTCTACAAGGCCAATAGCGATGGCTCAGCGTCTCGTCCGCTGGCACGCAAGCCCGCTTATAACCCTAAATGGTCCGCCGACGGCCGCAAGCTCAGATTCAGCAACTGGGATCCCGTCTTGCAGGTGCATTCCCTGTGGGAGGTTCGGGCTGACGGATCTCATCTCCAACAGGTGTTTCCTGGAGACGAAAAGCTTACGGACACTTCCGTGGGATTCTGGCTCGCCGGTGGCAAATACTTTGCCTTCTTGCGGGGATCCTTCCCCCGCCAGAAGCTATGGATGACTCGCGAATGGCGGAGTTTCTTCAGGCGGTCTTCGCCCCACCCTTTCCTTGTGTCCACCGGAGCGGAGGATACGGAAACTGTCGCGGGCCTGGGACGGAACGGTTCCAGGCTGATTTCCGTCGGATACTGGCCCGACGAGAAACTCCACCGGCTCTCCTCCGATTCCCATTCACTCTACACTGCGTCGGTATTTCCCTCGGCTGGAAACCTGCATTTCTCCCGAGACGGAAGATGGGTCGCATATAGCTCGGCTGTCGATGGCGCGCTTTGGCGCTGCGCTGCGGACGGCACGGATTGCCTTCAGCTAACTCCCACGCCCATGGTCGCCCTGGAACCAAGGTGGTCTCCGGATGGCACGCAACTCCTCTTCCTTGACACCCAGCCCAACGTAATGCGCCATTTGCGGGTGGTTGCGGCCCGAGGTTCCTCGCCTCCGAGAGCACTCGGGCCGCTGGATCTTGTAGCTGGTGTAGCAGACTGGAGTCCGGATGGAAAGCAAATTATATTGGACATGAGCGCCCCACCCACAGAGGCGCCTGATTACCTGTATCTGATTGACGTCGCCACCGGGAAAACGAATCTCTTGCCAGGCTCGAAGGGTTTTCACACCCCAGCTTGGTCGCGGGACGGCCGATGGATTGCCGCAATCAACTCCTCAGACACGCGGATATTCTTCTACAGGCCGAAGCAAAAGGAATGGCTGCCGGGGCCGGTAGGTAGGCGTCTCGGGTATCCGTATTGGTCCTATCGCTGCGATGAACTGTTCTTCCAGGATTTGGGCGAACCCGGCCAGCCCATCCACCGGCTCAATCCCACAACCGGAAGGAGCGGATTGTCCTTCAGTTTCAACGAAGCTCTTCAGAAGGATGCGGTTACCTGCCGGCTCGCCGGCATCGGTTTGGATGATACGCTCTATGCGCTGGTGATTGGAGCGACGGCTGATTTATTCGCCGTGGATTTGGATCTACCTTGAGTTGCCTGCGCCATGCGCAAGCTCTTCGTGTTGGGCCGAATGGCCTCGAGCTTTGGTGCCACTTCTTTCCAGGTCTCGACCCACTGCCGCATCATCCCCCGCTCTTCCATACTCCAATCATCGACCAGCAGGGCGTGGTCTGGCTATACTGAGCATTCGTTCATGGACGGCGCGAGGATCTATGAAACCGAAATCGCGATTGCCGGCGGCGGGCTGGCGGGCATTGTGGCCGCGTACGAACTGCTCGGCCGCGGCC
>OBLU010006766.1_pt1 | contig 10181 bp, 7 predicted proteins | sample 1518681 | NCBI WGS metagenome assembly OBLU01 (sample SAMEA3539304, study PRJEB22396) | soil metagenome | biome: tundra; feature: field; material: soil | place: USA | collected 2010-05 | depth 0.15 m
CCGCGGGCAGCTGCGGGCCGCCGGCGCCGCGTTGTAGGGTCCGGGGAATCGCGAGCACTCGCCGACCCACTACCTGCGACGTTCCGGTGGTGAGCAATGCCGTCCTGCCGATGTTCCGCGCGATCATGAGCAATCGGGCGGGATACCTGCGGATGCGGGGCCGACTCGTCGGGCAGGTGCGGAGAGGTTTCCTCCTGACGGTCACCGAAAACTGCCTGCTTACTTCTACCCTGCAGGTGATCGGCGACGGCCCGAGTTGCTACGGAACGTGACTACAGACCTTGGGCACGAGCGCGCGTAGCCGCCTTATTGCGCAGCCATTGACCCTTCGCCGCTCGCCACCCTGAGGTGTGCAGATCAAGACGATCTGGCGGGAACCTCAGGATTTCCCCGTACTGGCAGGCAAGGGAGAGGCTGGTATGCGCACGACGATGCCGTCACCGGTCAGATTGCGCGTAGAGCTTCGCGCTCTCATCAAGAGCAGCGCCAGCATCGGCCTTCTGGCCAAGCAAATTCAGGGGCTCTGCAAGATTTGCCAGTGACCGGGCGAGGTCAGGGCGGTAACGGTCCGGGCTGGCGGCAGCCAGCTCCCGGTACATGGTTACAGCTTCCTGTCCGGCCGCCAGCGCGTCGGCGGGACGGCCCAGTTCGATGAGGGTGACACCGAGGTTATCCAGCGACATGGCCAGGCTGGGACGGTGAGGGTCGGGGCTCGCGGCGGCCAGCTCCCGGTAGATGATTACAGCTTCCTGCTCGGCGGCCAGCGCGTCGGCGGGTCGGCCCAGCTCGGATAGTGCGACACCGAGTCTGACCAGCGTGGAGGCGAGGTCGGGCCAGTAGCGGTCCGGATCAGCGGCGGCCAGCTCCCGGCAAGTTACGAGGGCTTCCCCGGTGACCTGGAGCGCCTCGGCGGAGCGGCCCAGCTGGGACAGCACGAAACTGAGGCTGACCAGCGTGGAGGCGAGGTCGGGCCAGTAGCGGTCCGGGTTGGCGGCGGCCAGCTCCATGCGGATAGCGGCGGATTCCTCAATAACCTGCAGCGCCTCGGCGGAGCGGTCCAGCTTGAAGAGGGCGGCACCAGTGTTGCTCAGTGACCGGGCGAGGTCAGGCTGGTAGCGGTCCGGGTTGGCGGCGGCCAGCTCCCGGTTGATGGTCAAGCCTTCTTGCCCGGCGGCCAGCGCCTCGGCCAGGCGGCCCTGCTCGAGGAGGGTGGTACCGAGGTTATCCAGCGACACGGCGAGGTCGGGCCGCCAGCGTCCAGGGCTGGCGGCGGCCAACTCGCGGCGGATAACAAGCGCTTCCTCGGTGAACGGCAGCGCCTCAGCGGAGCGGCCCAGCTCAGAGAAGGTAACGCCGAGATTGCCCAAGGACTGGGCAAGGTCGGGGCGGTAACGGTCCGGGTCGGCTGTGACCAGTTCCCGGTGGATGGCGACAGCTTCCTCGGTGACCCGCAGCGCCTCAGAGTAGCGCCCCAGTGCGGAGAACCGGATGCCAAGCGCGTCCAGTGAGAGGGCAACGTCCGGGCGGTAACGGTCCGGGTCGGCTGCGGCCAGTTCCCGACGGATAGCGGCAGCTTCCTCGGTGACCCGCAGCGCCTCAGAGTAGCGCCCCAGCGCGAAGAGCCGCAGGCTAAGGTTGGCGAGAGAAGCGGCAAGGTCAGGACGGTAGCGGTCCGGGTCGCCTGCGGCCAGTTCCTGGCGGATTGCCGCGGCCTCCCGGTCGGCGGCCAGCGCCTCGGTGAGGCGGCCCAGCTCGAAGAGCGCGACACCGAGGTTGATCAGCGAGTTGGCAAGATCGGGCCGGTAGCGGTCTGAGCTGGCGGCCAGTTCCTGGCGGATCGTGATGGCTTCCTCGATAACCGGCAGCGCCTCGGCAGGGCGGCCCAGCTCGGAAAGCCTGGACCCAAGGCTTGAAAGCCAGTACGCCTGGACTTCCGGCTTAGTGCCCGCAGGAAGGTCACTCGTGATGCGCTGACCCAGGCTGACGGCGGCCGGGGCAAGGACAACGGTTGGATAAGGGATCGCGTTAAGGATGGCGGTGAGTATCTCCGCTGGAGCTTCCATGTCAGCGATGAAATCGGCGATGTTGGGCAGGATATGGCTGAGCAGGTTCTCGGCTTCGGGGTAATCGGACGAGGCGCGGGCCAGGAGGGCCACCGCTCTGATTCCCTGCCTGGCATCCAGATTGGTCAGGCAAGCCTGGGCAAGTTCTGGTGAGGCAACCAGTTCCCGCAACGTGTGCAGTTCGGCGAGACGGTCGGGTTGCATCGTCCCGATCCAGTCTGTCTGGCCAGGGTCAGGAGGGTAAAGGAGCCGGAGCCAGTCAGCAATCTTGGCTGACGGTGACATTCCCGGTACCCGGCCAGGCAAGGCTCGAGCCTCTTCCTGGCTGATAGCACCGAGCAAGCATCCGGCGGCGGCGATCTGTCGCAGCACCTCAGCGGTAGTCCCGTCTCGTCCGCCAGGAAGCCCATAGGCCCGGGCACTGTCGTACCAGAAATGCTGCTCATGGCGGAGCAGTTCACCGAGCACCGTGCGGATGTCGACCCGGACAATTCCCTTGCTGGCCTCGGCCAGAACGGCCACGAGCGCGGCCGCGTGCAGGTCCAGCACGCGCCGCTGGCCGGTGCCACTGTCGCCGTAGATCTCGACCGTCCTTTCTGGCAGGCCGAGTTCCCGAGCGAATGACATGACCGCAAGAGCGATCACATGGGCATCTGACAGATCGTCAGCAACGACGGCTGATAGCCGCAAATACGCTGAGCCGGCGGCCTGGACCAGATCCCAGGCCGCGGGCTCCCCAGCGCCAAGCTGATCCCACCAGTCCCCGGCAGCGCGGGCCAGCAGCAGCACCCGTACCCCTGCCCCCTGAGCGCTGGCTAGCGCGGTCAGCATCTGCCTGAGCCCGATGCGGGTTTCGGCATAGTCAACGACCAGCAACGCCCGGGTTCGAGTCACCGCCCGCAAGGCGGCAATCGCGACGGACTCCTGCCCATCGGCGATCCGCTCGGACGCCCAGCCCCGCTTCTTCATGCGTTCGGCAAGCTCTACCCCGAGCCGGGTCTTCCCGACCCCTCCCGGGCCGGTCACGAGCCGCAGCCGGTCAGTATCGTCCCCCTCGCACCAGGCTGCCAGCGCCGTAAGCTCATCCGTGCGGCCTACAAAGCCGACCAGTTCCCGCCGGGGATCCAGCAGCCGCGCCCAGCTCTGAGGCGGGGTTCTCTCGAAGATGCCACGCAAGCCCTCATGCAAGGCATCGCGCTCGCGGATCTCGTCGTAGACCGACGGTGCGAAGGAGCCCGTCGCAGCACCAATTACAGCGCCCACGACGGCCCAAGGACCGCCGGCCAGGACGTAGGCGAGCGCCGCGCCTGCCGCGGCCAGGCCAATGCCCCACGCAAGTGCCCGCCACCGAGGTCCCCGGCTCATATGCCTAATCCTCCCCGTGCCACCAGGTAGCGCACACCATGAAGGCGGTAACGGATCACCCAGCTTGGCACGGATCTAACCTTGCCGTTCAACCTTCCTGTTCTGGCCCGGCTTTGAGGGCGGGTTCTCTTCTGGTGATTTTCCCGACGTCGCAGCGGGGTGCGGGGCGGCGGTTCTTCAAGCCTGGCGGGCCTCCTGTTCCGGGTTTGCCGGGTGATGCGCAGCGTGCATTCAGGCGGCTCAGGCGATGCCCTATGAAGATCGTTAGACAGACCGTGTGCCGGGAGGCGAGGCGCTGAACGCGCACTGAACCCATGAGGGAATAACCGCTCCGATCAGGTTTTATGGCTGACCGGGGAGTGCCCATTGCTCACGAAATCCCGATTTTGCTCATCGCCTGCTCATGATCAGCCGGAATTGCTCATGATCATCCGGATCCTACAACCAGACAGTAGAGACAAGTCCGGAGCCATTGCTCACCTGTGACTGCCAGCTATAAGTGGCTTGCGATCTTGCCTTGTCCTGGCACTCCGCAGGACTTCCAAGATTCAGTTGGCGTGATCTCCCAGCTATTGCTGGCGTGCTGGCCTCGTTTTGGTAGCGTCCCCGCTGTCTCAGCAGGGGGCCATATCAGTGATTCAGAGTCGCGCCATGTAAATCTGGGAAACGCCATTTAACGCTGGTAGTCACATCACCAAACCCGGATTTTGCTCATCCGGTGCTCATGATCATCCGGAATTGCTCACTGATCCGCGGAACCTACACCGCGTTGTGGGGGGCCGGGTGTGCCGAGGAGTGCGGCGGCGACCTGGCGGGTCTGGGTGCCGGGGGTGACGCCGAGTTCGGTGAGCCGGGTTTCGAGCAGTCGCAGGGTGCGGCGCACCGCGTCGGGCCGGCCGGCTGCGGCCTGCAGCTGCATGATCTTCTGGTAGAGGTACTCGTTGTACGGGTCGTGGCCCAGCGCGGTTTCCAGCGCGGCGAGCGCCTGGTCGGGGGCGGCGGGCTCGAGGATTTCGGCGATGTGGGTCCAGGTGTCCAGCGCCCGGCGGCGGGCAGCCTCGGCGTATGGCTCGGCCCAGTCGTACCTGGCGCCGTCTGCCAGCGGTCCCCGGTACAGCACGGCTGCTTTCCTGAGGGCTGCCAGGCGGCCGCTGTCATTGGGGGCGTGGCGGGCGTCATCCAGCGCGGCCTGGAAGCCGGCGGCGTCGGTGGCTATGAGGGAGGGGTCGAGGCGGTACCGGTCCCCGGCGAGGATGACGAACATGGGCCCGGCCAGGCCGGAGGCTGAGCGGAGCATGTCGCGGAGCTTGCGCAGGGCCAGGCTGCGCTGCCTGGTGCCGTGGCCGGGGGGTGAGTGTGGCCACAGGGCCTCGCTGATCGCCTCCCCAGTGACCCCGCCGGGGTGCACGGCCAGGAAGGCGAGCAGCTCGCGCGCCTTGCGCAGGCCGCTGTGGATCTCTCCCCCGGCTGCCGTGATCCGCAGCGGGCCCAGGACCTCCACCCGGATCACGCAGCTGCCCGGATGCCAGGGTTCCTCTGCTGCTGGCGGGCCGGCGGCTCCGGGGACGGCCGCCGCCGGGCCAGGAGCTTCCGGGGCGGGGGGTGCCGTGCCCGTGCCGGCCCTGTGCCGCTCGAAATTAGGATTCGGTCAGGTGACCTGCGGGTTCTCGGTAGGTCAGGCGGCATGCGTGTATTCGTTGATCAAGCCGCCCAGGACAGGTCTTCGGTGGATCCGTGCGGTGTCGAGGTCGGTCACGGTGGCGCGGGGGGTGTCACGATCTGCGTCGGGGACATGCTGAGCGATGCCCTGGTGCGGCCTGGCCACGTTGTAGTGCGTTTGATACTCCATGAGGACGGCGCGCAGATGCGCCTCGCCGAGGATCAGTGTCCGGTCGAGGACTTCGCGGCGCAGGGTGCCGACGAGGCGTTCGCAGATCGCGTTCATGCGAGGAACCTGGACGGCTGTTCGCAGGATCCGGATACCGCAGGCTGCGAAGACGGCGTCGAATGAGGCGGTGAAGTTCGATCCCCGGTCGCGGATCAGAAACGTAAAGTCCGCGAGGCGCTCATCGAGGCTCATAGCGAGGTTGCGGGCCTGCTGCACGGTCCACTCGCCGGTCGGGTTCGCGGTCACACCGCCGAGGTGCATCCGGCGTGTGCTGTGCTCGATGAACACCAGGACGTAGAGGCGCTTCAGCAGCACGGTGTCCACATGCAGGAAATCGACTGCGAGGATCCCGGCTGCCTGGGCCCGAAGGAACTGCCGCCAGGTCGGACCCGAGCGGCGCGGCGCCGGGTCGATGCCCGCGGCGCGGAGAATCTCCCACACGGTGGACGGCGCGACCGTCACGCCGAGTTTCACCAGTTCGCCGTGGATCCGGCGGTGCCCCCACAGCGGATTCTCCCTCGCCAGGCGAACGACAAAGCGTGCAATGCTTGGGACCGTCGGCGGGCGGCCGGGCTTGCGCCGCTTGCTCGTGTCGTATTTCTTCGCGGCCAGCCTGCGGTGCCAAGCCAGGAGCGTCGCGGGCGTCACGGGGAAGACTTCTGTCCACCGCCTGCGCGGTATGAGCCGTGCCAGCGCGGTGAACCACACCCGGTCGGCCGACTCGTACCGCACCCGGCCAGCGTGCCGGCGCAGCACCGCGTTCTCATGCCGGAGCACCAGCAACTCAGCCGCCTTCGCCTGGTCGCCACGGCACAGCAAGACGACCAGGCCGAGCATCCGACACGTCAGCACGTAGGCGATCTTGAGCAGCACCCGGCCAGCCAAGCACCACCGCGTCCAGCCCGTCGGCCACAGCGCAGGTCAACTACCCCAATCGAGTATTCGAGCGGCACAGGTACCAGCATGCGGCAGCATACGCGGCGATGAAGTGGCCGGCCCTGGCCGCACACTCGCGGGCCAGCGTGGCCGAAGCACTGGCCACCGTCACGCCCGCCCTGACCCGGGCCACGCGAGCGCGCCCACCGGCAGCCCAGCTGCGCACAGCCCTGTATCAGCACGCCTTCAACCCCGCCCGCACTGCCACCCCAGACGAGGCGACCACCCGCGTGCTGACGTGGGCGGAGCAGGCGTCACTGCCGCTGGCCCGGCTCGCCGACCCGATAGTGCTCCGAGCAGCGCTGGATGCCCTGACCTTGCGGCTCGATGGCAGCCGCGCCGCCGCGAACACCATCACCCGCAAACGCGCGGTGTTCCACGGGGCCCATCCTTTCCGGTGAAGATCCCAAAGGATCCGCAGTCCGGAAGATCAAGAGCACCCCATAATCCCGGTGGCGATCGGCCAGCGTGCCGTTCGCGGGTGTGGCTGGGTTGGCGGTGTCGGTGAGCGTGTCGGTGGTGGCGGTGTGCGAGACGGGACGACAGTGCCCATCTCGCACGCCGCGGTCCGTGCGGGGTGTGCGGTTCCCGTACGGCGTTTCATGGTCTTATCCGAGGGCCCATTGCTGGTTGGACTGCCCGTTGCAGGTCCACAGGTCGGCCAGGGCGCCGTCGGCGGTAGACGCCCCGGTCACGTCGAGGCACAGGCCTGATTGCACGCCGGTGATGGTGCCGTTGGAGTTGAGGTTCCATTGCTGGTTGGCCTGGCCGTTGCAGCTCCAGGTGATGGCCTTGGTGCCGGGACTGGTGCCCTGCCCGCTGGCGTCCAGGCACAGCGTCGTGCCGCCGACGGTGAGGGTCAGCTGGTTCGACGAGGTGTGCGTCCAGGTCTGGTCCGCGCCGCCGCTGCAGTCCCAGATCTGCATCTGGGTGGCCAGCGTGGTCGTCGAGTTCGGGTCGTCCAGGCACTTGCCCGCACCCACCGCGTGCAGCGCACCGGTGCCGCCGCCGCCCCCGCTGCTGCCGTATCCGGCCGCGGTGATGTTGGCCTGGACGGCGTTCTCGGTGGCGGCCGAGGGGTAGCCGGAGGTCATCACGCCCTCGTAGAAGGTGCCGGCGGCGCCGTTGCTGTTGTCGCCGCCGATGCCCAGCAGGATCGCGCCTTCCTTGTGCATCGGGTTGTAGCCCGGGGCCCGCACGCCGCTGTAGAAGGTGGACAGGCCGCCGGACTGCGCGTTGCCGCCAATGATCGCCCACTGGTTCGCCCCGCCCTCGATCATGGCGGTGGTGAACCGGTAGTTGATCGTCGGGTCGCCGGGGTTGGAGCTATTCACGTTGGATCCGGAGAACAGGCCGTTCTCCTGGTCGGACATGATCCACGGGCCGCTGCCGGCGCCGGTGTCCCAGTACGGGGCGTTGCCGAAGTAGACGGTCTCCATGGTGCCGTTGCCGTCATCGTTGTTGGTGGTCTCGGCGTTGCCGTAGTCGAAGCAGCAGCCGTTGTTGTAGTGCGTGCCGTCGACGACGGCGTACACGCCCTCGGGGTTGTTGCCGGTCGCGATGCCGTTGGTGTTGTCGTTGCGGTACCCGATGCCGGGCGCGGTGTACACCCCGTACGCCTTGTTGCCATTGATGGTGATCGGAGCCGCGGTTGCGTTCGCCGGGCTGTCGGAGGTGTGGACATACCCGCCCGCGGGCGCCGGGGTGAGGTTGTTGCCCCGGCCGGACTGGTCGTAGATGACCGTGATCACGCAGCTGGTGCCGCCGCAGAAGGAGTCCTGCGCGGCGGCGTTGGCGTATCCGCCCGCGCTCAGCAGGCCGATGTTCAAGGTGGCGTTGTCCGAGGAACGGCGCACCTGATACAGCGGGCCGTTGTACGCGCCGTACAGCGCCCGGGTAGTGGAGTGCGCCGCCACACACGGCGTACCACCCGCCGCGTAGATGTCACACGGACCCTGCGAAGCGGACTGCGCCGAACCGCTGACCGCCGCGGTGCCGACAAGCGCACCGAGGACGACCACGACCGCGGCGCCCACACGAGCCAGCCCCGTGCGGCGCGATACGCGCACCGGCCAGCGGACCCGGACTCCCTCCCGCGCGCGCGGCCCTTCCCCGCTGGCAGATGCGGCCAACGCCCGGTGCTTCGCACCGAACGCGCGGCTTGCCCACGTGCCTAGTCTCATGTCATCTCCCTGCTCTACATTGAGCACGACCATGCGCTGTTAGCGCTAACGTTCCGGGCCCGCCGGGAGGCCGTCCGCGACAGGGTGCCCGGGGGTGTTCGGATGCAGACGCTGCCTCGCGCTCAGCACGCCGTCAAGAAGCGCGAACTCGCCCTAGGCGCCGTTGAACGGCGGAGCCGTCGAGTCACCAAGCACACGCACACGGCGCACGGGCCATCAACGTGCTGTAATAGAACGCGGTGCGCCGGGCGCGGCGGGTATGCGACGCATTCGAAAGCGAAAAAACAATTTCCAACACATGCGAAAGTTTCAACGCATCTTGACGCGTGTTTCGGCCGCGGGTTACCTACTCCATTTCCAGGACCCGTCGAGCAACGGCGCCACATGCCTGCAACTCGACCTGCCCGCGGCTCCCCAGGTGGCGGGACGAGCACCACGTTCGTCGGCCAACTGTCGGGCAAGTGCCTGAGCGTGACCGGCGGCTCGACCTGTGGGGTGCCAGAAGTATGCCCCGCCTGTGAGCTGCAGCGATGCATCAGGGTCGTGGGCAGACCATGATGATCAGCCGTGTCCCTCCGTCTGCTCTATCTGATCTTCATCCGGGTCTGCGACTGGCTTGTGCTGCTCAGTCGTTCGCCGGCCTCCAAGAACGCGGAGCTTCTCGTGCTGCGCCACGAGGTCGCCGTGCTGCGCCGCACTAATCCGCGGCCCCATCTGGACTGGGCTGACCGCGCGGTCCTCGCTGCGCTGATCCGGCTACTGCCAGCCAAGCTGCGAACCCACCGGCTGATCACCTCCGGCACCGTGCTCCGGTGGCACCGCCGCCTGGTCACCCGGAAGTGGACCTATCCGAACCGGACAGGACGACCGCCGGTCAGCTCCGAGATCACCGCCTTGATCGAGCGGCTCGCCACCGAGAACGCCTCGTGGGGGTACCAGCGGATCCAGGGTGAGCTGCTCAAGCTCGGTCACGGGGTCGGCGCGTCCACGATCCGCCGGGTCCTCAAGGCGTTGCGGATCCCTCCAGCGCCGATGCGGTGCACTGACACAACCTGGCGGCAGTTCTTGCATACGCAAGCTGCCACGATGCTCGCCACGGACTTCTTCCACGTGGACTGCGCAGTGACGCTCCAGCGCCTGTACTGCCTGTTCGTGATGGAAGCCGGCTCCCGCTATGTGCGCATCTCGGGATCACCGCCAACCCGGACGGGCCGTGGACCACCCAGCAGATCCGGAACCTCCTGATGGACCTCGGCGACCGGGCAGCGGACTTCCGGTTCCTGGTTCGAGACCGGGCCGGGCAGTTCACCGCGTCGTTCGACGCGGCCCTAGCCCCGTTTTCCGCATGATCACCTGTGATGGTTTGCCCGTTTCAGGTGAGCTTTTCTGGCCAGGGCAGCGGGATGTTCAGCAATGCCAGGATGGTGCGCTGGATGCTGGTGAGGTGGTCGAGGACCAGGCCGCTGGTGGTGTATGTAGCGCAGAGGCCGTCGAAGGCTGCCAGGGCGGCGCGGGCGGTGGGGATGGCGGCGCGTCCTTCGGGCAGGATGCCGGGCAGGGGGACGCCGGGGCCGAGGGCGGCGCGCAGCTCGGCTTCGATCAGCCCGAAGATGAGCAGGGCGATGCCGATGACGGCGATGAGGGCTTCGATCCGGTCGTCGTTGTGCAGGAACACGGGCCGGACCCGCAGGGTCTGCTTGAGGTCGCGGTGGCGCTGCTCGACGATCCACTGGTCCTTGTAGATTT
>OBLU010006767.1_pt1 | contig 10180 bp, 9 predicted proteins | sample 1518681 | NCBI WGS metagenome assembly OBLU01 (sample SAMEA3539304, study PRJEB22396) | soil metagenome | biome: tundra; feature: field; material: soil | place: USA | collected 2010-05 | depth 0.15 m
AATAACGGCTATATCTTGCCCAGCACGAATAAAATCAACACGATCACCAGTATCAAGCCAACTCCGCCGCTGGGACCATAACCCCATTCCCTGCTGTGAGGCCAAGTTGGAATCACGCCCAACAGCGCCAGCACTAGGATGACCAAAAGTATCGTTCCTAAACCCATTATGTTCGCCTCTCTTGGTTTTTCCGCCACCTTCTCCGAACATCGTTTTGCATTGCCGATGCTAAACCTTCGCGCAACGCGCCTATGTACGGTAGCCCACATAGGCACATTCTTTTAAAGAATATTTGCGTGCAAAATTTGCGGCGGCGAAGGGCCGGAAACACGAGACCCTATGCTTCTGGCGACGGTCGTGAGTGACACGGTGGAGGCCAGTCATGGCTTGCATCCGATGAAGTTCGGTAAAGGGGGTATCTGCTATTGATTGGTCAGTGTGAAGGTAGGGCGGGCAACCATCAACTCCTCGTCGGTCGGTTTCACCCACACTGAGGCAGAACTGCGTTGCGATGGCAAACCACTGATCACTATGCCTTGCGCCCGCCGATGACTTCAAGCAAGATGACCACGATCGCGATCACCAGCAGAACGTGAATGAAACCACCCATGGTGTAGGAGCTAACCAAGCCTAGCAGCCATAAGATGACTAGAACGACGGCGATGGTATAGAGCATGTTGATTATCCTTTCGGGTTGAATTCGCCCGCGTGGCCAAGGAACCGCCCGAACTGATCCTTGGACCGTTTTGAGCCAACGATTAGGGCGTCCGCCCCCGTTTCGGGGACTGCCCAACATAAGGGCAATTCTCCCCTTCGAATTACGCAGACTCTGTGCGTCGGCGCACATACGTCCCACGTTTTTTGCCCTAGTCTTTGCGGTTCTGTCAACTTAACACCAATATGAATAGAAAAAGCGGACACGTGGGCGAGAGAGTCACTGATTGAAGGGTAATTCCGGTCAGATCGCTGTCTGCAGGCTGATAAGTTCACGCCACTGCGTGAAGCGGCGACGCATGATCTCGCGGTAGTTCACTGCGGCCAGTAGGTGCCGGCCAGGACGGAAAAACGATGCGATCACCCCAAGACCGATAGGAAGCGTTGCGCGTGCCCGGGGGATTTGAAGCCCCGCATGCGTCGTTCCCGCTCTCGGGTAGGCTGGTGGGAATTCTCCGCTCGGTTGTTTAGCCACTTCGCAGTGCGATGCTCTACGCTGGGTAGCACCTCTGCCTTGGCTGCCGCGTAGCTGCCCAGTTTGTCTGTAATGATCGCACGGGGGACGTACTGCAGATCCTTTAGTAGCTTGCGAAAGAATCGCTTGGCCGCACGCTTATTCCGCCGTGGCTGCACCAGAATGTCGAGCACCTCGCCGTCCTGGTCGACCGCGCGCCACAGATACTGCAGCCGGCCCTGAATCTTGAGAAAGACTTCGTCGAGATGCCAGCGGTCGCCAGAGCGCGGACTGCGTGAGCGCATCCTCTTGGCGTAGGCCCCGCCGAACTTAGAGCACCATTCACGGACGGTTTCGTAAGTGAGTACCACCCCGCGCTTGGCCATCATCTCCTAGATATCGCGAAAGCTGAGAGAGAAACGGAAATACAGCCAAACACAGTGGCTAATAATTTCCGCAGGGAATCGATGACGGAAATAGGCGAGCTGGGATGGGTTCATGCACCCAGTAGATCACGCGGACGTTAACTTGATAATACCGTCGTGGCTTGCTGCCCGGCGCCTATGCGTTACCCAAGCCCGGTGCACTTGGCGTGCGGCGCGGGGTGGTGGGCACCGGGCGCACTCGATCAGCTTAGAGCCTTAAAGATATTTTCGCCTAAAATGTTTCGACAGACACAGGCCTATCAAAAAGGCAATAGTTCACTTCCGATGTAATACGGCATCTCCACCGACATCTTCGTAACCATAGTATTGTCGCGCATGCGCTGCGCTGATCTTGCCGCTCTGAAGGTCGTGCCTGATCCGGGCCGGATCCCTTTCCGACGGAGGTCCGAAGCCACCGCCGCCGGCCTGTTCGTGGATGATCAGGTCGCCCTCGTGAATCGTCATGGTAACCTTGCCCGGCAGTACGCGCAGTCCGTCTTTGTCTTGGATGAAGTTGCGAGACTTCTTCCCAGGTAGTCCGCCGGCGAGCCCATAGGGTGCAAAGCGAACCCGGTCAGCGCGCAACTGCAGTATCGCTTCGCCGGTCAGCAGGCGATAGGAACGGCGGATGCCGATGCCGCCGCGGTACCTTCCGGCGCCGCCGCTATCGGGAATCAGCCCGTAATCCTCGACTCGAACCGGATGCTGCTGTTCCATGACTTCGACTGGCATGTTCGACAGATTTTGCGAGGCGTTGGTGATGGCCTCGACACCGTCCTTGTTGTAGCGGCCACCCCAGGCGCCGCAGAGCATGTCGACAATGATGAACGCCTTGCGATTTTCGCGGTAGCCGGCAATGCATACCACAGTGTTGCCACCCTCGCCGGCGGCGGGCACGCGCTTCGGAACGATCAATGCTAGTGCTCCGAGCATCGCATCGAAGACCCGATAACCGGTCAGCGCGCGGGCGGCGCAGGGCGCCGGCGCCTGCGGGTTCAGAATCGACGATTCCGGCGCGATCACTTCGATGCAGCGGAAAAGCCCGGCGTTGTTCGGGACGTCCTTGCCCAGGACGCAGCGCACTGACAGATAGGTGCAGGAGTTGGTATACGACTTGGTGGAATTTAATGCCGCTTTGACCTGCGGCGACGACCCGGTGTAGTCGACCAGCAAGCAATCTTCCAAGACAGTGATTTTCACCTGGATTCGGATCGGAGCATCGCTGAACCCGTCGTCATCGATATAGTCGGTAAACGCAAAATCCCCCTTCGGCCAACTCCGGATTTCAGCTCGCGCGAGTCGCTCGGCGTAGTCAAGTAATTCACGCAGGTACGATTTCATCTGCACGACGCCATAGTGCTTGAGCAACTGATGCAGCCCGCGCGCTCCGACCTGACACGCGGCATATTGCGCTTTGAGGTCGCTCCAGACACGGTCCGGTAGCCGCACGTTCAGTTTGATGATCCTTTGCAGCGCCAAATTGGGGCGCCCGCGCTCGAACAGCTTGACCGGAGGTAAGCGCAGCCCCTCCTGGTAGATCTCCGTCGAGTCACTGGCATTCGAACCCGCTACCCGGCCGCCGACGTCGGTATGGTGGCAGATTGCGACGCAGTAATTGACGATCCTTTCTTCGTAAAAAACCGGGACAAACATGAAAATGTCGGGCAGATGCATGCCACCACAATACGGATCGTTCATGATAACGGCGTCGCCTTCGTAAAAATCCCCGTCGAACTGGGCTAGGACGGCGGTCATAGCTTCCGGAACGGCACCGAGGTGCAAGGCGATGGTCTTTGCTTGTGCAACCATTTCCCCGCTTGCGTCACAGATTGCGGCGGAAAAATCCATAACGTCTCGGACGATTTCCGAGCCGGCAGTTCGTATGATCGTGTAGGCCATCTCGTCGACCACCGAGTCCAGCCCGTTCTTGATCACTGCGAAAGTAATCGGATCGACTTTCATGCGGACACCTCGAGCAAATTAATTATAAGGCTGCCATGTGCATCGGCATGGATAGTCGCGCCGCGGCGGACAACCACGCTGGTATCGAAGCAGTCGACGATTAGCGGGCCGGCGAGCGGCGTCCCTGAGAGCGCTGCGAGACTGACGGCGCGGGCCGTGGTCGGTGCCTCGCTGCGACTAAACGATACATCACGACGCGTTTCCGCCGCGGTACCGACGGCAATCTGCCCCTGCCGCAATCTGCCGAAATCCAACTTGGTGCCTCGCAAGCCGCGGCCGACACAACGCAGGTTGACGATTTCGAGAGGCTCGTCGTCGCTATAGCCGTAGGTCGCGAGGTATTGCTTGCGAAACGCGGCGTCGATTTCGGCGAAGGCGTTCGAGCCCAGTTCAAACGCAACGGTCAGCTCTGAGGCCTGACCGCAAAAGCGCACATCGACTTGCCAGAGCAGCGTGATAGCATCCGGCCTGAAGCCCTCCTGGCGTAGCGCGGCGCTGGCGCTGATTGACAACGCTGCCGTGAGCGGCTGCAAATCCGATTCAGTGAGCTGCGCTGCTTCTCGCATCACCACCCGGACAAAATTATGCTCGACATCAGCTGCAAGCATCCCAACAGCGGAAAACACCCCAGAGCTTCGGGGAATGATGACCTGGCGGATGCCCAACTGTTGTGCGACATCGATCGCGTGCACCCCGCCGTTGCCGCCAAACGCAATCATCGTCATGTCGCGCGGGTCCTTGCCGCGCTCCACCGTCACTGCACGGATCGCGCGCGCCATGTTGGCATTGGCTACGGCACGAATGCCGTGCGCGGCATCGCGCAACGTTAAATTGAGAGGTTCTGCAATGTGCTGTGCGATCGCACGCTCGGCAAGTTGCCTCTGGATCGGAAGCTGACCACCCGCGAGGCCGATCGGATTGAGGTAGCCCAATACCAAGTTCGCATCGGTCACGGTTGGGACGTCGTTACCCAGCCCGTAACAGGCCGGACCCGGTGTCGATCCCACCGATTCCGGGCCGACCTGTATCAGGCCGCCGGCATCGACCCGCGCGACCGAGCCACCGCCGGCGCCTACTTCGGCCATATCGATCGATGGCACTTTAAGCATGTAGCCGCCAGCTTTGATGAACCGGCTCGACGTACTCATCCCTTCGCGGAATTCATATTCCGAAGTCAACGACGGCACACCGTTTTCGATGATTGCCGCCTTCGCGGTGGTGCCGCCCATGTCGAACACGATCAGATTGGGCCGGTGTGATGCTTTGCCGAGGTGCGCCGCGCCGACCACACCGCCAGCAGGTCCAGACGCAACCGCGAACACCGGTTTGGCCTTGGCCGCAGCGGTGCCCATAACACCGCCGTTCGAGGTCATCACTAGAAGCGGCGCCGTTATGCGAAGGCGCTTGAGGCCTTCCTCGATACGGCCGAGATAATCCTGCATTGCGACGAGAAGATAAGCGTTGACCACAGTCGTGCTGGTACGCTCGTACTCTTTCATTTCGGGCAACACCGCCCATGAAAAAGTGGTCTTAAATTGCGGGAAGTGCTGACGCAGCAAGGCCTCGACGCGCTGCTCATGAACGGGGTTGGCGTAGCTGTTGATCAGGCAGATCGCGACCGATTCAATCCCCGCAGCGCTCAGCGTCTCGCCAGCGGCCAGCACGCTCGCTTCGTTCAACCGCGTAACAATCTCTCCCTGGGCGCTGATCCGTTCGTCGATTTCCAGACGGTAACGCCGCTCGACTAGTGGCTGCGGCTTCGACCAGGTGAGGTCGAACATTTCCGGCATTCGAATGCGGCCGATTTCGAGGACGTCTCGAAAGCCGCGCGTCGTCAGTAATCCGGTCTTTGCGCCGGCTTTTTGCAAGATTGCATTGGACCCAACCGTCGTACCGTGGATCACCTCGCTCACATGGGTGCCATCCACGCCAGCGCATGCAAGCGCGTCTCGGATGCCATCGATCACTGCTATGCTCGGGTCGGCCGGCGTCGTCGAAACTTTGGTCACCCAGGTCTCTACGTTGTCGATCAACAGGACGACATCGGTAAAGGTGCCGCCTATGTCGACGGCGATGCGAATGCTGGGGTTCGGTTTCATGTGCAGATGCCTTTTGGTGCGTGTCAGATTTCCCTGCAGGGTTTTGATGCAGCGAAATGTTTTTCGCGTTTCAAGCCCCCATGAAGGCATTGAAGGAAGCCATGACCTGAGCGGGATCAAGGTCGCGGGTGATGAAGACGATTTCCGAGTCGTGTTGTTCGTCAGGCCAGGCGGCGAGGTGGACGGGCGGCGAAAGCAAATGTTGGACGCCTTGGATAACCAGCGGCGTCGTCGAGTGGGTAGTGCGTAGAAGGCCCTTGACGCGCAGTACGCGTTCGCCGTGCCGCGACAACAGCATTGACAGCCAGACCGCAAAACGCGACCAACTTACGGGTGCCGTTTCGCGGACCGTAAAACTTGCGATGCCATCGGTGTGGGTTGCAGCATCATCGATGACGCCAAGGGCGTAGGGCGCTCGCGCGCTGGCAAGCATGCCCTCGAGATGGGCCAGGATCTCATTGTCGTCCCAGCCGATCACAAGTGGCGGCGCGCCCGGATTCAAAGCGGTAAGTTTGTCGCGCAGCGCGGCAGTACGGTTGGCGCCAGCAAGTTGGCCCTTGGTGACGACAATGATGTCGGCTGCGGCCGCCTGTTTCTGCGCCTCGGCGGTGCTTTCCAACGTTGCCACGCCGTTGATCGCATCCGCAACGCAGAGCACCTTGGTGAGCACGAAATATTCCCTAAGCGTCGGATCGGTGACCAGCGTGAACAGTATCGGGGTCGGGTCGGCGAGGCCAGAAGTCTCCAGCAGCACTCGGTCGAATGGCGAAATCTTGCCGGCCTTACGGTCGGCGATGAGGCTGACCAATGCGTCCCGCAGATCGTCGCGCATTCGGCAGCAAAGACAACCCTGACCGAGCGGCCGCACCGATTCAGCGACATGGCGGACCAGTCGATGGTCGAGACTCGCTGCGCCGCATTCATTGATCAGCACCGCGCTTTGACGTAGTGCCGGCCGTGCAAGCAGCCGCTGGAGCAGTGTGGTCTTGCCACTACCAAGAAAACCCGTGATGACGCATACCGACAGCCGTTCGGCTCCGTCGGCGTTGCCCGCATACTCACGCATTGACGGGATCGCGCATCGGGGGAGTTGCAAGTTTGCTCGGAACCGGTAGGTCACCTTCGAGGGGATCAAAGCGATGCCCACTCAGTCGCTCGGCTGCACCCCATAGGTCCTGAAGGTTCGCGACAATTTCGCGATTGCCAGACACCGCCTCCACCAAGTAGCCCTCGCCGTCCCAATCCTTGCACGTCAGCTGGTAGCGAGCGAGTATGCCGCCGAGGAGCTTAAGTTGCTCACGTCGCGCAACACGCGCCTGCTGAATGTCTCGCGCAGGGAAGCTCAAATCCTTGACCAGCGCAGAATCAGCCCAGTGTTCAGAAACTCCAAAAACAGCGCAGACCTCGCACATTTGATTTGAAAGCTCTATTTGTTAATCATCGACAGATTGATATGCAGCGGCTCCGCTCGGCCAAAGTATTCGAGGATTCTCTTGCGCGCGAGTTCGGTATGGGATTGCGCCAGTTGCTCGGCGCGATCGGCATTGCGGGCGGCGATGGCCGCGACCAGCTGGGTGTGCTCCGCCAGAATTTGGCCAAGGTGCTGAGAGTAGGCCTGACTCGAACCATAAAACTGTCGGCCCATCGCGAGTCGCGCAATCCGCAGCCCTTCGATCAGCAGTTGATTGTAGTACCGGGCGAAGTGCTCATTGCCACAAGCGGCGCCGATCGCACGGTGGAAGCGCCAGTTGGTTTCAGTTAAATCCTTCGGATCGCTGGCTTCAGCTGCCTTTTCGAACTCGCCGCACCAACGCCGCAATTCGAGGAGATCCTGATCGGAGCGGCGCAGTGAAGCGAGCCGCGTAGCGGCGCGCTGCATCAGTTCAAATGCTTCGAGATGGTCGCGAATGTTGCTGATGTCAAGACCAGCGACCCGCGCCGACCGGTTCGGCAGCAGCACGACTAGCCCCTCGGCCATCAGCCGGACCAGCGCCTCGCGCACGGGCGTTCGCGACACGCCAAGCTCCTTGACGAGAACTACCTCATCGATGTGAGATCCGGGCTCGATGCGCAACGAGATGATCTCCTCGCGCAGCCAATCGGTGACGTACTGCACCCCCTCGCCGCGCGACGGTCGCGGCCGGGCTGGAGTCGCAACCGCTTCGGCACTTACTGACGCAGGATATCGAGCAATCGCTGTTCGCGACGGCGCGACGGCGCCCCGCTTCGCGGACTGGCGTGGTTGTGACGAGGGCGAACGTAACCGAGGCTTTAGCACAGAACTTAAGAGAGTTGGTGCGATTAATTGAGTCGCCGCAAAAGTGCTTGTGGATATCTGCATACTTATAGTATATTAAATAAGTACACGTGGCAATTTGGCATACTAAATAAATGCATATGCCCGTGGCAATTTGCGAACTTGGAGGATCTTTTATGTCGAAGTTATTTTGTGCTGGGCTAAGGATCGCCGTCGGGCTCATGCTTGGCGGTGTGTTGACCGCTGCCGCTTTCGCACAGGAGACGCTGAAGATTGGCGCTGCCATTAGCCTGACCGGCACCTTCTCACGAGAGGGGGGGTTGCTCAAGAGCGGCTACGAGCTCTGGAAGGACGACGTCAATGCTGCAGGCGGTCTCAAGGTTGGCGGCAAGGCCTACCAGGTCCAGCTCATTTATTACGATGACGAGAGCAATGCGCAAACGAGCGCGCGGCTGACCGAAAAGCTGATCAGCGAGGACAAGGTAGCGTTTCTATTTGGGCCGTATTCATCGGGAATAGCGACCGCTACCGCTGCGATCAGCGAGCGCTACAAGGTGCTGACGATCGCCCCGATGGCCACCGCCAACAGCGTCTATAAACGTGGCTACAAGTTCATGTTCACGCCGTCGCCGCTGGCGGATACTGGCCTGTTCCCATTGATCGAACTGGCTGCGCAACAATCACCTAGGCCGACGACCATGGCGATCGTCGGGCCCGATGACTTGTTTCCCAACCTGACGGCCGACGGAGCCGCCACACGCGCCGAGGGTCTCGGCTTTAGAGTGGTGTATCGCGGAAAGTATCCGAAGGGCGCGGCGGATCTTTCGGCAGTGGTGACGGCGCTCAAATCCGCAAATGCAGATGTGGTTCTTGCCTCTGGGTACACCCAGGACAGCATCCTGCTGGTCAAGTCCATGAAAGAACTGCACGTCACGCCAAAGCTGATGGGTTTGGCAACTGCAATTGGTATCCCTGACTTGCGCGCGGCGCTGGGCGCTTCCGCTGAAGGCCTTACCGGAGTCGATTACTGGGCAGCTAATCTTACGTATAAGGGACCGTACTACGCTAACTCTGCCGCTTACGCGAAGAAGTTCAAGGATAAGTTCGGCGTCGAACCAACCTTTCATGCCGCCAGTGGTACCGCCGCTGGCATTATCTTGCAGATGGCAATTGAAAAAGCCGGCGTTCTCGATGGCCAAGCCGTGCGTAACGCTCTTGCGGGGCTGACCGGCCAGACGTTCTACGGCAACTTCAAGTTTTCCGATACCGGTGTCAACATGGATGCGTCGCTAGTGGCCTCCCAGATTCAAGGCGGCACGCCGGTGACGGTCTTCCCGAAAGCGGTCGCGCAGAAGGCGTTCGTTTATCCGAAGCCGAACCAGTAGGTAGCCGTCTTGACGGCTACCTACTCCATGATGGTCCTCTCCTGACTGCGAGAGCTCGCATGCGCTGGGCGTTTACCTGAATTCGACGATGCTTCTTGCGCAGTCAATTATTAACGGATTGCTTCTCGGCGGCTTGTATGGGGTGGCGGCCGTCGGTTTCTCGATGGTCTGGGGCGTAATGGGCATTATCAACCTTGCCCACGGCGCCTACATCATGATCGGGGCTTTCGTATCGTACCTGCTGTTCACCCATGCCGGGGTTGATCCTTTCGTGTCAATTCCGGCAGCAATGGCTGTGCTGTTCGCGGTGGGCTACGCAGTTCAGGCGTGGATCCTCAATCCCGTAATGCGAACCAGCCTCCTGTTGACGCTGGCGCTGACCTTCGGCCTCGACTTGGTGATTGTTGATGGCTTCAACATGATTTTCTCGTCGAATTTTCGAGCTGTCAATACCGGCTACTCATCGGCGTCAATCGCAGTCGGTGACGTGTTAATTCCCTATGTGCGCTTGGCGACCTTCGGCATCGCTCTAATCTTGGCCGTAGCGTTGTACCTGTTCATGAACCGGACGAAGGCTGGCCAGGCGATTCTCGCGACCGCGCTGGATCGCGACGTAGCGCGCCTGATGGGAATTAATCCCGAGCGGGTCTTCGCACTGACCGCGGGGGCCGGCGCCGCCCTGGCTGGCGGTGCCGGCGCCTTGGCCAGCATGCTGATTCCCATTTCCCCCGCGATGGGTCAGACGTTCATAGGTGCGGTCTTCGTAATCACCGTTTTGGGAGGCGTCGGTAACGTCCCCGGCGCCGTGGTCGCGGGCTTCCTTTACGGACTGATTCAGTCGATCGCGTCGATGACTCTCGGGGTGAGTTACCAGGAGATCGTGG
>OBLU010006768.1_pt1 | contig 10178 bp, 9 predicted proteins | sample 1518681 | NCBI WGS metagenome assembly OBLU01 (sample SAMEA3539304, study PRJEB22396) | soil metagenome | biome: tundra; feature: field; material: soil | place: USA | collected 2010-05 | depth 0.15 m
ATAGCTGTCTCTGACATGCGTCGATTCATCGCGCCAGCACCCTCCCAAACCAGGAGCCCGTAGAGTCGTCGCAACCGATCTCTATGCTCAGGGCGGACTTCTTGGCCCAGTACCGCCTGCATTGGGCCGATGTGACAAGGGGGTTGTCATCCCCGAGAGGGACCCAGTCGCCGTCAGCATCTAGCAGGTCAGTCATTGTTTTGCGGGCCGGGAAGAGCCCGCTACGCGTTACAACACGGATTGCCACTCTTTTGTTATCGGCCAATGATGTCATTGATTGTGCCCCCTTTCTTTCGCGAATAACGCGGAAATGTGCGGGTGCCATTGACGAAGGGTCACAGCGCCCTTTGGAAGGGTCGTCGACCCGCCCGGGGTATTTGACGAGGTAGGAGCAGAATTGTCTTTCTTACGTCGTCGTCGATATATCTGAGATGCCACCAGAAGGGCCTGTGTTGGCTTCAGAGGGCCGTTACCGGAGTTTGTTGGTAATCTGGTACCCCAAAAGCTCTCAAGCCAACGTAGCGCCCCCAAAGCGCAGCCGGAGTCCTTCGTGCCGTTGCAACTCGAAGCACTCCCCGAATCACCGATACCGTAACGGCCAGGGCGACTTAATATTGGAGAATCGCAAACTACTTGGTAGCTCAGTGGTTTCGGGGATCGGGCTCTTCGAACAACGGAGTCATCTGTAGGCGCAAACCGGACAGTTCGCCCCCCCACGTCTTGTTCTGTATAGAGATCCGGACCGTTCTCGAAGACATCCACTGCTATCTCATATCGGTCTATCCAGGCAAGCACAGCGTCCGCCCAGCGTTCTTCGAGAAGAGCTCGCTTGACAAATTCTGCCTTGCCGGCAAACTGTACAGCCGGGACCTGGGCTACTAGCCGTAGAGCCAAGACACGATGGAGCACATCAAAGGTTTTGGGCGACATAAAGCACGGGAGGGTCATCGCGTATTATCGCGTAGGCGTAGGGAAGAGGTCGACTCAGAGCTTAGAAACTTCCTTTTCGGTCCAAAACCCACATTCAGGGCGCAAATGGTCGCCGCCCTCGGCGTACGTCTTTAGCCGGACCCGTTGGCTATCGGACAACATCTCAATGGCATCGAAGACCACAGTCGGCCCAACCGCGCGCAATGCCATATCGCCTTCGCTGCGTGGCCGGGGCAGGTGCGACGTCAGGAAGACAATTGGAGTCCTGCCATTATTGTAGAGAACATTAGCTCGGCCCAGTGACTTCCAGACGGTATCGGTGCGCAGGAGCCCGCCGCGGGTCGTTGTGAAAGCGCCTGACACGTCGAAGTACCAAGGGAGTCCGTCGGCGTCTACGGCAATGAAGTTTACAGTTACTCCCAGGCCGCGCAAGCGCGAGTTCTTGTGCGTTATGGTAAACCCAGCATCTGAGAGGAGGTCTTCTGCTATGGCCTGCGCAGCCTTCCCTTCACGAGAAGCGCGGACCTGGAAATCATCCGGTGGGTCAGCGAGCACCTCGCGGATGTAGTCCTCGGGAGCACGATGACGAGACGCCGGCACCTTCGACGGCTGAACTGCCCGTGGGGTGGGCCGCAGTTCAGCCTCGACACGCTGTCTTGCGACTTGCACGTAGTGCGCGTCCGTGTCGAAACCCAGATATCGCCTACCCGATCGGATGGCCGCAATCATCGTCGTACCAGAGCCCATGAATGGGTCGAGCACAAGGTCGCCCCGATAGGTGTAGAGACCTATAAGGCGGCGAGGCAGCGCCACCGGGAAGGGGGCAGGATGATTAACACGCCTGGCACTTTCCGGCGCGATGTTCCAGACATCGAGGGTCGCCTCCATGAACTCGTCGGGGGTTATCTCGTTCTCGTGTGGAAGAGACGCCGCACGCCGCTCGTCTATCGTCTTGGCACGGTCAAACCGGCCCTTGCTCACAATGATCACGCGTTCGGTTATGTCGCGGAGCACGGGGTTGGCTGCGCTACGAAAGGACCCCCACGCACACGACCCGCTGGCCCCTTCAGCCTTGCGCCAAATGACCTCGCCGCGGAGCAGGAGCCGGAGGTCGTCTTGAAGGATCCGCACGACGTCGGCTGACAGGCTTCGGTACGGCTTCCGGCCCAGGTTGGCAACATTGACCGCCATCCGCCCTCCGGGTTCAAGGACGCGCTTGCATTCGGCGAACACATCGCGCAGCATCTCCAGGTACTGCAAGTAGCTCCCCGGGATGTGACCTTGACCCAGCGCCTGCTCATACTCCTTGCCGGAGTAGTAGGGGGGCGATGTTACGACGAGCGCGACCGACCTATCAGGAAGGAGAGCACCGCTCGGCAAACGCAGCTTGCGGGCGTCACCCCTAATGCAGGCAGCGGGTCCCTGAGGTAGCCCAGCCAGCGGCTCGACCGTGTCGTCGGTCGTGAGCTCGGGCGACTCGAAGCGGCCGTAGAAGCTGCTGGCGTCATGGCTCTCACGGCGACCCACACCGAATGCGGAGGTGACGGTCCTTCCCGCGCGCTGCCTCATCGCCACATCATCCACCAACCTCCCAGTTCGCCCAACTGTAGACAACCTAGCACACGCGGGACCAGGGATCGAACATATGTTCCCCTCGCCGGTGAGACGTCGGCGTAGCCCCTGCCGGTTCCCCTCTCCTCCATTTTGTAGACATACAACGCCCTGGTCGGCGATGAACTTGGTCCTAGGTGCGACATACTCCTTGACAGCAGGCATACGTTCACTTAGCAAGTCCTAATTCAAAGATCATCGTGCCAGGTTCGTGCGACAAAGCAACGGGAGCGAAAGCTTGGACCGTTGAGAGGGCATTGTCCGGGTGCGCACGCTCACCGGGCAATAACCGCCAGTCGTGCTCGCATCCGGCACATGCTCGACGCCGAACTTGCGCCGGAGGCCGTTCGCATAGGTGATCACTGTGCGGGCCGACCAATCCTCATCCCTGCCCGCTCCGATTGCGGACCGAAGGGCCTCACCGCTGAACGTCTTGCCGGACTTGCAGGCGAGGAAGCACGCCGTTTCGAGCTCGGGCTGCGTTAGGGACTTGGAGTTAGCGAGTACGACCGCTGGCGGTCCAAGGACCAAGACCCAAATCTTGCCCTCTGGCAGTTGGGGCGCGCCCTCGGGCACGGGGACGAGTGTGGTAGCCGGGGGCGGCGCTGGAACGGGCGCCGGGGTTGGTGCCACCGTCGGCAGTGGTGCTCGGAGCGTCGTGGAAGACGCCGCTTCCCCAGCACTACCACTTGGCACCGGCACGGGAATGGGTGAGGGGGGTGACAACCAGGCTGCTGCTGCCCTCTCTGGGCACCGCATCGTGGACGAGCCGAAGTCCGAGGCTGGCATCCGTCGCTTGTCGCTGCCCAACGCACTGGTGCCGTTCCTCGAGGCGCACCTAGCGGCCTACGGCGCACCCGGACGGGATGGTTTCGTCTTCACGCGGAAGTCTGGTCTACCGCTTGGCCGCCGCGAGCTATCTGAGGCGTGGCGCCAGGCCGTGGCCGATGTCGGGGTAGAAGCCGCCATCACGGACCTGGGCGGACGCTGACGGACTCAGACGGCCGACGGGATGGAGACGGGATGCTCACTGCGCTCGTCAACCAAAAAAGGCCTCTGAATAGGGAGGCGGCGAACGGGTTCGAACCGTTGTAGAGGGCTTTGCAGGCCCTTGCCTGAACCACTCGGCCACGCCGCCCAGAGCTGTACCGGACGTCATACTGTACAGCCTGGCGGTACACGGCTGTAACGTCGGCGCAGGTCGACGACATGCCCCGCCTCGCAGACGCCCTTAGTAAGCCACAACGCCTGGCCGTTGCCGCGGCGGCTGCGTTCACGGCCGCCGCGGGGGTTGCGGCCGCCACCGGCGCTCCAGATGTGGACCGCTTCGTCATCGCCGCCCTGGCCCTGGCTGCGCTCGCAGTCCTGGTGGGCGAGTCGATCGAGCAGATCGGGGAACGGCTTGGCCCCGGTCCCACCGGCCTCCTCCAGTCCAGCCTGGGCAACCTGCCCGAGCTCCTAGTGGCGATATTCGCCTTGCGCGAAGGGCTCACCTCGGTGGTCCAGGCCGCCCTGGTGGGTTCGGTGCTGGGCAACGTGCTGCTGGTACTGGGTGCGGCGTTCCTGAGCGGGGGGGCCAGGCACGGGGCGCAGCGGTTCCGTCCCGAAGCGCCCCGGATGCTGGTCACCCTGCTCGCTCTGGCCGTGGGCGCCACCCTCGTCCCGACGCTGGCCGTCCGGCTCGAGACGCCGGCGGCCCACCACGCCGCCGCCCTGTCCGACGTCGCCGCCATCGTCCTCCTGGCCGTCTACGTCGCCAGCATTCCTTTTTGGCTTGGCGGCGGCCCGCAGCCACCACGCCCGGAGCGGACGGGCCGCGACCAGGCTCAGACGGCCGGCGTTACCGGGCCCCGATGGCCCCCGGGGCTGGCGATCGGCCTACTGGCCGCCTCGGGCTTGGCGTCAGGCGCCGTTTCCGACTGGTTCGTTTCCGCCCTTACGCCGGCCACACGCTCTCTCGGCATCTCACCCATGTTCACTGGCCTGGTCATCGTGGCCCTGGCCTCCAACGCCGTCGAGAACGCGGCCGGCATCCGCTTCGCCTGGAAGGCTCGCCCGGATTACGCCATCAGCACGATCCTCAACAGCCCTCTCCAGATCACCTTGCTCCTGACACCGGTACTCGTCCTGGTCAGCCCGCTGCTAGGCCCGGCCCACCTCACCCTGGTCTTCCCGACCCTGCTGGTCGCGGCTCTGGCCGTCGCCGTTGTGGTCGTCGCCATTGTCGTCTACGACGGTGAGTACTCGTGGCTGGAAGGCATTGCCCTTATAGCCCTTTACGTGATCGTGGCGGCCGCCCTGTGGTGGGGTTGAGGGTTGGCATTTCGCCCGACGTTTGGTGGGATTGCTTGCAAAGGGGCCCAGTTTTGTGTGCTTTCCTATCGTTTTCCGGCACGAAAGTCGACCAGACTGGTGCCCCATGTAAGCAATCGCGCAAAAGCTCAGCCCAAGAGAACCGGCTAACAGCAAGTTGCGCGCAGGCGAGCTCGCTCAGACCGGTGTAACGGCCGCGGTGGGTACGCATTCAAGGTTCCCGTCGGCGGGGCGGTCCTCCTGGGCGGCGCGGGGATGGCGGGAAGCCCGGCCCGCCCGGTCCAGCTCGCCGCCAAGGCCTTTAGTTAGGCGGCCGTCACCGCCGCGCCGACATCCCTCCGCTGACCCCTGGGCCGGCCCGACCACATTGCGCACACTTCGGCGGACGTGCGGGCCCGCAACTGCACCACGAGGTCGTCGCCCGGGACCGAATCGTTCAGCCAGATATGGCCACCGGCGTCGACCCGCACCTGCTGGCCTTCCAGAGCTGCGCCTCCCGGCAACCATTCCAGCCCCCAAGGCCGGGCCAGGTAGACGAGAACGGAACCCCCGTAAGGGCCCAGCGACACCCATAGAGCACCGGACTTGGTCGGTCCTGGCAGCCCGAACCTCAGCGAGGTCGGGAACGGCCTGAGGAGGTAGCGCCCGTACGGGCGGGCGAGGGAGCACCGGCCCGGGCCGGTCGGCCAACGCCCCGTCCCGGGGCTCGGGGGCCGCACCGCCGACCGGCCCGTGACACTGTGCAGCGTCAGCCCGGCCGTACCAAGCAGCTCGAAACGCCCTCCGTACATGGGCCACGGCGTCCCCTTCAGGTCCAGCCAGGACTCGTCGTTCAACAGTTCCCCCGTCGTCATCAACCCCGGGCGCGCCCGGGGCAACAGGCGCTCACGGTCAAGGTAGGCCAGCATCCGCGGCGTCAGGTACCCGGCTGCGGACCCGCTGGCCCATATGGGATCCGGATCGATCGCCCGGGCCAACTGCGTCGGCCGCTGGAGCAGCGCCGCGCTGGTGATGATCTGGTTCTCGAGCCCATGCACGTAGATGGTCCGGCTCCGGGCGAAACGGACGCCGGCAACAACGTTGCTGGCGGTGGCGCCAATGACAAGTAAGACGAGCCCCGCCCGCATGCAGGCCGCGGGGCGCAGCCACGAAAACGAAAGGGCCGCCCGGACGAGCCCCCGCTCTGGGGGCAGGGGCGCTCCGGGGCCTGCGAGCGTAGGGCGCGCCCGCCGGTCCGTCACCGAGAGCCGGCCCGTCGCTGAGAGCCGGCCCATGGCCGAGATGGCGCCCGACATCAGGAGGGCGAGAGCGGGCAACAGCAGGGCAGCGCCGACGTAGGCGTAGCGGGAGGGTGACCAGGTGGTGCTGATACGGTCCCGTCCCAGGGCCGCCAGCACATAGAACGTCACCGCGGCGACAGCCCCGCCCAGGGCGGCGGGGTGGCGTCGGAGGAGATCAGGTGACCGCCAGATCAACCAGACCGCCAAAACGAGCGCCAGCGCCACGCCGACCGAACCCCGACCGGCTATGTGGCCCAATGCTTGCGACAGGTTGAAGTACACAAACTCGGGGAGCCTCGACCAGGCCGAGGAGCCGAGCGTGTCCCCGGTGTCCTTGAGCCCGCTGCGCCCAGCCAACAAGAACCAGGTCACAAAGGCAACGAGCGGGACGGCCAGGGCACGGACCAACCGTTTCCACCCATGGCGGGAAAGCACGACCAACCCGAGCGCCAGCGTGGTCGCCAGCCCGACGTCGGAGCACATCAACGCCGCCAGGGCCAGCACGGCGACGGTCATATCCCGACCCCGAGGGCTCTTGAGCAGGGAGCTCGTAACCTGGGGGCGCGAACGGAGGGGCGGCTGGGCCCGGGCGTGGGCCGAGGGCGGCGGCGTCGCTTCGGCCACCTCCATTGCCAGCAGGCCGAACATCAGCGACGACACGAAGCCGATCTGGAATGCCCAGACGAGGTTTTCAGAGCCCGTGCCGAGCAGGGCGAACAGCAGCGCCAGCACGGTTGCCACCCACACGTCGGCGCCCTCTCGCAGGCAGCGGCGCCAGATGAGGTGCACCACAACGACGTGCGCCAGGAGGAGCGGGATGAGGTAGGGCCAGTAACTCGAGAGGTGATCGAGGGCGTAGATGGCCCGCCACAGCAGGATCGGCAGGACGGACCAGTGCTCGTTATGGGGCGCCCAAATGCTGAAGTAAGCGCCGTGAAGGCCGCGCCGCGTCAGGAAATCCCATTCGTCGCCGAAGAACCACAGGTTGCGGTCCAGGTACGCCCATACCGCGAACGCGGCCACCAAGGTGAGGAAGTGGGCCCCGACGGCCACCCGGGGCAATGGCCCCAGTGACCACGACGATGACGGTAAAGGCGGCGACGGTAAAGACGGTGACGAGGACGAGGACGACGAAGGTGAAGGTGACGGCAGCGGCGCCGATGCGCCTGGCGCCGGTCCCGCCCGGACGACGCTGGTTCGGCCAAGCACGGCGCCAAGCTTAACCAGCCGACCCCGCGCCCGGAGGGGCAACCGGGCATCGACATAGGCTGCCCCCGACCGGTGCCATGTAGCCTGCCGCTCATGCCCGAAGCCATCAGCCCCGGCGACCCCTATCCGCTCGGAGCAACCTGGGACGGCTCGGGGACCAACTTCGCCGTGTTCTCACAGTCGGCCGAGTCGATCGACCTGTGCCTCTTCGACACCGCCGGCAAGGAGACCCGTTACGAGCTCCCCGAGGTCGACGCCTACGTGTGGCACGGCTATTTGGAAGAGGCGGAGCCCGGCCAGCTGTACGGCTACCGGGTGCGCGGGACCTACGACCCCGCCCAGGGCCTGCGGGCCAATTACGCCAAGCTCCTGCTCGACCCGTACGCCAGGGCCATAGCGGGCGCGGTCCAGTGGGGCCAGCCGGTTTACAGCTACCCGCTGGCCCGAAACGACGACCGCATCGTGGACAAGAGCGATTCGGCCGGCTCGATGCCCAAGTCCCTGGTCCTCGATACGGCCTTCGACTGGGCCGACGACCACCGGCCGCGAACGGCCTGGCACGACACGGTTATTTACGAAGCCCACGTACGCGGCCTCACCTGGCGCCACCCCGAGGTGCCGGCTCCTCAACGCGGCACCTACGCCGGGGTCGCGCACCCGGACATGATCGATCACTTCCAGCGCCTTGGCATCACCGCCCTCGAGCTGATGCCCGTCCATCAGTTCGTGCACGACCACGACCTTGTGAAGCGGGGCCTGCGCAACTACTGGGGCTACAACTCCATCAGCTTCTTCGCTCCCCACAACGGCTACGCATCGCGCCGGGGCCAGCGAGTCGTCAACGAGTTCAAAGCCATGGTGCGCACTCTGCACGCGGCCGGGATCGAGGTCATCCTCGACGTCGTCTACAACCACACGGCAGAGGGCGACCACCTCGGGCCGACGTTGAGTTTCCGCGGCCTCGACAACGCCAGCTACTACCGGCTCGACCCCAGCGACCGCCGTCTTTACTACGACACGACCGGCACCGGCAACACCCTCAACGTGAGCAACCCCCACACTCTGCAGCTCATGATGGACTCTCTGCGGTACTGGGTTCTCGAAATGCACGTCGACGGCTTCCGGTTCGACCTTGCAGCCAGTCTGGCCCGGCAGTTCCACGAGGTCGACAAGCTCTCGGCTTTCTTCGACCTGATCCACCAGGACCCCGTGATCAGCCAGATCAAGCTCATCGCCGAGCCCTGGGACCTAGGCACGGGGGGTTACCAGGTAGGGAACTTCCCGGTGCTCTGGTCGGAATGGAACGGCCGCTACCGGGACAACGTGCGGGACTACTGGCGCCAGCAAAACACTTCCATCGGAGAACTGGCCCACCGGCTCACGGGCAGTTCGGACCTGTACGAAGCCACCGGGCGCCGCCCCTGGGCCAGTGTGAACTTCGTCACCGCCCACGACGGCTTCACCCTCGCCGACCTGGTCAGTTACAACTCCAAGCACAACGAGGCCAACGGCGAGGGCAACCGGGACGGCACCGATGACAACCGGTCCTGGAACAGCGGTGGCGAGGGCCCGACCAACGTCCCTGCCACAGTCAGGTTGCGCAAGCGTCAGGTCCGTAACTTCCTCACTACTCTGGCCCTCTCGCTCGGGGTCCCCATGCTGCTGGGCGGGGACGAGATCGGGCGGACGCAACGTGGCAACAACAACGCCTATTGCCAGGACAACGAGGTCTCCTGGTACGACTGGGCCAACGTCGACGCCGATCTGCTGGTGTGGGCGCGCGCCCTGTTCAACCTGCGTCGCACCCACCCTGTGTTCCGCCGCCGTCGCTTCTTTCAGGGGCGGCCCCTGCGCCAATTCGACACCGACCCCGCTCTGGCCGACATCGGGTGGTTCCGCCCCGATGGTCAGCTCATGACCGACGAGGACTGGGGCGTGGGCTATGCCAAGTCGCTCGCCGTCTTGTTCAACGGGCTGTCCCCCGTCGGCGCCGACCGGCATGGCCGCCACGTCCCCGACACGTCCTTTTACCTCGCGCTCAACGCCTGGGAACAGCCGCTTGGCTTCAAGCTCCCCGCCGCCAAGTGGGGTGGCCCGTGGCAGGTCGTCGTCGACACGTCCGACGACAAGCCGGTTTACAAACCCGCTCTCATCGCCTCCGGCAGCACGTTACCCCTGCTAGGCCACCATTTCGTGGTCCTTCAGGAGCCCACTCCGGGCTGAGAGGGCACACGCCACTACTTTCCGTAGCCATTTTTGGCTACTCTTAGTGTTGTCGGTTCAAACGAGCTGGAGGGCAGCACAAGTCATGGAGCAAGAACGATGAGCGTCACGGAGGAGATGACACCTGTATACGCCCGTCACGTGGGCGAACGGCTGCGGAACATCCGCCGCCAGCAGGGTTTGTCGCTGCAAGCCGTCGAAGAACAATCAGAGCGGGAGTTCAAGGCCTCGGTCCTGGGAGCCTACGAGCGGGGCGAGCGGATCATTTCCGTCCTCCGCTTGCAACGCCTGGCCCGCCTCTACGGGGTCCCGGTGGACCAGCTACTCCCCAAACTTTCCCCCGACCCGGACTTCGGCGCCGAAAGCCGGGCGACACCAAACCACGCGGGTGGCCCGATAACGATCGACCTGTCCCGCCTGGAACGTCTGGATGCCCCGGAGCGGGAGGTCCTGCGCCGCTACATCGGGATGATCCAGATCCAGCGAGGCGACTTCAACGGGCGGCTCATCACCATCCGGGCCGAAGACGTCCGGGCGCTGGCCCGGGTCTTCGAACGGGACGAGCAAGCGATTCGCAGCCGGATCGAGGAACTGGGCATCCGGACCTGAACG
>OBLU010006771.1_pt1 | contig 10176 bp, 6 predicted proteins | sample 1518681 | NCBI WGS metagenome assembly OBLU01 (sample SAMEA3539304, study PRJEB22396) | soil metagenome | biome: tundra; feature: field; material: soil | place: USA | collected 2010-05 | depth 0.15 m
CTGCCCGTCTCCATCCCCCAAATACGGGATGCTCGCAAAATTCACCGGCGGTGGAATTTCTTTTCCGTCAATAAAAAAAACCTGGGCCGGTTTTTCAGCCGGTCCAGGCTTTGCTCGTCAAATGGCGCGCGCTGGCTTCAGCCTGCGCGCGAATTTTCCAACGGTCGTTTATGGATAGCGCAGCCGGAAGAACGTCGTCGGATTGACTGGCACGATGGTGATGTTCGTGCTGCTAACGCTGCCGTCAGTAACGTAAGTCCAGTTGGCGGGGTTGAGACCGGCGCTCAAACTGTTGGTCTGCGCCTGCAATCGCCAGCCCACGCCGGGCGGCCACGAGAGGCTCAAGGTGTTTCCACTGACGCTGTTCGTCAGCAACGCCGGGCCGCTCGGACCGGGTTGAACGAGCAAGTAGGCCGTGCCAGTTGAACTGGCAAGGTAGGGCGCAGCGTTGGCAACGCTGTAAAGGCCCGGTCCGGCGCTGATGCCGTTGGTTACAAACGCGTTCACCGTGTTCGTCCCGGTGTAATCCATTTCCAATACCGCGCCACTCGCCACGGAGATGGTTGACTTGGTCAGATTCAGCGTGGCGGGATTCGTCAACGTGAGATTGCCCGTGGCGATGGTGAGATTCAATTTGCGCGTGCCATCGCTGATGAGACTGCCGAACGTCGTCTGCGCGCCGCCGGATGAGTAGGTCAACGTGGAGTCGGAAGTCGCGCTGCTGTTGGTGATGTTTATCCCTGCCGCGCCCAAGCCGGCGACGGTTTGATTAAAGCCCGCCAAGTCAAGCCGATTGGCGGCGCTGTTGCCAACGGTGACAAGCGTGGCCGTGGGCAACGCGTTGTTTGCGCCGAGCCGCAAGGTGCTGTTCCCGGAAATGATGGTCGTCAGCCAGGTATTTCCGTTGCCAGAGAGAACCCAAGTGGTGCCATCATCCACCTGAAGCTGCCCGTTGGCCGGATCCAACACCAAGTTGCCCGTCACCAAGCCCAAGCCAGTCGTTGTGCTGCTCGCTCCGCCGCCAGTTCCCCGCAAAATGAGTTTGCCGGCGAGGAAGGTCGAATCGGAATTAACATTGCCCGTGACGGCAAAGGTTGAATTGGCATCCACGCCGAAGCTGATAACGTTGCCGGAGCTGGAGGAATCACCCGTCAGCAACACGCTGCCGGCCCAAGTGTTGGTGGTGTTTGCTCCGGTGCTGAAGAAAGCCGAGCGCACAGCACCTGCGCCGCTGGAAGGCATGGTCAGGCTGCGGTTGGCCGGAATGTTAAGGCCGCCGGACAACGTCAGGCGCGTGCCGCTCAAACCCGCGCCGCCGGTCGTGCTCGTCAAAACGACGAGCAGATTTGTGCCGAGCGCGTTCTTGTTAGCCAAAATCAACGCACCACTGCCAACGGTTGCCAGGCTCATGGAATTGGAACCGCCCAGCGTCCACGATCCGGAACTGGTCATGTTCAAAACGCCGCCGCCGCTGCCGAGCGTGATGGGGCCGTTGACAATTCCCGCACTGCCAGCGCCGCCCGTGAGAGTCAGATTCGCACCGCTGCTGCTGAAAATGCCACTGGCGTTGGTGAGATTGAGCGTGGCGCTGCCGTCAATGTTGATCGTCGTGTCCGAGCCCATGGTGATTGGCCCGTAAAACGTGGTCAAACCCGCGCCACCTTTGCGCAACGCGCCGTCGCCGGCGGAATTCAGGCCGCTGCCGTTCAACGTCAGCGGCTCGGCGGCGATGTCCACGTTTTGGTCAAGATAAATTTGCGCGCCGCTGGCCACGGCCGTTCCCGTGTTGGTCGCACCGAGGGCGAACAGGTTGCGCGCATACAGCCGGCCGCTCGTAACTGTTGTCGCGCCGGCGTAACTGTTACTGGCGCTAAGGGCCAACGTGCCGCTGCTGACTACGCTGATCGAGCCGCCGCCGGAGATGGGGCTGCTCAACACAATGTCGCCGGTTTGGTCGGCGACAATGGCGCCGTTGTTGGTGATGTTGCCACTGGTGAGTGTGCCGGTGGAACCGCCGTTGCCGATTTGCAGGGTTCCAGCGGCAATGTTGACGCCGTTGGGATAGCTGTTGTCGTCTTCAAAAATCAATGTGCCGCTGCCATTCTTCAAGAGCGTCGCGGCTGCAACCGAACTGCCGGTGAAATCATAGGTCTGCGTGGCGTTCACGTTGACTGCGGAGGCAACCACCGGACTCGCGACGTAGATGGGCGGCGAGTTTGAACCGGTGTTGTCGAAGTTCGCCGTGTCGCCGTTGAAAAAGGTCACGGCTGAGCCACTGAGAATCCAGTTGGGCGTGGTGTTGATGTCCCAGACATCGCTCGAACCATCGCCGCGCCAGGTCAGATTCGACGGGGTGTGAACGATAAGGAGTTCAATCGTCTTGGCCGAAGTGTTGTTATTGATCTGAAAACCGGAAGGCACCGAAATCTGTGTGACGTCACCCGAGAACGAGCCGTAGCTGAACAAGGTGTATTTGCCGCTGCTGGCGGGAATGCCGTTGAGATAATTCAAATTCAGCGTGACCGGGCCGGCAACCGTCAGCGCGCTGGTGACGATGGTGTAGTCATTGGTGCCGCCACCGACGGTGGTGACATTCGCGAGGTCATAATTGATGCTGCTGCCGCTGCCGAGTGTGAGATTAGCCACCGTCAAAGTGCCGGCGCTGGCGCCGGGCGCGAGCACGCCGGTGCCGGTATTGATGGTGCCCAGCACGCTGCCGAAGCCGGTGAGCGATTCGCCGGAGTTCAGCGTCAACGTGCCGCCGCCAGAAAGACCGGACACGTCCAGCGTCGCGCCGGCGCTGATGGCGATGTTCGTGGTGCTGGGCATCGTCGCGCTGCCCGTGAGCGCGAGCGTGCCGCCGGTGATGGTGGTGCTGCCGGTGTGATTGCCGGTGCCGGAGAACGTCAGCGTGCCGCTGCCATTTTTGTTCAACGTCAACGGCCCGCCGCCGCTGTTTTGAATCGTGCCGCTGAAAGCGCTGGTTTGATTGTTGTTGCCGACGCTGAACGTGACGGCACTCCCGCCGATGTTGTCCACGATGCCGCTGCCGGAGAGTCCGTTGATGGCGGCGTTGGTGTTGTTCAACGCCAATGTGCCGTTGACCGTCACATTGCCTTTGCCCGCGCCATTCGGAATGGAACGCGGGTTGTTGATTTGCAGCGTGCCTGCGGTGACCGTTGTGTTGCCGGAATAATCGTTGAAGCCGCTGGTCAGAATCAACGTGCCCGCGCCGTTGACGATCAATGAGCCGGTTCCGTTCCAGTTGTCGGCAATGCGCGAATCCAATTGGAGCGAGGCACCGCTGTCTGGCTGGAACGTGGCGTTGCCGGAGCCGCCAACCGGACCGAGCACGACGCCGCGCGCGGCGCCTAGCGTCAACGTGCTGGCGGCTTCAAGCGTGCCGCCGTTGACGACGAGGTAATCGGGAATGTAACAACCCGGCAAAGCGCCTAAATTGCCGGAAGCGGTGATGCTCACTGTGCCACCATTTATGATGGTGCCGAAAGTGTAAGTGTTCGCGCCGCCGAGAATCAGCGTGCCATTACCTGTTTTTGTGAGCGAGCCGCCAGGGCCGCTACCGGTGGTGTCGGCATTGGCGATGATGCCGTTGTAAGTCAAAGTCTGTCCGCCAGCAACGCTGATGGTGCCGTTGCCGTAACGCGACGTCGGACCGACCGTGATTCCGCGATTGGCATTGAGCGTGAAACTTGTGGTGGCGTTCAGCGCGCCACCGTTGATTTGGATGTCGCCAAAAATCGCCGAGCCGGGAACCGCGCCGAAATTGGAGTCGTCGCTGACGTTGAGCGTGCCGCCGACGATGGCGTTGGTGCCGGTGTAGGCGTTGTTGCCCGCGAGCGTGGCGCTGCCGCTGCCAGCCTTCGTGAGTGAAACCGGGCCGGTGCCGTTGTCGGCAATGGTGGAATTCACCATGAGCGCGTTCGCTGAATTGTTGATGAGCAAGATTTCGCCCGCAGTGTTCGCCGCGCCGCCAGCGGTGAGCGTGCCGGAATTCGCCGAAGTGCCGAACGTGAGACTCTGCGCCGTGGATGGAAGCAACACGCCGCCAATCGCCCCCAAACGCAGCGTGCCGGCCGAAGTGTTAATCGTTGCCACAGTGGTGGTGTTTTGGAGGAGCGAATTGATAGTGGTTGTGGCCGCGCCGAGCGAAATGTTCCCGCCGCCGCCTGCGCTGTTCAAACGGACATTTGAAGTCGAGCTGTCGGCGACGGTGCTGCCGCTGGCGGCGATGTCCGTGTAACCGGTATAGGCGGTGATGGCCGTGTTCGCCGCGCCGGAGGCGACCGTGTGCGCCCAATCCGCGCCGGCAATGGTGGCGTAACCGCCGCCGAGAATGCCGTTCACATCGTTGTTGTTGCAATCGGCGATGGACGCCGCGCCGAAATCAGTGACGCCGCCGCGATTGCGCGTGATGGTTTGCATCCGCAACGTTGACGTGCCGCTGCCGCGCGTGATTTTTGGATTGCCCGCGCCGATGATCGTCGAACCGACCACCTGCACAAACGAGCCGCCGCTCAAATTCACCGTGCCGCCGCCGAGGGTCAGCGGGCCGGTGACCGCGATCTTGGAATTGTTCTGGGAGCTGTAATCCAGCGTCAACGTGCCTTCATCCACGACCGTGCCGTTCGTGAAATTGTTCGCGCCCGAAAACGTCCAGGTGCCGCTGCCCGCCTTGACGATGCCGAGCGTGCTGGTGCCGTTGGTGATGATGCCGCTGACTGTGCCACCGCCGCTGCCGCGCAGGACATAGTTGCGGGGAAAACCGGCCGTGCTGGAAAGGGAAAAGCCGTTGGCGTTCGCCGAGCCGGAGAAGGTCAAGCCGTTCGCGGCTTCGGAATCAATGTGCAGATCCGCCCCGCCAGTTGTGCGCGTCCATGTGCCGGCGATGGTATTGCCGGAACTCAAGTTGACGATGGCCGCGGAGGCAATGTTTCGACCCGCGACGGTGACGTTATTGGAGAGGGAAATGCCGCCGGTGATTTCAATGCGATGGCTGGTGATATTTCCCTGACCGCCGCCAATGTTGATGCTGCCGGACGGCAGGCCCAAGGCGTTGTTCGCAGCAATCCGAACCGCCGCAGTAGTGTTGGCGACGTTCGCACCGAGGTTGAAATTCGTGTAAGTGTTGTTGCCTGAAAGAGTCAGGACGGCGGACGGCGCAGTGCTGGCGGAGTTGGCCAGCGAAACACCGACTCCCACCATGTTCGCGCTGAGGGTGGCATTGACATTCGGGGTGACGGTGCGGTTGGTCAGGCCCAGCGTGAATCCGCCGCCGGCAATGGTGTAATAGCCGACGGTGGCCGGGCTGAAGGTGACGTTCGCCGCGACGACATTCGCGCCGAGCGTGATTGTGCCGGCGGTGCCGTTGAGATTGCCGATGGTGGGCACGTCGGGCGTGACACTGCTAAAAACGGCGTCCGCCGAGCCAGTCCACCAGCCCGCCGTGGTCGCGTCCCAAGTGCCGGAGCCGTCTTGCGCGCCGGTGACGGCGGTGTTGGCGTCCCAAGTGAGGTTGGCTGCGTGAGAAACCGCCGCACCAACAAGCAACGTCAGGCATCCAAGAACAACTTTTTTCAATGGAGTTTTCATAAAGACAATATCGTGCGATGGACTATTTGGATGGTTTGGGTTTGCAATGTTGAATTACCACATGCCGCAGACCGGGTCAATCCCCCAAATACGGGATGCTGGTCAGACATTGAAACGTGATGCGTGAAATGCCTACGTCACGTTTTTTCACGCCTCACGCCTTGCTCGTCATGTAGCGCGCCACCGCCTCGGCGCGGGAGCGGACGTGCATTTTTTCGTAGATGTGCTTGAGATGGCTGCCCACGGTTTCGGTGCCGATGGCAAGCTGGCTGGCGATTTCCTTGTTCGAGTAGCCCTTGGAAAGCAAAATCAAAACCTCCTCTTCGCGCGTGGTCAGATGCACGGTCGGTTTTTGTTGTTTGCTGGCCCGGCGGAACGACTCCACCACGCGCCGCGCGATCTCGCTCGTCATCGGCGCGCCGCCGCCCAGCACATCCAGCATCGCCGCGCGCAAATCCTCCGGCGTGGTGCGCTTGAGCAGATAGCCGTCCGCGCCCGCTTCCAGCGCCATGAACACCAGTTCGTCGTCCTCCACGGCGGTCAAAATCAAAATCTGGATTTTCGGCAGTTGCAATTTCAGCCGCGCCGTGCATTCGATGCCCGACATGCGCGGCAGGAAAATATCCATCAGCACCACGTCGGGATTCACCGCCGGGATCACCCGCAGCGCATCCTCACCGGAGGCGCAGGTGTTGACGCACGAAAATCCCGGCAGCGAATTGATCAGCTTCACCCAACTGTCGCTCACACCGGGCTTGTCCTCCACCAACACCACCTTGACCGGCGATTTGGGCAGATTGGAAATAGTTTGTTTCATTTTATTTCAGGCGTCGGCGGATCCGCAGCGGGCCGCCGGCGAAACCAATTGAACCATCCGCCTCGCGGCAAATCTTCCAGCGGCACGGTAAAGACCACACGGCAGCCGGCGCGCGGCTCGCTGAACAATTCGCAGACGCCGCCGATTTCATTCAAGCGTTGCGCCATGTTGGCCATGCCATTGCGCTCGCCGCCCAACAGCGCCGGGTCAAAGCCACGGCCGTCGTCCTCCACAGTTACCACAAGCTTGTCTTGGGCGCGATAAATCCGCAGGAACAATTCCCCCGCGCCGGAATGTTTGGCCGCGTTGTTCAGCGCCTCCTTGACCGCCAGAAACAAATTCCGTCGCAACGGCAGGTCGAACACCGTGGCAGGCAAATCCGGTTCCACGTCCAACCGGCAGCGGATGGGCGTGGAGTTCAAAAAAAACCTGCGCGTATTTGCAGACGTAACTGGCAAAATCACGCAGCGTGTCGCGCCGGGCGTTGACCGCCCACACCACTTCGTCCATCCCGTGAGACAATTCGCGCGCCAGGGCGCAGATTTGGTTGAACTGCGTGCGCGCCGGTGATTCTTCCGGCTGTTCGCGCTGCGCCACTTCGCCGAGCAATACCAGTTGCGTGAGTTGCGCGCCGAGGTCGTCGTGGATGTCGCGCGCGATACGAACACGCTCCGATTGCAACAGCCGTTGCGACCGCGCCTGGATCGAAAGCTGCGTCTGAAGCCAGACACAGGCGCCGATGGTCAACAGCAACAGCAACAGCACCGAAAGTTGAAACCATACCGTCTGCCAGAAATGCACCACGATGGGCAGCAGCGCCGGCTCGGTGGTCAGTCCAAACGGCCAGATTTCCCACGGATGATGATGAATGGCGCCGACCACAACGGCCGGATGCCATTCCGGCAAAGGATTTTTCCGGGCCGCCCAATTTCGTTTCGCGTCCGGCACGACGAGCCACGAACCGTCCGAAACAACCTCCACCGTCCGCTGATCCACGAGTTGAACATTCAAGCCGAAAATCAATCCCGCTTCCAGCCGGTCATTGAATCCTTCGACGCCGATGTTGTGCCGGCCGGGATTCAGCAGCCGGGTCACATTATATTCTGTCACGGTGCGCCAGTCGCTGCCGCGCCCAATCTCGCGGCCATCCAGAAACAGCGAATAGCCGTTGTCCACCGTGATGCGCAGAATGGCGCTGGCCACTTTTGCGCCGTGGGGAATTTCAAACGATTTCCAAAAACAGCACGTCTGCTTGTCGAGCGTGTTCGTGTCCCAGATCCACTGGCCCAGATGGTTGGTCGCCTCAAACACCCAGTTGGTGCCGGCCAGCGGGGCGGCGGCGCAAAAGACCGGCGGCGGGAGAAGCGCCAGCGCCAGCAATGACATTCTCATGCAATGACCCGCCAGCCGCGTTGACGAACGCAGTCGGGAGATTTTTTCCAGTCGGGGCATTTGGATGACGGCGGAATTGATGCCAGATTTTGCTCACAGCCGCCGCCGCTTGGCAAGCGCAAGCAGGATCGCAGAATCCAACATTTATTCCATGCACCTCAACCATCAACCCTGTGGGTCAGCAGCAATAATTTTTCGCTTGTCATCTTTATGACTCTTGGGATGAGGCAGCCCTTGGCTTTTTGGCAAGACCGCCGCGAATCATCCGGCGGTTGCGGTATGTGGGCCACAAAACCAACCGGTGGAACTGGAGTTCAAGAGTGTTTGTTGGAACCTGAAACGGCTGGTGATTTGAACGCCGCACAAAAAGCGACGCCCCAAACGCCCGCTGGCAGGCTGAAATCAGCCATAACCGGTCAAATTGACCGCGAGGATGAATTGAAGGTTGTTTCTAGCGGTCATAATCGGCGGGACTTCGCCCATGTTACATGACAAAAACAAGGCGGCGTTAAAACCACGTTGCTCTGGTCCGGCTTTGCAACGCCCGGCTTTGCATTAAACAAAGCCGGGCGTGCATGGTTCCGTTGTTTTGCCGGATCAATAATTGGTATTGCTCAGTTCAAAGAACTGCCCGTTCCATGCCGGGTTCACGGCGTTGAGCAGGTTGGTGCTCCAGCTTCCACTGCCGCTCAACACGTTGGTCCAGATTGGAGTCCATGCCGGGAGGACATTGTTCGGGGGCGGCAGATGTGCCGCCGGCAGATTCGTGCAGGTCAGCAGATAAACCGTTCCCGACCCCGAGTTCGTCGCCGAGATCGTCAGGCTCGTCCCGGAAATCACCGGACTGGCCGTGAATTTCAGTCCTGTTAGCGGTGCGTCACTATGCTCAAAATGCCGCTGGCCGGATTGAAGCTGTAGGCCAGACCCGCCCCCGGCGAACCCACGATGCTGGTGAAGTTGCCGGACTTTGAACCCGTGACATTGAACAACTGGAACGTGTCGGTTGTCGTCAGCACGTTGGCATCGGAGGTGATATTGGTGATGGTCAGGATTCCGCCGTAACTGATGTTGCCGATGTCGAATGTCCAATTATTTGTATTAATGGAACTGCCATTGAATTCATCGCTCCACACCAATTGCCAGGCACCCTGGGCAACTTCGAGGTCAAACATCAAAGCCCCCACCGCAACGCAAGTGCCAAATATTAACCTTGAAGACAAAAAGGCATTCAACAGCGACGACCTACAGAGTATCATTTTAACCTTTAGCCTTGCCAAGGCAGGCGCGAATTGTGTGATGCGACGAAGGTGGGTGATTCTTCCCTCCTGGTTCGCAGGTTTCTCATTATGGCGGTGGAACCAATTGACTCAAATGTAGAGCCAACAAGTTAGGAAAGTCCTGGGTATCCTGATAAAAATAAAAATTCCTGCTTCCGTCGGTGAGCCAGCTCGTAAGCATGTGCATTTGATCAATTTTTATCCATTGAGCTGAACCATCACAGAACACTTCATTGCCGCCGGGAGGTCTTAATGATCCTCCCTTCCGATGCGCCGGCAAGCTTTGATAGAGTTGCACTGAACCACCGGGAATGTCACCCCATGCTACGCCATCATGAAATGTTTCATCGGCTGCAAGGCACCAATACGGTTTGCTTCTGCCAAGTTTCACGGGACTTAAGCTTGGCGTCAGGCCTCCAGGATAGACAAGGTTATTCCAAGTAGTAATGCCACCGAAGTATTGATAACCAATATCCCATTGGGGAACAGGGGATCCGCCTGGGGCTGGGTCATAAAATGGAAGAGATACATTGGGGCGACCGGGGCAATTCCAAATACTCGTCCCATTCGAGCTCACCGTCAGATTTACTTGTTTCATGCCAGACGCGTCCGGCACATTCAAGGCGCACTGGTTAAATGTAGTAGCCGTTACAGGACGCGCCGGAACGACTAAGTCGTTATAATCGCCAGCGTAGACTGTCGTGCCGATGCCAATCTGCTTTAAGTTACCAAGGCACTGGATGCGTTTGGCCCTTTCTTTGGCGCTGGCCAGGGCCGGCAACAACATGGCCGCGAGAATGGCAATGATGGCGATGACCACCAGCAACTCGATCAAAGTGAAACCACCCTGACCAGACCCGCCTGCCTGCCTGCAAACACATCCACTGGTTTGGTTTAGATCAAAGTCCGCTGCTTTCAGCACTGCTGTGTTTGCAAATGTCTTTTTCATTCTCATTAAACCGGCCATTGTTCCGCCAACCCGCCCATGATTCGAGGGCGATGGCATTTGTAACTTTCTCAAGGCGAGAACGCCGGGTGTCTTTCCAGACACCCAGCTATTCAGGCCAGGTCATCAGGGAT
>OBLU010006773.1_pt1 | contig 10176 bp, 11 predicted proteins | sample 1518681 | NCBI WGS metagenome assembly OBLU01 (sample SAMEA3539304, study PRJEB22396) | soil metagenome | biome: tundra; feature: field; material: soil | place: USA | collected 2010-05 | depth 0.15 m
GAAGCGGGTGCCATCGGCTTTGTAGAGCACGTCCTGAATGGTCGTGAGCGGCGGTGCGGCAACGGCGGCGACAGCCAGACACACGACGGCGAAAATCGTACGGCGAATCATGCAATACCTCCGGGGAATTGGAAAGGCCCACGCCCGGACAGGCGCGCGCAGTGAACTCTCTTCCCGATTTCAGTTTATCCGGCGCCCTTTCCAAATCGGCCGGCGACGGTTTTCCGTGACAATCGGTAAGTCACTTTTAATCAGCCAGTTGCGGGCAAAAAAAATTATTTCTTGTGCTTGTGACCGGGTTTTTAGGCGCGGGCTCATTGAGGAGCGCGCTCAGGACTCGACGACCGCGGGCCGCGGAGGCAGAAGAGGGGGGCTTTCGGAGGGTGGCCTTGTGGGTTTACGAGTTCAAGCTCGACGGCTTCCGGGCCGAAGCGATCAAGAGCGGCGGCCGTGTCCACCTCCGGTCGCGCAATTACAAGGACTTCAACACCAAGCATCCGGCCATCGTCCAGGCGCTGGCTGCGATGCCGGATGAGAGGGTCATCGACGGCGAGATCGTCGCGCCGGACGAATCGGGCCGGCCATCATTCAATGCTCTCCAGAATGGCTCCGCTGCCACTTCGCTCATTTAGAGCGCTAGCGGATCGCGCAGGGGGTGTTACCATTTTTGCTATGCCACGGCTTCGCTCCAGCGCCTGGCGCGTCTTCCCCCTGCTGCTGCTCCTCATTCTCTACTGGCCAAGCCTCACGACGTGGTTCTTCGCGGACGATTTCGGCTGGCTGAATCTTCGTCACGACGTGGCATCGATCGGCGATCTTCCGTCCGCGCTGTTTGCGCCCAAAGCGCACGGGAACATGCGGCCTCTCGGCGAGAATCTCTACTGGCTGGGGCTTTCTTCTGCGTTCGGCGTGGATCCGCTGCCGTTCCACATTTGCGCCTTCCTGACGCAAGCGGCGAGCCTCCTGCTTCTCGGTGCAATCGTGGGACGGCTGGTCGCGTCGCGCGTGGCGGCGTTCGCCGCTCAACTGCTTTGGCTGGTGAACTGTGGGCTCGCGCCGGCGCTCGGCTGGAGTTCCATTTATAATCAGATTCTCTGCGCCTTCTTTCTGCTGCTGGCGTTTTACCTGATGTTGCGTTACGCCGAGACTGACAGGCGCGCATTCTGGATCGGTCAATGGGTTGCGTTCGTGCTGGGCCTGGGCGCCTTGGAGACCAATGTTGTGTATCCCGCGCTGGCCGCCGTTTATGCGCTCCTGTTTGCGCGGAAGCTGGTGAAAAGGGTCCTCCCGATGTTCGCCCTATCCGCGCTGGCGGTGTGGGTGCATTACCGGTTCGCCCCGCCCCCCTTCGGCGGGGTGTACGCGCCGCGGATGGACGCCCGCCTTTTCGATACTGCTTGGACCTACTGGACGTGGGCTCTGGGCCCGGTGCGTTTCGCCACTTTTGGTTGGACGCAGCCGGGGTTGACCGCCGCGCTCACGGCGCTGATTACCGCGGGTGCGGCGGCCCTGGTTGTGTGGAGCCTGCGCCGCCGCGAGTACGCCGGTCTGTTCGGCCTGGCGTGGTTCGCCATCGTTCTGGCGCCCTACCTGGTGCTGCCCGATCACAAGATGGACTACTACCTGGCGGTCCCTTCGATTGGCCTGGCGATGGCCGGCGCGTGGGCGGTGGATCGGGCGCGCCAGTGCGGCGCCGTCTGGCAAATCGCCGCTGCGCTACCGCTGGTGGCCTATGTGGGGACCAGCCTGCCTGCTTCGGCCTCCATTGCGCATTGGATGCACGACCGCGCCGAAAAGGCAGAGGCCCTCGCGCTGGGAGTGAAAGAGATCCACGAGTCGAAGCCAGGCAGTCTCATCCTGCTGGACGGAATCGATACGGACCTCTTTTGGGCCGGCTTCGCCGACCTGCCATTCCGGGCCATGGAGATTCCGGGCGTGTATCTGGCCCCCGGTTCCGAGACGCGCATACAGGCGCCGGGAGAGCTGCTCTCGAAGTACGTGCTGCCACAGGCCGTGGCGCGGCGCGCCCTCGATGCCGGCGGCGCCGTGGCATACCAATTTGACGGCCAGACGCTGCACAACGCTACCGCGCGGTTCCGCGAGATGGGCGATTCGATTTGGCGGGAGGAAGCGCCGCACTTCGTGAACATGGGCGACCCTGCGTTCGGCGCGTACTTGGGCCCCGGCTGGCAGCAAGCCGCTCGCGGCTACCGCTCCATGAGTGGCGCCGCCACGTTCGTTATTGGCGCTCCGCGCCGCGCCGCCGAATGCCTATACATCGGGGTGTTCCGGACGACTCCGTTTCGCATGAGCGTTCGGGTGAACGGAGCCGAACGCCCGGCGGCGCTGATGTACAAGGACAACGACCTTTCCGAGTTCCGCGTGACGCTGCCGCCCGAATCCACGGCGTGGAAGCAGATGGACGTTGCGCTTTCGAGCGGAGGGCCGCTGCGGTTCGGCTTCGGGGAGGTGCGCTGAGAGAGCGCTCCAGAGCGCATGCCATGCGCGTCGATGGCAACGGACTCTAGCCCCACGCTGCAACTGCTCTCGGGTCGGCGGCTTCAGGCATCTCCTAGCGTCATTAGCGCAGCCACGGTCGCGTACTTCTGATCCTGGGTCCACGGCGGCCCGATCAGCTTGCCGAGCGAACCGATGCGCTGGAGCGATGAGGCGTCGAGGCCCTTCTCCCGCACACCAACAACAGGGAGGTGGCACTCCTTCGCGGCCCACACTAGAACATCGCGAAACATCTCGCCTTCTGCCGTGTGGATCAACGCATGTGAGCCCAGAACCTTTTCGAGTCCCGGCAGCGCTTTGCCGGAGCCGAGCAGGACACCGCATCCCGCGACTTCATGCCCCTGCGATCGAAGCGCTTTGACCGTAGCCGACATCACCTCCAACGCCAGCGCGCGCGACGATTCGATCGCCCTCCGCACGAGCATCTCGGCCTGAGGAAACGACAACTCGGCGGCGGCGTGATAGGGCTGCTTTGAACCCGGCATCTCCGGATCGGCGATTACAATCCGTCGCCGCTCCAGTACCCGTAACGCGTCGATCGTCCCTGCGACAGCCACCAGGGCAGCCCAGCCCGAATGCGCCCGGAAGCCCAACGCTGTCCGCATCCCCTCATAATACGCGAGAAGAAAGCTCAGATCCCAAAGTGCCGACCCAAGGCGGTTGAGCGATGTCCTCTCGGGCAAGTTTCCGATAAACCCGCTTTTCCGCCGATAATCTGTACCGGTCATCCTGACGGCCTGCTCCGCGAAGGGGCGTTTGCTGTATATTTAATTGGTAAAGACCCTAATACCTGTAATTAGATCTGAAAGGAGATAGCAACATGTTCAAGCGGATGATGCTGGTGATTTTCGCGGCTGCCCTGGGGCTTTTACCGGCGTGCGCGCAGGACAAACCGGCGATCGTGGTTCATGCCTTCACGCTCGCGTCCGATGTGAAGTTCCCCTACGATATGAGTCAATTGCAAACCCGGGCGATCGCGATGCTCAAAGATAAAGATGGGACACTATTCGACGCAATTCCCGCCGCTCCCGCCGGCCAGGCCCGCGTCTATATCCTCGACGGCGAAGTCTTGGAGTGGCATAAGGGCAACACGGCAGAACGGATGCTCATTGCCATGGGTTCGGTGGCTGGACGTGAAAATGCGAAGATTCACTACTGGCTGACGGACAAAGACGGGAAGAAGATCTTCGAGAATACGGACACGATCCGGCAAGGCTTCATGAAGAACGGACATGAAAAATCAGTCGGGACTCTCGCGACACCGTTCGCGGAGAAACTTGCTGAGCGGTTGAAAGAGGCGAAGTTGGCGCCCGAGAGTGGGCCAGGACAGTAGCCAACCGGTGCCATCCGCAACGCTGCGGTCCGCGAGAATCAACATCAGGCTCCGGTCGCGAATGGCGTGGAAGGACTTCAGGCTGCCGAGCTTACCCATCGGGACGTCCAGCAGGCGTTGGTTGGAGGCCGCATCGAGATAGGCGATGTGATTGGCGCACGTAACGGCGAGCCGGCCGCCGTCCGGGCTGAAATCAATGCAGAAACAGTCTCCACCGACGCCGGTTTTCTTGCGCGATTTGCCACTCACCGTGTCAATCATGGTGATGTCCTCGGTACCGCCGTTGAGGGCATAAGCCAGATTCTGTTCAGGCCGCACACGCAGGCGAGAACCATCCAGCCGGCCCGAAACTGGCACCAAACGCCAGCCGATTTGCCCAGTGGCAAGAACCCTCTTGCCGGAGACGCAAGTCGTTTTCCGATGTGAGTTCTGGACCAAATTGTCCCAAAATCTCGTGTATGTTGTTGGGGACAGAGAAAGGAGTCACACTGTGAGACTTCAAGAACTGAGTATATTTGCGGCGATCCTGCTGGCCGCTTACAGCGCGAGTGCGCAGTCCAAGGACGTCGCCGGGGCGAAGGATCCGGCGCTCTTTACCCGGATGCCGCATTACACGATCACCGATTACCAAGAGTCGCAGTTCGCCGCCTATGATTTCACGGTCCAGAAAGGAGCAGATACGGCGGAGCAGCGCGTCGAGGGGCGTAAGGTCGATTACCGGTACGACTTCGACAATTCGGCGGGAGGCCAAATGCCGAGCGTGCTTCAGATTTCGCGCAACTATCAGAGCGCCACGCTCAAAGTGGGGGGCAGAGTGATGTACGCCCACGATATCAGCACCAGCAGCGACGCCACGCTTCTGGTGACGCGGAACGGCCAGGAAACCTGGGTGAGCCTCTCCTGTCAGGGTGGCGGGAGCATGTACGTGATGACCGTGGTGGAAAAGCAGGCCATGCAGCAGGACGTCACCGCCAACGCCGATACCATAAAGACGGGGCTGACGGACAGCGGGCATGCGGAAGTCCCGGGCATTTACTTCGATTTCAATAAGTCCGAGGTGAAGGCGGAGTCGCAACCCTCGTTGCGGGAGGTGGTGAAGCTTCTGCGGGCCAATCCTCCCCTGCGGGTCTGGGTGGTGGGGCACACGGACAGCGTGGGGACCGCGGACTCCAATGTGGCGCTCTCGAACGCTCGCGCGGCCGCCGTAGTGGCAGCGCTGGTGAAGCTCGGAATCGACGCCAGGCGGCTCACACCGCACGGTGCCGGGCCGTACGCGCCGGTAGCGTCGAACGCCACCGACGAAGGCCGGGCGCGCAATCGCCGGGTGGAATTGGTAGCGCAGCCGTAGGCCTCCGGCCCTGCCGGCGTCTTTGTCGCCAGGCCCGGCGCGCCCAATCCGGCAGTTTCTGACCCGATACTGTCGTAAATCTCGTTTTGTCTTATGTGGCCCCACTTAGGATCTGACATGGAATCAAGCACCCGAAGGCCGAAAAGCGGAATACGTATAGCCAAGCTCCTTGCGCTCCTGCTCCCTGTCTGGAACCTGCTCGCGCAGCAAGATCGCATTGTCGGCAAAATCGACACCGAGCACACTGTAACTCTGCAAGGGAATATGCGACCGGAGGCTCAACCCCAATACGATCAGGGCCCGGCGGATCCCGAGTTGAGCATTGCGGGCATGACCCTGGTGCTGAAAAAGTCGCCGGCCCAGCAAGCCGATCTGGAGAAACTGCTCGCCGACCAGCAAGACGCTTCGTCGCCCGATTATCACCGCTGGCTCACACCGCAACAGTACGCCGATCGGTTCGGCGTGAGCCGCGCGGATATGGCAGGAATTACGGACTGGCTGACGAACGAAGGTTTCTCGATCGACTACCAGGCCCAGGGCCGCAATTGGATTCTATTCCACGGGACAGCAGGACAGGTGCGAACGTCCTTCCGCACCGAGATCCACATGTATCGCGTGGACGGCGAGATTCACTTCGCCAACTCGACGGATCCGTCGGTCCCCGCCGCGATTGAGCCGCTCGCGCTGGCGGTCATGGGACTCGACGACTTTTTGCCTAAACGTCCCGGCCGGCCGCGCGGCATGGCATCGCCGCAGCCGCAGTCCACCACCGCAGCCGGAAATCACGAGTTGTCGCCTGCCGATATTGGGATTATTTACGACATCGCACCGCTGTGGGCGAAGGGCATCGACGGCACGGGGCTGAAGATCGCCGTGATCGGCCAGCACGACATCGACATGACAGATGTCGCACTCTTCCGCAGTTACTACGGATTGCCAAAGAACGATCCGCAAAAGCTGCTCGTCCCTGGATCGGCCGATCCCGCCGTGTCGTGTTGCGAGGCCCATCTCGATCTCGAATGGGCCGGCGCGGTTGCCCCCAAGGCGACCCTGATTTTCGTTTACACGCACAACGCCTCGACCGCAGCTTTCTACGCGATCGATCAGAACCTGGCGCCCGTAATCACCTATAGCTTCCTCTCGTGTGAGGCCAAGATAACCAGCGGCAGCGCTGGCGCGAGCGCAAATCAGGCAGAGGCCCAGAAGGCCAACGCGCAAGGCATCACATGGGCTGCATCTACCGGAGACAGTGGCGCGGCGGGATGTGGTGCCATATCGGGTCCAGTGCAGGAAGGTCTCGCTGTCGGTTCGCCGAGTACTATTCCGGAGGTAACCGCCGTGGGCGGCACGGAGTTCAACGAGGGATCCGGCAGTTACTGGAACTCGGCAAATGCCGCCGATCACTCATCGGCGTTGGGCTATATCCCTGAGAAGGCATGGAACGACTCTGCCAACGGCACCTCGCTTTCGAGCACCGGCGGCGGTGCCAGCATCTACTACCCGAAACCGCCTTGGCAAACCGGTCCCGGTGTCCCGAACGACCAGCATCGCGACGTCCCGGATATCTCTTTTACCGCTTCGGCGCAACACGATGGCTACCTGTACGCGGCCAGCGGCGTGATCAAGTGTTGCGTCGGCGGCACATCCGCTTCGACTCCAGTGTTTGCCGGTGTTCTGGCGCTGCTGAATCAGTACCAGATCTCGACCGGAGTACAGTCCAGGCCCGGACTGGGCAACGTCAATCCGATGTTGTACACGCTGGCCCAGACCACCCCCGGCATATTCAACGACATCACGGTAGGCAGCAACATCGTCCCCTGCGAAGTGGGCACAAAGGACTGCCCAAACGGGACCCTGGGCTACTCCGCCGGCCCGGGCTACGACCTGGCGACCGGACTGGGCTCGGCCGACATATACAAGCTGGTTACCCAATGGACCGCGCACGCGTCAACCGCCACCACTACGACGGTGGCTGCCAGCCCCACAAGCATTGCCGTGACCGCATCGCTGAAACTCACTGCCACCGTGAAGGCTAATACCGGCACATCCACCCCCACCGGCTCGGTGAACTTTGCGGTAGGCTCCACGACGCTGGGAAGCGTAACTCTCGCCGGCTCCGGAGGGACGGCAACCGCTTCCCTCACGATCGCGGGAAACCAGTTGGCGGTTGGAACCAACAAAATCATGGCCTCCTTCAGCGGGAGTACGGGATACAGTCCTTCCTCGGCGACGGTCACGGTCACGGTGACGGTTCAGACTACGGCTTCTGCCGTGATTCCCTCGGTGACGCCCAACCCGGTGTACTAACAACAGACCGACGCGGATGGGTATTCCTGGTTCTATACCGTCAACCTGACCGAGATCGCCGGCGTCGCTACAACGCTGACCGGATTCTCGATTGGCGGCACCGATTATTCGTCCAGTATCGTCTCGTTTTTCGGCAGCGCCAATTTGCCCGCAAAGGGGCCTTTGTCAGCCTCACTGCGAACACAACTCGCGAGCGTACCCGCGACACTGGTCTTCGCGTTTTCCGGCGCCGATGCCGGCGGCGTGAAATGGAGCCAGCAGATTTCGGTGCCTTTCTACGGCCCGCAGTTTTCGGCGTCGATGTTTCTATCCAGCTCGCCGGCTGTCGCCGTCATGAACCCGAATAGCAATGCCTGCCCTGCGGACTATCCGTACTACCAGGAACTCAATCTGCAGGAAATGAACGGCTACGAAGTATACCTGACGAATTTCTTCAACGGCGACGATGACGAGAGCGACAGCATCGAGTATTGGTTCGGCTCCTGGCGGCTCGCGCCCCTGGGCAGTCTCCAGGCGGACATCTGCTGGGCGATTGACGGACCGCAAACTTTGGACTTTGAAGTCGATGGTGTTGACAGCGAGGGCAACGACGTTACCACGACGCTGTCGGTGTCATTCCAGAGCCCGACGCAGAGTCCCGGCAAGCTTTCGACCTCACGCGATAGTCTGGACCTCTCAGCCACCTCTGGAGGGTCGACGTCCGCCAGCCTGCAGGTGAGTGTTCCGACGGGACAACAATGGACGCTATCCGTATTTCCGGCGAACCAGAGGACCAGTTGGCTGACCGTCAGCCCGTTATCCGGCACCGGCCCGGCGACGGTGACGGTGAAGGCCTCGGGAGCGGGCCTGGCGAATGGCGAATATGCCGCCACGTTGGTGGTCCAGTCGGTAAATACCATGCCGCAGTTCGTGAATGTACCGGTACGACCACCACAATCGGCGGTGTGACCAATGGTGCGTCGTTCCAGCAGGCATCATGAGCGTGTTCGGCACGAAGCTGACCAACTCGGCGACCCCACAAATTGCGTCGAGCGTTCCTGCCGTTCACTATGGGCGGCGTGACGGTAACCGTGAACGGCGTGCCTGCGCCGTTCTACTACGCGTCGCAGGGACAATTGAACATCCAGTTGCCGTACGAGATTCCCGTGGGGAGCGCTATTCTGAACGTCAACAATAATGGCCAGGCGGCGGCGTATTCCTTCGATGTTTCGGACTCGGCTCCGGGGATTTTTGTGGGTTCAGGCGGCGTGCTGGTTCCGGCCGCGAGCGGGCGCCGCGGCCAGACGCTGACGCTCTTCATTACCGGAGAAGGGGATGTCACTCCCGTCATCGCAACAGCCGCCAGCCCGCCCTCACTACGCCGGTGGACCAGTTGCCGTCGCCGCGATTGGCGTATTCGCTGACCGTGGGAGGCGTGCCGGTCACGCCGGCCTTCATCGGTATTCCCTACTACCTGGTGGGCGTGACGCAGATCAACTTTACGATCCCGCAAAACGCTCCATTAGGGTCGCAGCCCGTGGTGGTGACGGTGGGGGACAACAGCAGCGTGGCCGCAAAGCTCAATGTGACCCAGTGAGATGGCGCGGCGGGCCAGAGGGTGGCGTTCTCAACACGAGGCTAGCTTGATGACAACGCCTTCGGCGTTGTTCTGCTCTTTCTGTTGACTGGCATCGGCTACCTTGTCCTCGGCTTCGGGAACTACCGGTACGTGGGACCGCCAGCCGCGACGGCCAGGTGACCCTGCCACGGCCGCGGGTTGCCCGCGGGCTATTTCTTGGCCGGGACGTACGCCTCGTAGCGTGTCCCTTGGACGCGGTCGGCGGGGTGCGTCGCGGTTCGTTTGAAGTTGGCGACCAACTCCGAGACCGCACGCTTCACCGAAAAACCGTAGACCCGCGCGAATGCCTGCTCGTAAGTCAGCCCGCTGCCGATGGCCTCAAAAACTTGTCCCATTCTCTGAACGGCGTCGGGAATGCCCTTTTGGGTGCGTAAATGCTCCACAAAGAAGACCCCCACGCATTCCATCTTGAACGTCTTATTCGCCTGCTCCGCCGGGGTGCCGACTCTGTAGTAATTGCCGTCGGTCAGAATCTGCTCGAGCTCTTCCGGCGCAAGCGCCATGATGACCTTGATCTCCGTGCGGGCGCCGGCTTCCTTGTCCGTGTGGAGGTACTCCGCGTAGTACAAGTTCATCATCAGGCCGTGGCCTTCTGAGAAGTAGTGCGGCACCGACGACGCATGCGGGGACTTGCCCATCGCGCGATGCATTTGGACGTGCCCCAGTTCGTGGGCGATGGTCAGATCGATGTGGGCCTGGGCCGTGTCGAGCAGGCTCATTCTGAGGTTGATCCTATTTCCGCCGCCCGATGTCGTGGCCCTGGTGCCTGCGCCGTCCTCCTGCTTCATGCGCTCGTCACTCACCAACCGCAGGGTGAACGGCCGCCCCATCACCTCCGGATGAGCCCACTTCATCAGATTCAAGTCGAACTTCCAGGCGGCGTTCACCTTTTTCGCCGCTGCCTTGGCTTGCTCCAGCGTGGCCCCGTCCGGAGACACTACCTGCAGGAAACCTTGCTTGTAGACGACTCGATCATTAGCCGTACCCGCCCCCGCGCCGGCGTTTCTCTCCGCGGGGGCGGGGACGGCTAATGATCGAGTCGTCTACAAGCAA
>OBLU010006774.1_pt1 | contig 10176 bp, 9 predicted proteins | sample 1518681 | NCBI WGS metagenome assembly OBLU01 (sample SAMEA3539304, study PRJEB22396) | soil metagenome | biome: tundra; feature: field; material: soil | place: USA | collected 2010-05 | depth 0.15 m
GCGACCGGGACGACGCCCGCGCGCCGGTCGGCGTCGATCGCGGCGGCGCAGGCAGCGGGATCCATCCGCCGGTTGGCGTCGATCGCGATCGAGCGCACGTTGCGTCCGCCGATCCCGAGCACCTCCGCGGCGCGGTGAACCGAGTAGTGCGCCTCGGCGGAGCAGTACACCGCGAGGCGGTGCCCGGTGATCCCCTCGTAGCGCACGCCGGGGAGCGCGCGTTCGCGCGCCGCCGTCAGCGCCGTCAGATTGGAGATCGTGCCGCCCGCCGCCATCAGGCCGTCGGCACTCGCCGCGAAGCCGACGAACTCGCCGGTCCAGCGCACCGTCTGGCGCTCGAGCCGCGTCGCGGCGCCGGAGCTGACAGCGACGTTGACGTCGTGGGAGGCCATCAGCGCATCCCCGAGCACACCGATCTCAAGGCCCGAGCCGCCGATCCAGGCGAAGAAGCGCGGCCGCGCCTGGGTCAGCGAGACGTCGAGCACCGCCGCCGCGGCGTCGAGCGCCCCGGCGGCGTCGGCGGGTCCCTCGGGCAACGGCTCACGCAGCAGCGCGAGCTGTCGCTCGGTCGGCAGCGGCTGATCTGCGCGGGCCGCGTCGAACGAGCGCCAGGTCTCGAGGATCAGCGCCGCGGCGTGCTCGAGCACCTGCTCGCGTCCCGGCAGTGGCAGCGAGCTGGTGGGCCGGTCGGTCATCGGGTCCTGATGCGATGCTGTCCAGCGTGGCGCCGACGCAGAGAGCTCGGGCTGGCGAGCAGCGGCCGCTTGCGATCGCGAGCGTCGTCGATCTGGCCTACGCGGCGATTCGCGAGCGGATCGTGGCCGGTGCGCTGCAGCGCGGCGCCCGCGTCCATCAGGAGGACCTCGCGGTCGAGCTCGGCGTGTCGCGGACGCCGGTTCGCGAGGCGCTGCGGCGGCTGGCCGCCGAGGGGCTCGTGGAGATGCGAACCAACCGCGGTGCGCGCGTCGCCGATCTGGACCGCAGTGGGATGCGCGCGGCCTATGAGGCGCGTCTGGTGATCGAGCCCGGTGCGGCCCGGCTCGCCGCCGAGCGCCGCCCGCCCGAGCCGCTGCGAAGGATGCGCGAGGCGCTGGCGCGCCAGCGGCGTGCGGGCGGTGGGGTGCATGCGAGCTTCGCCTCCAATCGAGACTTCCACCTCGCGCTGGTCGCGGCGTCGGGCAACCAGTTCCTCGAGCAGCTCGCGCAGCTGCTGTGGGTTGCGCGGATCGGCGAGGCGATCTATGAGGTGCAGGCCGAGACGCCGGAGCGGATGCGGCTCGACGGCGACGAGCACGAGGCGATCCTCGCGGCGGTCGAGGCCGGCGACGCGCGGGCGGCCGAGACGCTGACCCGTCGTCACGTGGCGACCGCGATCAAGCGCTCGCCGCTGTAGCGGTTCGCTCAACGCTCCATCGTGACCGGGTTGCGGAGCGTGCCGACCCCCGACACGGAGACCTCGACCGTGTCTCCGTCTCGCAGATAGCGCGGTGGCGTGCGGCTGTCGCCGACGCCGCTCGGCGTGCCGGTCGCGATCACATCGCCCGGCTCGAGCGTCAATCCGGCGGAGAGGTAGACGATCAGATCGAGGATCGAGAAGAGCAGGTCGCGCGTGTTGCCCTGCTGCATCAACTCGCCGGAGACCGTCGTGCGCAGGTCGATGTCGTCGAGGTCGAAATCCTCGATCGAGGCGATCGCCGGCCCCATCGGCGTGAAGGTGTCGAAGCTCTTGCCGAGGGTGAACTGGCGCAGCGGCGTCTCCAGCTGGGCGCGCCGGCCGGAGACGTCGTTGAGCGCCGAGATGCCGCCGATCGCCTCACGCGCGTTGGCGCGGTCGGCGCGGTAGGTGCGCCGGCCGATCACGACCGCGACCTCGCCCTCCCAGTCCGGGCGGGTCTCCTCGCGTGGCACCACGATCGCGGATCCGGCGCCGATCAGCGACGAGGGGAACTTTGCGAACACCACCGGTACGTCGGGCACGGCGAGCTCGGCCTCCTCGGCGTGGGCGCGGTAGTTGAGGCCGATCGCGACGATCTTGCCGGGGTTCACCGGGTGCAGCAGCCGCAACGTCTCGAGTGGCAGCGCCGCTCCGTTCGCGGTCGCCATGCGCGCCCAGCCCTCCGGTGAGGGGACGAACCCCGCGCTCGGGGCCGGCCCCGCGTCGTGGACGACATCGCCATCGAGCGCGCCGAGACGCGCCGCTCCATCGGGACCCTCGAACCGAACGGCCTTCACGCTGCCTCCTCCTGGATCGATCGCAGTACCTTCATCGCGTTGACGGCTCGCGCCACGCCGGCGTAGGGCGCCGTCTGCAGCACAGTTTCCTCGATCTCGCCCCACGGCACCTCGATCGCGCGCAGCGCGCGGATGTGGGCGCCGAGCTGGGGCTCGGCGCCGCCGAGCGTGGTCAGCACCGCGACGATGATCAGCTCGCGCTCGCGCGCAGCCAGGGCGGGGCGCGTGTGCACGTCGCCGAAGGCGTGCTCGACGATCCAGTCGCCGAGCACGCCCATCCGGGCGAGGAACTCCGCGCCGCCCGGCTCGTCACCGAGCTGCTCGAGGCGCGCAAGCCCGCGTGCTCTGCGGTCGTCGCCAGGGCCGCTCTGCGGATCGCTTGACAGCCCCTCGGCCACGCGAATACTTTATCCAAACATTTTCGGCTCGCGAGCCTCCGGGGCGCCGCCCCGCTCGCCACGCCGCGGAGGTGGCGATGTCGCAGTCCACGGTGCAGCCGGCGACCGGAGCGCGCACCGGACGCCAGTATCTCGACGGGCTGGGCGCCGGCGCGCGCGAGATCTGGCTGAACGGGGAGAAGGTCACGCATCCGCTCGAGCATCCGCAGCTGCGCGGTGGCGCGCAGTCGCTGGCGCGGGTCTTCGACATCCAGCACGAGCACGCGGCCGAGATGCTGGCGCCGTCGCCCGACGATCCGGACCTGCTCGTCAACGTCACGCACCTGATCCCGCGCTCGGGCGCGGACCTCGAGCGCCGCCGGCGCGCGTTCGAGCTGGTCGCAGCCAGCTCGGGAGGGATCATGGGCCGCACGCCCGACTACCTCAACGTCACCTTCGCCTGCTTCGCCGGGCGCGCCGACGTCTGGGAGCGCCGAGGCAACGAGCAGGGCGCCCGCAACATCGTCGCCTACCAGAAGCTGATGCGCGACCGCGACCTCTCGACGACGCACGCGCTGATGAACCCGACGGTCGACAAGAGCAGGCCGGATGCCGAGCAGGCAGCCGGCGAGGTCGCGTTGCACAAGGTGGCGGAGACCGAGACCGGCATCGTCGTGCGCGGCGCCCGCATGCTCGCGACGCTCGCGCCGTTCGCCGACGAGCTGCTGATCTACCCAGGCTCGGACATCCGCCCCCAGGACGGCCGCTACGCGCTCTCGTTCGCGATCCCGATCGCCACGCCCGGGCTGCGCTTCATCTGCCGTGACAGCTTCGCCAAGACCCGTGATCCGTTCGACTACCCGCTCTCCTCGCGCTTTGACGAGCAGGATGCCTTCGTGATCTTCGACGACGTCGAAATCCCGCGGGAGCGCGTCTTCCTCGACGGCGACACGGTCGGATACAGCGAGGTGATCACCGACACCGGCTGGCGCGGGCACATCATGCACCAGGCGTTCACGCGCGCCCACGTCAAGCTCTGCTTCGCGCTCGGGCTCGGCCACCTGATGGCCACCACGACCGGTGCCGTCAGCTTCGACCACGTGCAGGAGAAGCTCGGCGAGGTCTGGATCATGAGCGAGCTCGCGCGCAGCGCGATCGTCGCCGCGGAGGCGGGCGCCGCGCTGGACGAGGGAGGCGTGCGGTGTCCGGATCAGCGGCCGTTCGTGGCGCTGCGCGGCGCGATGCCGAAGTGGCTGCCGCGAGCCGCCGAGGTGCTGTCGCTGATCGGCGGCGGCAGCCTGATGGCGACGCCCTCGCGGGCCGACGTCGAGGGGCCGCTGGCTGAGCAGATCGCCACCTACTTCCAGGCCGCCGGCGCCGATGCGACACGGCGCATCCGCCTGTTCCGGCTCGCCTGGGACTTCATCGGCTCCGATCTGGGCGGGCGCGGGGAGCTGTACGAGCGCTTCTACCTCTCCGACTCCTACCGCATGACCGCGCTCGCCTACGCGATCGCCGACAAGTCGTTCCCGGAGGCACTGGTCGAGCAGTTCCTGCACGACTGAGTCACCCCGGGATAGGTTGTCGGAGGGGAACCGAGCGCCTGCGCCCGCCGACGGTGCCTCGGTCCCGAGAGCCGCACGCACGACAGCAATCGAAACGGAGGAGCGCAACGATGGCCCAAACTCTGAGCGTGTCCGAGCTTGACGCCGCGGGGATCCGCGTGGTGCGCCTTCAGTACCCGGACCTCCACGGGATCTGTCGCGGCAAGGACATTCCGATCGGCGCCTTCGAGCACGCCGCGCACGAGGGGATCGGCTTCGTCGAGGCGATCATGACCGTCGATCTGCGCCACAACGTGATCGCCGGGTTCGAGCAGGGGTTCCCCGACATCGTCGCCCGCCCGGACCTCTCGACCCTCGCGGCGCTGCCCTGGGATCCGCGCGTCGCCGTGTGCATCTGCGACCTGCACGACGCGGTCAGCGACGAGCCCTACGCCGTCGATCCACGGGGGGCGCTGCGGCGCGCGCTCGAGCCCTACGCCCAGCTCGGCCTCGCACCGGTGCTCGCGCACGAGCTCGAGTTCTACCTCTGCGAGCCCGACGCCGCCGCGCCACACGGCTACGGGCCCTATGCCGCGCAGGACAGCCCGCCATACACCGTCGGCTACGTCGCGGACCCGCGGGGCACCCTCTCGACGATGCTCGACGCGGCGGTGGCGCTCGGCCTCGACGCGATCGCGGGCGCGCACGAGTACGGGCGCAGCCAGTATGAGATCAACCTGCGCCACAGCGGTGCCCTGAACGCCGCCGACCGCTCGTTCCGCTTCAAGGACCTGGTCAAGGAGCTGGCCGCCCGTGACGGCCTGCGCGCGACCTTCATGGGCAAGCCGTTCAACGGGGACGAGGGGTCCGGACTGCACCTGCACGTCTCGCTCGCCGACACGCGGCAGCAGAACGCCTGCGCCGACCCCGACGGTGCGGATGGCCTCTCGGCCACCGCGCGCCAGTTCATCGCCGGTGTGATGGAGCACGCGGCCGGGATCATGGTGTTCCTCAACCCGACGGTCAACTCATACCGGCGGATCCACCCCGAGGCACTGGTGCCGACCCGCATCTGCTGGGGCCACGACCACCGCATGACGCTCGTCCGCGTCCCGCGCGAGCGCGGCGCCGCGACGCGCATGGAGACGCGCCTCGGCGACGGGACGGCCAACCCGTATCTCGCGAGCGCCGCGGTGCTCGCCGCGGGGCTCGATGGCATCAGGCGCGAGCTGACGCCGCCGGCGCCGATCGAAGGCTTCCTCTACGAGCTGCCGGAGTCCGAGCAGGGTCCGGCGCTGCCGACGAGCTTCGGCGAGGCCCTCGAGGCGCTCGACGCCGACAGCGTCATCCGCGAGGCGCTCGGAGAGCAGTTGATCGAGACCTTTCGCACGATCAAGGCGGCCGAGCTGGAGCGCTTCCGCACCTGGGTCACCGACTGGGAGTTCGCCGAGTACTCGCCCCGGCTGTGAGGCGGGCGCGCGCCGCGCTCAGGCGGTCAGCGCCTGCACACGCGCGATCACCTCGCGGCACAGCCTCGCGACGGCGTCGGCGTCGTCGGTGAACTGCGAGGGCTTGAAGCAGAACGTCGAGAACCCCTGGGCCATCTGCTCGGGGATCGAGGCCAGCGCTGCGCCAAGATCGGCGACGCTGTGCTCGTCGGGGAACGCCGCGCGGGTGCCGCCGACCAGCTCCAGCTCGCCGGGATCGCGTCCGGCGGCGCGCATCGCCGCTGCCAGGCGGTCCAGCTCGGCCGCCGAGATCCGCCCGAGCGGGTTGACGCCGCTGCCGTGGCGCACGATTCGCGCGATCAGGCGCTCGTGCATCGACGAGGAGCCGAAGTGCAGCACGACTCCGTCGTCGCGGTGGGGCTTGGGTTCGACGTAGACCTCCTCGAAGCTGTAGTGGCGGCCGTGGAAGGACGCGGGCGAGGGACCCCAGGCGGCCTGCCAGACGGCGAGGTGCTCATCGAGGCGCTCGCCACGCTGCGCGAACGGGACCCCCAGCGCGTCGTACTCGGCCTTGTGCCAGCTCGGCGTGGGCAACACCACCAGGCGGCCCTCGCTGAGCAGGTCCAGCGTGGCAAGCGACTTGGCCAGCGCCAGCGGGTGGCGCAGCGGCGCGATCACGGCCACCGCAAACAGCCGAAGCCGGCTGGTCAGCGCCGCCATCGCTGCGAGCAGCACCTGCGAGTCGGGCCACGGCATCGCCGGGTCCTGGTTTCCGGGCATCGCGTACTCGCGCGGATTGGCCATCGGACCGTCCGCGTCAGCGCCGGCGCCGAGCACGATGTGCTCGCTGAGCATGACCGCGTCGAAGCCCGCGTCCTCGGCCTCGGCGGCCATCCGTGCGAGGCGGCGGAGCTCGCGCGGCGAGGTCATCGTCCAGCATTCGCTGAGCACCAGCACCATGCGCGGCGGAGGAGTCAGCTCTGGCGCCCTTCGGCCGCGATCCGCTCCGCCTCGTCCTCGGCGATCGCGAGCGCGACGTGCAGCGTGTTGGCGGAGACCTCGGGTTGCTCGCCCGGGCCGCTCAGATCGACGTCCCACTCCTCGACGTGGTTGCGCAGCGCGGGCATGCCGCTGATCTCGACCTCGACCACGTCGCCGGGCTCCATCGGCCGGGAGTGGGCCGGGGTGCCGGTGAGGATCACGTCCCCCGGCTCGAGCGTGATCAGCCGGCAGAGGTCGGCGAGCTGGTAGCGGTAGTCCCAGATCAGGTCGTCGGCATCGGCCTCCTGGACGAGCTCGCCGTTCAGCCGCGTGCGCAGCGTGTAGCCGTCGTCGGGGCGCCATTGGTCGGTGGTGACCACGGCGGGTCCGATCGGCAGAAACCCGTCCTGACCCTTGACGCGCAGCATCGCCCCGCGGTCGGCGTGTCGAAAGTCGTGCAGTCCGACATCGTTGGCCGGTGCGAAGCCGTACACGTGGTCGAGCACGTCGCGCTGCGCCACGCCGTGCATCCGCTTGCCGACGACCACCGCGAGCTCGCCCTCGTAGTTGAGGAAACGCGTGCCGGCCGGGCGCCGGACCGCGCGCAGGTGTCCGTTGAGCGTGCTCGGAGGCTTGATGAAGTAGGAGGGCTGCGCCGGCATCCGCGCGACGGCGTATTCGAGCAGTCGCGAGCGGTAGGTCAGATGAACCGCGATGATCTTGGAGGGCGCCACCGGCGCGAGCCAGCCGACGTCGGCTGCCGCGAACTCGCGGCCGTCGTCGGTGATCACCCGGTCACCGTCCAGGCGCCCCCACAGGCGATCGCCGCCGATCTCGATCCGCACCTGCTGCACGACGTCCTCCCGGCGCTGGCAAACCGCGCGTTACGGGGGGTTCGAAACCCCCGCAATATTTGACATGGTGATACGCGCGGTTACTATAGGGATCGCCGCCGGGGGTGGTCAAGGGAGCCCGGCCGGCGAAGCCACCAGAGAGGGAGGGGACAGTGTCAACGCCGCAGACGAGCGCTCTGGGTGAGCGCAAGCTTTCGACGATTCACGCCGTCGCGCAGGCGCTCGCGCTCGGCCCGATGTTCTCGATCGCCCTCGTGGAGGGCAGCATCTCCCGTCCGGACATCGGTGCCGGATGGAACGCGACCCTCGCCGTCCTGTTCGCCTCGCTCGGCGTCATGGCGATCGGCTACGTCGTCGCGCTCTACGCCCGCCGCTATGCCGGAGCCGGCGCGGTGTATGAGTACCTGACCCGCGGAGCGCATCCCTCGGTCGGGATCTTCGCCGCCGGCGTCTTCTTCATGGGGACGCTGTTCCTGGGCGGCGGCGGCATCTACCTCGGCCTCGGAATCCTGATGAACGGTTTCTGGACGGCGCACATCTCGGCGACCGGCGCGCCCGCATGGTGGATCTTCGGGCTGATCGGCGTCGGCTTCGTCCTGTTGCTGAACTACCTCGGGGTGCGGATCGCGATTCGCGCAATGCTGACGTTCGCGGCGATCGCGCTCGTGCCGATGCTGCTGCTCGGGATCGTGATCGTCGCCAAGGGCGGTCAGGGCGGGAACACCCTGACGATGTTCGACCCCGGCCAGACGTCGCTCTTGGGAATCAGCCACGGCGGCGTGCTCGGTGGGGTGCTGCTCGGGATCCTGCTGTTCGTCGGCTTCGAGGCGGCGGCGTCGATCGGCGAGGAGTCGCATGACCCGCACCGCTCGATTCCGCGCGCCGTGCTCGCCACGGTGGCCGCCGCGGGCCTGCTGTTCACCTTCATCGCCTACGCGTTCTCGATCGGCTACGGCCACGCGGCCGTCTCGAAGGGCGCCTGGGCGCTCGATCCGGCGGCTGTCGACACGCTCGGCACCAAGTACATCGGGTCGTGGTTCGCGACGATTCTCGACCTCGTGGTGATCCTCGACGCGATCGGCCTGGCGCTCGCGATCTGCGTCACGATCGGGCGCGGCTATTTCGCGCTCGGCCGCGATGGGCTGCTGCCGAAGGTGTTCGCACGCACCTCGCGCTTCAACACGCCGTGGGTGGGGAACCTGCTCGTCGCCGTCGGCGGCATCGGCCTGATCCTGCTCGCAACCAACGCGCACTACTTCAACCTCTTCGTCGCCCCCGGCGCGAACGGAAAGCCGGTGCCGATCTTCCCCAACGACCAGTTCGCCACGTTCATCATGGCAGCCACGGTCGGCTCCTTCGCGGTCGAGTTCGTCTATCTGATGCTCGCCGTCGCGATGATCTGGGTGCTCGCCAGGACGGGTGGCAAACCGTGGCAGTACGTCGTCGTGGTGATCGCGATCGCGACGCCGATACTCGGCTTCTACGGGGCCCTGCATCCGGGCCCGCACAACGCGAGCAACTACAACTACATCGCGCTGTACTACACGCTGGTCGTGCTCGCGCTCGCGGCGATCTGGTTCGCGATCTGCAGGCTCGCAGTGCCTGATCGCGTGGCCAACGCCGCGCGACATGCGACCGAACACCACGGCGTGGCGCCGCTGGACGAGAACGTCGACTTCACGCCGGCGCCGGAGAACACCGCGATCTAGTGGAGTTGCGGTTGCAGCCGGTCGCGGCGGAGCCGCGCAGTTCGCGTGTTCGGCGCGCTCGAGCGCGCCGGATGCGAGGCTTATGCTGGCGTGTTGACGGATCGGGCGTGGGCGCAGTACCCGGTCCACGCCTGAAGCCGCGATAGTCAACCCGGACCTGGACCCCCGCATGCCGCACGGATACTCGCTCCCGCTCTCGCCCCACGGCACCGCCTCGCTGGTGCCGACCCCGCCGTGGCACTACGTCGGGGACTTCCTGGTGATCGAGTACTGGGCGGATCCGGATGCAGTGGCCGCGGTGCTGCCCGAGGGCCTCGAACCGTTCGGCGATGACCCCGGCCGCGCCGCGGCGCTGTTCGTCGACTGGCAGAGCGCCAGCGACAGCGGCGCCGAGCTGCTGGACCCGGTCCGCTCGCAATACCGCGAGTTCTTCATCGTCGTCAACGCGATGCTCGACGGCGAGCTCGTGACGAGCTGTCCCTACATCTGGGTGGATCAGGCATTTGCGCTGATGCGCGGCTGGATCCAGGGCTTCCCGAAGAAGCTCGGCTCGATCTGGCTGACGCGCAGCTTCGGTCTGGAGTGTCGCGCCGACCCGGGCGTCGCGAGCGGATCGACGTTCGCCGGCACCCTCGCGGCCGGCGACCGCCGGCTCGCGCAGGGGTCGGTGACGCTGGAGCACCTCTCCGAGCGTGGCCCGACGCACAACGATCCGCGGCTGGTCAACGTGCGCCATTTTCCGCGGCTCGCCGCCGGCCGGCACTCCTCGCCGGCCGTGCACGAGCTGGTCGGAGGCGTCTCACGCGACCGGGCGATCTCGGCGATCTGGGAAGGCTCGGCGACGCTCGAGCTGCTCGACGCACCGCACGAGGAGCACGCCGCGCTGGCCCCGGTGCGCGTCGGGCGCGGGTTCCGGTTCAGCTTCGCCTACACGGTCGACGACCTCGAGACGCTGCGGGATCTGGCCTAGGGGCCAATGGATGCTCCCGAGCGCAACGCACTCAGCGTGAACGTGCTGATCACCGGCGGCG
>OBLU010006775.1_pt1 | contig 10175 bp, 9 predicted proteins | sample 1518681 | NCBI WGS metagenome assembly OBLU01 (sample SAMEA3539304, study PRJEB22396) | soil metagenome | biome: tundra; feature: field; material: soil | place: USA | collected 2010-05 | depth 0.15 m
TACCATCAATCCCGCTTCCAAACGGCCCGAATGCAGTCACGAGGGCCACAGCCTGTCGGATTAGCCTTGTTAGAGCTGGGCCTTGGCCCAGGTGATCATTAGCTCGTTGCGGGCCGATTTCCAGGTTGCCTGGTAGAGTTTGCGGCTGACCATCAGCCAGGCGGTCCCTTCTACGTCCTCTTTACCTCCCGCTTTCTGGTATTCTTCCCGGGTTGTGCTCTGGAGGCGGGCGTATTTTCCGACCCACGTCACGTCGGCCACAACGGCGTTCAGCGGCTTTGCATTTCCGATTGCAGGCGAAGGTGTTCCTGCTTGAGCTGCTGGCGCAGGCTGGGACGATCGCAGAGAAAACGGTTCGGGAGCGGACCCGTCAGGGGGTAATCAGGTGTTTGGCGTGAAGCGAACGCTTCCCATTGTGATTGTGTGAGGCGCCAATCGCCGATCCGGTAGGCATAGTAGCTAATGTGGCGGACACCCAGCTTGAGCGCCGCCTCGGTGATGCGTGTAATCTGTCGCGCGTTGGGGAATTCCCCGGCGGGCTTCCGAAAGTCAGCAGCCGCCACCCAGAAGCAATAGATGATCTGCTTGCCATTGCCGACCTGTGCGCGCAGTTCCTGCAAGAGCGATTCAGTTCGGGCGCCAACTCTCGGCGGATTTGCGCTCGCGGCCCAGGATGTATTCGCCGTCTTCGAGAAAGACTTCGTGGCGGGGCGAAGGGTCCACCGCCCGAAGGTATTTCACGGTATCGGCAGCCCATTCCGTCAGCCATTCGAGGCGGGCGGCGCACCAGTCCTCCCAGGCGCGCGCATTTTCGTTGGTGATTGCGCGGGGCGGCTCGACCGCTTTCCATCCCGGGTAATCCCGCCCCCAAGCTGCCTTGAGATGGTTCAGCGAGCCGTAACGGTGTTTAAGCCAGGCGCGAAACTGGTCCTGGTCGTAATCCGAATAGCTCACAAAATCACCGCGCGTCTTGGTGTTATCTCCCGCAAAAGAGCCCGCGCCGCCAAGGTAGAAAGTGTCGTCGAAGAGATAACCGGCGAAGGCAGGATGGTCCCTATAAGCCGCCGCCACTGCTTGCAGGTAGCCCTTCCACTGCGTCGAGCGCCATTTCCGATGAAACAGGTTGAAAGTGAAAAGGAGATGGCCTTGGTTATCAACTTGCTGGAATTGAGCCTGGCGCGGCAGCTTGTTGTAGGCCGGATGCCAGATCAGGAGATAGGCCTTGAGTCCGCGTTTCTGACAAAGGTCCAGGGCCAGCCGCGTATTTTGAATCTGCCGGGCAACGGCCGCCGCATCGATCCCCCAGCAAAGCATCACGTCGGTGAAGCCGCTATCGGCAATGGCCTCGAAATCGCGGTCCCAATGGCTCGACTCTATCGAGTTCAGCCAGTACCAGGTGCTCAGGCGCAGCTTCTGGCCATGAGCCAGAGGGGTTCCCCAGAGGGTGGCGGTGCACAAGAACAGGGTGAGGATAACACCGGCTTGCTTCTCAGGCAGGCGAAGAGGATGACCGGGCTTGGTCACAAGGTTTGTGAAGGGCACATACTATCGGGCCTCCCGACCACCCACAAGTTCACTTGAGCTACTGTGCTTCTTGTCTGAAAACATAACCCCTATCGGCCTTCGTTTGCCTTTTCACTACAATATCGCCCAAGGCCCTAAATCTGCTCTTTACTGCCTGATCATTGCTCTTCGCCATGTCAGACCACGCACCAACTCCCTCGTAGTAGGCCACGGGTTTCCTTTCCCAAACATTATGCTTTGCATACGCGAGCAGGTACTGATCAAAGTAGATTTGGAACGCGGGTTTTGTTAACAGGTCCTTGTTAAACTCCATTTCCATGCTGGTGCCGCAGCCTTCGGCAAATCTACATGCCTCTTCGAGTCTGTCGGGCGGGGTAGGCTTTCTATGAAAGTAATAGTTAGGTTGTTGGTAAACGAAGTCGAACCCGTATTGCTTCCAGGTTGTTCTGCCTTGAGGCCAAGAGGGAATCCAATACAAACGGGAGCCTCTTGAATTAATATATTGCCCAATTTCTTGCGTGTGGTGCACCTTCCATGCACGTTCGAATACCCAATAAAACCCTGCCAACTCCAAATGCTTGTAGTCCTTCTCCTTCCAACTTTTAAGAACCGCGTCTACATACCAGTGTGCAGCTTCTAACCGATCAGCCGTATTAGCGAAATCCATTTTCTTCCCGTTCAATTCTCCCCATTCCGAGGAAACAACGATCTGATCGGGTTGAGAACCAACGATCGGGGTGGGGAGCGTTATCACAACCTGGCGCTTGCGCATAGGTCTGTGTCCCTTTGCCGCCAGGGAGTTCAGGAGTTGGTCTAGAGCAGCAATACTTTGTCCCTCTTGAAAGTAGTGGTCGATTAAGTCCTGCCAGTCGCGTTGTGTTCCATCTTTCCGGCGGGTAAGAGGAGAGAGCCGCGCGCCCGATTTAGCGATATATTCGATAAAAAGGAAGCCATCAAAAAGCCACTCAATGTGTCCGTTCTCCTCACGGTACACGTATGGCCTGAATCTGTCCATAGTCCATGGCAAACGTCCTTGTCCACCATCGTAAATGAGCATTAAGTCTGTGATCTGGTTACTCTTATCCGTTGGTGTTGACTTGGTTACGTTAACCGTTACTTGTGATCCAGATTCAATCGGATTGCCAGAAGCTGCCTGGCCATGGGCAACGGAAGCAATAAGAAGGATGCATGCATGAAGAAGGTATGCCTTGCCAATGGAGCGGTCCGTTGTCATCGTGAGTAGAATTTGCTGCTGAAATGATGCCGATAGAAGCGCGGCGGTCAGCGGGGCGCGGAAACGGGCATGGCGATATTGCTTGAGCAAAAGCAGCCGCGGTTCATTCCATATACCACAATCGGCTGGCCATCTCGCCTGCGGGCGTCATTTGCCAGAGCAGCCGGAAAGGCACGCGCTCGACATGGCCATCGGCAGTGGTGACATTGGCCCCGCCGTTATGGACCGTGGGACGACCCCAATTATAGGCGACGCCATAATTCGGCCAGGTATCGATCTTCCCGTCGCCGTCCTGATCAGCGGAAAAAGGATACGCCAAAGGGGAATAAAGATAATGCGTTATGGTATCAGTAAGGATCATCGCTTGAGCGGGCCGCTTGATCTTGGACGAGGGCATCGCCGGAACCGTGTTCCCGTAATAGAACGGCCCCGAAATCCCTCTGTAGGTCGGGGTGATTACGGTTCCCCCAAGAGCGCCAAAGTAACAGCCGATGTAGCAGTTCCAGTTCGTTCCGGAGGGCGTGTCTCCAGAATAGGGAGCCGGCCCCACGCTCCCCCCGGGACAACGCCGGAGGGCGTCATAAAAAAGGGCGTCGGTGTTGAAAATACCATTGCCGGCCTTGTTCTGCTTGGCGACATAGGGCGCGAGAAGCTCAAACCAGAAGGGTTGGGTGTAATCGGTGGAGTTGTTGCCAAAGAGGGGGAATCTATCGCCAAAGTCGCCTTCATACATGATCGTCGCATACCCCCAGTTCTTCATGTTGTTGGCGCAGCTAATGGCGTTGGCCTTGGCCTTGGCTTTGGCCAGGGCGGGCAGCAGCAACGCCGCCAGAATGGCAATAATCGCGATGACAACCAGCAGCTCGATCAAGGTGAAGGCGTTCCGGGAGCCCTTGCGACCGGAAGCGGCGTTCGCGACGAAGAAAGGTCTTTTCATAAGCACATAATCACGGTCTGCAATCAAGAGAACTTAAAGCACTTTATCTGTTGTTTCTAATTGTTCCTCGGCAGGGCGCTGCTCTCAGCGCCCTGCCGAGCCTGAAATGCCAGCCCTGTCCTTACGGCGTGACCACACGGTGGAAACGCCGTGGGCAGGCAGCTCGCACGCCCGTGATAGTTGTCAATCATCCGCCGGCTACCACCAGAGCCAGCCGGGATCGGGCGGCGGGCTGGATACCCAAGTAGCGATTTGAGGCGGGAACATATAAAAGACCACATGGCCGTCGGCAAAGAGCATATTCTGCCGCCGCTGATTGCGGTTTTGGTGCCACCAGGTTGACGGGTTGCCGATGTCGAAGCCGCTGTTTTCCCACTCCCAGTCGCCTTGGATAATCTTATTGGCCGGGCTGCGCGCGACTTCGCTGCCTCGGATGGGTGTGCCGGCGTCGGTGCCGGGATAGTAAGCTTCTCCCGTGACGTGGCGGGTCCGCCAGGCGTCAATCTTGTGCTCGGGGCAGTAGCTGTTGCCGTACTCGAGGAAGCAATTCTTGGCGAGATAATTGGCATCTCCCTTATCGGAGGGGCAACGCCAGGTGAGGACGGCGGGAACAAAGCGATTGAGCGGCCGGTTGGTGTAGTCCACATTCACGCCGAAGCTGTCGGCTACCGCGGCATCAAGCGAGTAAGTGCCCTGCTGACCACCCGCCGCCCCCCAGCCTCTCATGACGGGATACCAGTCATTGTTGTCCTGAACATACATGAGCCAACCCAGGCCGATCTGGCGCTGGTTGCTGGCGCATTGAGTTCGGCGGGCCTGTTCCTTGCCGCGAGCGAGAGCTGGCAGGAGCAAAGCGGCCAGAATCGCAATGATGGCTATGACCACCAGCAACTCGATCAAGGTGAAGGTCTTCCGGGAGCCCTCGCGACCGGAAGCAGTATTCGCGACGAACAAAGGCCTTTTCATAGGCTCATAATCACGATCTGCAATCAAGGGAACCTAAAGGACTTTATCTGTTAATTCTAATTGTTGCTCGGCAGGGCGCTGTTGTCAGCGCCTTGCCCACGCTAAAATACGCGGCCTGTTCTTACGGCGTGACCACGCGGTAAAAACGCCGCGGATAATTCGTCGAACCCAGGTCCGTGAACGAGAAGACACCACCCGCAAACGTGCCGCTGCCCTCTTCGATCCAGCTCAAGGGGCTGGCTACGTTCGTGTTCGCCAGGATCCGATAAGGTTGGTCCGCAGCCCCGGTGCCGGACATCTGGAAGTTGCGGTCGCCCGCCAATCCGAAAGCACTGACGGCCGGCCCGCCAGTGACATGCAAGGTGCCATCCACGAGCAGGAAGCTCGTGTCCCACGTGAGCGGCGATGGGAGAGCCGGCAGGTCAAAAGAGTCGAAGGAGCCTGCGTAGGTTGTGGCGTCGAACAGCTTGAACACGGCGTTAGCCGACAAGGCGCCGTTCAACACGATCTGAAGAGTGCCGCCGTAGGTTACGGTGGTCAGGCCGCGGATGAGGTCGCAGCCACTGGCGCTCACGTCGAACACGCAGGTGCTGTTACCCGCGCAGAGCAGCGTATTGCTGATGGTGAGTGTGCCGATGGAGGCATCGCCCGGCGAGATGAAGGAGCCGGGAGAATTGATGACCGGGCAGGCGATAAGCCCATTGCCTGCAAGCGTGGCTCCGGAGTTGGGGGAGGACACGCCCGAACTGTTGAGGATCGCCCCGTCCACCACCAGGATGCCGCCGGTGATGGTCGTGGGGCCGGTATAGGTGTTGGTGCTGGACGCCGCCAAGGTCCAGGTGCCAGCGTCCCGCTTCGTGAGAGACACGACAAAAGAAGGCGAGCCGTTAGCGATGCCGCTATGCCATTCGCCGGCCGCGGCACCGCGCAGGTTGAGTTCCTGACTGACGCTGGCCGTCGCGTCAGTGAACGCACCGGTCACGATGAGCTTGCCATCGTCCGACTGGAAATTCCAGGTCGAGCCACCGGCCGTGCCTGTAATCGCGCCGGTCAGAATATTGGTGCCGCTGATGTTCTCCACATGGGGCGGAGCGGGGAACGTGCCGGGTTTGCTGGAAAGGGTCAGCGGATGCGTCACGGTGATATTGTTGCTGAGCACCAGCCGTGCTAACAGAGTGTTGCCGATGTTGAGCATGCTGCTGGCGCTCCCCAACGCGCCCGGATCGCTGATCCACAGCGCGCCATCGGAGATGGTGGTCGAGCCGGCGAAGCTGTTTGCCCCGGGAATGGTCACATTGTTCATCGCCAACTTCAGCAAGCCGCCCGTGCCGGTCAGGAGGTTGGTGAAGGTGAGGTCGTCACTGCGGTTGAGGGCGAGGGTGCCGTTGTTGGTGATGGTGCCCTGCGCGATGCTGCCGGCAGCGCCGCCGTTGCCGAGCTGCAGAGTGCCGCCCGCGATCAGCAGGCTACCATTGCCGATGCCGCTGCCGGTGGCGTTAGCCACGACGAGCGTGCCACCATAAATGATCGTGCCGCCGCCATAGGTGTTCGCGCCGGCGAGAACCTGCGTGCCCGAGTTGGTCTTGATCATGCCACCGACACCGCCGATGACCCCGTCAAATTCACTGCCATTCCCTGAGAGGGTCAGCGTGCCGGCCCCCAGGCTCACATTGCCGCCGCTGGTCCCGCCCCCAGCCAAAGCGCTTAGCCATTGGTTCTGTCCGTTGAGATCCAGGACCACGCCGGTCGCATCGCTCAGCGTGACGACGGCGTTGGTGGGGAGACGGTTCGCGCTGCCGCTGAGCTGTAAGTCGCCACCGCCAAGCGTCACCGGGCCGGAGAAGTTGTTGGTCCCACTGTTCGTCAGCGTGAGCATGCCAGAACCCTGTTTGGTCAGGCCAGTCGTGCCGCTGAGGCCGCCTGTGCCACCGAAAGTGTAAGTCTTGGCGGAGTTGTTGACGGTGATGGCGGTGGGCGACAGGTTGGTGGTGAGAGTCACCGTGGTCGTGCCTGAGGCGGTGTCGTCAAAGAGCACCGCGTCCCCCGGGACGGTCACCTGTTGGTAGGTCTGCGGCGTGCCCGAGAGGCCGCCAATCCAGTTGGCCGTGGTGTTGATGTCCCAATTCCCATTCACATTGCCGCTCCACTTGGGCGACTCCACGTTGGTGACCACCAGGAAAAGCGTATCGGTGCTGTTGGAATAGTAGCCGAAGGTCCGCGGAGGCAGCGTGCCGTAGGTGATGCCGGCGAAACTGCCGGAGGCGTACCATTTCATCACTGGGATGACACCAGGGGTGAGACCCGAACCGCCCAGGTTGAGCGTAATAGCACTCACGTTGAGATTGCTCGCGTTGCAAACGGGGTTGATCGGGTTACCCGCAACGCCGAGGCTCAGGTTGAGCGTGCCGGAATTAAGGTTCAGCGTGTTGATCGCAGCGCCGTTGTTGCCCAGCGTGCCGCCGACCGACAGGGAACCGCCGTTGAGCGTGACCGTCGTAGTCGGCGCACCGCCAGCGACGATGTTGCCATTGACGATGACGGCGCTATTAATGGTCAGCGTTCCGGATGTGGTGCCGGCACCGGTTCCGCCGACGACGAGACCGAGGGACAGGTTGTTGTTGACAATAAGATTGGTCACTCCGGCCCCACCCGAGGTCTGCACTGTGCCCTTACCGATTGCCACAGTGCTGGACTTTTGGACGCCGATGTAGAGTGAGTTGACGTTAATGAGCCCGCTGCCGATGTTCAACGTGCCCGTACCACTGGCGCCGCTGGTGCTCGAGGCACCCGTGCGCCCGACGTAGATGGTGTCAACCATCGCGTCCACGGTGCCGGCGGTGAAATCCGCAAGACCGGTCGAGGTAAAACCTGTATTCCCAGTAAGATTGTCGCCAATGCCCCAGTAGCTTTGCACGCCGGTGCCCGCGCGGTTGCGGAAAAGGGCTACGCCGCCAGAGGACCAGAACTGCAAAGTGCCGTTCCCACGGCGCCAGCCGACCGCGATGCCGGAATCTCCCAGAAAGACGTTGGTGTCTCCCAGGTAGGCCAAGCTGGCAGGACCGGTGCTGACGATGCTATCCCCGATTGTCAGGACCAGGCCGGAAAGAGCCAGAGGCCGCGTTGTTACGGTGGACGGGCTGGTGATGATGTTGGTCTTGGCCAGGTAGAGAATGCCTCCGGGCCGATCGTTAATACTCGCAGTGGTGGTGCCAACGCCCCCCACTGAGACGCCGATGACGTTTGCGGTGAAGGTGTCCAGGCCAGACATGTCCAGGACTGGCCGCGAGCTTTGGGAGGCATTCCACACATTGCGCACCGCCACCACGCCGCTCGGGTTATTCACGGCCAGCGTTCCATGTCCGAGGATTGTGTGGTACATGTTCTGATTGTTCTGCGCCCCTACCCAAATCGCGTAGTAGTTCGTGCCCAAAGAAGTCAGGTTGGTCACCGGCATTGCCCCGGTGATCGTCAAATTGGTTCCGGCGGGAATCTGCGTAACGTGCCAGGTGTTGGTCGGGCGGGACCACAGGCTGTTGAGAGTAAAGTTGGCGTCAAGGATGTTATTGGGGCCCAGCGCCGACCGACCAACCGCTCCCGGCGGCAGCATCGGTGGGCGTGAAAAGCACGTCGGCCCCGGCGGTGGGCGCGCCCACGTCCCAGTTGGCGGCGGTGGACCAGTTGTCATCGGCGCCGCCCCCGCCGGACCAGGTATTCGTGGTGGCCTGGGCTGTTGAAGCGGCCAGGAGGCAGAGGCCCGCTACCAACAGGGCACCGAAGCGCGCGCCGTGGTTCAACAGGGGTGTTTTCAGTGCTCTGGATGAGGTTTTCCAGCGATTCAGGTGAGCCAGGAGGTTGGTGTCGTTTATCATAATTAGGAGTTTCAGGTTTTGCACACGTCTCGCCCGACAGTTCCCATCGCGCTCTCAATACAACGCGTCGCACATCGGTAGGTCGAGCGTAACATAATGATGATAGCCGGAACCCGGTGGCGGCGCAAGCTTTTTCTGTAAATTCCTTGCGCATCAAACGATGTTTGCGCATAAGCTCTGGGGCAGAAACGTCTCTTTTGAGAAGTTATGCGATTTGCCAGAACTATTCCAAGCCTTCTATGGGTTGTCGGATGCGTCCTCCGCGCGCAATGTGCGGAGGAGACGTCGAGTGTTTCAGTGACGCATCCAGTTCGCGGTGGGTTTACCGGATCGGAGGTTCCGGCCACGCCGCTGATACTGGGCGATTACTGCTTGAGTGGCGTCAGGACCAGCGATGGTCGAACCGATTTGGCGAAACTCATCGCGGCTTTGCAGGAAATGAAGGCAAGGGATTACATGCATCTTGTCTGGAAGGAGAAGAGTTATCCACATGCCTGGGAGGACTTTCGCGCTATGGCTCCGGAGTTCCAAAAGGCCGGCATCCGGTTATGGCTCTATCTGACTCCTCCTTCCGAGACGCCGCCCGAGCCCTTTGGCAAGGACTACGTTCGCTGGGCAAGAGAGTGTGCCGCGCTGGCGAAACAATATCCGATCATCCAGGGGCTTGCCCTCGATGATTTCAACGGGAACGTGAAGACGTTCACACCCGATTATTGCAGGCAGATGATGGCCGAAGCGCACAGCATTGCGCCCAAGCTTTCCTTGTTTGTCATTTGCTATTACGGTTACGCCGATCCATTTCTGGCGCCCCACGTGCGGGCAGGAGCGATTGACGGAATCATTTGGCCCTATTTCCATCCACACAAGAATCACAGCAATACCACCAATCTTTTTCCCCAGGCAGCGAAATACCGCAGTTGGTTGGACGAGCAGACCACACTCGGCGGTTTGCCACGGCCCATGCCGCTGATTGTAATGGTTTACGGCAGCAAGATGGCGAAGGCGCCCGAGGCCTGCACCCCGGCCTACGTCCAGGAGTGTCTCAAGGAGGGATTGCGAACTGTTCGGGCAGGCTATGCCGATGGGGTAATGACCTATTGCCTACCCAAAGACAGGCCCGAGTTTGTGGCAGCGGTGAAAAAGAATTACGCCGGCTGGAAGGACAAGCCGCCCGCCACCGGGTCACGCTAAATCTAAGCAGAGCATTCCAGGATGAAGTACCGGCTGATGCCCGAAGGATCAACGACCCATGTCTTGCCAGCGCTCCCGCTGCCGGCCCGCGATTCGGGCAGGTCGGGACTGTGAAGTAGCACCCGGTTCAACGCGACCGCCGACTCCAGGACAAGTTCCTTCGTCAGCGGCGTCAACTGCAACTGCTCGATAATGCGTTGGCCGCCGACCTGATTTTGCAGCGTCGGATGAAGGATGGTTCCCACTTTGGCCGGCAGGGCGTGAATGAGCAGGCGGTTGCCATCACGGTATTGTCTCAGCGGCCAGGTTGAGGGATGCCCCTTTAGCACAACCGCCGCGTCGAGACGCGATTGCAGCACGGTGATAATGGCGGCAGCGACGCCTTTATGCGTGATCCGCTCGGGCCGCCAGAGCAGGCGTCCCTTTCGAACGGGGATAATGAACCAGCCGTCTT
>OBLU010006776.1_pt1 | contig 10175 bp, 7 predicted proteins | sample 1518681 | NCBI WGS metagenome assembly OBLU01 (sample SAMEA3539304, study PRJEB22396) | soil metagenome | biome: tundra; feature: field; material: soil | place: USA | collected 2010-05 | depth 0.15 m
GGCCGTCCCCCACCGCGGGTGGGGACAGAATCCGGCTTACAGACCGGCTTGCATCACTCTCCACCACCACTGCGTGGAGCGCGCTCCGGGTCGCCCGGCGGAGTGTGAGCGCCCACCCGTCCAGCTGAACGCGCGACATGGGGTGCAGGAGTTCCCGTTCAGGGCAATCGGGTGCCTGCCACGATCGAGGGGGGCAGACGGCCCGTGCGCAATAGGCAAAAGGCTCAGACGCCTAGGGTATGGGGCCCGGCGTTTGACCACTTTGGCGGGCTGAACCTCGGTAACGACACATGCTATAGTCTGGTAACAGCCTGGTGGCCTTGACGGGTCCGGAGTGGTTCCGGAACGGGGGCCGGCGATCAATCCAGGCCGTGCGGGTAAGGAGGGACTTCGATGAGAGGGGATGCTGGCACTGGAGCTTCTGGTTCTCGGAGAGGGCCTAAGGTCGCTCTCGGGATGCTGGGTGCGGTGGCGCTGATGGCGGCCACGGCGGTGGTCGCGCTGGCCAATTACGCCACCGGCCTTACCCTGACGGGTAAGTGCTTCGACACTTATACGAGCGGCACTCTCGTCACGCAAGACGCACAGACCGCGACCCCGCCGCACAGCGTGACGCTGGAGATCCTCGCTTCCCAAAACGGAGGCAGTACGTACCCGTACTTCGTCGCGAATACCACGATCGATCTGAAGAGCGGGCAGAACTCGTACCCGTGGTCGATTTACACCTCCAACGCCGCGTACTTGGCGACGCCGTACGATGCGTGGGAGGTCACAGTCGAGTCCACCTCCGGGGTCACCAACCAGATCTCCGCGCCCGTGATGAGCACCACGCTCTGCTCTCCCGACCCCAACACGCCCGAGTCGCCCCTCGCGGTGGCGCTCCCGCTGGCGGGGCTTGCGATCTTCGCCGGTGCATTCGGCGTCGTGATCCGTCGCCGCCGCCGCTCGGCGTCCGCCGTCTGAGCGTCTGAAGCATGGTGCCGGATCTGAACGGCACCCCAGTGGGGGGGGGGGAAGCGGTGGTGAGGCGGCCCGAGCCGGGCCGCCTCACACCGCCGCGCTGGCGGTGGCTGCCCGGCGGCGGCAAGCCGCGCGCCCTGATCGTCAGGACGGTGGTGGTCACCGCCTTGGTGGTGGTCGCCTACCAGTACTCGCTGGGGACACTGCTCTCCAGCCTCGGTGAGGAGACCCCGCTCTCCTACCTGGGGCTGGTGCCGCTGATCTCGCTGCTCCTCATCGCCGGGCTCATCTACCTCCCCGGGCGGCCGCAGCGCGACATCCACGACCGCTACCTCGACTACATCGTCGGCCTACCGCTGCTGGCGATCGCTGTGCTGGTGGTCACCGTGGGGCCGGCCCGGATGTCGACCTTCTTCTGGCTGTGGCGCCTGGACCTTGTGTCCCTTCCGCTCTTCGTCGCCGGGGCGATCGCCATCGTCTTCGGGGTCAGGATGCTGTGGCGGCTGCGGCTCCCGGTGGCGTTCCTGCTGCTCGCCTGGCCTCCGCCGTACACCCTCTGGCTCAACGGGCTGCTCAACGGCGTCACCAACCTCACCCTCTCGGCTCTCCACGCGCTGGTGGGATTGCTGCCGCTGGCCGTGCCGCTCGGCTACGGCGACGGCTCGCTCTTCCAACTCAGCCACGGAGGCAGCACCTTTGTCCTGAGCGTCGCGTCCGCCTGCTCCGGGGTCAACAGCATGCTCGGCTTCCTGCTGGTGGGGGCCGCCGCCGCCGCTCTGGTGCGAGGGCCCCGACCGCTCAAGCTGCTCTGGCTCATCGCCGGCATGGCCCTGATCTGGAGCCTGGACGTGGCGCGGATCATCCTGATCTTCGCGGCCGCCGACCTGTGGGGCGAGAACTTCTCGATTGACGTCCTCCACCCCTTCGTCGGGCTCCTCTTCTTCAGCCTCGGAGTGCTGGGGATGATCCTCCTCATGCCGCGCTTCCGCCTCCAACTCCTGGGCCCACCAACGGTCACGCCGTCCACCGACAAGCCGCCCTCCGCCGTGACCGAGCCCCGGCCTCGTGTCCGGCCGCGGCCGGCGGTCCGGCGTGCTGCCATTCCGCTCCTCGTCCTCGCCATCGCCGCCGCCGGCGTGGGCTTTGCCGACCTGGGGTTGGGCCAGTACCAGCTCCTCGCCCAGGATCTCGGACCTCCGCGGGTGCAACCGGTCACGCTGGTCGATGCGACGGTGCCGGGATGGGCGCTGAAGTTCGTCGCCACCTACGGCTTCGACAAGCTCGAGTTCGGCACCGACTCCACCTGGGACCGCTACATGTACCTGCCCGGGGGGACCTCAGCCGTGCCGCAGACCGTACCGATCACCCTCGACGTCATCTCCACCTCGGCCCTCGGCAGCTTCTCGATCTACACGGTGGCGGACTGCTACCACTTCCACGGTTACTCGGAGACCGACCAATCCAGTGTCGACCTGGGAGGTGGGGTCGTCGCCAACACCGTCGTCTACGAGGTCCACGGGGGCCTGTGGTGGGCGGCGGTCTACTGGGAGTGGCCGGTGACCACGGCGTCGGGCGAGACCTACCAGCGCATCGTGCTCAACGAGCTCGCCGACGTGAACCCGACCGGTTCGGAGGCGGCCCTGGTCGCGTTCGCGCGAGACGTGGTCGTCGCGACCGGAAGTGAGTCGGCGGTCGCGAGCTCGGCATGACCCTCAGGAGGGGGGTTCGATGACGCCCGCTGAGCGGGAGGAGTACGCGCTGAGGGAGAGCGTGAACGGCCTCCGGCTCCGCCACCCGGACTTCTCCGCGAGTAGGGTCCTCACCAAGCCTCAGGTGCTCGCGCTTGCCGTTCTGGTCGGCGCCGGCGCTCTGGGCCTGATCTTCGCCCCGCTCGCCGTCGGCCTGGTGCTTTCGGGGACGATCACCGCCATCTACGTGGCGATGCTCGTGCGCAACATCGCCATGTTCCGCCGGCTCCTCGCGCCCTCTGCCGGCTTCCAGATCAGCGACGCGGAGGCGAGGGCCATACCCGATGACGCCCTCCCCTACTACACCGTGATGGTCCCGGCATTCGGCGAGCCGGAGATCATCGCCTCCACTCTGGAGGCGATGGGCCGAATCGAGTACCCCAGAACCCGCCTCGATGTCAAGCTGCTGCTGGAGGCCGACGACCAGGCCACCCGTGCGGCGGTGGAGGCGGCAAGGCCCGCGCCGAACATCGAAGTCGTGCTGGTCCCCCCGGCTCAGCCCCGGACCAAGCCCAAGGCTCTCAATTTCGGACTCAGCTCGGCGCGCGGTGCTTACACCACCATCTACGACGCCGAGGATCGTCCCGATCCGCTCCAGCTGCGGCGGGCGGTGGTGGCCTTCTCTCGCGCTGACCGTCGGGTGGCGTGTCTCCAGGCCAAGCTCGACTACCACAACCCGGGACAGAACCTGCTCACCGCCTGGTTCCGGCTCGAGTACCTGACCTGGTTCGGCTTCACCCTCCCAGCCATCGCACGCGGGCATACACCGGTGCCCTTGGGCGGCACGTCCATGCACATCAGGACCACCGCGCTCAAGGCGATCGGGGCATGGGATCCCTACAACGTCACCGAGGACTGTGATCTCGGGGTGCGGCTGTACCGCATGGGGTACCGAACGGCGTTCCTCGACTCCACGACCTACGAGGAGGCCAACAGCGACATCATCAACTGGGTGAAGCAGCGCTCCCGCTGGGTCAAGGGATATGCGCAGAGCTGGCTCGTGCACATGCGCCATCCCATCCGCCTCTGGCGCGAGCTGGGCACCCGCGGCTTCATCGGTTTCAACCTGCTCGTCGGCGCTTCAACACTGACATCCGTGCTCAACCCCTTTCTCTGGACCCTGACGGCGATCTGGTTCCTCGTCCACCCCTCCTTCATCCAGAGCGTCTTCCCCGACCCGGTCTACTACCCGGCGATGCTCTCCCTGATCGTTGGCAACTTCCTCGGCTACTACGGCGGACTCGTGACCCTCCGAACCACTAACCGGCCTGAGATGCTCAAAGCCGCGCTGCTCATGCCGGTGTACTGGGGGCTGATGTCACTGGCCGCGATCCGGGCGCTGCTTCAGCTGCTCATCTCACCGTTCACGTGGGACAAGACCATCCATGGCCTCGACGCGCCGGTCGCCGAGGGAGGCAACTGACCGTGGAGGCGACCGCGGTCCTGCGCCCCGCGCTCGCCGAGCGCGGTCGCGCGCGCATCCTCCGGCGGCCCTCGCCCGGGGTGCTGTGTTTCCTCGTCTGCCTGGCCGGCTACCTGGTGGCGGCCTCATTCGTGGCATTCACCGGCAGCGCCGACTCGCTGGCCGGCGACGGCGTCTCTCGGGTCGCCATCGCCAACCGCATCCTGTTCAGCGCGGATCCCCACCTCGCCGCCATCGGCTTCGTCTGGAGCCCCATCCCCGAGCTGGCCCTCCTGCCCCTGGTGGCGCTGCGGCCGCTCTGGCCGGCCCTGGTCACCAGCGCGTTTGCCGGGACCATCGTCTCCGCCCTCTTCATGGCCGGTGCAGTGGCCCAGATGCTGGGTCTGCTCGGCGAGATCGGCGTCGGCCGGCGGATGCGGTGGGTGCTGACGGCCGGATTCGCCCTGCACCCGCTCATCCTGCTGTACGCGGCCAACGGGATGAGCGAGGCGTCGTTCATCTTCTTCCTCCTCCTGGTCAGCCGCAAGCTCAACGAGTGGCTGCTGCACCGGCAGGTGGGCGCCCTGGTGGCGACGGGATTCTATCTCGGGTTCGGGTACCTGACGCGGTACGAGGCGTCGGCGGCGGCCGTCGGCGTGGTGGTGGTGGTGGGCGTCGCCACCTTCGCGTCGACCGGCGGCACCGCTCGCCGCCGCATCCGCTCCGTCGTGGTCGACGCGCTGGTCGTGGTCGCGCCCTTCGCCGCGGCGTTCCTAACCTGGGCAGCCATCAGCTGGCTGATCACCGGCTCGGCGTTAGCCCAGTTCTCGTCGACCTACGGCAACCAGGCTCAGCTGCAGACGCAGGGGCTGGGGGGGAACCTGACGCTGGGGCAGGTGGGTGGGCTCGCGGCGAAGGCGGCGACCTGGACCATCAGCCTCGAGCCGGTGCTCCCCCTGGCCGCGATCGCCGCCCTGGCGGTGATCTTCCGGCGGCGCCGGTGGAAGGCGCTCGGCGTACCGGCGGTGCTCGGGGCCGTGATGGCCTTCATGACGGGGGCGTTCGTCACCGGTAAGGTGGAGCAGTTGATGCGCTTCTTGATCATAGCCATCCCCCTCACCATCATCGTGATCGGCCTGGCCGTTGCCCGTCTCGAGACCTCCCCCTCCGCAACGGAGAAGCGCGCCGGGGCGCAGGGGCGCGCGGCCGCTCCCGCTCGAGGGGGCGCGCGCCGACGCCTCGGTCACGGGCTGGCCGCGCTCCTCGCGGTCATGGCCGTGGCCGTGAGCATCCCCTCCGGCTCCGCGGCGATCCTCTACTCCGGCTTCGACACCCGCCAGGCCTATGCGGTGCAGGCGGTACTGAACCAGGGACACTGGACCGCCGCGCAGCGGGCGGCCGCCATCCGGCCCGACGTGGAGCTGCAGATCAGCCGGTACATGGACTCTCTGAACCTGCCCCGCGCCAGCGTCCTCCTCGACGACTTCATCGGCTACATCATCCCCATGACGTCCACCCACCCCGATCAGTACGTGATCACATCAGACCGCGACTTCCTGAAGGTCCTCGCCGATCCGGGGGCGAGCGGCATCCGATACGTGCTCATCCCGGAGAATAAGTTGATCGCCACCCTCGATGCCATCAACCGGGCCTACCCCAACGCGTACGCGACGGGGCAGGGCATCGGCACGCTGGTGAGGACGTTCTACGACCATAGCGACGACGACATCGACTGGAGGCTATACCGGCTGGTGGCATCCGGCTGACCCGACCCCGCCGCCGATCGCCAGGGCGGCCCGGCCGCCGGCGGGTCGCCAGTGAGGTGTGACCCTGCGTCAGCCTTCACCTCACCCGCCGGCCACTTCGCTGATGAGCGGATCTCCGGGTCCGATGTCGTAGGAGCAGGTGTTGCCGCCACCGGGGTCGCTCGGCACGTAGTCCCAGGGCAGGAACCCGCTGATGCCGGCAGCGAACTGCGCGGACATCTTGGCGCCCATGTAGCTTGTGCGGGTCGCGTCCGAGACGCATCCCGATAGGCCGCCCTGTGCCTCGGTGCCGACCTCGCCCACGATGAGGGGCTTGCCGCCCGCATGCGCTGCGGCCAGGGTGGCTGAGAGATCTCCTGGCAGCGCCGTGGTGTCGGATCCGTAGTCGTGGTAGCTGGCCACGTCGACACCCGAGCTGGCCATCACGTACCCGTAGTTGCTGCCCTGCGCACCGCACTGACCAACCCCCTGCATCCCGGAGTCGATGAGGGCAGTGGGATCGAGGCTGTGGGCCTCGGCCCCCACGGTGTCAAAGAAGGAGCGCAGCGCCTGGGCCGCCTGCGTTTCGTTGACGCAGACGTAGCCAGACTCGGTGGGTGATGGCTCGCTGACCAGCTCGATCATGGCGATGGTCGGGTTGTTCGCGTAGCGCTGAAGGAAGTCCTGCATGTAGTCCCAGTAGGAGAGCGGGGTGCTGGCCGGCCACGCACTGGTGTCATAGATGTGCATGTAGCCGCCGCCATACCAGGCGGCGTCCTTCCACTCGTTGTCATCGCAGGTGCCGCTCTCGCCAGTGAGTGCCGGGATGACCTTGATCCCGTATTTGGCCGCAGTGTCGATGACCCGGTCGATGCCGGCCCAGTCCAGCTGGCCGGTCGTGTAGTTGGTGGCCAGGGCCTGGAAGGCCCAGAAGCGGACCACGTCGTTGGGGGCAAGCGAGGAGAAGAGATCGTCCAACTGGGTGTCGGTGAGCTCGGGGCCGCAGCCAGCGTTGACGCCCCAATCGGTGGCCGCCTCGTAGGCGTTGACCCCGGTGAAGGTCCAGGGACTGCCGTCTAGGCACAGCTGATCACCGCAGCGGGTCACGAATCCGGAGGAGCCTCCTGGAGCCGGAGCGGGAACAAACGTCGCCGGGGAGCTTGATGTCGAGGTGCCGGCGGACTGGCTGGCCGACGAGGAACCGGAGGTGCTCGACGCGGCCGCCACGAGGGTCGTGCCCGTGCCGGTGCCCGACGGGGTCGCGGAACTGGTGGCCGACGGGGTCGCGGAACTGGTGGCCGACGGGGTCGCCGCGCCGGACGGCGCGGCGGTCGGCGCACCCGCCGATGTCGATGTGGGGATGGCTGTGGCAGTGCCTTGGAGATCCGCGAGGGATCGGGACGGACCGGGCGCGGACGCCGCGGCCGGCCGCGAGGGGTTGGCGGGCCCAGCGCCCACCGTCAGCCCTGTGGCCAGGGTGAGGGCCATCACTCCGAAGAGGGCGGTCCCCCTCGGCGGCCGCGATGACCGCAACCTGCCCAACCAGCGCATCGGTCTCCTCCACCGAGCGCTCTGGGCGGCCCGGCGGAAGACCGTCGGGTTGCCCGTCGGCGGCCCGGCTGACTGTGGTTAGCAGCCCCGTGGCTTTGCGTCCCCGCTTCGCGGCGGGTTTGCCTTTGACGACAAGACCGATGCTAGGCCCGGGACGCGGAGGCGCCTCTGACGTCGAGTCACGGGTCGGTAACGTTCGTGTTGCCAGAAATCGGGACCCCCGCGGGAGAGCGGTCACAGGCAACACATCAGAAGCACTAACCTGGCCATCGAAGGAGCAGCAAGCTGCTCCACGACATGCGGAGCCTCACCGAAATGACCACAGGCCGAGTTCGGCGGCGTGCTCGCCAGAGCGGCGACCGGCGGTCGAGGCCGACAGCGCACCTGATCAGGCTCGGGCTCGGCGCCTGCCTGCTCCTGCTCAGCGCATGCGCTCCAGCGACCTCCACCGTGGGCACGCCGCCTCCCGGATCGACGCCGCTGCTGCCGGCCACCGCACCTCCGGCCACGCCCACACCGACGCCCCCCTCGTCTCCCGTTGCCCTCCCCTCCTACCAGGCGGGCGTCAACCTCCTCTTCTACGCCAACTCCGGCTACCCAACCGGGCTCTCCAAGATGCTCACGGAGCTGCGCCACGACGGGGTCAACAGCATCGCGATCACCTTCCCCTTCTACCAGGCGAGTCTCACCGCCGACTCGGTCGCGAGTGGTACGGGCACCCCGCCCGACACACAGCTGGAGGGGCTGATCAACACCCTCGAGGGGGATGGCTTCAGCGTCATGCTGAGGCCGCTCCTGAATGAGACCGACCTGGCGCCGCAGTGGCGAGGAGCCATCGAGCCCAGGTCGCCCACCGCATGGTTCGCCAGCTACACCACGCTCATCTCCCATTACGCGCAGCTGGCCACCACCACCCACGTCCAGGCGCTCGACATCGGAACCGAGCTGTACTCCCTCGAGCCCTTCACGTCGGACTGGGCATCTCTCATCTCCGCCGTACGGGCCCTCTATCCCGGCGCCCTGACCTACTCGGTCAACGGCAATTCGGAGGCGTCAGGGACCCTCTACGACGGCTTCTGGAAGGATCTCGACTTCGTGAGCGTCGATGCGTACTGGGACCTCGGGGTGCCGGACGGCACCGGCGTGAACGGGCTCGCCCAGGCATGGCAGCCATTCCTCACCAACATGACCACCGCGGCAGCCGGGCAGCGCGTGGTCCTCAGCGAGGTCGGGGTCGTCCCTCAGGAGGGCGAGCAGGACCACCCCTGGGAGTCGCTGCTGTCCGGTCCGACGGACGCCGCCTTCCAGAAGACGTACTACCAGGCAGCCTGCCAGGCGGCGGCGGAGGCGGGGGTGGGCGGCATCTACTGGTGGGAGGCCAACCTGGGAACGCCGGGACCCTACGATCCCCTCGGGACGCCGGCCGAGCAGGCTATGGCTGCCTGCTTCACGGCGGGCGGCTGACCTCGAGGGTCGGGACGCGCGCCCAGAGGGAGGGTGCAAAGGCCCAGGCGCGGACCGGGGGGCGGATGGCGACCGCAACCCACCCCCCGTACACTCGCCAGAGGATCGAGCCCACGATGATCAGATTCCGCGCCCTGCGACTCCTCACGCTCTCGATCGCAGGTGTCACCGCAGCCATGAGTACCGGGTGCAGCCCGAGCCCCCAACTGTCCCCGCTTCCGAAGCTGACGCCCATCAGTCCCATCAGTCTGGCCCTGCGTATCTCCGGCAACCGGCTGGTGGACTCCCGGGGTAGCGTCGTGACGCTTCACGGGGTCGACCGCTCCGGCACCGACTACATGTGCGTCCAGAACGGCGGGATCTTCGACGGGCCGTCTGACGCAGCTTCGGTCGCTGCCATGGCCACCTGGGACATCAACGCCGTCCGCATCCCCATGAACGAGGACTGCTGGCTGGGCATCGACGGAGCGAAGATCGACGGAGCCACGGGCGCGACCGAGGCGACGGCTTATCAGTCTGCGATCGAGGCCTACGTCACCGTGCTTCACTCGTATGGGATGTACGCGATTCTCGACCTCCAGTGGACCGCGCCCGGGACGGTCGAGGCCACCTATCAGGAGAACCTCCCCGACTACACGAACTCGGTGCCCTTCTGGGCCTCGGTGGCCGCCGCCTTCAAGAGCGACGCGGATACTCTTTTTGACCTCTTCAACGAACCCAATAACATCGGCATGATCGGGTGCGCTGCGGGAGCGCCGGCCAAGTGCGCGACGGAGATCGCAGGTTCTGCCGGCAACTGGTGGTGCGCGTATATCGGGACCGGCTGCATTACCAATCAGAACTCGGCGAAGTTCGGTGACTGGCGGGTGGCGAGCATGCAGGACATGCTCCACGCTGTCCGCCACTCCGGGGCCACCAACATCGTGATGGTGGGGGCAGAGCAGTTTGCCAACGACCCGAGTCAGTGGCTCAATTATGTTCCGAGCGACCCTGATCGGCAGCTCGCCATGAGCTTCCACGTCTACAACTTCAACGACGTCTGCGTGACCGTCTCGTGCTGGAACAGCGAGCTGCTGCCCATCGCCGCCAAGTACCCGATCATCACCGGGGAGATCGGCGAGAGTGACGGGACCGCGAGCTTCCTCGACACCTTCATGACCTGGGCCGACAGTCACGAGGTCAGCTACCTCGCCTGGACCTGGGACACCTGGGGGTGTGGCGACGTCGCGGTGCTGATCTCCGACTACTCGGGGACCGCGTGCCCCGGCTTCGGAGCCGGCTACCAGAGGCACCTGGCTCCCCTCC
>OBLU010006777.1_pt1 | contig 10174 bp, 6 predicted proteins | sample 1518681 | NCBI WGS metagenome assembly OBLU01 (sample SAMEA3539304, study PRJEB22396) | soil metagenome | biome: tundra; feature: field; material: soil | place: USA | collected 2010-05 | depth 0.15 m
GCGGAGGGCAACTGCCCGTAATGGTTGATGGTCTGCGGCCCGGTCTCGGTGACCATGCTGGCCATCGTATCGAGAGGAACCAGCTTGCCGGCGGGACTCTTGAAATACAACAGCGAGAGGGCTCTGGGGTCGGCCTGATACTTCGGCTCCAACTCCAGCAGGACCTTGTATTCGTTCACGGAACCATAGATCGTGGAGACCCACCGCGGCCCATAGGCGTCATAAAGCGAATTCTCGATCTGGTTGGCATTCACGTTGAGGACAGCCGCTTTGTCGCGGTCGATGGTCAGGTTTACTTGCGGCGTCCGCACCGCGACGTCGCTGGTCACGTCTTCGACTCCCGGCACTTGCTCGACTTGTTTGACGAGCTTGTCCGCCGCGTCGTAGAGAACCGCCTTGTCGGGCGTTTGCATCGAAAACTGGTAGAGGCTCTTGGTGACCTGGCCGCCGATGCGGATCGTCGGCGGGTTTTGCAGGTAAACTTTCATCCCCGGAAACCCGCCGAGCTTGGGGCGCAACTCCTTGATGATGCCTTCCACCGCCAGCTTGCGCTGATTGCGCGGCTTCAAATGCACCACCAACTCCCCGTAGTTCGGGCCGCCCAGAGTGGACGCGACCGCGCCGCCCACGCTGGACATCAGGGAGTCCACGTTGGGGTCTTGCGAAACCGTGTCCGCGATCTGTTTGGCGTAGTCCGTCATTTTGTAATAGGACGTGCCCTGAGCGGCCTCCGTGTAGACCTGTAGTTGATCGGTGTCCTGGTCCGGGATGAAGCCCTTGGGGATCTTCACGAACATGTACATGGTGGCCGCCAGCACCAGCGCGGAAACGCCCATGGTCAGGGGCCGGAAGCGCAGCACCCATTGCAAGGTCGCGTCGTAGACGTGGAGCATGCCCTGAAAGAACCCCTCGGTGGCGTGGTAGAACCAAGTGCGCTTGGCCTCGTGCGTGGCGCGCAGGAAGCGGCTGCACAGCATCGGGGTCAGCGTCACCGAGACCACGCCCGAAATCAGAATGGCGACGCAGATGGTGATGGCGAATTCCTTGAACAGCCGGCCCAGCACGCCGCCCATGAACAGGACGGGAATGAAGACCGCGGCCAGCGACAGCGTCATGGATACGATGGTGAAGCCGATCTCGCCCGAACCGTTCAGCGCCGCTGCCAGCGGTTTCTCGCCCATCTCGATGTGCCGGACGATGTTCTCCAGCATGACGATGGCGTCATCCACCACGAAGCCCACCGAGAGGATCAGGGCCATCATGGAGAGGTTGTCGAGGCTGAAGTTCAGCAGGTACATCACCGCGAAGGTCCCGATGATGGAGAAGGGCAGCGCCAGGCTGGGGATGATGGTGGCGGAGAGATTCCTCAGGAACAGGAAGATGACCATGACCACCAGCCCGAGCGTCAGCAGCATAGTGAACTCCACGTCCCGGTACGACTCGCGAATGGTATCGGAGCGGTCGTAGAGGATATCCATGTTCACCGAAGGCGGGAGCTCCTGCCGGAAGAGGGGCAGCAGATTCTTGACGCCGTCGGTGACTTCGATGGTGTTGGTTCCAGGCTGGCGCTGGATGGCGAGAACGATGGAGCGGGTGCTGCCCCGGTGCGTGTAGTACCACGACGCGGTCTTATCGTCTTCCACGCTATCGATGACCTGCCCCAACTCCTCCAGCCGCACCGGGGAACCACCCCGGAAGGCCACCACCAGGGACCGGTACTGCGATGCGGTCAGCAGTTGGCCGCTGGCCTGTAGCGTGAAGGCTCGCTGCGGGCCGATGATGGACCCGGTAGGCAGGTTTACGTTCCAGTTCTTCAGCGCGGTTTCGATCTCATTCATGCCGACCTGCCGCGAAGCCATGGCGTGGGGGTCCATCTGCACGTGTACGGCGTACTTCTGCGCGCCCAGCACCTGCACCTGCGCCACCCCCGAAATCATGGAGATGCGTTGCGCGATGCGCGTTTCGGCGTATTCGTCGAGCGTGTACAGCGGCAGGGTGGGGGAGGTCAGGGCTAGATAGAGGATCGGCTGGTCCGCCGGGTTGACCTTGGTAAAGGTGGGCGGCGTGGGCATGCCCAGGGGCAGCAGTCGGGACGCCTGGGTGATGGCTGCCTGCACGTCCACGGCGGCGCCGTCGAGTTTCCGGTTGAGGTCGAACTCGAGGGTGACCTGGGTGTTGCCGAGCGAATTCGACGAGGTCATGGAATTCAACCCGGCAATAGTCATGAACTGGTTTTCCAGCGGGGTCGCCACGGCCGCCGCCATGGTTTCGGGGCTTGCGCCCGGCAGGCTGGCGGTAACCAGCAGCGTGGGGAAATCCACGTTTGGCAGATCGCTCACCGGGAGGGTGCGGTAGGCCACGCTCCCAAACAGCGCGATCGCCGCCATCAGAAGGCTGGTCGCGATAGGCCGTTCGATAAAGGTCCGGGAGATATTCATGGGAGTGGCTCCGGGGCGGAACCCTTAAAACCGAGTTCACCGCGGAGGCGCAGAGACGCCGAGAAGAGTGAGATGGGGATAGCGGTGTATTCACGCCAAGATCGCCCCCGGGGTTCGAGCGCAGAGAGGGCAGAGGAACGTGCTCTTCCCGTATGAAGGGCTTCGGGGACGGCACATTCCTCCGCCCCCTCCGCGACCGAACCCGGGGCGCAATCGAAACGCCGGTTCATGCGGATCTCTTCTTTCTCTCGAATTCCTCTGCGCCTCTGCGTCTCGGCGGTGAATTCAATTCGCCCTCGCATCATCAGTCTCCAGCCTGCATCGCGGGGGCCATGGACCCGTGGGACTTCCACGCGCTCCACCGCTCCACGATCGCCGCCATGTAGGTATAGACCACCGGAGTCAGATATAAAGTCATCAACTGCGAAAACGCCAGGCCGCCCACCACGGCCATGCCGAGGGGCCGGCGCGACTCGCCGCCCGCGCCGTAGCCCAGCGCGATGGGCAGGCCGCCCAGCAGCGCCGCCATGGTGGTCATCATGATGGGCCGAAAGCGGATCATGCAGCCTTCGTAAATCGCTTCCTTCGGCGGCTTGCCTTCCTTGCGCTCGGCCTCCAGCGCGAAGTCGATCTGCATGATCGCGTTCTTCTTCACGATGCCGATCAGCATGATCAGCCCCACGAAAGAATAAATGCTGAGGTCGATCTTGAAGAGCAGCAGCGTGAGCAGGGCGCCGAATCCGGCCGAGGGCAACCCGGAGAGAATGGTCAGCGGGTGCACGTAGCTTTCGTACAGCACGCCGAGCACGATGTACACCACCGCGATAGCCACGATCAGCAGAATCCCCATGTTACGCATGGAATCCTGAAACACTTTGGCCGTGCCCTGGAACGTTCCGGTGATGGACGCCGGGAGATTGGCCTTGGCCGCCTGTTCGATCGCGTCGGTGGCCTGCCCCAGCGACGTTCCCGGCCTCAAGGCGAAGGAGATGGTCACCGAAGGCAATTGTCCGGAGTGCGGGATGCTCTGCGGGCCCGCGTCCAGTTTCTGTTCGGCCACGGCGCTGAGCGGCACCAGTTGGCCGGTGCTCGATTTCAGGTAGATCATCTTCAGCCCATCGACGTGTTCCTGAAACTGCGGGTACATTTCAAGCAGCACCCGGTACTGGTTGGTGGGCGCGTAGATGGTCGACGAATACTGGGGACCGAAGGCGTCGTAGAGCGCGCTGGAGATGTTATTCCAGTCCAGGTTCAAAGCGGCCGCGCGGTCGCGATCGACGACGATATTGACTTGCGGCGTCTTAATCTGCAAATCGCTGGTGACGTCCAACAGGCCGGGAATGCGGGATACGATGCGCTCCAGCTTGGGCGCTTCGGTGTAGAGTTGATCCGTGTCCGGCCCGGAGAGCGTAAAGTCGTAACTGCTTTTGGACATGCGCCCGCCCACGCGGATGGCCTGCGGGACCGAAAGGTAGACGCGCATTCCGGGAATGTTGGAGAGCTTCGGGCGCAGGCGGTTCACGATATCGGCGACCGTGGCCTTCCGCTGACGGCGCGGTACCGTGTTCACCATCATGCGGCCCGTAGAACCGCCTCCGCCGAAGCCGCCGCCCGTGCTCGAGTAGAAGGTGTCTACGTCGGGATCCTGCACGAGGATCTGGGAGACGAGCTGCTGGTACTTTACCATCTGGTAAAACGAAGTTCCCTGAGCGGCCTCGGTCTGTACGTTGAAGTTGTCGTTGTCCGTATCCGGGATGAACCCCTTGGGAACCGCCACGTAGAGGTAAGCGGTGGCCCCGAGCACGGCGAGGAACATCCCCAGCATGACCGGCCTGTGCCCCAGCACCCAGTGCAGAGTGGTCCCATACAGGCTCCGCATGCCATTGAAAACACCCTCGAGCGCCCGGTACAACAGTCCGTGCGCGGCGTTCTTCGAGTCCTTCAGGAAGCGGCTGCATAGCATGGGCGTCAGGCTGATCGAGACCATTCCGGAAATCAGGATGGCGGCGCAGATGGTGACCGCGAACTCCCGGAACAGCCGGCCCAGAATGCCCGCCATGAACAGGATCGGAATGAAAACCGCCGCCAGCGAGAGCGTCATGGAGACGATCGTGAAGCCGATTTCCTTCGACCCGGTGAGTGCCGCCTGCATGGGCGTCTCGCCATTTTCGATGTGCCGTACGATGTTCTCCAGCATGACGATGGCGTCGTCCACCACGAAGCCGATGCACAGGATCAGCGCCATCATCGAAATGTTGTTCATGCTGAAATCCAGCAGGTACATCACGGAGAAGGCGCCCACGATGGAGAACGGCAACGCCATGGCCGGGATCATGGTGGCGGAGATGTTCCGCAGGAACAGAAAAATCACCAGGATGACCAGCGCCAGCGTGGCGGCCATGGTGAATTGAATGTCGTGGAACGCCTCGCGGATGTTCTTGGAGCGGTCCCCGCGAATGGAAACTTGGACCGAGGGAGGGATCTGAGCCTGCAGGGCCTGGAGCGACTTCTTGATGTTATCGGTCACCTCGATGGTGTTGCTGCCAGGTTGCCGCATCACCGAAAGGTTCACGCCGCGGGTGCCCTGCTTGCCGTACTCGGCGCCGTAGATCTGGGAGAAGTTCTTGTCGTCTTCCACGCTGTCGATGACGTGCGCCACCTCATCCAGATGGACCGGGGCGCCGTTCTTGTAGGTGACGATCAGCGGCTTGTAGTCCTTGGCCCGCATGAGTTGGCCGTTGACTTGGATGTTGTACGCCGTGTTCGGTCCATAGAGCGTGCCGGTCGGTAGGTTCACGTTCCAATTGCGGAGCGCGGCGTCGATCTCGTTCAGGCCGATGCCCTTGGCGGCTAACTCGTTGGGATCCACCTGCACGCGCACGGCGTACTTGGCCGCGCCGAATACCTGCACCTGCGAGACGCCGTCCACCATGGAAATCCGCTGCGCCACCATGGTTTCCGCGTATTCGTCCAGGTCGGAGAGCCGCATGACGGGCGAGGTCAGGAACAGGTTGATGATGGGCGTGTCGCCCGGGTTCACCTTACGGAAGGAAGGCGGCGTAGGCATGCCCGGAGGCAGCAGCGGCATGGCTTCGGCGATGGCCGTTTCCACATCCACCGTCGCGCCATCGATGTCCCGGTTCAGGTCGAACTGGAGGGTAATGTTGGTCGACCCCTGCCCGCTGCTGGAGATCATCGAATCGAGGCCGGCAATCGTGGTGAACTGCCGTTCGAGGGGGGTCGCCACGGCCGACGCCATGGTGATTGGGTTGGCGCCGGGCAGGCTTGCCGAAACCGTCAGCGTGGGGTAATCCACCTGCGGCAGGTCGCTGACCGGCAACGCCCGGTAGGCGATCACTCCGAATAGAGCGATAGCGGCCATGATGAGGCTGGTCGCGATGGGCCGCCGGATGAAAGTCTCGGAAATGTTCATGCCGAAAACCCCCTAGAAGCTGTCAGCTATCAGCTATCAGCTTTCAGCTATCAGCTTCCAGCTAGCACCTTCCAGCTAGCTGACGGCTGAAAGCTGACGGCTGACGGCTGTTTTCTTCAGCTTTTGGACCGCCCACCTCGCCCGCCTCTGCCACCCTGAACGGCGACGCGACTGCCGGGCGCCAGTCTCAACTGGCCCTCCGTGACCACCGTCTCGCCGGGTTGCAGTCCTTGTTCCACCACCATGTCTTGATCCACGCGGGCCCCCGTGGTGACGGGCCGCGACTCTACCGTCCGATCCTGCTTGACCACGTACACGAAAGCGCCGTTCTGGCCGGTCTGCACCGCCTGGTTCGGAACCACGATCGCGTTGCTCTGCGTGGTGAGCCGCAAGATCACGCGCACAAACTCTCCCGGCCACAGCTTGCGATCGGTGTTCGGGAACGTGCCCTTGAGCTTGATAGTTCCCGTGGTCATGTCCACGCTGTTATCGACGAAAGTCAGCACGCCGGTCTCCACATCCTCCGGGTTGTCCTGCGGCTGTGCGCGAACCGGGAGTTTCCCCTGCGCCATGTAACGCTTGATTTCCGGCAACTGGGATTCGGGTACCGCGAACGTCACGTAAATCGGCTCGATCTGGTTGATCGTCGCCAAGTCCACGCTGTTCGCCATGACCACGTTGCCCTGTTTGACGTTGATCGCGCCCGTGCGGCCGTCGAGCGGCGCGCGGATGTTGGCGTATCCGAGGTTGAGCCGGGCGGTTTCGATGGCTGCCTGGCTGGCGCCGATGCTTGCCCTGGCGCTCTCTATGGCCGCTTGGTCGGCGACGACCGCCTGGGCCGCCGCGTCGGAGTTGGCGCTCAACTGCTCGGCCTGATCCTTGGACACCACGCCGCTCTGAAACAATTGGGCGTAGCGCGCGGCCTGCGATGCGGCATATTTGGCATTGGCGGTGTCCCGCGCCAGGTTGGCCTGGGCTTGGCCCAGCGTGGCTTGATCGCGCGCATTGTTGGCGATGGCTTGGTTCAGGGCCGCCGCAAACGGCCTGGGATCGACGGTGAACAGGAGGTCGCCCTTCTTGACGTAATCGCCTTCGTTGAAGTGGACTTCGGTCAACTCCCCGCCCAACTGGGCCTTCACGCCGATGGCGGCGTAGGCCTCGACGTTGCCGATCACCTGTACCTCGACGGGTACATCCCGCTGGCTCGCCACCGCCACAGTGACTGGAACATCGCCGCCCCCCCTGCCGCCGCGGCCCCCACGGCCCCCGCCCGGCGCGCCGGAAGAGCCGGAAGGCCCAGCGTTGCCGGCCCCCGAACAACCGTACAAAAAGAGGGCTGCCAAGGTGGTAAGCGATAGATTCCAAAGCACGTTTCGGAATCTACGCTGCCCGTCGCACCCGTAGGCCGCGTGGATACACATAGATTGGTCCGCCGCTAAACGATAAACTCAATCGTAATATTACACTTACCGCCGCCGCAATGGCTCAAAAGGATGAGATCCTTGGGAACTTTTCAGATCTTGGGCGCGGGCGCGGGAAGATCGCGCGCCACCACCTGATCGGAGAACCCCATCCGGTTATGGCTGCCGTCGCAAAACGGTTTGTTGGCCGAATGCCCGCAACGGCATAGCGAAATCACGGTTCGCCCGGCGAGCCCGAACGCTTTGCCCGACGGGTCCAGAATCTCGAAATCGCCCTCGATACGGATGGGGCCGTTATGGAACACGGTAGTTTTGGTCGGCATAAGACCGGATGGTAGCACGGGGGAACTCCGGCTGAACGCCCCCGTTGTCTGGCAGCACCCTGCCCTCGCCCGCCGTTACTTCTTGGTAGGAGGCGGCTGGGCCGGCGTCTCCACCGCATCCCCGTAACGGATCGTCGACTTGCCTTCGTAGTGTTTGTAGTCCTGATACTTCACGGTCATCCTGATCCGGACGTTCTGGCCGTCCTTGAAGTGCAGCGTGTCGTCGGCGTGGGTGTAGGTCGGGAACCAATACTTGCCGTCGATCTGCTCGCGATAGGTCTCGAACTTGGGGAATCGCTGGTCGCCACTCTTTAGGCCGGTTGCCTTGCCGTAGCTCTTCACAATCTGAAGGTCGCGGTCGTCCACCCAGATCTCGCCCTCGAAGTAGCGCTTGCCGACGGCCATTTTCTTGGGCAGGGGCTTCACCGAGAATGTGTAGCACCCAATCTCGTCCACCTTTTCGCGCCCCAGATAGTCCAGTTGGTAGTTGGGAACATCGGCGGTGGTCAGCACAAATGGCTGGACGTTGCGCAGATCCTGTTCGTCTTCGGGCGTCACCAGGATGCTTTCCAGGGTCGAGACGGGCGCCTTAACCACCTTCTCCATGCGTTTGCCCTCAGGGGTGAAGATGATGTCTTCGACCAGATCCCATTGTTCGCGGGTGGGATTTCCTCCAAAGTCCAGCACCTGCACTTTGAGAGTCTGGCGATAGGTGTAGTTGTTGCGCGCTTGAGAGAACTCGGTCTCCTTGGCGGCGAACTTCTTGATGATCTCGTCCGGGTTGACATTGTCGGACTTGGCGTCCGCCCCCCAAACGGGCAGGCAAATAGCCGCCAACGCGGCCGTGAGAACGATTGCGCGCATTTCACCCCTCGAATCTGTGACGATGCTACTTCCCTAATAGTTTCTTCGCGATAGTCATCAGTTGGATGTTGCTCGTACCTTCGTAGATGCGCCCGATCTTGGCGTCCCGGTAGAGCTTCTCAACCGGATAATCCTTGGTAATCCCAACGCCACCATGGACTTCGATGGCTTTGGAGGCCGCCCTTTCGGCGATTTCCGAGCTGTAATACTTGGCCATGGCGGCTTCGGTGACGAAGGGCAGGCCGGCGTCCCGGAGCCGCGCGGCATTATAGACCAACAGGCGCGCTGCCTCGACCTCGGTGGCCATGCGGGCCAGTTCGAATTGCACGCCCTGGAATTCTCCGATCGTCTTGCCGAACTGCTTGCGCTCCCTGGCGTAAGCCGTGGCATACTCCAATGCGGCGCGGGCCAGGCCGATCATCTGAGCGCCAATGGCGATGCGGCCTTCGTTCAGCGTCTCGATGGCGATCTTGTATCCCTGGCCCACCTCGCCCATCACGTTCTCGCGCGGGACTTGGCAATTGTCCAAAACCAGCTCGCAGGTGGAGGAGGCGCGCAACCCGAGCTTATCCTCCTTCTTACCCACCCGGAACCCGGAGAATTCGCGCTCCACCAGGAACGCGGTGATGCCCCGATAGCCGGCCTCGGGTCTGGCGTTCGCGAATAACAGGAAGAAGCCCGCCTCGGCGGCATTCGTGATCCATAGTTTGCGGCCGTTGAGGAGGAAGTGGTCGCCGCGGTCCTCGGCGCGGGTGGCCATGGCGAAAGCGTCGGAGCCCGAGCCTGCTTCCGAGAGCGCGTAGGCGGCGACGGTGTTCTCCGCCAACCGCGGCAAGTACCTGGCCTTCTGCTGGGGCGCCGCCCATCGCAGCAGGGCGTTGTTGCAGATGGTGTTCTGCACGTCCACGATCACGCCCGCCGAAGGGTCCACCGCCGAAATCTCCTCAACGGCGAGAATGGCCTGAAAGAAGCTGCCGCCCTGGCCGCCATACTCTTCGGGGATTTCGATACCCATCAGGCCCATGGCGAAGAACTGTTCGATGAGGTCTTTGCGGAAAACGCCAGCTTCGTCCATGGCGCGCACGTGGGGGCGAATCTGCTCGCGCGCGAACTGGCGCACGGAAGTCTGAAAGAGCTTCTCGTCTTCCGTCAGGACGGTCAAAGGCCGTGGCGCCGTCTCCGTCCGTTCCGCGGGGGGCATGTCCGAAGCTTACTCCACCGGCGGCGTGGAGCGCCAGTACCGCGACCGTTTGATCTGTTCCTCAACTCCAGGGGCCGGGTATGCTTCGGGCATGCCCGACCCTTCCGCGAGCCAGTCTGGCAGGTGAAAGCGCCCGCCCCGCGCGCCTGCAAGTCCTTCGGCAGCAAGGTGGGGCAGGCGCTTCCGCCTGCCACTGGAGTTTCTGCATTTTCTCAAGCGGCGGCAAGACGAGATGGCAAGCTTGTCCCTAGACAGCCCCTAAGCCAGCCCCGACGCTCACGGAATCGAAATTGAGACCCGGCAGGCAGTCTCGCCGCCGAAATGGGACTTCCGGACACCCATCCCTCGATGCGGCTCCGCCACCCACCCACAGCGAAAGCTCCTGGGCGCTCGCTAGCGCGAAGGGGATTTCGCGACAGGAATCCGGCGGTATCAGGAGATCTTCCGGATTCCGGCCCGGGCGGTTCCCGCCCACGTTGGGCTCTTTCCGAGTG
>OBLU010006779.1_pt1 | contig 10171 bp, 12 predicted proteins | sample 1518681 | NCBI WGS metagenome assembly OBLU01 (sample SAMEA3539304, study PRJEB22396) | soil metagenome | biome: tundra; feature: field; material: soil | place: USA | collected 2010-05 | depth 0.15 m
GAACCGCGGTGCGCTTTGCCGAGGAGGAGGGTGATAAAGGTCCGCAGGCGAGCACGGTCGCGATCGTCGGAGGCAAGCGACCCCGGTAGCCTGGCCGGTGCCTTGTGGCTACTAAAAACTCCGAAGGCGCCGAAAAGCCTGGTGATGTGAGATTCACCGACGCAATATCGCCGGCATGCTACGCTCGTGCGATCGATCATCTCTCGGCTTGTATGCCGATTCCGTAGTCGGGTGGTTCTGGAACTGGAGAACCTCGCCCTCCGTCATCAGCTGCACGTTCTTCGTCGCCAGCGCCTAGGCGCCGATCTGGAAGCGAAACGCCCGATAGGTTCGCGCGTTCGGGTCGTCAGTTTGTGGCCTCGCGCACCTCGGTCTTCGTAGATATTGTTACCTTAGCCAGAGCGTTCGGGTTCGCGCGCATGGACCAACTTTCAGACAATCGGGAAGCTCAAGCGGAGAACCAGCGGGGAATAGTCACGCGCGTTCGCGGGTCGGTCGTCGACGTCGAGTTCGCCTGCGGACGCCTGCCGGCAATCAATGACGCAATGACGATCGAGCTGGACGGACGGGTTCTGCTGGTCGCCGAAATCCAGGAGCATCTCGATCTTCATACCGTCCGCGCAGTCGCAATGGAGAATACTTCGGGTCTGCGCCGCGGTGCGATCGCCCGCCGTGGCGGGCCCATCTGCGTGCCGGTGGGAGAAAAGGTGCTTGGCCGTCTTATCAACGCGATCGGCGATCCGATCGATCGCCTCGGGCCAATCGAGTCCGCAACCCGCTGGCCGATTCATCGCAGCTCGCCCGCGATCAATCATCAGGATCACAGGCGCGAGGTCTTCCGTACCGGCATCAAGGTGGCCGACCTTCTGGCACCACTCGCGCGCGGCGGCAAAGCCGGAATGTTCGGCGGCGCCGGCGTCGGCAAGACCGTGTTGATCATGGAGTTGATTCGGAGCACGGTCGAAAATTACTCGGGCATCTGCGTGTTCGCGGGCATCGGCGAGCGATCGCGCGAAGGCCACGAGCTGCTCGTCGAGCTCCGCGAATCGGGCGTGCTGAGCCGCACCGCGCTGGTCTTCGGGCAGATGAACGAGCCGCCGGGCGCGCGCTGGCGGGTCGGCATGACCGCGCTGACCGTCGCCGAATATTTTCGCGACATGAAGGGACTCGACGTTCTGCTCCTGATGGACAACGTGTTCCGATTCGTGCAGGCGGGCTCGGAGGTTTCGGGGATGCTGGGGCGGTTGCCGTCGCGTGTCGGCTACCAGCCCACGCTTGCCACCGAGATCGCCGAACTCGAAGAGCGAATCACGTCGGTGGCCGGCGCATCGGTGACCGCAATCCAGGCAGTGTACGTGCCTGCCGACGATTTTAGCGACCCGGCGGTGGTCGAAACGTTTCGCCATCTGGACTCATCGATCGTCCTGTCGCGAGATATGGCGGCGGAGGGATTGTATCCCGCGATCGATCCGCTGGCGTCAACTTCAGCCCTGCTCGATCCGCGCGTCGTCGGCGAAGAGCATTATGCGGTCGCCGAGGAAGTGCGCCGAACGATCGTGCGCTACAAGGAACTCCAGGAAATCATCTCGTTGCTAGGCGTAGAGGAGCTGAGCACGGAAGACCGGCGCACCGTGGCGCGCGCGCGGCGCCTCGAGCGGTTTCTCACGCAGCCGTTTCTCGTGACTGAGCAATTCACGGGAATTGCGGGGAAATCCGTCACTATTGAGGAAACCATCAAGGGTTGCCGCGCGATACTTGCGGGCGAAGGCGACGAATGGGCCGAAGGCTCATTCTACATGGTCGGAACTTTCGAGGATGCTCGCGAAAAGGAGATCGTTGCGCGCAAGGCGCAGCAATGATCCGATTTCGATGAGGCTGATCGTCACTACGCCAACTGCGATTGCGCTTGATGAAAGCTCCGTTCGCCACGTTCGCGCCGAAGACGCCACCGGCGGCTTTGGCATCGAACCCGGCCATGCGGATTTTCTCACCACGCTTTCGATCTGCGTCGTGAGATGGCGCAATGGCGGCGGCGTCGAGCACTACCTCGCCGTGCGTGGCGGCGTGTTGCGCGTCCGCGAGGGCAAGCTCGTGGAGATAGCAACCCGTGAGGCGGTCGTGGACGATGATCTGGGACATCTGCGCGCCGAAGTTCTCGCCACGATGGCGCAGGGCATCGAGGACGAACGCTCGGCCCGATCGGGAGTGCTCAGCCTGGAACAAGCCGCAATTCGGCAAATCTATCGATACCTGCGGCCCACTGATCAACCGCTCAAAGCCAGGCCGCCGAAATAACCGCGGGGCGCTGGTCGTGGCAACCGAGCAAGAGCATGACAATCACGAGTTGCGGGCCGACGAACGCGAATTGGAAGAAGCCGTTAAACGGGCGCATAGTCGGCGCGAGCACAGGCTGAGGGCCGGAGAATGGCCGGTGAGCCGCGGGCTCGCGATGATCGGGCGGTTCGGATGGACGATCGTCGCGCCCATTCTCATAGGCGCGTTCGTTGGACGCTGGCTTGATCGCACCTTGCATAGTGGTGTGTTCTGGAGCGCAGCCCTCGTCTTCGTTGGCGCCGCAGTTGGTTTCTGGGCCGTTTGGAAGAGGATGAGCAGCGAATGATCGGAGTAGTCGTTGTGCGGATGGCAGCCTACGGCGCATTCGGAGCGTTGATTGGCATGGCGTATTTCGCGGCGCTCGCATGGAATGTCCGGCTTTACATCGGCCACGCAGCCGGACGGAACGCTCTGTTGCTCCATCTCTTGCGCCTTGCCATCGCTGTCGCGGCCTTCACGCTCTGTGCCAGGCAAGGCGCCGCACCCATGCTCGCAAGCTTCGTGGGATTCCTGGCGATACGGGCGATCTCGGTCAATCACTACCGGCTCGCGCTCCAGAGGAATCCATGAACCACTCGCCCCTCCAGACCGCCATCCTGTTTCACATCGGCATCGTTCCGATCAGCCGTACGGTCGTAACCACGTGGGGGTTGATGGCGGTGCTGATCGTCGCGAGCTGGATTGTGACGCGAAGCTTTCGCGTCGATGCGGGTGGATGGCAGGCGATGGTCGAAACCGTTGTGGCGGGAATCGAAGAGCAGATAGCCGCGCTGCTGAACCGCGATGCGGCCCCGTTCCTGCCGTTGCTCGGAACACTGTTCATCTTTCTGGTGGTCGCGAATCTTTGCGGGATCGTTCCCGGAGTCACGGCGCCGACCGCATCGATCGAAACGCCGGCCGCACTGGCCGCGATAGTTTTTCTGTCGGTGCATTTCTATGGCGTGCGCATTCAAGGCCTCGGCGGGTACTTGAAAGGCTATCTCAAGCCGAATCCGGTCATGTTGCCGTTCAATATTCTGTCCGAACTGACGCGAACGTTCTCACTGGCGATGCGCCTGTTCGGAAATATCATGAGTGAGGAGATGGCGGTTGCGATCATTCTGGCGATGGCCGGTTTGCTAGTGCCAATTCCGTTCATGGCATTCGGAATTCTGGTTGGCCTGGTGCAGGCCTACATATTCAGCGTCCTGGCCACGGTTTTTATCGGCGGTGGCATCGGCGCGATCAAGAAATGAGGGAGGTTGGAAGAAGATGACGGTTCAAATGCTCAGCATAATCGGCGCGGTGGTCGCGGTTGCCGTCGGCTCGATCTCGCCGGCGCTGGCCGAAGGCCGCGCGGTCGCGGCGACGATGGAGGGCATCGCGCGGCAGCCCGAGGCCGCGGACTCGCTGTCGCGCACCCTGTTCGTTGGCCTGGCGATGATAGAGACGATGGCAATTTACTGCCTGCTGGTCGCCTTAATACTGCTATTCGCCAATCCTTTCGCGCGATGAATTTCAGTTGGTGGAGCTTCGCGCTGCAGGCGGCCAACTTTCTCATCCTGGTCTGGCTGCTCAGGCGCTTTCTGTTCAAGCCGGTCAGTGCGATCGTCGCCCGTCGTAAGGAGGAGATTGCGCGCGGCATGGCGGAAGCGTCAGCTGAAAAGCAAAAGGCCCTGAATCTGCAACGCGAGCTTCAGGCACAACGGGCGGGAATCGAAGCCGAGCGCCAAAAGGCGATTGAAGAGCAGGGCGCGCAACTAGCCGCCGAACGCATGAAGATGATCGATGAAGCCCGCGCGGAAGCCGAGAAAATCCGCAATCAGGCGACCACGCAGCTTAGCGAAGAGCGTGCCACCGCCACACAAGAGCTGTTTTCCCGGACAATCGAACTCGCCGTGAACCTCGCCGAACGGCTGCTTCGCGGGCTGGCCTTTCCCTCGATCGAGCATGCCTTCCTGACCCGCGTCCTGGACTATTTGGACCGTCTGTCGGCTGAGGAGCGGACCGCGCTCATTGCGCATCTGGGCGAGACCGCTCTCGTCGTCACGACGGCTCACTCGCTCGACGCGCAGGAAGAGGCGCAATGGCGCGAACAACTCGGAAAACGGATTGAGGCGGGAGGGGGCATAAAGTTCAACAGCGATTCGGCGCTTATCGCCGGCGCCGAAATCACATTGCCGAGCGCAGTTCTCCGCTTCAGCTGGCGCGACGCGCTGACCACCGCCGCCAGGGAGATCAATCGCAATGAGCACGCTGGCTGAATCCGTAAAGGATCGTCTGAGCAGGGCGGGCCGGCTTCTGAGTCAGCTCAAGGCCGAGCCCCGACTCGACCTGATCGGCCGCGTAGAACGAGTGGGAGACAATGTCGCCAGCGTAGGCGGCTTACCGGAAGCGCGACTCGGTGAACTGCTGCTCTTCGACCGATTGGACGGCGGGGAGCCGGTCGCCGGAATCGTGCTGACGCTCGATCCAGACCTAATCGGATGCGCGATGCTTGACGACGCCAGCTGCATCGAGGCAGGCAACCTGGTGCGCGGAACCGGTTCAGTCGCAAGCGTGCCGGTAGGTGACAAGCTGCTGGGCCGAATCGTGAATGCACTCGGCGTTGCGGTGGACGGAGGTCCGGAGATCGAAGCGACGGAAGTCGAGCCGGTCGAGCGGCCGGCGCCCGCGATCGTCGATCGCGATTTCGTCGACACCGCGCTCAATACCGGGCTGCTCGTCATCGATGCGATGCTGCCGATCGGACGTGGCCAGCGCGAATTGATTATCGGCGATCGCGAAACCGGGAAAACCGCGATCGCGATCGACACGATAATCAATCAACGCGATACCGGCGTGGTTTGTATCTACTGTGCGGTGGGACAGAAGACCTCATCCGTGAGCCAGGTGATCGATGCGGTCAAGCGCTACGGCGCGCCGGAGCGATGCATCTTCGTATTCGCACCGGCGGACGACCCGCCTGGAATCCAATGGCTGGCGCCGTATGCGGCCTGCACGATGGCCGAGTATTTCTCAGAACGCGGTGGCGATGCGCTCTTGATCATCGACGATCTGAGCAAGCACGCCGTAATCTATCGGCAGCTGTCACTGCTGTTGCGAAATCCGCCGGGACGCGAAGCCTACCCCGGCGACATCTTCTACATCCATTCGCGGCTGCTCGAACGCGCGGCCAAGCTCAACCGCGAACGCGGCGGCGGGTCGCTGACCGCGCTGCCAATCGCTGCGACGGAGGAAGGCAATCTGTCCGGTTACATACCAACCAATCTGATTTCGATCTCCGACGGGCAGGTCGTTCTCGAGCCGCGGTTGTTTCACGAAGGACAGAAGCCTGCCGTCAACGTCGGCAAGAGCGTGTCGCGCGTCGGCGGCAAGACGCAGTCGCATGCGATGCGCAAGCTGGCCGAAAATCTCCGCCTCGAATACGCGCAATTCCTCGAACTGGAAATCTTCACACGCTTCGGCGGGATGGTGGATCAGCGCACGCGCGAGATAATCGAGCACGGGCGGAGAATCCGCGCGGTCCTGACGCAGCCTCAATTCGCGCCGCTGTCAGTCGCGCATCAGGTGGCGTTGCTGCTGGCAATCGACCAACGGCTGCTCGAGCGGCTGCCGCTGGACAAAGTGAGCGAGTTCCGGTTGAAACTCGGCCCTTGGCTGAACGAGCACGCCGCGGAACCCATTCGGCGAATCAACACAGCCGGAGAGTTGGAGCCGCGCACGCGCCTGACGCTCGTCACGGCCGTCGGAGAGCTGGTGGAAAGCTTGAATCACGCGGGCACCGCGCCGGCGAAGCGATAACTCGATGGCGCAAGAACGTGAAACCGCCATCCGAATCACCTCGCTCAACGAGTTGCTCGAGATAGTTGCGGCGATTCGGGCGATGGCCGCCTCGCAGATGCAGCAGGCGCTCAGATCGCTGGAAGCGATTCGCGGCTATGCCGAGCAGATTCGCGAGGCGTTGTCCGAAGCCGCAACTCTGCTGCCGCCCGCTGGCGTGATCGAAGCTGCGGAGCGATCAAACAAATCCGGACTGGTCGTGTTCTGCGCCGAGCACGGCCTGTGCGGCGGTTTCAACGAGCATCCATTGCGCGCGGCCGAGCGTGCGACCGGCGGCGGGATTGCTTTGATCGTAGTCGGAACCCGCGGCGCCCAGATCTGCCGCGAACGCGGATTGAGTCCGGACCTGGTGCTGCCGATGGCGACGCATTGCGCGGGAGTCACCGGCGCCGCACGCCGCATCGCGGCAGAACTCTATAGGATGTTCAGCGAGCGCCGCATCGCGGGCGTCGAGGTCGTCTACGCACAATATGCCGGGGGTCAGCCGGCACACATCGAGCAGCATCGCCTGCTGCCGCTCGAGATGCCGGTCGTGCAAAAGACTTCCACCAAATTGCCCCCGATCGTCAACCTTCGGCCGCAGCGGCTCTTTGATGACATAGTTGGCGAGTATTTTTTCGCAGCGCTGGAGAACGCCGCGATGCAATCGTTCTTCAGCGAGAACTCGACCCGCTTCCGCACGATGGAAGCGGCGCATCAGAACATCGAGAACAAGTCACATGAGCTTACAAAACTGATGCAGCGCCTTCGCCAGGAATCAGTAACCACCGAAATTCTCGAGCTTATAAGCGGCTCCGCCGCACTAGCCTCAAGTTTAGATCCCAGCCGCGCTGGAATTCCTCACGCCGTATACGATCTATTTCGGCTGACACAGCGGACTCTGCGAACGGCGGCGGGCAAGCGAGCGTAAGCGTCGATGCGCCTGAGCGTCCCATGCGGCGGTCCTCACGCCTCAATCGCGCTGAGCGGATCGCAGACTAACTCTTTCAGCGTTCGGGGTGGGCTGTTGCTGGCCTGTAGCAATCTGCGCAGCCGCGGATTGCATGAGTTCGGCCCACTAGGCCTGACCCTGTGGGCCGGCGTCTGCCCTCGACAGCTCCTCGGCCTACTCGCGGTGACCGAACGTCATGGCTTGATTGCGAAGGAAGGTCCGCCGCGACTGCGTTGGCCGTCGGCTCGGTGCAGCCAGGTAGCGCGATACGTTGGCTTGCGAGACCCTGAAACCGAGCATGAGAAGCTCGCCGTGGATCCGTGGCGCACCCCAGAGAAAATTCTCACGGGCCATCCGTGCGATCAGACCGCGGACCTCACGGGAACCCTTGGACGCCCTCCTCGCCAGTGACCTGTGATCGATATCCCCAAATCGCTGACCAGCCATTACGGCGCCAGCGCAAGATCGCTTCAATTCGATAACTATTCCTGCAGCTGCTCAAATACCGGCTTAGATGGAATCTTCAGTAGAGATCGTCCCTCCCGGCGCCGCAGGAAAGGCCGTGGAGCAAAACCTGGCTGAAACCTTGCCGAGGGAGGCCGTTTGGTCTATAAGGATAGTTGGAATCGAAGAGTCAAAAAGGGAAATCCCGGCTTATACACCAGCCTTGTTTCTGGCCTGATGTGCCGCGACCTTGATCGCGTAACCCCGCTCAGAACGCAACCCGAGAGGTAGGCTCTATGCGGCGCGACGACGGCCTGGACTTACTGCTTCTGCTACGACGCCCGTTCGGCCTCCTGTTCACCTTGGGTCGAGGCGCACTAATTTTAATCACAATTCCGCCACTAGCCCTGGCGGTCAGCATGCTTCACGTTATTAATAGAAGGCGAGCCGCACAGCTTCTCCGCGTCTACCTTGAACGCATGGGCGGTGGTTTTGTAAAGCTCGGACAGTTCCTGGCCACGCGTTTTGATTTGGTTAGTTCAGAGTACTGTAGTGAGTTGATGAACCTTCTCGATCAGGTTCGCCCGCTGCCGTCTGGCACGATCCTGCGAATCGTACGCGTCAGCCTCGGACCGGATCTGTTCAGTCAATTCGCGAAGATCGAACCGATGCCACTCGGGTCAGCTTCTATCGCTCAGGTCCATGCAGCCACTCTGCGGGACGGCACCGCGGTAGTAATAAAAGTAAGAAGACCCGGTATTGTCCGCCTCTTTCAAGCGGACTTATTCTTCTTGAGGCTTTTGTCAGCAATTCCGCTAATACCGGAGCTGGATCTGGCCTCCATAGTTCAAGGTCTGGCCGAAGTTACGCAAGAAGAACTGGATTTTCGACGCGAAGCACGCAGCACCCATCAGATACATCAGCTGCTCGCATCGGATGAAATCGATCATCGCGCTCCGGCCGTGTTCAGACACTTATCAAATGAAAATATAATCACCCTTGAGCGTTTCGAGGGTGTATGGGTCAAAGAACTCATCGCTGCTGTCGCGTCGAACGACACGAAAAGACTCACTGAGTGGCGAGCGATTGGGATCTCCCCGGAGCGAACCGCAAGACTCGTGCTTCGCTCGTTTCTGGAGCAGACCATCGGACATCGCATTTATAATGCTGATCCGCATCCGGCCAACCTTATCGTGTTAAAGGGTGGAACCCTGGGATGGGTGGACTTCGGCATAGTCGGTGTGCTCGATGAACGAGCCTGGCGCCAACAATTCAGCTTGCGTCTAGCTGTCGCGCAGGACGACGTCGATCGCGCGTATGGGGCTCTCGTGGAAATGCTAGAGCCGCTTCCAGCCAGGGACCTGACTAGCTTTGAGCTATCCACGAAATCTGCTATTGCGGGATGGATCTCAAGCTCGAAGGATCCTTGGGCTTCTGCCGCAGAAAAAAGCATTGGTGTGTTTCTCATGAATGTTTTTAAGGCGGCCCGGCGATGGGGAATCACCTTGCCAACCGGTCTTACCCGCCTTTACCGGGCGATGATCGTTGGCGATAGTGCAATGCTTAGCCTTGATCCTCAAGTCGATTGGACGGTGGTTCTGAAGGAGTTCGCTGCCGAGGAGAGCGTCGAGCAGTTGAGAAAAGCGTTCTCAGTTTATGGTCCTTCAGCATTTGCACTGACGGCTGAAGTGATTTCGGACGTGCCTGCGGCTGCTCGCCAATTGATCGAATGGGCTTGGCGAGTAAGTGAAACAGGGCGAACTTATCAAGGTAATCTTGGCGCGCTTGAACGTTCTTTTCTTCTGGCAGTTCGATCGTTGAAGCGCCTACTGTTCCTGGCAAGCGTGCTCGCCATTTCGACGTTGATTTGGCCGCAGACTTCCTTGTCTCATTACCTGAGGGAGTTCGCTGCTAATAGGACGATACTGATCGTGGCAATCACCCTGATTCTTTTGAGACTGCTATCACGGCTAGAGTTGGGTCTGGAAGGCGACTGACAGAAAAGCGAGGCAAAACAATGCAAGAAGAAACAAAAAAAGAATCCGCAACTCAATTTGATCTAAAGAAACCTTCAGCAGAGCGAACCTCCAAGCTTGAAGGGTTTATGTCTGATCCCACTCGAAACGCTACCACCGTGATGTCTGAGATCCTCGGTGGTATCGCCGCTGCTTCAGCGGCTGCGTTTCAAGCATTGTCCGCCAAACTTAATGAGAATGCCGGTGATGCCGGACTGCCGATCAACCTTGCGGAGGGTTTGCTCGACGGTAACGCTCGTTTCTTCGACGAGCTCGCCGTCGCGGCTCGTCAGACCGCTGAGCTCCTGAGGTCCAGTTCGCACAGTTCGGCAACCTCTGAAATCGACTACGAGCGGCTCGCCGATCTGGTCGCGGAGCGTCTGCGTAAGACGCCACGTCGGGAACAAGACTGACAAGATCAATGTCGCGACTGTCCATGTCGCCGGAAATTACGTGTTGAACGACCCTGAAGTGGAGAGATTGCGATATGACCAGTGGGAGCGACGACATATCAGTTCCGAGCGCGAACTCAGCGTTGCCGCGACCGCAGCCGCCTAGAGAGCGATGGTACAGCCTCGTGGGTCGGCTCTTCCCGCGAAACCTGGCGACTGAGGTGGTCGCGACG
>OBLU010006780.1_pt1 | contig 10171 bp, 7 predicted proteins | sample 1518681 | NCBI WGS metagenome assembly OBLU01 (sample SAMEA3539304, study PRJEB22396) | soil metagenome | biome: tundra; feature: field; material: soil | place: USA | collected 2010-05 | depth 0.15 m
CATCCGACATCCGACATCCGACATCCGACATCCGACATCCGACATCCGACATCCGGCATCGTTGGCAGAGGCGACCGTGAGATCCGCGAGATGCTGTTATACACCGTCCGTTCTCTGGTAAATCATCCGGATGACGTCGAGATCGTGCTGGTTTCCAATCCAGAAGGCTCTAACTTTCGCATCCACACCCATCCGGAAGACATGAGTGAACTGATCGGAAGGGGCGGGCAAACCGTTAGGGCCCTCCGGACCATCGTAGGCGCTAGTGGAATGAAGCTGGGCCGACGCCTGACCCTCGACATTGTCCAGGAATCAAGCCGCCTGCAATAAAAGCTCGCCAGGCATGGCAAGAACTCTTGCTCCTCACCCTATTCTCCCGGCAAGTCCCTGCTCCAGACCACAATTGTTGCTTATCGGCAATGCCGCACCGCAAGTCGTAAGCCTTCGTCGGTTACTCATGCCAGACTGGTAACCATGGCTAAACAGAGCACAATATGCCAAGTGTGCTTGCCGCTCCCTCAAAGGGCGGCAAGCACGCTGTATTTGAATCGCACGAAGTCGGCTTGGTGCGAGCTTTGTTCTCGATTCTTTGTAACCGCTAGTCGAGCAGCACCGGGCCACGCTGCACAGATCGCGTCGAGATTTCCCTGATAAACGGAGCAGCCATGCCTGTCGCACCGTTGCAACAACCGGCAAGAATTGGACGAATACTCCACAGGTTTCTCCGCGAGCGAGGCTCGTCTCACATCCTCCCTTCGCTATCGTGAAGCTGCCATCTCCGTCGATCACAGGGTGCATCGCCAGCCCGGGTACCCGGGAACGATGCAGGTCGTGGGCGACGTGGTGGTCGACCTTGACAGCGGCATGCAGCCGCGTTGGGTTTGGAACAGCTTCGATCATTTGAATATCAACCGGCACCCCTATTTGTTTCCGGACTGGACCCACGCCAACTCGATTGCCTATTCGAAGGACGACGGAAACTTCATAATCTCTTTGAGACAACAGAACTGGGTGCTGAAGATCGACTACGAGAATGGCACCGGAACCGGCAACATCCTGTGGCGTCTGGGCGAGGGTGGAGATTTCGCCCTGCAAGGTGCGACGGATCCGACCGACTGGTTTTATGCGCAGCACTATGCTGAGTTCACCTCGGCCAACACGACCGGAATCTTTTCCTTGGAGTTATTCGATAACGGCGATGACCGCATGCTCCGGGCGGGCACGATATGCGGGCCGCTCCCACGACAGTTCGAATCTGACCGCCCCGACCAGCCAAATTCAATGGGTTCCGGGAACACCCTGGAAATCAGCAGGTTTGCGTAAGGGCTAGCGCCCGCGCGAGGACATCGGTGTACTTGTTGCCGGACCCGGTGTTGAAGATCACCACACGATCGGCAGCGGTAAGAAATCCCGTGCCGAGCAGGTGGCCGTAGGCTGCCGTGGCAGCCGCGCCTTCGGGCGACATCAAGATGCCTTCCTGCGACGCCCAATCCTTGAGCGACACAAAGATCTGCTGATCCGTCACCGCGACAGCCGTTCCTCCCGATTCGCGCACTGCATCCAGAATGATGTAGTCACCATAGGGCTTCGGCACGCGCAGACCCGATGCAAACGTCGCGGCATCCTGCCACATCTGGCTCACTGCCTCACCCTGATCGAAGGCTCGCGCTACCGGCGCACAGCCCGCGGCCTGCACCGCAATCATCTTGGGCCGCTTGCCTTTGACCCACCCCAGGTCCTCGAGTTCCTGAAAGGCCTTCCACATGCCGATCAATCCAACGCCGCCACCGGTGGGATAAAAGACCGCATCGGGATACTCCCATCCCAACTGCTCGACGAGTTCGTACCCCATGGTCTTCTTGCCCTCGACGCGGAAAGGCTCCTTCAGCGTGGACAGGTCGAACCAGCCCTCCTTCTCCTTCCGCTCGCCGACGATGCGCGCGCAGTCGGAGATCAGTCCATCCACCAGCGTCATGTGCGCGCCGTAGGCGATGCACTCGACCTGGTTCGCCAGCGGCACATCCTTCGGCATGAAGACATGCGCTTCAATTCCGGCGGCAGCGGCATAAGCGGCGACGGCGCCACCCGCATTTCCCGCGGATGGGACCGCGACCTTCTTGATCCCATAGTGGCGTGCCATGGTGATGGCCAGCGCCAGCCCACGCGCCTTGAAGGTGCCGGTTGGATTGGCGCCCTCCTCTTTCAGGAAGACGTTCTCGTAGCGGCGGCTGGGCAGCATCGGCGTCCAACCCTCGCCCAGCGTGACCGGCTCAACCGAAGGCAATAACGAACGATAGCGCCACATGCCCGACCAGGCACGATCCTCGCTCGCCGTGCCGATCGCATCGCGTTGTGCAATGCCCTTCGCCGAGGCGAGGTCGTATCGGACGTAAAGCGTTCCGGCACATTTCGGGCAAACGGTTTGCGGAGTGGAAGGATCGACACGGGTGTTGCAGCGCGAGCATTCGAGAAAAGTGATTTGTGGCATCCGGAAATATCTTATATATGATTGGCAGTGTTTGCTTGCCTCTCAATTGCAGCGCGATGCTGAGTAGCGCGGACCGTGCTCTCGACACAGCCATATATGCTGGCCTTTCTTGCTTAGAAAGTAATTATGCCTCCTGTTTCTCCGGTTCCGGGCCGCGCCCATTCTCTTAAAATCGCCGCCACCATCGGTCTGGCTCTTTATTGCGCGGGCGTATGCCTCGCCAAACACCATCCATTGGGTACCGCGATCCGGACGGCGGGACTCGCGATCCTGGCCTACGTGGCTGTCCAGCGGCGCTCGATCACAACCTGGACCCTGTTCGCGATCCTGGCGGGGACAGAACTGGGCGCCGACGCTCCGGGCGTTGCAGTTCATCTCCATGTTCTCGCGGAGATCTTTCTGCGACTCGTGCGAGTGATTGTCGCCCCACTGATTCTCGGCACGCTGACGACAGGAATTGCGGGCCACGGACGCCTGCGGAGCCTCGGCCGCATCGCCTGGAAGACGTTCTTGTACTTCGAGATAGTCACCACGCTCGCACTCGTGGTTGGTGCTGTAGCCATCCATCTTTCTCGCGCTGGTGAAGGTATTACCTTGCCCGCATCGGTAGCCGCTAGTGGCGCTGCAACGCTGGTAACGCATCCTGGAGTTGAGACATTCCTTCTGAACATATTTCCGGAGAACATCGCGCTTGCCGTCTCCCAGAACCAGATCCTGCAGGTAGCCGTATTCGCGATTCTGTTCGGCATCGCGCTGGCTCTACTGCCGGACGACAAGAAGGCTCCGCTGCTCTCGCTCCTGACCTCGCTGACGGACACGATGTTTCAGTTCACGAAACTCATCATGTACTTCGCGCCCGTCGCCGCCGGAGCAGCGATGAGCTACACGGTCGGCAGCATGGGTCTAAGCACTCTTCTGCCGCTGGCGAAACTGATGGCCACCTTCTATGGAGCGGTCCTGGCGTTCGTCTTGCTCGTGCTTCTTCCTGTCATTCTGCTTACCAGGATTCCACTCGCCAAGTTTCTGAAGGCAGTCAGCGAGCCAGCGGCAATTGGTTTTGCAACCAGTACATCCGAAGCCGCCTTGCCGCTCGCTATGGAAAACATGGAAGAGTTCGGCGTGCCTCGATGGATTGTTTCTTTTGTCATCCCGTCCGGCTACAGCTTCAATATGGACGGCTCCAGCCTCTACTTATCGATAGCTGCAATCTTCGCGGCGCAGGCATCCGGCATCCATCTCTCGCTGGGCGAGGAGGCGGTCATGCTCGCAACGCTGATGGTGACCAGCAAGGGCATCGCCGGCGTACCGAGAGCGGTCCTTGCAATTCTGTTGGCCACAGCCGCTTCGTTCCATCTTTCCACCGCTGCGGTGATGATGATTCTGGGCGTCGATGCACTGATCGACATGGGCAGAACAGGCTTGAATGTTGCCGGAAATTGCCTGGCGTCGGCCTTGATGGACCGGTGGGAAAGCGGTGCCAATCGCTGATTTTCCTTTTGGAATCAACGCGCGACGCCGACATGCACGTTTCTTGCACAAGGGTTGCTGCTGCTGAAGAGTCTGGTGTTCCTTGTCTCCTGTGACCCGCGTCACTATGACCTGAGCACGCCGAATGTCTACATGGGATCGATCAACTACTCAAACGCCTCCATGACGCAGAACCGCGAGCTCGGCGTATACATCACCGATCCAACGAGCGTGCAAGCGCTCTACGCCGACATGACCAGCGATTATGCGGGCGCATCTCCGTACTAATCCCGCGATGCAGCGCGCGAGTTCATATGCGCTGCCAGTCTTTCTGTAGCTCGATTGTGAGCGCTTATCGGAGGTGCCAGTCAGAACTTTCCGGGTCCCGCGAGCGTGGAACGCCTCAAGGACTCGGCGTGGTGAAGATAGCCACGATCCGCAAGAAATGACGAGTCGCAAGCGTGAGCGTTTTCGTACTCCGCAAGTCCCTCCTCCCGCTCAGAGCATCCGATGGTCGCAAAGCACGTCCGGCAAATCGAGCCATACGACCCATCTTCGTTTTGCCTGTGTGCATAGAGTGCTGCTCTATTTGCCATCTTGCCTCCTTCTAGGTACGCGCCGATGTGTGTCGGGAAGTCTGCTCTGGTCGCAGAGAGAGAAGGAGTTGCGGCACATCGCAGGTGTGCTGTTTCTCGGCAGCGGCCAATGCCGCCTCGCTATAGCCCGATGCAATGGTTTGGAAGCAGCGCTTGCTAATTGAGTCGAACGATCGGTCGCGATTGAGGCGGTGAGGAAACAGGTCGTGGGCCATTGAGGTCATTGAAACACCCCTTTAAGGGAACTTCGCTTGGGCAAAAGCTTAGACTGCTGTCGGCAGTTCGTCAATCCAATAGAGAGTTTATGTTAACTTTTTTCCATTAGGGAAACAATCTCCACAGAGAGCCTGTCCGTACGACACAGGGCCCGCCGGTAAGCGTTGGCTTTTCTCAGACTGAGCGATCTGCACTTCCACCTGGGTGAGGCTTCGCTCCTCCTGCCCCGACTACCCAATCAATCCCCAAAAGTGTTGGCTAGAAGGTTGCTTTCCAGTATGGTCGGAAGGGACTTCGACTGCCAAAGGAACAGTGCGCCAATGCGTGTCGTTGAGATTCGGGAAGTGACTTTACCCATTGCATCCGCAATTGCGAATGCCTACATCGACTTCTCGAAAATGACGCTGTCGCTGGTCGCCGTTGTGACCGACGTTGTTCGCGATGGTAGGCCGGTAGTCGGCTATGGATTCAACTCCAACGGCCGGTACGGCCAAGGCGGACTCATCCGGGAGCGCTTTGCGCCGCGTCTACGCGAAGCGGATCCCGCGTCGCTGCTGAACGACGCCGGCGACAACCTCGACCCCGACCGCATCTGGCGCACCCTGATGCGGAACGAGAAGCCCGGCGGCCACGGCGAGCGCTCCGTTGCAGTTGGCACGATCGACATGGCCGTGTGGGACGCGGTCGCCAAGATCGCGGGCAAGCCGCTGTTTCGCCTGCTTGCAGAGCGCTATGGCAACGAGGCCGATCCGCGAGTCTTCGTCTATGCCGCGGGCGGCTACTACTATCCCGGCAAGAATCTCGACGCACTGCGTGCCGAGATGAGGAGCTACCTCGACCGCGGATACACGGTAGTCAAGATGAAGATCGGCGGCGCTGAACTTGGCGAAGATCGCAAGCGGATTGAAGCGGTCCTGGCGGAGATTGGCAGCGACGCACAACTCGCCGTGGACGCGAATGGCCGCTTCGATCTGGAGACCGCAATCACCTACGCGAAGATGCTGCGTGAGTACCCGCTGTTCTGGTACGAGGAGGCAGGCGATCCGCTGGACTTCGCAATGCAGGCCGCGCTGGCTGAGTTCTATCCAGCTCCGATGGCTACCGGCGAAAATATCTTCAGTCACCAGGACGCGCGCAACCTGCTGCGCTATGGCGGTATGCGTGCGGACCGCGACTGGCTGCAGTTCGACTGCGCGCTCTCCTACGGCCTGTGCGAGTATCTGCGAACGCTGGAGGTTATCCGCACGGCCGGCTGGTCGCCGCGACGCTGCATCCCACATGGTGGCCACCAGATGTCGCTGAACATCGCCGCAGGCCTTGGACTCGGCGGCAACGAGAGCTATCCCGACCTCTTCCAGCCCTTCGGCGGATTCCCCGATGGCGTGCACGTAGAGAGCGGCTATGTCACCATGCCGGAGTTGCCGGGCATCGGCTTCGAAGGCAAGTCCGATTTGATCAAAGTGATGCGGCAACTCGCGGAGTAGACATGGTCGCTGGGGCATCTGTCGATCAGAGCGGCACGTCCGGGCGCCGGCCGTTGCTCGGCCCGCTGTGGCTGCAGGTGATGGTAGGAATCGTGCTCGGCGTCGCGATTGGCGTACTGTTCCCGCATGCCGCCATCACGCTGAAGCCACTGGGCGACGGCTTCGTCAAGCTGATCCGCATGACGCTCGCGCCAATAATCTTCGCCACGGTCGTCGTCGGCATTGCGCGCATGGGAGACATGCGCGAAGTAGGGCGCGTGGGCGCAAAAGCACTCATCTACTTCGAAGTGGTGTCGACGCTGGCATTGCTGATGGGGCTCGTCGCGGCCAACGTGCTGCATCCCGGAAGCGGGATGAACATCGACGCGGCCAAACTCGATCCCACGTCGATCGCGAGCTACACAGCAACCGCGCAACAGACCGGAGTCGTGGCGTTCCTGCTCGGCATCATTCCGTCGAACATCGGCGAGCCGTTCGTGACCGGCAATATCCTGCAGATCATTGTGCTGGGCGTGCTGTTCGGCCTGGCGCTGACGCCCATCCGAGCCACCGCGAAACCCTTGGTCGATTTCCTCGACCTCTTGCTCAAAGGAATGTTTGGCATCGTCAGCCTCGTGATGACTCTCGCGCCACTCGCCGCGTTGGGCGCGATGGCATATACCGTCGGCCAGTATGGGATTGCCAGCCTGCGGCAGCTTGCAACCTTCACCGCGGAGGTCTGGATCGTTGCAACCCTGTTCGTCGTAATCGTGCTCGGCGCTATCGCGCGGCTGGCCGGATTCAGTTTGATCCGGCTGCTGGTTTATATACGCGACGAGATATTGATCACCGCGGGAACTTCGTCGTCCGAGGCCGTACTGGCGCCGCTGATGCTGAAGCTGGAGCAACTCGGATGCGCCGAGCCGGTCGTCGGCATGGTGATGCCCGCCGGTTACACATTCAACGCCGACGGCACCGCAATCTACCTGAGCATGGGCGCGATCTTCATCGCGCAGGCGACAAACACGCATCTGAGCCTGCGCGAACAGATCACGCTGATGGTAGTTCTGATGATTACCTCGAAGGGATCGGCCGGTGTGGCAGGCGCTGGCTTTGTGACGCTGGCGGCAACGCTGGCTTCGATGCATCAGATTCCCGTTGCCGGGCTGGTCCTTCTATTGGGAGTGGAGCGCCTGACAAATATCCCAAGGGCAGTCGTAAATGTGATTGGCAGCAGTGTAGCCACCATCGTGATCGCGAAATGGGAACACGCATTCGACGGGGAACAGGCGAGACTGTTTTTGAAGGGGAAGCAAAGTGCGTGAGCAACATGAGGAAGCGGCACCACACCTGAAAGAAATCGCGCGCAGTATCTTCGAGCAAGCGCTTGCCGATTGCAGCATCGAGCGATCCTTCGACCGCATACTGCATACAACCGTCGGCCCCCATGGCACCCGTCTGATTTTGAATGGCGACGACGTACTCTCCCTCGATCGTCTGAAGCGAGTACGCATCATCTCCATCGGCAAGGCTGCCGCGGCGATGCTCACCTCCCTGCTCTCGCGGCTTCCGCTTCAGCAGGCCTGCGACCTGCAGGGTATGTTGATCGCAGCCGAGCGTCCCCCCAATCTACCTGCCACAATCCAATTCTTTTCCGGCGGCCATCCTGTCCCCAACGAAGCCTCGTTCGCGGGAGCATCTGCAGCTCTCTCCATGCTGCAAGCGCCCGGGAATGCGTCCCCGGAAGACACGCTCTGTGTCTTCCTCATCAGTGGTGGCGCGTCCGCGATGATGGAGCTTCCGCTGGACGCTGCAATCTCGCTCGAGGACACCGTCGTCTTCCACCAGGCGCTTGTCCATTGCGGCGCCTCCATCGTCGAGATCAACTGCGTCCGCAAACACTTCTCCGCCGTGAAAGGAGGTCGCCTCGCTCTCACTGCCGGTGCTGCAGAAAAGATTTCGCTGCTGGTCTCAGACGTGCCGCCTACGCATCTGGACGCACTAGCCTCCGGCCCGACAATCGCGGATCCCACAACCGTGGCGCAATGCCGTGAGATCATCGCGCGCTACGGCTTGCTGCAGCGCTTTCCGGCATCGGTGCGCCGCTTCTTTGAGTCGCCAGACCTGCCCGAAACGCCCAAACCAGGCGAGTTGACCTCCCGAAGTTGGAAGTTACTCGACGGCGATGAGCTTGCCGAGGCCGCGCGCGCCCACGCCGCAAGTCTCGGCTTCCACACGGTCATCGACAATACCTGCGATGACTGGAGCTATGACGCCGCCGCAGACTATCTCCTGGATCGATTGCGCCAGCTTCGCCGGGAGCATCCCCGGATCTGCCTCATCTCCGCCGGAGAAGTAACGGTCCAGGTTGCTGATGCTTCCGCTACGGCCGAGCAAGCGCAGCATGTCGGAGGACGCAATCAACACTTCGCCCTCTACCTTGCAACCCAGCTCCGCCCCACGGACGGTCCACTCGCCGCACTCTCCGCCGGCTCCGACGGCATCGACGGCAACAGCAACGCGGCCGGCGCAATCATTGACGATCACACGCTCGACGGAGACGACTCGAGCGCGCAGCGGGCACTGGAAGCGTTCGACTCTTCCACATGGCTGAGCGCGATCGGAGCCACCGTTGTCACCGGCCCAACCGGACACAACCTGCGCGACCTTCGCATCCTGCTCGCGCTTTAGGTGGCGATGAACTCCTGAATCTCCTCAAGGCTCTTGCCGCCGGTCTCCGGAACGGATGTCTTCACAAAGAAGAAGCCGGCGAGGCACACGATCCCGTACGTCACGAACGTTCCAGAGGAGCCAAGCACGCGGTTCATCCACGGGAATGTGTAGACGAGAATAAACGACGCGGCCCACAGCGCGGAGACGGCAGCCGAGACGCCGATACCGCGAATGCGGTTGGGAAAGATCTCCGAAATGATCACCCACGTGACCGGCGCAAGCGACATGGCGTAGCACGCGATCGCACACAGCGTGAAGACCAGCACCGGAAGCCCATGCAGATGGAGATGGTACGAGAGCGCCACCAGCAGATGAGCAACGCCCACGCCCAGGCAGCCGAAGAGCATCAGCGAGCGGCGGCCGATGCGGTCCACCAGCGTCATCGCGAGCAGGGTAAACAGCAGGTTGATTGTGCCGGTGATGACGATGTTGAACAGGATGTCTCCCACTCCATAGCCGGCATCGCGGTAGACCTCCTGCGCGTAGTTGAAAAGAACATTGATACCGCTCCACTGCTGCAGGACGGCGAGTGTAACGCCGATCAGCAGCGGACGGCGCAGCGCGGGCGACAGCAGTTCCAGCACGCTGGCCTTCGCGAGTTGCGATTCGCTGGCGATGGAGGCCTGGACGGCGAGGACTTCACGGTCGGCGTATGCCGCGTCCGCAAGTCGGGTAAGCACACGGCGCGCGGCAGAAACGCGGCCACGAGCGATGAGCCATCGCGGGCTCTCGGGCACGAGCAGCGCAGTGATCAGGAAGACGGCGGAAGGAAACGCAACGGCCGTGAACATCCAGCGCCAGCCATATTGCACGGGCCATGAATTCCACGCGAGCACGGCCGCGGTGTTAGCCGCGCCACCGAAGACGGCGATGCGCCAGTCGACGATCTGCGCGAGCAGGATGCCCACCACCAGCGCGAGTTGGTTGAGGCTGACCAGGCGGCCACGCCAGTGCGGCAGGCTGATCTCCGAGATGTAAAACGGCGATACGTTGGAGGCGAGCCCAATCGCGACGCCGCCCGCAATGCGCCACACGATGAAGCTCGCAAAAACGTGCGCCCACCCGGTGAGGATGGACGAAGCCGCGAACAGCAACGCTGACGTGAGCAGGACGGGGCGGCGGCCAAAGCGATCACTGAAGGCTCCGACCGCGGCCGAGCCGAGCAGGCAACCGACCAGCGCGCAACTCGTCGCCCAGCCAATAAGTTG
>OBLU010006781.1_pt1 | contig 10170 bp, 10 predicted proteins | sample 1518681 | NCBI WGS metagenome assembly OBLU01 (sample SAMEA3539304, study PRJEB22396) | soil metagenome | biome: tundra; feature: field; material: soil | place: USA | collected 2010-05 | depth 0.15 m
TGGTATTTCGCGTCTTGCAGGGCGATACCCACCTGTCAGCTTTCGAGCACGACGTAATGCCATACCGCACTGGGGACGTGCTGATTGTGGTTGTCAAAGACACAGTTAGTTGCGGTCAAAAGCCGATCCATACTTCAGTCGCGCTTAAGGGAAGTCAAATCGCCCTGCACTACAAGTTGACGCCAGCCGCACCAGATGCCGCTAAGTGCCCCTTAGTATCCGAGTTCTTGATCGGAAATGTTCCCGACCGGGAACTGGCCGTTACTTTTTCCGGCGGTCCTGAAGCTGCCACAGTGGCGAAAATGCAGAAATGCCCGAACTACAATCCCAAGACCGATGACGTCTGGGAATGCTTGATACCAACAAAATAGCGCCCTTCGCACTTCCGTCTTCCCTCATGTGGCGGGCCGGTCAATCCGGCTCGCTTTTGTGTGCCGAGCATGTTTGACAGCCTGGGGGTGCAAATCCCCTACCCAACCTGAGGAGGTGAAGGGTTAGCGAAGTGCAAGGGCGGCACGCGGCCAGACGCCGATCGTGCGGGTCACAGGTCAGCGCTTCAGTCTCAATATGATCTCGGCGATCAGCCCACGGGGTGCGTTGCGCTTCATGGTCGTCAAGGGCGGGGTGGGCGCGCGGGTATTCATCAGCTTCCTCAAGCGCCTGATGCACGGCCAGCGTCGGCCGGTATTCCTGATCGTCGACGGCCATCCGGCGCATCGTGCCAAGCTCGTCAAGAGCTACGTCGAGAGCCTCGAAGGAAAGCTGCGCCTCTACTTCCTGCCACCCTACTCGCCGGAACTGAACCCTGACGAGCTCGTCTGGAACGATGTGAAGAACAACGCCGTCGGCCGCTCACGCCTCGACGGTCCCAACGATCTGCATCGCGCCGTTGTCAGTCGGCTCCGATTCCTGCAGAAGCGCCCGACCGCGTACGCAGCTTCTTCCAGGCTCCCAAGACTCGCTACGCAGCTTGAGACGTGAAGATACTTACGAACTGGTTAGTAATGGGGCTTGGGGAGCAACGGAACAGAAAGTCCGGTTAAGGATCGACATCGGTGGGGTTTCTGAGCGGTCGCAGCTCGCCCCTGGTGACTGATTCCGGCACGGCGAACGAGTATCGCCCCAGCATATTGATGTGGTCATGGCCCAGCGGCGAAAGACGCGCGACGTCCTCGTCGAGCACCGTGAAGCCTTCGGCGCGAAGCTGATCAAGCGCCGCCTGGATATAGATGGTGTTCCACAACACGATCATATTGACGACCAATCCAAGCGCGCCGAGCTGGTCTTCCTGGCCTTCCCGGTATCGTTGACGCAACTCTCCGCGTTTGTCATGGAATACGACTCTTGCCAGGGAGTGTCGAGCCTCTCCGCGATTCAATTGGGTCAACGTCGCCCGCCGCTTCGTTTCATCATCGATGTACGTCAGTGTGTGAATTGTCTTGTCGATGCGCCCGAACTCGGCGAAGGCCTGCGCGAGACCCGTCGGTCGATCGCCGACTTGCAGAGTGCGCATGATATCCATGGCCCGGACGCGCCCGAGCTTCAGCGAGCCGACGGTGCGCAGCATATCGTCCCAATGCGGCGTGATCCGGTCGAGCCTGACGGTTTGCCGCGCGACGCTGTTGAGCGGACCGTAGTCGGCGTGTCGGTCGATCCGCCAGAAGCGGGTTCCACCGATATCAGCGAGCCGTGGACTGAACCGGTAGCCGGCCAGTCGAAATAGGCCGAACACGACATCTGAGTAAGCGCCGGTATCCGTCATGATCTGCGTCGGCCGCAACTCGGTTTGCTGTTCAAGCACGACGGCGAGCAGTACCAGGCTGTCGCGCAGCGTCCCAGGGACTGTGATGCCGTGTAGACCGGTGAACTGATTGGAGACGAGGTTGTAATAGGTGATGCCGCGGCCGAAGCCGAAGTATTTCGGGTTAGGTCCGGCATGTACGGTGCGCACTGGTACGACGAAGCGCAGGCCATCGGCGGAAGCCACCTCGCCGCCGCCCCAGACATGCGCGAGCGCAATATCGTTCTGTGCCGCGACGAGGCTCGCATTCGCAGCGGTCAAGGTCTCCTCTCGAAGGTAATTTTGGCTGACCCAGGACAATCGGTCGCGTCGTAGGCTCTGCGCATCGTGGCGCACGAGGGGTTCAAAGCCGATGTTGCAGGCCTCCGCGAGCAGCACGGCGCAGATGCTGATGCCAAGGTCCGTGACCCGCGCAGCGCGCTCGCTCACGTGGGTGAATGCTGCGGTAAAGTCAGTGCGAGCGGCGATCTCGAGCAAGATCTCTGGCAAATCGACGCGCGGCAGCCGTGCCGTCACGGCGGCACGCAGCGCGACCAGCGAGGCGGGCTCCTCGATCTTATCGAGGCTGCTCAAAATCAGCTCGTCCTTGCCATCGATGCGTTCAAAGCGGACCGCTGGATTGTTGGGTAGTCGCGCGGCCACCGCGCGGTAGGTCTGGTCGAGCTCCTCGCTCAAGGCGGCGAGGATCGGCTCTGGATTGGGGCTATATCCGAGCGTCCGGCAGATGATCGGCCGCGCCGCTTCCCACTCGGTTCCCGCCAGGAGATTGCGCCGCGGATCGGCGTAGCGCCAACTCGGCGTCACAAACACGTCGCGCCGGCGCAGTGCCTCGCGTAGCTGGTCGAGTACGCAGAAGGTGTAGGCGCGGTGGTCGACGGTCTCGTTTGCACCATACACATATCGCTGCCAGGCTTTCGGCACAACCGTCGGCGGCGGCGAATCCTCCGGCGATGGACTCCCCTCATGACGCTGCAGATACTCGATCGCCTCGACGACGGGACCGCCGGCAGGCGCTGCTTCGAACGTTATCTCGCGCAACAAAGTAGGCAAAAACAGTCGCACGCGCCGGTACCTGGTCTGCAGCTCGTTGTAAAATACATTGTCCGGCGGCCGCACCAGGGTATTGAGTTCCTTGAGGGCATCGGCAAGCGTCTCGCGTGGGACGCGCTCGAACACGTAGCCGCGTAGCTCATCGTCCGCGACGGAAGGATCGAGCAACAGGGTGCAAGCCTGCGCAAGCATCAAGGCTACCGCATCCAGATCCTTCAAACTGCGTAGACGCGCTTGGCGATCCGCTTTCTCGGCGTCGCCGAAAACCTCATGCAGCAGCATTTCCAGGACCTCAATCGCATCATCCTGTGCGGAGGCTTCGAGCACATGGATGAATGCCACCAAAGTGGCCGTACGCCGTAGGGCCGGCAATCGCGATACCGCGGTGACCTTAGCCGTATCCGCAAAGCGCGCCAACGTGGCAATCCGATTTGGTGGGATCGCGGCCGCGCCGGGCACTGAGATGCCGAGACCGCGCACGGTGTTCAACCGCTCCAACGCGCGCACCAACGACGGACCGCTGACTGTCGCCGGCCCGGTCCGCAACGTGTCGAGCGTAGAGCTTCGCGCTCCCTCCGGCACGGTCAATAGTTCCTCAAGGCGGGTCTGTTGTTCGGAACTCATGCCGCTCGCCAGCACTCGCCATAGGCGCAACTCCACCCGTTGCCGCAGCTTAGCGACGAAACGTTCCAGCGGCGTCGCGACCGGCAATAACACCTTGTGAGCCAGCATCCAGGTCGTTGCGCGATCGAATAGCGCACTTGGACGCTCAGTGCCGGTCCAGCACTGCACATAGAGCCATCGCGCCAGACCAAACCCTGCCGTGCGGTCCGTGAACTCACGATACCCGTGATCGCTACGGATCTGTGCGGCATGTTCGAAACGCCACTTGCCCTGACGATAGTCGATCAAGTCGGTGCTCGGGTCGATACCGAGTTGTCGGCTGATCGTGCTCATCACCGCCAGTGGCACGGCCGCCGGGTCCTCGAGAAATGTCCCGACGTAGCGCACCGTGGTGAGTTGCAGGGCGAATCCGAGGCGGTTGGCATCGCCGCGCTTGTCGGAGATCAGCGCTCGGTCGACATCGTCGAGATGAAAGAACCGGGTCAACTCCTGGGATGAAGGATCGCCGACATACCGGCCATAGCTCTCGCGCTGCGAGGGACTCAGGAAGCTCACAGGCATGGCAGCCTCCCGAATTAGTGGTGTTGCACAAACCTTCGTATTCGCACGGTTAAACGATTTGCATGACAACAAGCACTTGCGCGTTGCAGAACCGTATTGCATTATTAGACACCTTCGCAATACCTTTACGCAATCATGCTGCTCGGCTACGCCCGCGTCTCTACCAGTGATCAAGACACCGCCGCGCAGAGCGCTGCGCTCAAAGCGGCTGGTTGTGAAGTCGTCTTCCGTGAGAAGGCCTCCGGTGGCCGGTGGGATCGTCCGGAGCTGCACAAACTGCTGAGTCAAATGCGCAAAGCAGATGTGCTTGTGGTCTGGAAGCTCGACCGCCTCTCCCGCTCGTTGCGCGACGTGCTCACGATCATGGATCGCGTCCAGGAGAAAAAGGCTGGCTTTCGCAGCCTTACCGAAGCGATCGACACGACGACGCCGGCGGGTCGGATGATGATGCAGATGGTCGGCGCGTTCGCCGAGTTCGAGCGCGCGATGCTCAAGGAGCGAACCCATGCGGGTCTCGAGGCCGCACGCAAGGAAGGCCGAATCGGGGGGCGACCCCCAAAACTCAAGCTGCAGCAGCGGCAGGAAATTGTGCGCCTCGTGCGTCGTGGGCGGAAGACTGCGGCCGATGCTGCCCGACTATTCGGAGTCCACCCCGCAACGATCTCACGGCTCCTACGCCGAGCATGATCCGAAGCATGGGTAAGGGGCGGATTCGTCGACTGTGGCAGAGCGGCGCTCAACGTTTGCGCCAGGTGCGATCGTGAGTCTGTGGGTATACGTGCGGGTAGCTTTAATCGTCGGCGCTGCCGTCCAGGCGTGCTTCGCTCCGCTGGAACCACATGCGCGTCCCCCAATCGGCTGGGGCGCTCTGGCGGCCATCTTCGGCGTCTGTTCGTTGGGTTTCGTCCTCGTGCTAGGCATTCAACGCGTGAACCCTTTGAGTGAAAAAACGTGGCACCGCCCGTCGTGGGCCCTCAACCCGTTCAACTTTCGCGACCCACTTCAATTCTTTGATCTTGGGGCCTACGTCTGTTTGGCAGGTGCATTTGTAACTATTATCCGCTTAGCGTTCTCAGCGGTTCCATTCTATGCAGAGTCGCTGGTCCCACTGGCGATGGGCGGGGGCCTCTTCCTTGGGATTCACATCATTCCAATTGTGTTTCGATCAAAGTTCTCTACCAGACCCTCGGATGGCCGTGGAACGCGCTGATCCACTAACGGTGGTCGCCGGCCATGAAGTGCTAACCAGCATATTCGGATGTTGGCCTTCTTTCCACGACGCAGAAGTTGTCGAATTTCACTTGTGGCGCGGTCGCGTAAAGGCGGGGGACTGGGATGACAGTAATGTGTTTCCAGTTCTGACGGCCAAGGCACGTATTCTTGAAGCCACGCAGCCGGGTGCGACTGACGCAGGTCATGACGTACTTGCCACGCTTCGGTTTCACGACGTCGATGACCTGAAATTGGACGGGTTCAATCACGTCAATCAAATCGTCGCATTATCCTTCGCCATCCATCCGCGAGGTACGTTTACAAATGGTAGTCCGCTGCCACCTTACATCGTTGTAGATTTTGATCGTGGCTTCGGAATGGCCGCGTCGTTCAAGTGTTTCCGAATAGAACTTGTCGATGCCTCGCGTTGCTCGGCCGATTTTCTCTGACGAGAAAGTCGATCAAAGCTGGTCCTTAACCGGACTTTCTGTTCCGTTGCTCCCCAAACCCCATAGTCGCGACCAGGGGCTAGTGGGCGGCTCCAATGCGGTGCGGGCGCTGTGGTACGCTGCCGCCGTTATCTTTGGAGGCAAGACATGAAGGCCTCTCTGTTTTATCGAATCGCAGCTGTTCTTCTGCTGCTTTTTGCTGTCGGCCATACACTTGGTTTTCGCCAGTCCGATCCCACATGGGGCGTCGATACGCTTCTTGGCTCAATGCGGTCAATCCACTTTGACGTGCAGGGGTTCAGCCGGACATATTGGGACCTCTTTGTCGCGGCTGGATTCTCGGTCGGCGTGTTTTATCTATTCGCGGCGGTATTAGCGTGGCAGCTAGGTGGCCTTACGGCAGAGACCTTGGCGGTCATGCGCGTCACTGTGTGGGCTCTTGCTCTTTGCTTTGCTGCCATTACGGTTGTGAGCTGGAGCTACCTCTTTGTCCTCCCTATCGTATTTTCGATCGTGATTACAGCGTGTTTGACCGCGGCGGCATGGCTTTCGGCGAAGCCAGTCTGAAGCCGTTTGTTCGCGTCTGTTCCAGCCCGCCTGGTGAAGCGCGCCCATACTCAGCTTTCTGGCGGTTCCTGCCCCATTGCTGTCGGATCGTCGGCTAGGGTGGAAGTGGCGGTCAGGTTTCCGCGCAGTCGAGCGCGCACCCTGGTCGGTCGGCTGTTCGATCCGACATCGCGCTCCCCTATAACTGCCGTTCGCGATTGGCAACTCCGGGTCAACAACGGCCATCGCCGGTAGAATCCCGAGGACCGGAAGCTTCCGGCCAGCCGGAGACAGTTCAATGCGGACATTCGCGAGTTGAGATAACGTACGGTCAATTCCGCTATGTGAAGAGTAAGGGGATTGATTGAGAGTGGCTACGTTCGGTGATCGGCTCATCGGACGCACACGGGCACTTGGACACCCCCTGTGCGGCGGACTGGATCCATATCTCGATCGCATTCCCGCTTTCTTCCGTCGCGGTGCCATGCATCCGCAACACCCGGAGACGGCGCAGGCTGTCGAGGAGTTCTGCTACCGCATCGTCGATCTCATAGCCGCGGACGTCGCCGTCGTCAAACCGCAGGCCTCGCTGTTTGAACGCCTCGGCTGGCGCGGATGGCAAGCGCTGGAACCCATGTCAAAGGATTCAATGGGTTAGAGCCTTACGGCGCATTCGTGCTCAGCGTCGACAGCAAGAAGTGGCTATTGCGCAGCGCCATTTCCGGAAACCCTTGTCACTCGTGCGGTGTTCTCGAACATAGAATGGTGTTCAATCGCAGAAGCTTCCACGCGCAACTCTATCCTGGAGAATCAGGTCAATGACTCTATCCTCAAAAATCGGAAGCGTCATCGTGGTGCTGGTCGTAATCGCGCTGGCATCGCTCGCATTTGCTGTGTCGTACGACTCCGCTCCAGCCCCAGCGCAAATTCTTCCCAGCAATGCAATCCGGATGAAAGCCATTGTCCATCGCCAGTATGGATCACCCGATGTCCTGAAACTCGAAGATGTTGAGAAACCAACTCCTGCGGACAATCAACTGTTGATAAAGGTTCGCGCCGCGTCCGTCAATCCTCTCGAGTGGCACTTCATGCGAGGCACGCCTTACGTCATGCGCATGCAGAGTGGGCTTGGCAGACCGAAGTCCATACGACTGGGCGTCGATTTTTCGGGAACAGTCGAAGCAGTCGGCAAAGAGGTCAAACTGTTCAAGGTAGGTGACGAAATCTTTGGCACGGCGGACGGAGCCTTGGCCGGGTACGTGACCTCTACCGAGGTCGGATTGGCCCTGAAACCGACCGACATCACTTTCCAGCAAGCGGCTTCTGTACCGATTGCAGGAATCACCGCACTGCAAGGGCTTCGCGACAAGGGACGGATTCAACCGGGGCAGAAGGTCCTGATCAACGGTGCGTCCGGAGGCGTGGGTACGTTCGCCGTGCAGATCGCCAAATCGTTCGGCGCGGATGTCACCGGCGTCTGCAGTACCAGGAACGTGGAGATGGTGAGATCCATCGGCGCCGATCAGGTCATTGATTACACCAAAGAGGATTACACGAAGGGTACTCAACGTTACGATCTGATTTTTGACACCGTTGGTAATCACTGGCTGTCGGACGACCGGCGCGTGTTAACTCCCCGCGGCACCCTTGTCATCGTCGGCGCACCGAGTGATGACCCGTGGATCGGACCTCTGTCCCGTTTCCTCAAGGCATTTGTGATTTCACCGTTTGTGAGCCAGAAGCTCATCAGTTTCCTGGCGGACGCGAACAAAACGGACGACCTGGACACCTTGCGCGACCTCATGCAGGCCGGGAAGCTGACGCCCGTTATCGACAGACAATACAGACTGAGTGAGACCCCGGCGGCAATCCGATATCTGGAAACGGGGCATGCGCGAGGCAAGGTGGTAATCGATTTGGATTAGGCACCACGAGATACCGGCCGAACGACGCAAGGCTAATTTTGCCTACCGGAAAGCCGCCAGTCACCCATGGCTCAATTGGATCAACTGCGGTCTAGGGGTGATTACCGATCAGTTTGGGCTGAGCCCGGCCATGAGCAGTCGTACACGAAGTAGGAATGCCTACGTCAAAGCCATTCGGAGTCGGGACATTCGCCTGCTCATAAGTTGGCAAGACTTCGCAAGTCGCAGAGGGGCTTGCGAAATGTGAGTGCATAAAATCGACCGTCCCGTAGCAGCTCAAGCCGTATTTCACCCATCTCCGGCGGCACCAGATCAACCGGCGCCGTGACAGCTTCCCGACGGTTCTTAAAGAACCTGTTGGTGATGGGAATCCGCTCATAGGCGGCCTTCACGTGCTTTTCCGTCTCATCGGCAATCAGGATGCGGCTGCCCGGCTTAGCAACACGGATCATTTCCCGAATAGCCTTGGCCCGGTCATTGAAGAAGTTGATACCTCCCACGTGAAACACGACGTCAAAACTGTCGTTGGCGAACGGCAGATCCTCAGCATTGCCGAGGAAAAGCTCAGCCTCGATGTCCCAACGCGACAGGTTAGCCTGGCAATTCGCCAGCATTGCCGCTGAGCAGTCGAGGCCGAACAACTTGACCCCCGGTGGGAGATATTTGTAGTTGAGGCCCGTGCCCACGGAGGTTTCCAGCACGAGGTCGCCGCGCTCCACTTCCAGAGAGCGCAGGTAACTCATGACGTATTGGTCCCGATCGATGCCCCGAAAGGCACACACGACCCTCTGGAAGTCGTCATAGAAGCCGCCGATGGCTTGATACAATTGACGGTACTTTCGATTGAAGCCCGTGAGCTTGTCGGCCTCTATCAAGGCCGGTATTCCGCATCGGATCGGGAATCGCTCACCTGACTGACTGACCAATGCCTCATGAGCGTGGATGCCGGCAACGCGCAGGGCCTCGCCCGTGTACGGGCTTCGCAGCAGGGCCACAGTTTCGGTGCGTTCTGCCCAGCCCCGGTGCTGCCGACCCGACCGAATGAGCCTCCAGGCGCCCAGAATCAGGCCTGCGACCAGGCAAGACCACGACAACTCAGGTCCCGCTGCAATGACGCCAGTCGCTGTAGCGTGGTCCACCCACGGTGAGTAGACGTATACGAACACAAGGGCACACACGGCGACAAAAGCGCCTGCGCCAGCCGCTATCTTTCTGGTCCGAAACTCACGTGCCCACATCCAAACGACGACCGCCGCGAACCAGTAAATCAGAAACGTTATCGGAATTGGCCCCAAGACCGCTGCGACGCGCGCCAGCGGGAAGTGCGCAGACTGGGTCTCCGCCAGAGAGTCGAACACCCCGTGCGGCGCCCACTGTTGAGCCGAGGTCTGAAAGAAGACACCCCAAAATGGCAGCGCGAGCGTAGAAAGGAAAGATTGCCGACCCATGCTCGTCAAACGGTACAAGGCATAGGGCAGGACAGTCAGGATCGCGATTGCCGCGATCCAGAGCACACGCGCCGCCGGTGTCGGCGGCGTTGCGTGCCAGTTGGACAAGAGTTCCGGAATGAGGACGAGTGCCAGCAGCCAGAGTAATCCGCGCCCCGGTTTCTGCGTGCCAACGAACCATGCGCAAATGACGGCACCAGTCCACGCGCCCACCGGGGTGAATAGCTCGCCGATTATGAAGATCCCGGCCGTCAAAAAGGCGGACAACTGCAAGAACCGATTGGGCGACGCATTCGAAGACATTTGCGGCCGCCTAGACTAAGTCACACATACGCTTTAAGAATAAGCCGCCCTGGTGGAGGAGCGTATCCGTACTTCGCACAGGTGAGCCCTGACTGTCCTACGCTATAGGAGTTGCCGGTGATCAGCGGATCCCCCGAAGTAGACGCTCGTGACTGGCGGCTCCGGGTCAACTCCGGCCATCCGTCTGCGCCCTACGTTAGATGTGAATTCGATGGTTGCAGAGCAGACAGACGCGGTAGAGTTGCTGTCGT
>OBLU010006782.1_pt1 | contig 10170 bp, 8 predicted proteins | sample 1518681 | NCBI WGS metagenome assembly OBLU01 (sample SAMEA3539304, study PRJEB22396) | soil metagenome | biome: tundra; feature: field; material: soil | place: USA | collected 2010-05 | depth 0.15 m
GCTGTAGTGCGTCTCGTGAGCGAGTTCCACCACCGTCATCGGGCGCAGACCGCCGTCCAGATGATCGTGCAGCAAAACCTTCGGTGCTCGTTGAATCACGTCACGCGTTAGAGCAACTGCCATAGAGAGAGGTTAGTCAACAGGCCTGTGGACTAGTTGGTGATACGTTCCAGCAGCAACGGTTCGGCGTTCACGCTGCGTTCACCTATGACGACGGCATTGGCGATTGCGTCGCGCCCCTGTTGGAGATGCGCTTGATCGTCGGCGTGGAGTTCGAACATCGGTTGGCCCTTGCTGATCGCCTCGCCCTCACGGACCAGACACACGACGCCGGCCGCCGCGCTCACGGGATCTTCCTTGCGAGCCCGACCGGCACCGAGTCGCCACGCCGCGATACCGACCGCGAGGGCGTCGATGGAATGAACTACTCCATCTTCGTGATTTACCACGTCGTCGCGACACGTCGCGACCGGGAGTGTCGCGTCGGGGTTGCCGCCCTGCGCGCGGATCATGCGTTGATAGACCTCGTAGCCTGATCCGTTGTCCAGTTTCGTTTCGGGATCGACGTCGATGCCCACCAGTTCGACCATGATTCGCGCCAGGGCGAGCGTCAACTCTCGAACGTCACTGGGTCCGTGTCCTTGTAGGACGTCAACCGATTCGTTCACTTCGAGCGCGTTGCCGACTGCTCTTCCCAGCGGCGCGTTCATCGAGGTGAGTTGCGCGATGGTCGCGACGCCGTGGTCGGTGCCCAACCGCACCATGGTGGTCGCGAGTTCGCGGGCCTGCTCGAAGCTTTTTATGAAGGCGCCCCGGCCGACCTTTACGTCGAGCACCAGAGCCTGCGTACCCTCGGCGATCTTCTTGGACATGATCGACGACGAGATCAACGGAATTGACGCGACGGTCGCGGTTACGTCGCGTAGAGAGTACAGCTTTCGATCGACCGGAGCCAGTCCTTGGCCCGCGGCACAGATGACCGCGCCCACCGAATCGAGTTGTTCGCGGATTTCGTCGTTGGAGAGAAAGGCGCGCCACCCCGGAATCGACTCGAGCTTGTCCAGGGTCCCCCCGGTGTGTCCGAGACCACGACCGGAAAGCTGGGGGACCGCAGCACCGCACGCCGCCACGAGCGGTGCGAGGATGAGTGAGATCTTGTCACCGACCCCTCCGGTCGAATGCTTGTCGACGGTTGGTCGAGACAGTCCGGTTAAATCGAGACGTTCACCGGACTCAATCATCCGGTCGGTCCACGTATTCAGTTCTCGGTCACTGAGTCCGTTGAAGTAGATCGCCATCAATAGTGCCGACATCTGCTCTTCGGCCACTTCGCCGCGCTCGTAAGCGTCGAGCATCCACGTGATGGCGTCGTCGCTGAGAACGCCGTCATCACGTTTGGTGGTGATGACGTCAACCGCGGAGAAGTAGCTCACTCACTCCTCCGCAGTCCGAGGTCTTCCGGACCGAACGCCCCAGGCAAGAGTTCGCGGAGGGGTGTGGGTTCGACGCCGGCGCCGGCGTCGACGAGCAGATCGTTACCGCCGTGCTCGTAGAGCAGTTGGCGACATCGACCGCACGGGGCCATCGGCTCTCCGTCGCCCGCGACGATCGACACCGCGAGGAGACGACCTCCGCCGCGGCGCGCCAGGTCACTCACCAACGAACACTCGGCGCACAGCGTCAGGCCGTAGCTCGCGTTTTCGACGTTGGCCCCCACGACGAAGCGTCCGTCAACCGTGATGGCGCAGGCGCCGACCAGGACGTGTGAGTACGGTGCGTACGACGTCGCGGTGGCGTGTCGGGCCTGTTCACGAAGTTCATTCCATGGGACTTCTATCGGTGAACTCACCGTCAAACAGTACACTTCGCCTGAAGTGACTAACTTTCGAAACTCCTCGGTCGAGATCAATGACGAAGTCGCCAACGCACTCGAAAAGGGCCGCAATGTGGTGGCCCTCGAGACGACGATCATCGTGCACGGACTTCCGGCCCCGGCGAATCTGGAAGTCGCCGAAGAGTGCGAGGCGGCGGTACGCGAAGCGGGTTCGGTGCCGGCGACGATTGGAGTGCTCGATGGTCGAGTGGTCGTTGGTCTGAGTGCCGCGCAACTACGTTCTCTGGCGGACCCCGACCGACACGCGGCCAAATTGTCGGCGCGCGATCTCGGTCTGGCGCTCGCAAATCACGGGGACGGCGCGACCACCGTCGCGGGAACGATCAGCATTGCCAGCCGCGCGGGCATCGAAGTGATGGCGACCGGTGGCCTGGGCGGGGTCCATCGTGACGTTCGCGACAGCTTCGACGAATCGGCGGACCTCACTGCGCTGTCACGCAATCAAGTGCTCGTCGTCGCCTCCGGCGTGAAGTCGATTCTCGATATTGGTGCCACGCTCGAACGACTCGACACGTTGGGAGTCCCGGTCGCCGGTTTTCGAACTGACCGGTTCCCTGGTTTCTACCAGAGTGAAAGTGGATTCTCGCTGGACTGGTCGCTCGCCGATGAGACCGAAGCGGCGTTGGCGTTTCTCGCCCACCGCGAACTGTCATCGACAGGATTCCTCGTGGCCAATCCGATCAACCCAGAAAGTGAACTCTCAGTGGAGTTGCATGACCGCGCGCTCTCGAGTGCCCTCGAACGGGCCCGCGCGCTCGGCGTGAGCGGCAAAGAGGTGACCCCGGTGCTGCTTGCCGAGTTTGCTCGTTACACCGCCGGCGCCAGTGTCGCCGTGAATAGAGAACTGGTGGTGGCGAACGCGAGTCTGGCCGGAAGGATCAGCGCGGCGATCGCCAAGGAGCGGGTGTGATCGCTCGCGACGTCGTCGTTGTCGGCGACGTGATGCTCGACGTCGTGGTGAAACCGTCTACTGACATCGCGCCATCCAGCGACACACCGTCACGGGTACGACTCAATCGTGGAGGCGCCGCGGCCAATTTTGCCGAAGCGCTCGCGCGAGCGGGACATCACGTGACCTACGTCGGTGCGTGCGGCGCGGACCTCGCCGCAAAACTATTCGAGGACACTCTTCGCGGCGCGGGAATCGAAGTGGCGCTCGAGTGCGTCGACACGTCAACGGGCGTGGTGGTCGCGGTGGTCGATGTCGTCGGACAGCGCGCCATGCTGACCGATCGCGGAGCGAACTCAATGCTCGGACTCGAGCACGTCCTACGCCGATTTGAACAACCCTTCGACCACTTCCACGTATCGGGGTATACCTTGCTCGATCCTATAACCACCGACGTTGGTCGCGCCGCTCTCGCTCGAGCGATCGAACTCGGACGCTCGACATCAGTCGACGTCTGTTCGGTGGCTCCCCTTATCGAAATGACGCCCTCGGCATTCATGGAAGCGGCCCGAGGTGCGCGATTTCTTTTCGCCAATGAAGAAGAGGCCTTGACCTTGAGCGGGTGTAGTGACGTGACTGCGGCGATCGATCGACTGGCACACGACTTCAACGAGGTCGTCATTACGAGAGGTGAACACGGGGCTCGAGCGCGAAGTGAGGGCGTTGACTACGACGTGACCGCAACGAGCGACGTGGTCGTCGACACGACGGGCGCCGGTGATGCCGCCACGGGGGCGTACTTGGGTGCTCGCCTTGATGGTGCGGCACCGCTCGACGCGCTGGCGCTGGCCATGACGGCGTCGGCGCGCGTCGTCGGCGCCTTGGGCGCGCTCGGTTAGTCGCGGATGTACGGTTTGCCGTCAGCGGCGGGCGGCCGAACCCTGCCGATAAGTCCGGCGACCACCGCAATCGTGATGAGGTACGGGAACATCTGCAGGATCTCACCTGATATCGGCACCGAGAACTCCTGAAGGTTGGCCGCGAGGTAGACCGTCATGCCAAAGATGATTGACGCGACGACCGCTCCCGATGGACGCCAGCGGCCGAAGATCATGGCCGCCAAGGCGATATAGCCGAATCCAGACGTGTAGTCCGGAATGAATTGCCCCTGTGAGGCCATGAAGGCAACGCCGCCGATTCCAGCAATTGCGCCGCCGAGAACGACGTTGATGTAGCGAACGCGCGCCACGTTGATGCCGACAGTCGCCGCGGCTTGCGGGTGTTCGCCCACGGCGCGCACGTGGAGTCCGTAGCGAGTCTTGAAGAGGGCGAAGCTGACGACGGCCACGAAGATCACCATGCAGTAAAAGAATCCGGACTGGTTGAAGAACAAGGGGCCGACGATTGGAATCTTGTGGAGCAGAGGAATCGGCAAATTGGGCGCGAGGTTTCCGACGTTGAGATTCGGATATGGCGTGAAGACCTGGAGGTTGAGGTACGCCGAGAAGAAATCTATGCCGGTCACGATAACAATGCCCACGATTATTTGATCCACCAAGTATCGAATCGAAAAAAAGGCGAGCACGAGACCTATGAGGCCACCAGCTATCGCACCCACGATTGCGGCATAAAAGAAATTGTTCGTCTCCGAAGCCACGATGGATCCGATGAATGCCCCCGCGATGAACTGACCTTCAATCGCAATATTGACGACGCCGGAACGTTCACACATCACACCCGAGAGGGCGCCGAATATCAGCACCATCACCACTTCTGAACTGCCCACGAATATCGAAGTCAAGTTGACATACGAAACTTGCGATGGCCCCGGCGTCCGCACGGCCCAGAACAAAAGCGCCAGCAACATGAGTACGGCGACGCCGCCGAATCGAGCCATCACACCTCGTCGAGGTTGACGCCAGAAGACTTCGACTCCGAGTCCCAACATCGCGAGTCCGAGGATTAGGTTCCACCAGCGAGTGAGTACCGTGAGTGTGCCGAGTCGGATGGGTGAGTCAGTGGTGTTGACGGGGTCAAACGTCAATTGCGAGTGTGCGCCTGCGGGGCTTCCCAGTGCAAAGACGAGGATTACAAAGATGGCGAGCACAATCATGATGCCGCCGATGACCTTGGTGCGGAGGTTTCCGCGATGCGCATTGATCGTCATCAGGATGGGTGCTTCGTCGATTGACATCATCCCCACCCTTGGGTTCCGAGTTGCAGTGCCTGCGTGCGACCCGCGCGGAGTCGGAAAATCTCTTTCACAAGAACGGGTGTCGCCACGAACAGTACGACGACCGATTGGATGACGGTCGCGAGGTCAAAGGGAATGCCTGTCGCCGCCTGCATCGCTCGTCCTCCAACTCCGAGGGCGCCGAAAAGGAGTGACGCCCAAAGAATGCCGATCGGCCTGTTGCGACCCAAAAGTGCGACGGTGATTGCCGTGAAGCCGATACCCGCGTCGCCGATGAGGAATGTTCCGTCGACGTAGTGCGTGGTGCTTGCCACTTGCACGACACCGGCCAACCCGGCGAGGCCGCCCGAGATTAAGAACACGAGGATGATGACGGCTCGAGGACTGATCCCCGATGCCCTGGCCGCCGACGGACTCGCCCCAGTCACTCGAAAGTCGAAGCCGAGTGACGATCGTTCCAAGAACCACCAGGCAAAGGCGACGACGCCCGCGGCGACGAATATTGCGTAACTCACCCGAAGTCCCGAGGCGACGCCAAAGAGTGGTGGGAGTTGCGCCGATGCGTGAATGGTTCGCCCGATGTCGTTGGCTTGGCCGGGCTGCTGATACGGCGTGGACAGAACCACGTAAAGCAAGAACGCGTAGATGACGTAGTTCTCCATGATGGTGACAATCACTTCGTGCGCGCCCGTGTACGCCTTCAACACGCCAGGAAGCGCTCCGGCGAGCGCGCCACCAAGGATCCCTGCGATCAAGGTCAGTGGTAGGTGGATGAACATCGGCAGTTTGATCATTGACCCGATGACGGCACCGGCGATGCCGCCCAAGACCGCTTGCCCGTTGGCACCGATATTGAAGAGGCCCGTTTGGAACGAGATTCCGACGCCGATGCTGACGATAACGAGTGGCGTCGCGTACGTGAGAGTCTCCGAGATCGGCGTCAATGTGTTGTCCCAGCCCTTGCCCGTGGTGAGCGAATGCCAGAACCCGGCGGGATCGATCACCGATCCGGTGAACATGTCGCGATAGGCGGCGCCGACATTGTCGAAGGTGACCTTGAGGGCGTGACCGGGCGCGCCCCAGCTGTTGAAGAATCCACGAAAGGCGTCGAGGATTGTGGCGGTCGTGAAGATGATTATGAAGGCGCCGACGACAAAGCCCAGGACGAGGGCGAGGATAGTGACGATGACGGGGTTTTGGCTGGTGAGCGTCATCCAGAGCGACAGGATTGATCGACGTCGGGCCGGAATGTCATTCACTCGATGTCCCTGCTGTGGTCCCGGCCATCAAAAGACCGATGTCCTCTCGACTGGTCGTGGGATCGACGATGCCGCTGATTTTTCCGGCGTACATCACGGCGATTCGGTCACCGAGAGCGTAAACCTCATCAAGTTCAGAAGAGACGACTAAAGAGCCGTTTCCTCGATTGCGATGATTGACAATCTGGCGGTGCACGTATTCGATCGATCCGACGTCGAGTCCGCGGGTCGGCTGCGATGCGACCAGAAAATCAATATCTCGTGAGAGTTCGCGTGCGACAATTACCTTTTGTTGATTGCCTCCCGAGAGAGAACTGACGGGTTCCTTCACCGACGTTGCTCGGATGTCAAAATCCTTCACCAGTTGTTCCGCGTGGGACGCGACGACCCCGAGGTTACGGGTTCCGTGATTGGCGAACGGTGGTCGTCGAGGCGTGTTGAGAACCAAGTTGTCTGCGAGCGACATGGTCAGTACGAGTCCGTCGCGCTGGCGGTCCTCGGGGATGTGACCTAGTCCGGCGTCGAGAATCTTTCGCGGTGATTCGTTCGTGATGTCGCGACCGTTCATCGTAATCGTGCCTGATTCGACCGGTCGCATTCCGGCAATGGCCTCCACTAGTTCCGTCTGGCCGTTACCCTGGACGCCGGCGAGGGCCAAGATTTCGCCCGCGTAGACGTCGAGTGACACGCCGTTGACCACCACCAAACCTCGGTCGTCGCGAACCACCAGGTCGCGTATCTCAAATACCGATTCGCCGGGGGCGTACGCGTCCTTTTGGACGGTGAGTTCGACCTCGCGGCCCACCATCAAGGACGCGAGATCCGATTCCGAGGCGGTCGGATCGGCGGTGCCCACGACTTTCCCGTGACGGATAACAGTAATGACGTCGGCAATCGCCCGAACTTCTTTGAGCTTGTGTGTGATGAACAAGATGGATTTTCCCGACGCGGCGAGTGATCGCATGATCGCCATCAAGGCGTCGATCTCTTGGGGCGTCAGAACCGCGGTGGGCTCATCCAGGATCAATAATTCGGCGTCGTGGCTGAGCGCTTTCAGAATCTCTACTCGCTGTTGAATACCGACGGAGAGGTTCTCCACGATGGCGTCAGGATCGACTTCTAGATTGAATTCTTTGGACACCCGTCGAATGTCGTCAGTCGCGTTTTTGTAATCGATCCGGTTGAGTGATTTCGTCGGCTCGAAACCGAGCACGACGTTCTCGGTTACAGAGAACACCGGCACCAACATGAAGTGCTGGTGGACCATTCCGATGCCTCGACGGACCGCCTCCCCGGAGTCAGCGAACTTGGTTACCACGCCGTCGATGATGATCTCGCCTTCGTCGGGATGAAGTAGTCCGAAGAGCACATTCATCAACGTCGACTTTCCGGCGCCGTTCTCACCAAGCAGTGAATGGATTTGGCCCGGCTCGACCGTGATGCTGATGTCGTCGTTGGCCGTGAGGGAGCCAAATCGTTTGGTTATCCCCCGAAGTTCCAAGCGCATGAGTGTTCATCGTACTCATGACAAAGACCCGGGTTTTCCCAACCCGGGTCTTTGACAAACTGCGCGCCGCGATGCGGCGAATGCATTACAGCGTTACCACTTGTTCGGGTTGACCGAAATGGTTCCCGCAATTATCCCGGCCTTGGCGGTCGCAATCTCGGCCTTCAACTTCGAAGGAACCTTGATGCCACCCAATTCCAATCCCGTTCCGTCGTTCTTCAAGGTGCCGACGTAACTGCCGGCCTTGAACGTACCCTTGGCTGCTGAAAGAATCGCGGCCTCGACCGAAGGCTCAACGCCCTTGGCCACGGTGCCGACGAAGTACTTGCAGTCCGTGGCGTCCGAGATACAGCCGTTGCTGTCGACCCACATCACGTAGTGACCGGCGCCGTCTTGCTTGGCGGCGGCAACGGAGCCGAGGCCCACTGAACCGGCGACCGGGAAGACGATGTCCGCACCATTGGAGTAGTCACCCAACGTGATTTGCTTACCCAGCGTTGCGTTCGTGAAGCTATTGACGAACGTACCTTTACCGGGGCAGGCCGCGAGTGAGCAGGCGGTCTTCGGCGGAGTCCAACCGAGGACCTTGACGGTCTTACCGTAGGTCTTGTCGTAATAACGAACACCTGCGACGAAACCGTTCTCATAGAGCGTGACCGCCGCGAAGTTCTCACCGCCGTAGGTGGCCACGGTGCCGGTCTTGGACATGCCGGCGGCGAGGATTCCACCGAGGAATCCGGCCTGGTCGGTCTCGTATTGGAGCGCCTCAACGTGCGTCCCGGCCTTGACCACTGGCGCGTCGTCCACGATCGCAAACTTCTGGCTCGGGTGAGCGTTCGCGGCCTTCGCGGTCGCGGGGTCCATCAAGAATCCGACCGTGATGATGATGCCGCACTTCTCACCAATGAAGGTGTTGATGTTTGGTGTGTAGTCATTTGATGACCCCGACGACAAGTACGACGGCACAATGTTCGAGTCTGCCTTCGCGGCGTCCTTCGCGCCCGCATACGCCGATTGATTGAACGACCGGTCATTGATACCCCCGGTGTCGGTTACGACGCAGGCCTTGAACTTCGTGGCGGCAGAAGCCGACACCGTTGTCGAGGCCACACTCACTGTCAAAGTGCCAAGAATTAGCGCGCTAATTCCCAGCACAGTCGTGAGGCGACGAATTCTCCCCATGTATTTCTCCCTTTATCGTTTTATCAGTCCCCAAAACGGAGACTGTCCTCGGCCTCGATGCACCTCCGACACGGCGTCATCACACTTTCGGATAATTGTCAACCGTGAGACTAGCCCCGAATTGGGGTTCGATCTTAGGCAGGTTCTACAGGAATATTTGGCGAGATTTGGGGCGACGGTGTCGTCGTTGCCATCACCGTTCGACCGGTGTTGCGCGGTAGTGCGAACGACACGAAAAGCGCGACGAGAGTCACCACGGCCGAAATCTGGAAGGCGCGCTGGTAGCCCGATGTCAGAGCTGACGCCTGAGAAGCCGTGGTGAGAGCGCGGTGCGTGGCGTCGGTCGCCACGGTGGCGAGAATTGCCAACGACAACGAGCCGCCGACCTGACGCGCGGTATTGAGAAGGCCCGAGGCCAGTCCGGCGTCGGCACGATCGACGCCCGAGGTGGCGGCCGTCGCGAGCGGCGCAAACAGCAGGCCCATCGCAAAGGCGCAGATGAAGGAGGGAACCAAGATGTGGCCGGCGTAGGAGTCCACCGGCTTGATCAGCGAGATCCATAGAAAGCCCAGAGTCGCGAGCGTCGCACCGATTTGGAGCAGCGGTCGCACTCCAGTCCTCGAGAGGAGTCGAGAAGAGATCTGGGCGCCGATGATGATGGCGAGCGCCATCGGGAAGAAGGCGAAACCGGCCTTCACGGGGCCGTAGCCGAGAACCAATTGGAAGTAGTAGGTCAAGAAGTACCACATCGCGAAGAACGCGCCGCCAATGAGGAGCATCATGAGGTTCGCGGTGGTGAGCGGACGCGACTTAAAGATCTTGAACGGCACGAGGGGATGTGATGCCACCTTCCCTTCCCAGAAAATGAAAGTCGCGAGAAGCGCGAGTCCTAATATGAGCCAACCGAGGGTCGTGGACGAGGTCCAGGCATGCGTCGTCGTGTTCACCACCGCGTAGATCACCGACGCGAGGCCCCCGGTGACGAGCACCGATCCCGTGATGTCGAGCTTGGTGGTGGCGCCGCGGTTGCGCATCTCGCGTAGGTACATCGCGGCGACCGTGCCAGCGACGATGCCGAAGGGCACGTTGATGAAGAAGATCCACCTCCACGAAGCCCAGCCCGTCAGGATTCCGCCCAGTAGCCCACCTACAGCCCCGCCGGCTCCCGCTACCGCGCTCCAGGCGCCGATGGCCTTAGGCAGACGAGGTCCGCTGAATGTGGTGACGATGATGGTGAGCGTGGCG